>Ga0136613_10000651_pt1 | contig 16421 bp, 19 predicted proteins | sample AntDrymUQ2722106_2_FD_106649 | JGI IMG/M metagenome (GOLD analysis project Ga0136613, IMG submission 106649) | Polar desert sand microbial communities from Dry Valleys, Antarctica - metaG UQ272 (21.06) | ecosystem: Environmental > Terrestrial > Soil > Desert | place: Antarctica: Dry Valley... | reverse complement strand
CTTCTGCTTGACCGGCCAGAGCAACCGGCGCGCCTTGTCGAGGTTCGCGTTGTCGGGCCAACTGTTGAGGGGGGCAAAGCGCTGAGCGCCGCTGCCGCCACCGCCCCGGCCGTCGGCGATGCGGTACGTGCCTGCGGCGTGCCACGTCATCCGGATGAGGAGCGGCCCGTAGTGGCCGTAGTCGGCCGGCCACCAGTCCTGCGACGTCGTCATCACCTCGAAGACGTCCCGCTTCAGCGCGTCGAGGTCGAGGGTCTTGAACTCCTCTGCGTAGTTGAAGTCCGCGCCCATCGGATTGAACCCGGGCGAGTGCTGGTGGAGGACCTGCAGGTCCAGCTGATCCGGCCACCAGTCCCGGTTCGTCCGGGGCCGAGTCGCCTTGGGAGTCGGGGAGGGGATTTCTGGGCTTTCGCTTTCGCTGACGCTCTGAGTCTCGTCCTTCATGTCAGACACGTCGGTCCTCCTCCTGTTTCGCTGTTTCCTTCTGATGGCCGGTTGCTCTCGACGTTGGTTGCTCGGGATCCTTGGCTGTGCTGCTCAGCTGGTGTCGCACGGTGCGTGTCCCCTTTCCGCCGTCGGACGAGACCGAAGCCACCGGGACACAGTCGGGACATTGGCCCCAGTAGATGACCTCGGCTTCGTCGATCTCGTAGCCCGCGTCGTCGGCGGCCGTCAGGCACGGGGTGTCGCCGACCGCACAGTCGACGTCGACCATCCGGTTGCAGGTTCGGCAGATAAGGTGGTGATGGTTGTCACCGACCCGGTTCTCGAAGCGAGCCGGCGACCCGGCGGGCTGGATGCGCCGGAGGAGGCCCTTGTCGGTGAGGGCCGCAAGGGCGTCGTACACCGCCTGACGTGAAATGGCACCGATCTCGGCCCGTACGACCGTGTAGATGTCGTCCGCTGTGCTGTGCGGTCCGTCGGATACCGCCCGCAGAACCGCCAGACGCTGGGCCGTGACCTGCATACCGTGCCGGCGGAGAAGTGCATCGTTGCCGCGGGATGTCTCCGTGGACACGCTCAGAGATGTCTCCGTGGGCACGCTCGGAGCCTAAGCCCCATGCTGGAGTGTGTCCAGATCTGGCTGATTACCAGTTCCCGACTAGATCCGGTCGAGGAGCGCATCGGGCACGTCGTCGCCGTTCCGATGGGTTGGGCCATTCGTCCCGTCGCCGCGAGATGCTCGACCGGGGACGTGACAGCGGGGCGAAGGTCGCCCGGCCTTTAGCCGCTACTCACCCTGCGGGTCGCCGGCGCACATCGGGCAGCGTCCGGTGAAGATCACCTCAGCGTCCTCGACGGCGAAGCCGCGCCTCTGCTCGACCGGGAGGACGAGCCCGTTCAGGGCGACGTCGACGTCATGCACCCGCCCGCATTTGGTGCAGTGGAGGTGGGAGTGGCGCTCGGGCTTCGAATCCACCCGGAGGGGCCCGTTGCCCACCTGCGCGAGACGGATCTCGCCCATCGCCTCCAGGTCGTGCAGCGCCTGGTACACGGTCCGCAACGACACGGTCGGCAGCGTGGCGAGGACGGCCTCGTGCACGGCCTCGACGGTGAGATGGTTCGGCTTCTCCGCCGACAGCGAGTAGATCAAGTGGCGCTGCGGGGTAACCCGGAGGCCCCGGGCGCGGAGGTCGGCCGCCAGCGCGTCGGCGTCGCGCACGGGCCAAGTGTACGGCCACGGTGGGCTCCCGTCCGTGGGCGCCGCTCCGTCCACCAGCGGCCCGGGCCCATCCGCCGACCGGCGTTCGACGCCGAGGACCTCCGCACGCCGCTGCCGGCTCAGCGTCAGTTCGCCCCCCCCGCCGTTCATCGCTCTGTCGACCAGCGCGACAATGCGCCGGTGACCGGCGGCGGAACGAGTGCTGGCGCGGCGGTCCCCGTCTCGCAACGGCAGGCGGTGCTCATCGTGTGCACCGGGAACCTGTGCCGGTCGCCGATGGCGTAGGCCCTCCTGTGCCGGCGCCTCGAGAATCGCGGCCTTGACGTCGAGGTCGGCTCCGTCGGCCTGTTGGAGCCCGATCGACCCGCTCCGGAAGGCGTCGTCGGCGCGCTCGCCGACCTCGGGATCGATGCCACCGGCCACCGCAGCCGCCGCCTTGCGGCCGAGCACGTCGATCGGGCGACGCTCGTGCTGGCGATGGAGCGTCAGCACGTGCGGGAAGTGTTCGTCGTCGACCGTGAGTCGTGGCCGCACACCTTCACCCTCAAGGAGCTGGTGCGCCGAGGTGAGACGGTCGGCACCGGCCGGCCCGACGAGACGCTCCCGCAGTGGCTCGGCCGAGTTCACTCCGGGCGCCGCCCCTCAGAGCTGGTGGGCGAATCGCTCCTCGACGATGTTGAGGACCCTACCGGCGGTGACCCGTGGGAGTACCGCCGGGCGGTGACCGAGATCGACGACCTCGTGGAGCGGCTCGTGCGGCTGGCATGGCCGGAGCACAGCTGAGCCGGGCGGCTCGAACTATGCGCAGGAGCTCGAGCCGGCAGCGTCAAGAGTCGGTAGCTACGGCAGGAAGCCGGGCCAGTAACGCGGCGATGGCGTCGGCGACTAGCTGTGGCGCCTGCGCCAGGGCACCATGACCCTGTCCTTCCAGCACTGTGACACCCACGTCTGGAAGCACCGCTGCCAGCGCATCGACCGCCTCGCGTGGGTGCCCGGCCGTGCGGTCACCGACCACCAACTCGACTGGAATCCGGATACCGCCGTATCGACCGAGATCGGGGTCCAGCGCTCGCAGTGACGCATTCTCCCGTCGCACCGTCCAGATGAGCGCAACTCGGCTGGACCACGCCGGCGACGCTCGGTACGCCTCGATGTCTCCGGGCGCGAGCTGCACCATGTCGCGAAGGAATGCGACGAGAGCGTCCTCGGCCCGGCCCTCGTCGAGGGCGGTGAGCATGGCATCGGAGGAGCCCAGTCCGGATGGCATCCCGGGAAGCGGCGGCTCGTACAACACGGCGCCGGCGATGAGGTCGCCGGCGCGACGCAAGGCTTGCAGCGTGATAGTGGCGCCGATCGAGTGTGCTGCGACGACGACGCCGCCACCGAGCGCCTCGGCAACGGCCAACACGTCGTCGGCCTCGACCTCGAGGCTGTGCGACGCGTCGTCGCCTCGGTCGCTGCGGCCGCGCCCTCGTCTGTCCATGGCCACTGCCCGCAGGCCGTCCGGTAGCAACGGTCGGACGAACCTCCACGCGGCACCGTCGCCATCGCCCACGCCGCCATGGACAAGGAGCAACGGCCAGCCGACCCCGGTCGCGTCCCATCCGATGACCGTCCCATCCGATGCCGTCACCACCACATCAGTCAGCGGCGCGTTTGGCCGCCGCACCCTCCTCGGCTGTGAGCTCCCCGCGGTGACGTACTGATCGAGCGAGTTCTGCCGGATCACCGGGTTCTGGCTGATCTGCTCCTTCTGCTCCTTGCCCTTCTTGTGCTGGTACCGGGCGGCGTGCTCCTCGACGATCTGCTTCCCGCCGGCGGCGTCGAATGCGTCCCAGTCCACGGCGATCCGGTCTGCCTGCTCGGCGTCCACCGTGACCGTGAGCGAGACGCCGGGAGTGACGCCAGTACCGCTTCGGCACGGTGAACCTGCCCGCAAGCGTGTACGGGTCGCGTCCTTCGACCCTGACCTCGAGGTCGAGGTCGTACAAGTCCGAGGGGGCGTCGTCACCTAAGTTTTGCGGCCGCGCCACCGACCGCACCACCGCGGTTCCCGGCGGCCCTTCGATCGGCGGGTCCTTCTCGGCAAAGCGATCCAGGAGTCCCATGGTCCTCCTCCTCATCCGTTGCCAATGATGGCCGGGTTCCGCTGGTCCCGCGCCCGCCGGCGAGGTCGGCAAGATGGGGAGATGGACTCGATTCGGCGCACCGCTCTGAGGAGGAGCGCCCCGGCGACGACGTACCAGGCGGCGTAGAAGCGCAGCTCGCTGTCGACGCCGGCCGACACGTCGCCGTGGTTCAGCACCGAGTCGCCACCGATCAGCACGGTGTGAGCGCCGGCCGCGACCGCGACGATCCCCAGGACCGTCACGACCACCTGGAGTCCCCGACGCACCAAGACCCTCAGTCAGGTTGCGGAGAGCCAGGTCCCGGCCAGCGGGTTCTTCCCGTCCAGATGTCCTTCGGACTGGTACGGCCGGAACCGGATGAACGCCGACTGACGGTGGAACGGCTTGGCCCGGTCGGCGGCGATCGCGGCGGGGTGCGCCTGGTCGCGGTGTTCGTAGGCGTACGCCGACAGCGCGTCTGACGACTCCCACAGGGAACAGGTGGAGACGAACGGAGGACGGGCCAGGCCGGTCGCCCACGTCAACCCGGGAGCGTCGACGACTTCCCCCTCGGCCTTGGCGCTGGTGCGGAAGAAGCGCACCGCCTGGGTGAGCCGCAGGCGGCCGAGGGTGAGGACGGCGGCCGGTCCGTCGTGGTCGACGACCCGCGCGGTCGGAATGCCGTCAGAGAGCCCGGGCCAGGACCCGAAGGCGCGCAGAGGCTCGAGCCGGACGTGCCATCCTCCCGCGAGTCTTTCCGCGACCGGATGGTCGGCGAGGAACCGATCGAGAGCCTCGCCGTCGTCCCAGAACGCGACCAGGCCCACCCGGCCGAAGCTCGGGGACGGGAGCACCCTCCGGCTCAGCGGCGCGGTGAGCCCCGCGTTGGCGTGCCGCAGACCCGCGACCGCCTTCGGCTTCGGAGCCTTGAACAGCACCTCCGGCGCCCGCCGAGCACCGACATCGGCGACGTGCACGGATGCGATCACGGGGTCCTCCCTTGGTAGGTCCCCCCGCTTATCGTTCCGCTCATCGTCGCACCGGTCGTCGGGTCGGCCGGAATCGGGGGTCGGTCGCAGTCGGGGGAGACTCGGAGCCGATCCCCGGGCTCTTCCATGGCGGCGACGGTGGAATGCTCTCGTCGGGACCCGGACCAACGGAGGACGAGCATGAAGGCGCCGCAACCACCGGAGCACCTCGAGGCCGCAGTGCTCTCGCGCCGGGCGCTCCTCCTCGGTGGGCTCGCATCCGTGCCCGTCGTAGTGGCCGCGTGCAGCGGCGGCGGGGGCAGCGACCGCGCCGCGGGGTCGACGTCGACGACTCGGGATCGACCGAGGCCGCGACTGCGACCACGTTGGCACCCACACCCGCGTGCACCGACGGCGACGAGCCGACCCCGAACCAGACCGAGGGCCCGTTCTTCACCCCCGACTCGCCCGAGAGTCCAGCTTCCTCGCCGACGTCGACGGCGGAACCAAGATCGTCGTCGCGGGAATAGTCCTGACGACCGCGTGCCGGCCGGCCGCGGGCGCCCTGTTGGACTTCTGGCACACCGACGACAACGGTGACTACGACAACGAGGGGTACCGGCTGCGCGGCCACCTGTTCGCCGACGCCACCGGGGCGTACCGGCTCGAGACGATCGTGCCGGCGGTGTATCCCGGCCGGACCCGGCACATCCACGTGAAGGTGCAGGCCGAGGGCGGTCCCGTGCTCACCACCCAGCTCTACTTCCCGGGCGAGGCCGAGAACGAGCGCGACGACCTCTTCCATGCCGAGCTGGTTATGAACGTGCGCAACGTCGCCGACGGCAAGGCCGCCACCTTCAACTTCGTCGTCGCGGCCTAGACGGGCCAGACTCACCCGATGCGAGGATTCGGGGCCGGGGTGGTTCTCGCGGCGCTGGTCACGGCGGCGGCGTGCGGCGGCGGGGACAGCGGTGGGAGCAGCAGCCACGCGGGGCGGGTTCGAAACGACAGGAAGCCAGCGACCGTCGGCGACGTCGTCGTCCGCACCGAGACCTTCGTCGACCCGAGCCGGCCTACCGACCCGCCGGTCGGCACACCCGGCCGCACGCTGGTCACCACCATTCGCTTCCCCCAGACCGGTGGGCCCTATCCCCTGATCGTTCTCGCCCACGGCTTCGACGGGCACCCCCGCAAGTTCACCGAGCTAACCGAGGCGTGGGCGCGGGCGGGCTACGTCGTCGCCGCGCCCACGTTCCCGCTCACCAACGATGAGCTTGGCCCTGGTAGGACCGTCGTCGCCGACTACACGAACCAGCCCGCCGACGTCAGCTTCGTCATCGACGAGATGCTCGAACACAGCGAGGGCAAGGACGATCCGCTACGCGGCCGCCTCGACGGTGACCGCATCGGCGTGGCCGGCCTGTCGGTCGGTGGGGTGACGACGTTCGCGGTCACCTACAACACCTGTTGCCGCGATCCGCGTATCGACGCCGCCATCACCATGGCCGGCGCACGGTTCCCCTACGACGGCGAGTATGAGCTGGCCGGCGTGCCGCTCCTCCTGTTTCACGGCGATGCCGACCCGTCGCTGCCCTACGCCGGGAGTGTCGAGGCTTATGCCGATGCGGCTGCGCCGAAGTTCTTCGTCACGATCCTCGGCGGCGGCCACTCCCCCCCGTTCGAGGACGACGACGACCCCGCCGACGAGATGGTCACCGCGGTGACGATCGACTTCTGGAACCTGTTCCTGGCCGCGCTGCCCGGCGCCCGCCAGGCGCTGCTGGGTGACGCCACCGTCGACGGGCTCAGCCGCCTCCAGTACGAGGACGTCTGACGCCCCGGCCCGGGCACCCCTGACCGGCCGGGGCTAGATTCCCACGCTGTCAGTCGATCGAGAGGTAGGAGTTCACCCGTGCGCAAGCTCGTCGTCACCCTCGCCGCCGCTCTCACGCTCGCCCTGCTCGCCGCCCCCGCCCCCGCCGCTCCTTCCGGCGACGGCGGTTTCGAGGAGGAAGGTGTCCTCACCGTGGGCACCAACCTGCCCGCGCCGGGCTTCTGGACCGGGGACGACCCCGACGACATCAGCGGAGGGTTCGAGTACGGCATCGCCCTGGAGCTGGCCGAGCGGCTCGGGCGCGACGACGGGGTCAACGTGGTGAACGTGTCGTTCGACGCCCTGGTCGCGGGCAACGCCAAGGGCTTCGACATTGCGCTCTCGCAGGTCACGATCACGAAGGATCGGCGGAAGGTCGTCGACTTCTCGACCCCGTACTTCAACTCCGACCAGGGGATCCTCGTGCAGCAGGGCACCGAGGTGTCCGACGCCGAAGCAGCCAAGGGGCTCCAGTGGGGGGTGCAGTCGGCCACGACCGCCCAGACGTTCCTCGAGGACGAGCTGAAGCCCGACGACGAGCCCCAGGTGTACCAGGAGACCACGCAGGCGTTCGCCGCGCTCCAGGCCGATCAGGTCGACGCGGTCCTGCTCGACACCACCATCGTGCTCGCGCAGGCAAGCCAGTCGGGCTCGGAGTTCGAGGTCGTCGGCCAGTTCGAGGTGGGCGAGAAGTACGGCGCGGTGCTCCCGAAGGACTCTGACCTCCTGAAGAAGGTGAACAAGCAGCTGAAGGCGATGAAGGCCGACGGCACGATCGACGCCCTGGCGGAGGAGTTCCTGGCGCCCGAGTTCGGGAAGGACCCGGCCGACGTCCCCTACCTCGAGATCTGACACCCGCGCCGAGGGGGAGCGGCGCGACGGCCTCGCGGTCACCGCGTTCGTCCTGGCGATCGTCTCGGTCGCCACCCTGACGGTCCTGCCCGCGATCGCGGCGCTCGTGCTCGTGCGCCGGGCCGAGCGCCGGCTGGCCCTGAGCGACGACGCCAACCCCGATCGCAGGCTGCTGCGGCCGGCGCGCGTGCTCGCCACGATCGGTCTCGCGCTGGGTCTTCTCCTCGCGGTGCTCCTGGCGCTCTACCTGGCCCGTAACGGGCTGCGCGACATCCGGGACACGTTCTTCGCGTGGGAGCACCTGCGCGACAGCTTCCCCTCCGTCCGCAAGGGCTTCTGGCTGAACATCAAGCTGTTCGTGGTTGCGGAGGCCCTCGTTCTCGTCTGGGGCTTGGTGGTCGTGCTCGCCCGCCTCGCTCCCGGAAAGGCCGCGGCGCCGGTGCGCTGGCTCGCGATCGCCTACATCGACGTGTTCCGCGGGCTCCCCGCCATCGTGACGATCTACCTGGTCGGTTTCGGGCTCCCGCTCACGGGGATCTCGTTCTTCGAGGACCTCGAGCTGTTCTGGTTCGGTGTGCTCGCCCTCACCCTCATCTACGGCGCGTACGTCGCCGAGGTCTACCGGGCCGGGATCGAGAGCGTGCACTGGAGCCAGGCCGCGGCGGCGCGATCGCTGGGTCTCTCGTACAGCCAGACCATGCGTTTCGTCGTCGTTCCCCAGGCCGTCCGGCGCGTGATCCCGCCGCTGCTCAACGACTTCATCGGGCTCCAGAAGGACACCGCCCTCATCAACGTCCTCGGGCTGCTCGAGGGCTTCAACCGCGCCCGCATCTATGCCGGCAACAACTTCAACCTCTCGTCGGTGGTCGGGCTCGGGATCTGCTTCGTGGTGATCACTGTCCCGATGACCCGGCTCACCGACTACCTCGTCAAGCGCGACCAGCGCCGTCTCCAGGCGGTGGCGTGATGGCGTTTCTCGAGATCAGCGCGGTGGAGAAGCGGTTCGGGAAGAACCTCGTGCTCCAGGGTGTCGACCTGAACGTCGACGAGCACGAGGTGGTCTGCGTCATCGGCGCGTCGGGGTCGGGAAAGTCGACCCTGCTCCGCTGCATCAACGGTCTCGAGGCCGTCGACGCCGGCACTATCACCGTCGACAACCGGCCCGTGCTCCAGGATGACTTCGCCCTCAACCGGCTCCGGCGAGAAGTCGGGATCGTCTTCCAGAACTTCAACCTCTTCCCCCACATGACCGTGCTCCGCAACGTGGCCCTCGGCCCCCGGGAGGTGCTCGGCCTGCCGCGCGCCGAAGCTCGCGAGCGCGCCACCCGCCTGCTCGATCGGATCGGTCTCGCCGACAAGGCGGGGGAGTACCCCGACCGCCTCTCCGGCGGTCAGCAGCAGCGGGTGGCTATCGCGCGGGCCTTGGCGATGCAGCCGAAGCTCATGCTGCTCGACGAGATCACCAGCGCGCTCGACCCCGAGTTGGTGGCGGAAGTACTCGAGATCGTCCGCGAGCTCGCGACCGAGGGCATGACGATGCTGCTCGCTACCCACGAGATGAGCTTCGCCCGCGACATCGCCACCGAGGTCTGCTTCCTCGACGAAGGATCGATCCTCGAGCAGGGCCCGCCCGAGCAGATCTTCACCGAGCCGGCCAACCCGCGCACCGCCGCGTTCCTGAAACGGATCATCGCCGCCGGCCGCTTGTGAGCCCGACACGTCAGACTGGAGGCGTGCGCCGCGCCACCATCTTCCTGATCGTCGCCCTGCTCGCGGTGGTCGGGGCGTGCGGTGACGACGACGACGGCGGGTCGTCCTCGGTGCCGCCCTCGCCGGGGGACGTCGAACAAGACCTCCCGACCGCGGCCGCGCCCGGGACGTATCAAGTGGCCGCGCTGAGCGAGACCTACGTCGACGACTCGCGTCCGACCGAGACGCCCGACGGCCAGGGGAGCGGACCCTCGCGCACGCTCGTCACCACGATCCACTACCCCCAGGGGGACGGCCCGTTCCCGCTGATCGTGCTGGCCCACGGCCTCACCGGGAACCCGGACAAGTTCACCGAGCTCACGACCGGGTGGGCGTCGGCCGGCTATGTGGTCGCGGTCCCGCTGTTCCCGCTCACGAGCAACCAGGTGCCGATGCAGGTCATCGCCGACTACAACAACCAGCCCGGCGACATGAGCTTCGTCATCGACGAGGTGCTGGCGCGCAGCGAGGGCGACGAGGGCCCGCTGGCCGGCCTGGTCGCCGCCGACCACGTCGGCGTCGCCGGCTTGTCGTTAGGCGGAGCAACCGTCTACGGCATCGGCTTCAACAGCTGCTGCCGCGACGACCGCGTCGACGCCGCCCTCGTCATGGCGGGGATGCTGCTCGACTTCGAAGGCGAGTTCGAGTGGCCCCCGGTCCCGCTGATGGTCATCGCGGGCAACGCCGACAACAGCGGCCGCGACCCGTACAGCATGGCGAGCCCGCCCAAGTACCTCTGGACGATCGAGCGCGCTCTCCACTCGGCACCGTTCCAGGACGACGACGACCCCGCCGACGAGCTCGTCGTCACCGTCACGGTCGACTTCTGGAACGGCTTCCTGTACGAGGACGACAGTGCGATCGACCGATTGCTGACCGACGCGATGGTCCCCGGGACCGCCACCCTCGAACACGAAGGCTGACCGCACCGGACCATGCCGCTCGACGAACTGGTCCGGCGGCGCTGGGACGTAGTTGTCGTCGGCGGCGGGCACAACGGCCTCACCGCGGCCGCGTACCTGGCCCGCGCGGGCCGCTCCGTGCTCGTCCTTGAGCGCCGGGAGCAGCTCGGCGGCGCCTGCACCCTCGAGCAGCCCTTCGGCGATCCCCGCTACGTCGTGAGCCCGTGCGCCTACCTGGTCGGCCTACTGCACCCGCTCGTGATCGATGAGCTCGCGTTGGCGAGCTACGGCTACCGCACGTTCGTCGCCGACCCCACCCAGTGGACGCCGTTCGAGGACGGGACGTCACTCACGCAATGGCTCGACCCGGCGCGCACGCGCGCCGAACTCGACGCCTTCTCGCCCCGCGACGCCGACGGGTTCCTCGCCTACCAGGCGATCTTCGGCCGCATCCGGGCGGCGTTGCGCACCGGGCCCCGCGACACCTGGATCGGCGACGCGCCGTCGCGCGCCGAGCTCGACGCGCTATTCGGCGACGACGCCGAGGGGCGCGACGTCGTGCTGGGCGACGCGCCGATCGCCGACGTGATCGAACGCCACGTCGGCGACGAACGTCTCCGCACCGCGCTCCACGGCCAGGGCATCATCGGCACGGCCGCGGGGCCCCGTGATCCGGGCACCGCCTGGATCCATGCTCTCCACTCCCTCGGCCTCCTCGGCGGCTGGAGCTACGTCGAGGGGGGGATGGGTCGCATCTCGTTCTGCATCGCCGACGCCGCCCGCGATGCGGGCGCGGCGGTCGCGGCGGGCGCGCCGGTGGCGGCCATCCGCCCCGGTGAAGGCGTCGAGCTCGCGGGCGGGGATCGCATCGAGGCGGCGACGGTCGTGTCGAACGCCGACCCCAAGCGGACGCTCGCCCTCTGCGGCGATGCCCACGTGCCGGCGGACTTCCGGACCCGCGTCGACGAGTGGCGCTGCCAGAGCCCGGTGTTGAAGGTCAACTGCGCGCTCACCCGCCTGCCCACGTTCACCGCCGCTCCCGACCGTCCCGACCACGTGTACCGGGCCCAGGTCGAGATCGGCCGCAGCATCGCTCACACCCAGGCCGCGTTCGAGGCCAGCCGGCGGGGCGAGCCCGCAGTCGAGTGGTGCGAGGTCTACTTCCAGACTCCCTATGACCCATCGGTCGCGCCGCCGGACCGCCACCTGATGAGCGTGTTCGCGCAGTACGCGCCGTACGAGCTCGCCGAGGGGGGATGGGACGACCGGCGGGACGAGATCGGCGATCTCGCCCTCGCCGTCATCGCCCGCTTCGCCCCCGACGTCGCCGACTGCGTAGAGGAACGCCAGGTGCTGGGACCACCCGACGTCGAAGCGCGCATCGGGCTCACCGGCGGCCACATCTTCCAGGGGGAATGCCTGCCCGACCAGATGTGGGAACGGCGCTTCGCGCCGCGCACACCGATCCCCGGCCTCTACCTGTGCGGCGCCGCCACCCACCCGGGTGGGTCGGTCATCGGAATCAACGGTCGTAACGCCGCCATGGCGGTGCTGGAGGACCTGGCGCTCAGCGAATGAGTAGCAACGGGGTGGCATCATGGGCCGGTGGCGATGACGAAGGACCTCCGGCCGATCGAACGCCGCGTGCTCGCGCTACGAGAAGCCGGCCTCGACGACGCCGCGATCGCCCGCAAGTTCCGTCGTAGTCCCGGGTTCGTGAAGCGGGTCGCGCTGCTCGCGGGCGCCCCCCACGAGCGGGCCGCGGTGACCCGTGACGACACCCTCACCCCGCTGGAGCGGCGGGTCTTGAAGTGGCGAGAGCAGGGCGCCCGCCCCCAGGACATGGCGTGGCGGTTCCGTCGGTCCCCCGAGCACATCGCCCGGGTCGAGAAGCTCGCCCGCTACAAGCTCAGGCGGGCCGGCCGCTAGCGCCTCAGGCGGCGTCGACGTCGCCGGGGAGGGCCACGTCACCCGGGATCGGCTCGCCGTGGCGGTCGACGCCGCACAGCTTCCGCCAACCGCGCGGGATCCGGCCGCGCTTGAAGATCCCGGCGTCGAGCAGCGCCTTCAGGATGTTGCGGGTCGCGCAATGCCGGACCGCGATCCGCTCGGGTGAGCGGTTCACCGCCCGCCAGGTCTTGAACCCGGGCAGGCCGACCGAGGCGTACACACCCGGGTGCACGAACGTCGCGAACAGCCCGCCGATGATGAGCGGAGCGAAGTAGCGGACGCGGAGCCGCTGGAGCCGGCCCGCCCGGCCGTAGAGCTCGGGCAGAGTCGTGCGGGCGAACGACAGGTGCCGCGACTCCTCCTGACGGTGGTAGCGGTTCACGTCCCTCAGCAGGGGGTCGGTGTCGGGGTGCTCCGACGCGAGCTTCTGGAGCAGGTCGGGGATCTCCTCACCCGCCAGCACCAGCACCATGAGGAACGCCGGCATCTTGATGAAGCGTCGGATGTTGAACGTGGCGATCCGGTCGAACACGCCCCGGGCGAGCGGGTTCTTCGCTCGGGGGGCGAGCTCCTCGACCAGGCGGATGAAGGCGCGTTGATGGCGGGTCTCTTCGGCGATCTCGTGGAGCATGTAGGTGACCCGAGGATCGGAGACGTCGCGGCACTCGGCGATCTGGAGCGCGAAGCCGGAGTTGAGGACGGCTTCGAAGCGGATCCCCATCTCGAGCATGGCCGCCACTTCCTCGCGGGAGAGACGGGCCTTGGTCTCGGCGTCGAGATCGAGATCGAGGCCGCGGGTGGTGAGCAGCTCGTCGCCGATGACCTGGCCGGCACCGAGCGAGGACCAGTCGAACAGCTCCTCGGGCTCCAGCACCTTGCGGACCGACGCGGTCGACAGTCGTCCGATGCGGTCGGAGGCGGTCCTGGGGGTTGTGGTGGGGGTCGCAGTCGCAGTTGCGGTCATGAGGTCACTCTACCCCACCAAATCGACAAATCAACGAGAATCATCAAATCCTCGAAAACACCCGCCTGACCTGGCAGAATGCACCCATGGCCGACGTCCTCGCCGCCGCGGCGGTCGCGGTCGGGAAGGGTGAGCGCACCCGGACCCGTCTGCTCGAGATCGCGGTGCGCCGCTTCGCCGCCGACGGGTACCGGCGCACGTCGGTCTCCGACATCGCCCGCGAGGCCGGCCTCACCCCGGCGGCCGCCTACGCCTACTTCGCCGGGAAGGAGGCGCTGTTCAAGGCGGCGGTCGACGCCGACGCCGGCGCCCTGATCGACAAGGCTCGGGCTGCCCTCCCGGACGCATCGATCCGCGAGCGCTTCGGCGTGCTGGTGGCCACCCTCGTCGAGCGGCTCGACGAGCATCCCCTCGCCCGGCGGGTCCTGGCCGGCCACGAACCCGAGGTCGTCGGGCGGCTGCTCGACATTCCGTCGCTGAAGGGAATCGTCGCCGACAACGCCGAGCAGCTGGCGGCGGCCCAAGAGACCGGGGAGGTGCGCGCCGATGTCGACCCCGTGCTGCTCTCCGAAGGCTTGGAGTCGATCGTCCTCGCGCTGCTGATGGCGTACCTCCAAGCCGGTGTCGAACCGGACTCGAGGCGGGCGGTCGCGGCGTTCTCGGTGCTCGACACCGCCCTGCGCCCGCCCAGCTAAGCGTCCCTTACCAACCGCCTGACCTCGGCGAGGCGCTCGAAGCTCTTCAGCACCTCGGCGTGGTCCTCGGCGAGGTGGCGAACGATCACGTCGGTGTACCCCATCGCCGCGTACTCGCGGAACCGTTCGGCCACCTGCTCGACACCGCCGTACGTACACGCCGACGGGTCGAAGCCGCGGTAGCCGCCCGCCACGACCGGCCCGGCCACCGCTTCGGCGTCGGCGTCGTCCGCGCCGACGTGGATGTCGCGCCGGATCGCGAATGCAGTCGGCTCCCGGTCGTGCGCGGCGGCGCGTTCGCGGTACAGGTCCAGCAACTCGCGGGCCTGGGCCGGAGTGGGGTCGGCGTTGGCGAGGAACCCGTCCCCGAGGCGGGCGGCACGGTCGACCGCGGGCTCGGCCGTCCCGCCGATCCACACCTCCACCGGCTCGGGCGGGATCGGCGAGATGCGGGCCTCGCGCACCCGGCAGGGGCCGTCGGCGCTCACGGTCTCGCCCGCCAGCAGGCGACGGACGATGTCGAGGCCGGCCTCGAAGTGCGACGGGCGGCGGCGATGGTCGACCCCCATCCCCGCGAACTGCTGCTCGCCCCCACCGACGGCGCACGGCAGAATGAAACGCCCGGGCGCGAACGTGGCCAGTGTCCCGACCTGCTCGGCGACCAGCACCGGGTTCCACAGCGGCAACAGGAACAGCGCTCCGAACGGCCGGTCGCCCCACTCCGCCAGCAACCGGCCCAGCATCGGGGTGTTCTGGTAGTAGGGCACCGGCGTGACGTGGTGGTCGCCGACGAACAGCGAGTCGAGCTCCGCGTCCCATGCGGCCCGGGCCCGCTCGACGACCCAGCGAGCGCCGAGGCGCACGTCGTCGGTAACGAAGCTGGTCCGGAGCGAGACCCCGACGCGCATCGCGTCAACCTATCGGCGCTCTTGAAGCAACGCGCGCGATCGGCTAGACACCGCCATCCGGCGGTGCGCCAGGGGAGGCAATCGAATAATGGAAACCGGAGCCGGCCAGCAGCACGTCCAGACGGCAAACGTTCCCGGAAAGCCCGAGGAAGTCATCCAGTCGATCACGACCGGGCTGGCGGGCGTGCCCGGCTACACGATGGTCCCGACGAGCCCCACCTCGGTCGTGTTCACGCGCAAGTTCATGCCCCAGTGGGCCCTGATCACCGGCATCGTCGCCGGCCTGTTGACCTGCGTCGGCTTTCTCGTGCTGCTGGTGAAGGAGGAGGAGACGCTCAACATCACCGCGGTGGCGGCTGACGGCGGTTCCCGCCTCGACATCAACGGTGCCGCCAGCCCGGCGATGCGGACCCGGCTGACCGGCGTCGTCAGCACCCTCCCCACCAAGTAGCTCCCAGGAGATCGGCCCCGGCGGGAGTCGCCGGGCGCGCGACGATGCCGGGGTGAGCGTCCGCCAGGTCGACCTGAACGACGCCGACACCTTCGTCGCCGGCGTTCCCCACGAGTGGTTCGCGTGGTTGCGCGAGGAGGATCCGGTCCACCGGAACCCCGAGCTCGACGGGTCGGGCTTCTGGGCCGTGACCCGCTACGACGACGTCGTGACCGTGTCGCGCGACCCCGGGCTCTTCTCCTCGTGGCAAGGCTCGGCGCTCGTCGCTGACCTCCCGCCCGACGACCTCGAGGGGATGCGGCTCCAGCTGATCCACATGGACCCGCCCGAGCACACCGCCCTCCGGGCCATCGTCAACCGCGCCTTCACCCCTCGGATGATCGCGTCGCTGCGCGACCACGTGGCCGAGTTGACGACCGAGATCGTCGACGCGGTCGCGCCCAAGGGGGAATGCGACTTCGTCACCGAGGTCGCGGCGGAGCTGCCGCTCCAGGTGATCGCCGAGACGCTCGGCGTCCCCCGCGAAGACCGCTGGCGGCTGTTCGACTGGAGCAACCGCCTGATCGGGATGGAGGACCCGGAGTACGGCTCCGAGGACGCCGCCGAGGCCGACATCACCGCCAAGGTCGCGCTGGTGGAGATGTTCCAGTACGCCCACGAGCTGGCCGAGCGCAAGCGGACCGAGCCGGCCGGCGACCTGTGCAGCGTCCTGGTGCATGCCGAGGTCGATGGCCGTCGCCTCACTGACATCGAGTTCAACATGTTCTTCTTCCTGCTCGTGATCGCCGGGAACGAGACGACCCGCAACCTGATCTCGGGCGGGCTCCAGGCGCTGTGCGAGCACCCTGAAGCGCGCACCCGTCTCCTCGCCGACCCCGCCCTCCTGCCGACCACGGTCGAGGAGATGCTGCGATGGGTCAGCCCGGTCATGCAGTTCCGCCGCACCGCGACCCGCGACACCGAGCTCGCCGGCCGGGAGATCGCCCAGGGCGACAAGGTCGTCGTGTACTACGGGTCGGCCAACCGCGACGCCGGCGTGTTCGGCCCGACCGCCGACCGCTTCGACGGGGCCCGGGCCCCCAACAACCACCTGGCCTTCGGGTTCGGCACCCACTTCTGCCTGGGCGCCAGCCTGGCCCGGCTCGAGATCCGCACGATGTTCGCCGAGCTCCTCGGCCGCCTCCCCGATCTGGAGTTGGCGGGCGCGCCCGAGCGGCTGCGGTCCAGTTTCATCAACGGGATCAAGCACCTCCCGGTGCGCTTCACACCCGCGCCCTGAGTCCCAGGTTCTGGTTAATTGGGGGCCAGGCCTGGCTGTGACATGAGTCACAGCCGTGT
>Ga0136613_10000649_pt1 | contig 16434 bp, 16 predicted proteins | sample AntDrymUQ2722106_2_FD_106649 | JGI IMG/M metagenome (GOLD analysis project Ga0136613, IMG submission 106649) | Polar desert sand microbial communities from Dry Valleys, Antarctica - metaG UQ272 (21.06) | ecosystem: Environmental > Terrestrial > Soil > Desert | place: Antarctica: Dry Valley... | reverse complement strand
GCTGACCGCCGACCAGTGGCGCACGTTCGGCACGGCCCTGCAGGCCGTCCACGACAGCGACCTCGCCGACCGGTACAGCGGGCGCCTGCCGACCGAGACGTTTCGCCCTGCCGTCGGCCGCGGTCGTGCGCAGCGTGGTGGAGCTCGCCGCAGCACCGCCCGTGGTATCGCCGCCCGGCAAACGCCTCGTCGCAATCCTGGAGGAGCAGCGGGCCAGGCTCGAGGGGATGCTGGATCGGGCCGAGGGGCTGCAGGAACGGCTGCGCCATCGGTCCTTCGAGCACGGGCTCTGCCACGCCGACATCCACGCTGGCAACATCCTGCTCGCCGACGACGGCCGCATCTTCCTGGCGCAAGGTCCTCGACCCGAACGAGTGGCGCTCGCTCGACGAGCTCGAGGCGGCCCTGCTCGACTTAGGCGACCATTACAGCGCGATCGCCACGCCATTCGAGTGGCGCTTCACCCGCCTCGACCTCCACCGCGTCCTCGCTGCGCTCTCACCCATCGCACTGGCCGCGTGAGGGTCATACGTTGCGGCACTTGCGAATCGATGTACTAAGGTTGATTCGGAACGGCGTGCTCCCCGCGCGCTATAAGTAACCGACCGGGACCGGCCCGCGGAGCCCCACGCTTACGGACGGTCGATGAGGACCTTAATTGTGGCGGTTGCCCGGAAGCCGAGCCGCTTGAGGATTGGGCGGGACGCAGCTTGCGCCTGAGTCACCAGCACCGGCACACCTGTCTGCCTCGCCGCCTCCCAGCGAGCCCGAACGAGAGCGCGGTACGCCCCTCGTCCGCGAGCTTGGGGCAGCGTTACGCCTCCAGCCAGCAGCATCGGTCCCAGTTCCGTCCGACTCATGAGGCCGTAGGAGACGGCCGCGCCCTCCAGCTCAGCAAGGAACGCGACGGTCCCAGCAGTTGCCTGGAACTCCGCCCAGCGGGCGCGCCGGTCGGCTGGTCGATCCGTGGCCTCCGCATCGGAGCTGCCGAAGACTTCCTGACGGATTGCCTCCATCCGTTCGAAGTCGGGGAGGGACGCGACGCGCCGAACGGTGATCCCGGGGACCGTCGGCGGCTCCTGGTCGAGCACCATCGCGGCGAGCTCGGGCTCGTGCTCATCGCGCCTGGCACCGCTCGCGAGGAGCAGGCCCGCGATTCCTTTGGGGGTGGCTGAAGGACCGATCAGCCAGCGGAACTGATCGACGAGCCGCTCGCCGAACCAGCCTCGCGTGGCCGCGATCGTCGAGTCGACGGTGGCCGTCTCGAAGCGGACGCGGCTGGCGAGGTCGGACCAAGGACCGCCGCGCACACGGTGGAGCAGGACGATCTCGGGTCGAATCTCGCGGTGGGCCGACGGCGGCATGGGCAGATAGGCGTCCGCGTCCTCGGCGACGAGTCCCCAACGCTTCTGCAATGCCTGCACCTCGTCTTCAGGGTAGCGATCCCGATCCACCCGTCGGACGGCGAGAGCCGGGATCCGCGCCGCTGCCGTTCTCTTGCCAGATGTGCGGGCTTCCAGACCGCCCCACGGTTGGCCAGTGCATCAAAGCCCCAACCGACGCCGATCGCGGGATCAAGCTCAGCTGCCTGAGCCAGGCGAGACGTTTGGTACAACCCCGGGAGCGAGAGCTCCTCAATGCCTTCAGCCGTCGAAGGGCATGGATGGCGCACCAAGAGGACAGGCTCGACATCGAAAGATTCGGGCGCCTTCGAGTAGCCCAGGTCCGCGAGATCCTGACCTTGCCGAGGGCGTTGCCCGTCTACCCCTCATCGCCGAGCTCGAGTGCCGGGAGCCACTGGGCTAGCCTGTCGAATGCTCCGGAGTAACGACCTGACAGGCAATCAAGACCTCGAGCCAACCATCGTGTCCGTCCCTCATCGAGCCGTACAGTCCGGGGTCACGTTGATTGACGCCGAAGCGTACGCTCGGCAATCCGGGACGACAGGAGGGGTGGGCACCACGATGCACTTCGGGAGGGGCTGACTGAGGTCCAAGACGCGCCGATTTCGACCTGGGCGAGCGCTGGCCTCTCACAGCGAGCGGGGCCGATTGCTGCTCGCTCGGCCCGCGCTCTCGACTTCTTAAGAGAACTCCTCGAGGTCGTCCCCGACGTCCAGCTCCTCGTCCTGGCAGAGGATGACTGGGCTGGTCGCTCCACCACCACGGTCGAGGTGATTCAGGAGTTTGCTCACGTCCGTGCGCGCAGGCGGTCACGGGCCGACGCAGCCCACATCGCGCCCCTGTATCTGCACGCGTTCACGTCCTGGTCCCGACGGCCGACGATCTCGACCGGGGACTCTCCCTGTTCGAGGAGCATTCGGCATTGGGAGCATTCGACGCCGTGCTGGCGGCGGTGGCGCTTGGCAGAGAAGCGCAGGCGCTCGTCTCAGCGGATCGCGCGTTCGCATCGGTCCCCGGCCTGCGATGGGTGGATCCCCAAACACCGGCCCTGAGAGAGCTCATCGGCGGCTGATCGTCGTCTTGGGCTCGCTTTCGTGTTAGCACGGCCCAACCCTGGTCCGGCCCGCCCGCGGCGCGGATCGCCGGCACGCCCTACGGGCGCCGCTCGAGACGCTTGCTGTCGCAATTGGGACGGGCGTTGACCGGGTTACACCGGGCAGGGCCGTCAGGGATGCGCGCCACGAAGTCGCTGCCGTAACGGGCGCTCATGCCGACCTCGGGGAAGTCAGTCGAGATGACGTGGGCGCCGCTTGCGAGGGCCGCTTCCAGCATGGCGGTGTCGCCGGACCGGACCGTGTTGAGCGGCGTGTCGGACCGCGTGCGCACGAGATATCCCTGCCGGACCAGCTCCTGGATCTGGGCCAGATTCGCTCCACGCGGGTCGTTGCGCTTGATGAACGCCGCGTCCGCCTGGCCGGCCCGCGAGTTGGTGAAGATGACTCGGCCCTCCAGGTTAGGGCGCCCGGCCCTGTAGGCGGTGCGAATCGCTCCGGGATCGTTGTCGAGCAGGAAGACCACCTGGCCGCGGCTCTCCCGCAACGTGGGCCAGCCGGCCTGGCGCACCGACTGCTCCAGGGTCAGCCCCGGGCGACGCACGTCGTCGGGCGTGATCATGTCCTCCTCGCCGAAGACCGCGCGGATCTCCGCCTCCAGCGCGTCCAGAGCACCCGCATCCCAAGCGGGCGCGACCACGCCCCCCTGCGCAACGGCGCGGTTATCGCTCCGCTTGAGCTCGAGCAGGATCGTGAGCGGGACGTGGAGCGGATTGGCGTCCGACCACGCCTCGACCTGCCCCAGACAGGTGACCAGCAGCACGCAGGTGGTCTCGTAGTCGAGGTCGGCGATGTGGAGAATCTTGATCCCCCGCTGCTGCCAGGCGGGATCGGGCAAAGGGCCCATGCCGAGACGCTGGCGGACCATCGGTTCGGCGTAGAGGCCGCCCTCCGGGTCCCCGAACAGGTCAAGCTCCAGCCCGCGCACGTTCTGGAGGCCGAACTGATTCGGGATGGTGGCGTGGCTGTACGCCAGGAACTCGTCGTAGTCGCCGGGCGTGCTGATGATGGCGTCGTACTCGGCCTGCTCCGGCTCTGACAGCTCGCGCTTGTAGCTGTTGTGGGTGCCGATCGCCTGCACCTCGTTCAGGCGAATGTCACCCGCTCCCGCTGGGGGAGCCGCGGCGGCCGGCCGTGGGGCGTCGGCGACGAGCGTGATCGCCACGATGGCAGCCACGAGGACGGACGACACGCGGGAGATCACTTTCGACACCTCCAGATCCGAGGGGGAACGACCGAGGTTCCTCGGCGCCCGCTCCTCGCCGCTGCTGCATCACGCGTACCACGGTCCCGTCTGCGCGGCGGGGAAGATTCGCGGCAGCGTACTTGCACGGTCGGGCGACACCACGCGTTGGACGGATGCCACGCATAGGAAGGGAACCGATCGTGAACCTGCGTCTTCCAGGACCCAAACGAGCCGGCGCGACCTGGCGCCTCGGCATCCTGCTCGCAGCCTGCGCTGCCCTCGTTGCATCTCCCGCGATGGCGTGGGCTCCGGGGCAGGTGGGCAATCAGCTCCCGGCGCCGGGCCCACGACAGTTCGACCTCGAGGCGCATCGGGGCGGTCTTGGCCTGGTCACCGAGAGCACCCTTGAGGGGTTTGCCAATGCGCTCGAGGTCGGCGTGACGACCATCGAGCTCGACGTGCAGATCACCGAGGATCAGCAGGCGGTGGTCACCCATGACCGCCAGGTGTCGGACCTCAAGTGCGACGACACGGCGCCCGCATTCGAGGGTGATCCCGAGTTCCCATACGTCGGCAAGTACATCAATACCCTGACGCTCGCGCAGGTGTGGACGCTGGATTGCGGCAACCCGCTGCCCGACTTCCCGGACCAGGTGGTCGTGGAGGGCGCGCGAATTCCGTTGCTGAGCGAGGTGTTCGCCCTTGTCGACTGCTACCGGGCCAACAAGGTCTGGTTCAACATCGAGACGAAGGTCGAGGCCGGTGCCCCTGAGCAGACCGCACCGCGCGAGCAGTTCGTCCAGATCACGGCGGCCGAGATCCGCGAGGCCGGCCTGCTGAACCGCGTGACGATCCAGAGCTTCGATTGGGGCGCCCTCATGCGCATGCGCGAGGTCGAGCCTCGCCTCCCGATCGTGGCGTTAACCAACCGCGACTTCCTCCAGGAGGGTCAGGCTGGCGCGTCGCCCTGGCTCGGGGGTCTTGACTTCGACGATTACGGCAGCCTGGTCGAGATCACGGACTCGTTTGGCGCCGATGCCATCTCGCCGGTCCACGGCTTCCCGCAGAACGGGAAGGTGACCGATCCCGGCTACGAGCCGTACACCACGCCGGAGCTGGTCGCCGAGGCGCACGAGGCCGGCATGGCGGTCGTCCCGTGGACGATCGACGATCCCGCGACCATGGAGTCGCTGATCGATGCCGGCGTCGACGGGCTGATCACGAACTATCCGGACCGGCTGCGCGACATCCTCGCCGATCGCGGCTTCAAGCTGCCGCGGACGTACGAGGAGCCGAAGGGCCACGACTGCATCTCGGAGGCATCAGCGACATGACCCATCCCCTGATGCGATCCTGCGGATGAGGCAACGTCGACGGCAGGTATCCCTCCCAGGTACCAACAAGCCCCGGCTTTACGGCGGCGCTTCGGAAGTCCAGGTGCTCGCCGGCCCGGCCTTCACGCTCCGCTAGCCTCCGTTCAAGGTACGTGAAGCGACTCGGAGCTGGTCAGGACCGGTGTGGTTGGTAGGTGGGGAGACGATCCGCCGCCGCCGGCCAGTGGGGCGTTCCGTGCCGATCGGCGGACGGGCTCGCCGCGGGCCGCCTATTTCTCCATGCGCAGTGGCGGGAATCCATCCTGGAGATCGGGCGCCGCGGCCTGGTAGATGTCGTGGTCGTCCGGGATGCCCCGGAGGCGATAGCGTCCCAGGTGCCGCAGCTCGATCGGTGACTCATCGGCGAGGGCTGCATGGACCGAACGTGACAGCAGGATCTGGCCGCCGTGCCCGCATGAGCAGAGTCGCGCGGCGGCGTTGACCGAGATGCCCTGGTAGCCGGACGACGTTCGCGTCGGTCGGCCCGTGTGCAGCCCGATCCGCACGCGCACGTCGCGCCCGTCGGACCAGTCGCGCTCGCGCAGCGCGCGCTGAATGGCCATGGCCGCCTCCAGCGCGTCGGCGGCGCGCTCGAAGACGGCGAACAGCTCGTCGGCGCGGGCGTCGACCTCGAAGCCGCCGGCTCCACGGACCGCGGCGCGCTCGATCCGCCGGACGGCGTTCAGCATGGCACCGTATCGGTCCCCGAGCTCGGCAAGGTGTTGGCTTGATCCCTCGACATCGGCGAACAGGAGCGTGAGCTGGCCGGATGGCAGCTTCGGCCGCAGCTGGCCGTCGATGAACCCGACCGGCAGGATGCCGTACCGCTTCGCTGCCTTGAGCAGCCGAGTTCGGGCGCGATCTCGACTCGCCTCGTCGTCGAAGAGGATGCGGTTGAAGCGTGCGAGCGCGTTGCGAACGTGCGCCTCGTCGTGGATCGGGAGGCGGCGCCGGCCGCTCGAATCCACGTACGCAAACGAGCTGTCGGGTAGCTTCGCCCGTTCCCGGGCACCCAGTTCGGCCATGCCCCAATGATCGCAGAGACCGCCTAAGCGCTTGACAGGGCGGATGGAGAAGGCTAGAAAGACCAGATGAAGACCGCGAGCATTACCGAGGCGAAGAATCAGCTCAGCGCGCTGCTGGAGAGGGTTCGCGCCGGCGAGAGCGTCGTCATCCTCGATCGGGGGGTGGCTGTGGCGCAACTCTCGCCTGTCGCGGACAGCGATGATGCGACAGGCCGGCTTCAGCGGCTGGAGCGGGCCGGCATCGTCAAGCGCGGGACGGGGAGCACTCGGCTGGAGGATCTGCGCCAGCCCGGTCCGGCGTTGCCGCCGGGCATGAGCGCAGTCGAGGCGCTCCTCGAGGAGCGGCGATCGGGGCGGTGAGATTCTGGGACAGCTCGGCAATCGTCCCTCTCCTGGTTGCCGAACCGACGACGGTGGCCGTGCTGCGGACACTGGAGGCTGACACCGAGATCGTCGTCTGGTGGGCAACGGGCATTGAGTGCGTCTCGGCGTTCGCGCGCCTGGAGCGTGAGGGTGCGCTGACGCCCGATGAGGTCGCGGTCGCAGGCGCCCGGCTCGATCGTCTGCTGGCCGTCGCCGACGAGATTCAGCCGGCCGAAATCCTGCGGCGAACAGCGACGCGCCTGCTGCGGGTGCACGCGCTGCGTGCGGCCGGCGCGCTTCAACTGGCCGCAGCTCGGGCGGCGTCGGAGGATCGGCCGGAGACACTCTTCTTCGTCACGCTCGATGACCGGCTCGGGGTGGCCGCTCAGCGCGAGGGATTCGAGGTCATCCGCCCGGCTGCCTGAGGCGCGGAAGGACCTCGCGACCGAACGTCTGGACGAAGCGCTCCTGCTCTGGCCCGACCTCGTGCAGGTAGAGCGCATCGAAGCCGCGCGCCAGGTCGGCCAGCAGCCAGTCGACGTGCCGTCCGAGGTCGGAGGAGATGCGGACCGGGCCGTCGAGATCGGATGGCGTGACGTGCGTCGCGGCCGCGGTGACCTGCGATGGATGGGCGAGCGCCGTCATCACGCTGTTGTCTCCGCAGTTCTGCCGCCACTGGGCATAGGCCGCGTCGCGGGCCTCGTTCTCGGTCGGAGCCCAGGCCAGGTGGACCTGGAGGAACATCGGCTTGTTCGCGCCGCCATTCGAGCGAAACGCATCGACCACCGCGTCGAGCTGCTCATCGGGCTGCGAGACCGTGATAAGCGCATCGGCCCATTCGGCGACCCATGCGGCCGTCGACGGCGTGACCGCCGCACCGACCAGCAATGGCGGTCGTTCCGGCCGCGTCCAGAGCCTCGCCTCGGAGACCGTCACATGACCGTCGCGCGTGACCGTCTCGCCGCCCCAGAGCAGCCGCATGATCTCGCCGGACTCGCGCAGCCGTTCGTTGCGCGCCGACTTGATCGGCCATGGCTCACCGGTGATGTGCTCGTTGAGCAGCTGTCCGGAACCGATGGCGACCCAGAATCGGTCGGGGAACATGACCTCCAGCGTCGCGGCGGCCTGGGCGATGATCGCGGGGTGGTAGCGCTGCCCGGGCGCGTTCACCACGCCGAACGGCAGCGAGGTGGCGTGGAGCGCGGCGCCGAGCCACGACCAGGCGAAGCCGGACTCGCCCTGTTCTTCGCTCCACGGTGCCCAGTGGTCGGAGCACATCGCGGCGTCGAAGCCGGACGTCTCCGCGGCCCGCACGAGCTCAAGCAGTCGGTCGGGCCGGAACTGCTCATGGCTGGCATGGAAGCCGATGAGCGGGGCCACGCTCAGATCTCCTCTCGCCGACCGAACCAGTGGTAGCCGTACGGCTCGAGCTCCACGCGCAGCCGGCGACCCTCCACGCGTGGCGCCGCGCCGTCGCCCGGGCCGAAGATGTGCTGCCAGTGCCCCTCCGCAGCGTCGGCGGGCAGCTGGACGCTGATCGTGGTCGGCCCATCGCTGAAGTTGTGGATGGCCAGCGCGCTGGCCCTCTCCCACGTCGCGATGTGCGCCAGCGCCGCCGGGTTCCGCGTCCCGAGCACCTGCCACTCGCCCCAGCCGAACTCCGGCCACTCCTTACGGGTCCGGATGGCGCGCTCAGTCCAGTTGAGAAAAGAGTCCCGATCCCGGCGCTGGTCGTCGACGTTGAGCGCGTGGTAGCCGAAGGGGCCGTCGGCCACCGGCCGTCGCGGCATCTTCGACGCATCGGCCGTCGAGAAGCCGGCACCGGGAAGATCCGACCAGGGCATCGGCGGCCGCACCGCCTCACGGTCCGCCATCCTCAGATCGTCGCCGAGGCCGATCTCCTCGCCGTAGAAGAGGACCGGCGTGCCCGGCAGGCTGAAGAGGAGGCTGTAGGCGAGCTCCATGCGGCGGCGGTCCCCGTCGACCATCGGCGGGAAGCGGCGACGGATGCCGCGGTCGAAGAGCTGCATCGACGTCCTGGGCGCGAACGCGGCGAAGACCTCGTCGCGCTCGGCATCGCCCAGCTTGTCGAGTGATGCCTCGTCGTGGTTCTTGATGAAGTTCGCCCACTGCGCCTCATCCGGGATCGCCGGCAGGGCGCGCAGCGCATCCGCCACCGGGGTCGCGTCGTGGCGGACGAACGAGAGGTAGAGCGCCTGGTTGGTGACGAAGCTGAACAGCATGTTCATCTGGTTGCCACGATCTCCGAAGAAGCTCGCGATCTTGTCGAGCGGCTCGTTCGCCTCCGCCAGGAGCATCGCGTCGCCGCGACGACGGCTCATGAAGTCGCTCAGGTCGCGCAGATAGTCGTGCGGGTCCGCGACGGCCGGATTCGATGGATGGGCCTGCTCGATGAGGAACGGCACGGCATCCACCCGGAACCCGGACAGCCCGAGCTCCAGCCAGAAGCCGATCACCTTGTGGATCTCGTTGCGGACCAGCGGATTGTTGATGTTGAGGTCGGGCTGGTGCGGGTAGAACCGGTGCATGTACCAGCGCCGGGCGGACCGGTCGTAGGACCAGACGCTCTCCTGCTTGCCGGGGAAGATGACGCCTTCGTGGGCGTCCCTGGGCTTCTCATCGGTCCAGACGTAGAAGTCCCGGTAGATCGGATGGCCCGCGCGCGCCATCTGGAACCATGGGTGGTCGATCGAGGTGTGGTTCACCACCAGGTCGGCGATGACGCGGATCCCGCGCTCGCGCGCCACTCGCACCAGCTCGACGAGGTCGCCGAGGGTGCCGTACTTGTCGGCGACGCCGTAGTATTCGGCCACGTCGTAGCCGTAGTCGCGTTCGGGCGATGGATAGATCGGCATCAGCCACAGGCAGGTGACGCCCAGACCGGCCAGGTAGTCGATCCGCTGCGTCAGGCCGTCGAGATCGCCCACGCCGTCGCCGTTCGTGTCGAGGTACGCCTGGGTGTCGACGCAGTAGACCACCGCGTTCTTCCACCACAGGTCGCTGGTTGCTTCCATGCTCATGCGTCGCTTCTTGCACGGCGCGTTCCGGCCCCTTCCGCCGCGCAACTCGAGTCAGCTATGCCTGGGCTGACTGGTAGGCCATGATTTCAGCCGGTCTGGTGACCTGCACACGGCTCGGCAAGCGTGAAGTCGCCGCCGGCGAGCCTCTTATCCGGCCGGAGTCCGGCCCACCAGTCAGGCGATGCATAGGTGTCCCGCGAGCGGCACACGTTCATCGGCAGCAGTCACGACGGGAATACCTGGCCGATTGCTGGCGATAATCCCGTCATGCCGTCGCGCGTTCTCCTCGCCACCCACGAATGGCGCCCAGCCGAGACCGATGCCGCCGCTGCCGCGCCGGTCGCGATCCTCGTCCACGGCATCACCGGTTGGTGGCGGACCTGGTGGCGTGTCGGACCGGCGTTGGCAGACCGCGGCTGGCGCGTCATCGCGCTCGACCTGCCCGGCCACGGCACGAGCCCTCGGATTGCCGGAGTCGCAACCGCCGAAACGCTCGCCACCGACGTCGCCGCCACCCTGGACGCGTTGGGAGTCACGCCCGTCGATCTCATCGTTGCGCACTCACTCGGCGCGGCCGTCAGCATGGAGCTCGCGCACCGGCGACCCGAGATGGCGCGGCGCTGGGTGCTGGAGGATCCGCCCGGACAGACCCGCGCGGACGACGTGGAGTTCCAGGCGAACCTCGAGCGCGAGGTGATTGCGGGCCGCTCGATGGCAGAATCCGAGATCCGACGCGAGCTGTCGGAGAACCCGGCCTGGTTGGAGGAGGATGCGCGGCAGGATGTCGAGGGCAAGGCAGCATGTGACCTCGAGGGCATCCTCGCCTCCCTGCGGGCCGACACCGGGGTGCGTGCCGTCGAGCTGGCGCCTCGGCTCGGCGTGCAGGCGCTTTACCTCATCGCGGACCGTGGGCGATCCGTTCTCGGAGCGCAGCGCGAGCGGCTGATCCAATCGCTGCCGACGCAGGCGACCGCTGCCGAGTTCGACTCGGGTCACACCATCCACCGGGATCGCTTCAGCGAGTACGTCGCCGCGATCCTCGATTGGCTCGCGCACGACGAAGGCCGCCGATGATCCGACGGCCTTCGTGCTGGAGCGGTGGAGCTAGTTCAGGGGCACGAGGGTGATCGTGTCACCCTCGGGCAGGTTCGCCTGGATCCAGGCGATGACCGCCGCCTGATCGGTCCGGTAGCTGAAATCGGTGCCCTTGCAATTCGCATTGAGGCCGAACGACGTCACGGCGACGATCGGCGCACCGAAGGTGGTTCGGGCGTCGCCGTAATAGATCGGTCCACCCGAGTCACCGTTGCAGGTTCCGCCGCGAGTGCGGCCCTGACCGGCGGTCGTCTGGAGGTTGTAGCCATCCGTCAGCGAGTTACGGAGATTCGTCAGCTGCGAGATCGCCTGCAGACGGACCCGGTACGACTCGGGACGGGGGACGTGGGCGGTCACGCCGTAGCCGCTGGCGGTGAACGTGATGTTCTTCCTGCCGCGAGCCGTGGCGAGCGCGTCGAGCGAGCCAGCTTGCGCGAGCGGCGAGATGCCGACGAAGTCGCCGACCGGCTCGTCGAAGATCACGAGTCCCAGATCCTTGGTCTCGGGGAACCCGGCCGGGTAGCCGTAGTTCACGAGCGTGTCGCTCTCGAAGCAAAGTGGATCGTTGTCGATGCAGAAGTCGGGGTAGCCAGTGGTCGGGTCCTGCTGGGTGGCCGGATCGTAGTCAGCCCCCGCGTCCTGGTGGAAATAGACGCGCGCAGTCTCTGCGCCTTCGACGCAATGGCCGGCGGTCAGCATCACGTGGGACGAGATCATCGTCCCGGTGCAGCGTCCGGCGAACTCACCGTCGACCTGGAAGGTGATGAGGCCGACGTTAGTGTGGACCGGGTCGTCCACGTAGTTGCCGGTGATCGCGGTCGCAGGCACCGCCGAGGCGATGAGCGCCGTGAGAGCCGTCAGGATGGCGAATAGTCGTCGTCGCATGGTTCGCGGAAATCCTCCTCCAATGGCGCTCGGCTCCCTGCGAGCGCGAAGGACGGAGTCTAGCGATTTTTGACTGCACCAACCTGCGGCGGGGTTCGGCGTCACAAACCGATGGACGTTCAGTTGGTACCGTGACCCGATGACGGACCTCCAGGCCGTCGCCGGTTGGATCCGCGGCGCGCGGTCGTGCGTCGCGCTCACCGGCGCCGGGATCAGCACCGAGTCGGGGATTCCCGACTTTCGCGGGCCCGATGGAGTCTGGACGCGGGATCCAGCGGCCGAGCGGCTCAGCAACATCGGCTACTACGTTGCCGACGCCCGCGTGCGGCGTGAGTCCTGGCAGCGGCGGGCGGAGCACCCGGCCTGGGATGCGAAGCCCAATCCCGGGCATCGTGCGTTGGTCAACCTGGAGCGTGCCGGCATGCTCGACCTGCTGGTCACCCAGAACATCGACGGCCTCCATCTCGCTGCGGGAAGCTCACCGGACCGGCTGATCGAAATCCACGGCAGCATTCGCGACACGGCATGCCTGTCGTGCGGCGATCGGCGCCCAATGAGGGAGGCCCTCGACCGTGTCCGGGCGGGAGAGGCCGATCCGCCGTGCCTGGTCTGCGGCGGGGTACTGAAATCCGCGACGGTCAGCTTCGGCCAGAACCTGAACGCCCGAGACCTCGCGCGGGCGGAGTCGGCGGCCGCCGCGTGCGACCTGTTCCTGGCCATCGGGACCAGCCTGACCGTCTATCCCGTGGCCCGCCTCCCCGAGCGCGCGCTCCACGGTGCCGCCCGCCTGGTGATCGTCAATGCCGAGCCGACGCCGCTCGACGATCGTGCGCACGCCGTCCTCCGCGGTCAGGCGGGCGACCTGTTGCCCTCCCTGACCGCTGGCCTGACCGGCTGAGCGTGGGGCGAGCTGTGGCGCTGAGCGTCGCACGCTAGGATCGGCCGATGGAGCCGCTCACCCTGCGCGACGTCGCCGGGATACGGGTCGGTCACGCGACGAACGAGTCCGCCGTGACCGGCTGCACGGTCGTGCTCGCCGAAGACGGTGCGGTCGCCGGTGTCGACGTCCGTGGAGCGGCGCCGGGAACGCGGGAGACGGATCTCCTGCGGCCTGGCTCCCTTGTCGAGCGGATTCACGCCGTCTGCCTTGCCGGCGGCTCTGCCTTTGGCCTGGCTGCCGCCGATGGCGTCATGACGTGGCTTGCGGCGCGGGGAATCGGCTTCCCGACCGCTGATGGACCGGTTCCGATCGTTCCGGCCGCGATCCTGTACGACCTGAGCATCGGCCGCGCCGACGTTCGTCCCACCGCGGCCGATGGCGCCACGGCGTGCGATGCCGCGCAACGCGGCGACGGGCCGATCGAGGGAAGCATTGGGGCGGGAACCGGCGCGACGGTGGCCAAGCTGGCCGGACCGGGCGAGATCCGGATGGGCGGGGTCGGCACCACAGGCCGGCGCCTTGACGGCGGCCGCGTGCTGGCGGCCCTGGCCGTCTGCAATGCGCTCGGAAGCGTGGTCGGCCGTGACGGCCGCGTGCTCGCCGGACCACAGCCGAATGCGCTGCCGAGCGCGACGCCCGGCCACTTCGAGCAGACGACCCTGGCCGTGATTGCCACCGATGCAGACCTCGCGCCGGAGCAGTGTCGCCGGCTGGCGCAGCTCGGGCACGACGCGTTCGCGCGCTCCATCGTGCCGGTGCACACCATGTACGACGGGGACACGGTCTTCGCCTTGTCGACCGGCAGCGGCGCCCCGATGATGCCCGGCGAGTTCATGGGCCTCGGCATCGCGGCCGTCGAGGTGCTCTCCGAGGCGATCGAGCGCTGCGTCCTCACGGCCACGTCACGAGGCGGGATCGCGGCCGCGGCCGACCAGCCCTAATCCGCGAGCCCCGCCTCGAATGCGCGCAGCTCGTCCTCGCTGATCTTGTAGGCGTGCTCATCGGCGGGGTAGGCGCCGGAGCGAACCTCCGCGGCAAAGGTCTCGAGGCCTCGCCGCGTCTCGCCGGCCAGGTCGGCGTAGCGCTTGACGAAGCGAGGCGCCGCACCCTGGTTGATCCCGAGCAGGTCGTGCCAGACCAGGACCTGTCCGTCGCAGCCGCCGCCCGCGCCGATGCCGATCGTGGGAATCGTCAATGCCCGCGTGATGTGCGTCGCGACGCGCGCCGGAACCGCCTCGAGCACGAGGGAGAAGCAGCCGGCTCCCTGCAGCTCGAGCGCATCGTCCAGCAGGCGTTGCGCATTCGCCGCCGTCCGCCCCTGGGCCTTCATCCCGCCGAGCATGGTGGCGGACTGTGGGGTCAGGCCAAGGTGGCCCATGACCGGGATCCCGGCGCCGACGATGGCACGCACGCGCGAGCTCATCGGCCCGGCACCCTCGAGCTTGACCGCATCGGCGCCCGCCTTGACGAGGCGCACGGCGTTCGCCACGGCCTCCTCGTCCGAGGCCTGGAACGAGCCGAAGGGCATGTCGCCGATGATGAGGGCACGTGGCTTCGCGCGGGCCACGGCGCCGGTCAGCATGGCCGCCTCATCCATGCTGACCGGCACGGTCGTCTCGTAGCCGAGCACGTTGTTGCCGGCCGAATCGCCGACGAGCAGCAGGTCGATGCCCGCCTCCGATGCCAGCCTCGCCGATGGGTGGTCATATGCCGTCACCATCACGATCCTGGTGCCGGCGCGCTTCATGGCGCCCACCTCGGGCAATGCCATCGGCTCGCGTGGATCGGTCATGCTCGAAGCGTCCTCTCCGCACGTTGCCTTGTCAACGCGCCAGTTGGACGTTGTCGATCAGCCTCGTCGTTCCTACTCGGATGGCAGCGCAGAGCGTGGGACCGTCGAAGTCGGCGAGCGCGACGTAGTCGACGGTCAAGCCGCGTTCGGTCTCCATGACGGATCGGGCAGCTGCCACCGGATCCGCACCGGAATGATGCGCCGCCAGGCCGACTTCGATCGCGCGTGGCAGTGAGAGGGCGACCGCCCGCTCGGATGGCGACAGCAGGGCGTTGCGCGACGAGAGCGCCAGCCCGTCGGCATCGCGGACGGTCGGCACCGCGACGATCTCGAGCGGTAGATCCAAATCGATCACGACGCGCTTGATCACCGCGACCTGCTGGGCATCCTTCCGGCCGAAGAACCCGCTGTCCGGCTGCACGATCGCAAAGAGCTTGGTGCACACCGTCGCCACCGCACGAAAATGCCCGGGGCGTGCCGCGCCCTCGAGCGCGGTCGCAAGCTCGCCCGGCTCGACCCAGGTGTCAAAGCCATCGGGGTACAGCTCGTCCGCCGATGGAGCGAACAGCAGATCGACGCCGACCTGCTCTGCTGCCAGCGCGTCGGCGGCTTCGTCGCGCGGGTAGCGTGCCAGGTCCTGGGCGGCGTTGAACTGCGACGGATTGACGAACAGGCTGACGACCACGACATCAGATGATTCGCGCGCCGCCCGCATGAGCGCCAGATGACCCTCGTGGAAGGCGCCCATGGTCGGCACCAGGCCGATGCGTCCGGCAGACTCGCGCAACGCTCCGCGCAGCTCGGCAACCGTGCGCAGCAGCTTCACCGGCGCGTCGCCTCCGCCAGCGCTCGGTAGAGCGGCACCAGGTCGGGCGCGCGGTGCTGGAGCGTTTCGATGTGCGCCTCCATCGTCGACCAGTCACCGCGCGCGATCGGTCCGGTCAGGTCGAAGCCGTTCTCGATGGTGCGGGTCATGAGGGGCACGATCGCCTCCGGCGGAGCACCGGCCTGTATCAGCAACCGCGTCGCGACCTGGTGCAGCGTGACGAGAAAGTTACCGCCGATGACGGCAGCCGCGTGATATAGCGTTCGGTCCGCATCGGCGACTTCGAATGGGCGCAGGCCCAGTGTTTCGGCCAGCCATCGGGCATGATCGAGCGCGTCATCGGTCTCGCCGCTGAGGGCACCCCAGGCACCGTCCAGTTGCTCCGCTCCGCGCCCGGTCGTCAGCGTCTGGAGGGGATGAAGGCTGAACCGTCGTCTGTGAGGGTCGAGTTCGGCCAACAGAGTCGCGCCACTGACATGGCAGATCCAGGCTCCCGACTCGATCCGGCGCGCGACCTCTCCGATCACCCGGTCCGGAACCGCGAGGATCACGAGGTCCGCGCGATCCGCCGGATGTCTGCCGACGGTCACGCGCTGTCCGCGCTCGCGGAGCCGGGTTGCCAGCACGGTCCCGGCTCGCCCTTCGCCAACGAGGTGGATGGAGTCGAACATGGCCGTTCAGTCTACGGCGATGCCCGATTGGCATCTGAGCCGGGCAGGGCTTGCTCGCCGATACAGGCGCGCGCCGAGATCGTAGAACGAGGTATGAGCACACGGATCGACGACCTGCGGACGTGGACGCAGTTACGCATGCGCCAACGCGGCCTCTCCCACGCGCAGCTTGCGCTCCGCTGCAACCTCGACCGCAGCACGATCACCCGTTTCCTTCGTGGCGAACGCAGCCCGACCATGGAGGTTGCCATTCGAATGATGGATGCGCTGTACGACACGAGCTGTGTTTCTCCATACGACCAGATGCGCGGCCTCCTCGCCGGTCCGGAGCGGGTCGAAGCGGCGCTCAGAGCCGATCCACTCCTCCACCCGACGCATGTCGATGTGCTCATGCGGCAGTACATAGAGCGCCGCGCCGCCTGACGATCGGTCAGTGACGATCGTCACCAATCTGGCCAGCTGGCACCAGCCCTGCCTTTCGTCTGGCCCGGGCATCACCACACCATTCAGGAGACATCATGCGTAGAATTCTTGTATCCCTGGTCAGTACGGGCATGCTGCTCGGATTGGCCGCCCTGCCGGTGGCAGGCGCAGCAGCAGGCGAGCCCGCCATGGTCATGGTCATGAAGCACCTGTGCGACGAGTCCATCCAGTCCGAGGCGGACTTCATGGAGCTCGAGGCCAAGGCGGCCACCAACGAGGAGACCCCCATGGGCATCCCG
>Ga0136613_10000646_pt1 | contig 16451 bp, 16 predicted proteins | sample AntDrymUQ2722106_2_FD_106649 | JGI IMG/M metagenome (GOLD analysis project Ga0136613, IMG submission 106649) | Polar desert sand microbial communities from Dry Valleys, Antarctica - metaG UQ272 (21.06) | ecosystem: Environmental > Terrestrial > Soil > Desert | place: Antarctica: Dry Valley... | reverse complement strand
TTGGGAGGGGCCGCAGTAGGCGGCAATGAGTAGGAGCCAGACAGGGCCAGGAGCGCCCACCACACACCTGTGACTACGCCGATGACGACCGCCACGACAGCCAAAGCTTCGGACTTTTTCAAGCCTCACCTACGGCCGGTGGAAAGGATGACCGCATGAGGATTGCCCGACAAATCGTCGTGTTCGACGCCGCCGACCTGACTGCCGAGAGCACCTTCTGGGCCCGACTGCTGGGTGGCACGGTCGAAGCGGAAGACGATTGGCACAGTGTCCTCGTCGATGGTGAATGGCGGCTGGGCATTCAGTTCGCACCCAACCATGTTGCGCCTGATTGGCCCGATGGCACGCCGCAGCAGATGCACCTCGACTTGTATGTCGATGACATCATGGCCGCCGATGAAGAAGCCATCTCGCTGGGTGCCAGACTCCTGAAGCCAGCAGATGACATCGGGTCGGCCGAGGGCTACCAGGTCTACGCGGATCCCGCCGGGCATCCCTTCTGCCTTTGCTGGGGCTGACGCCGCCCCGGCTCGGAGACACCCGCATCGGCATGAGCGCGGCGTGGAACGCACCGAACTGCCGATGGTCCTCAGACCGTACGCAGTATGACCCGTTGCTGCTTCACCCCACGGGGCGACCGCCAGCTCCAGAGGGCGGATCGGGGCTGGATAGACTCGACCGCCGAGCCGTTGCGGAGGACCCCTTGGGCGAGTTCACCAGCATCACCACCGATGACGCCGGGGTAGCCACCCTGCGGCTGGACCGTGCTCCGATGAACGCGCTGAACAGCCAGGTGTGGACCGAGCTCGGCGAGGCAGCGCGGTCGCTGACCGACGACGATGGAGTCGCCGCCGTTGTCATCTGGGGTGGGCCCAAGATCTTTGCCGCCGGCGCGGATATCAAGCAGATGCAGGGCATGGACTTCCAGGAGTTCTTCGCGCACGGCGGCGGGCTGCAGGAGTCATTCCAGGCGCTGGCCCGGATTCCCAAGGTCACCATCGCCGCGGTCAACGGCTATGCCCTCGGCGGCGGCTGCGAGCTGGCGCTGACGGCCGACTTCCGCTTCGCCGCGGACGACGCCAAGCTGGGACAGCCCGAGATCCTGCTCGGCGTGATTCCGGGTGCCGGCGGCACCCAGCGGCTGAGCCGGCTGGTCGGTGTGTCCAAAGCCAAGGAGATGGTCTTCGGCGGCGGTAGCTACGACGCGCAGCAGTGTCTCGACATGGGCTTGGTCGACCGGGTACACCCGGCCGACGAGGTGTACGACCGCGCGGTCGATGCGGCTCGGCGCTACGCCGCGGGCCCGTACGCGCTGCGCATGGCCAAGACGGCCATCGACGAGGGCACCGAGATGGACCTCGACAGCGCCCTGCGGCTGGAGACGACCCTGTTCGCCGCCTGTTTCGCCACCGAGGACCGGCGTATCGGCATGGACAGCTTCGTGCAGGAAGGTCCGGGCAAAGCGGTGTTCACGCGCCGGTGAGCACGCACGTCGATGGCGTCACCAACATCAAAGCCCAGCAGGTCGCCTATCACGACTGGGAGTCCGGCCACTACGACCACAAGTGGTCGATCAGCTTCGACCAGCGCTGCATCGACTACGCCTACGGCCGCTTCCGCAAGGCCGTGCCCGACGGTCGCCGCTTCGACCGGGCGCTGGAGGTTGGCTGCGGCACCGGCTTCTTCCTGCTCAACCTGGCACAGGCCGGCGTCGTCGGAACTGCCCACTGCACCGACATCTCGCAGGGCATGGTCGACACCTGCGTCGCCAACGGCGCGCGGCTCGGCATCGACGTGCGCGGCCGGGTCGCCGACGTGGAGTCGCTGCCCTACGACGACGGCAGCTTCGACCTCGTCGTCGGTCACGCAGTCGTGCACCACCTGCCCGACCTGCCGGCCGCCTTCGCTCAGCTGCGCCGCGTACTGGAACCAGGTGGGCGGCTGGTCATCGCCGGGGAGCCGCCTCGCACCGGTGATCGGAACGCCACCCAGGTGAAGCGGGCGGCGCGCATCGCCGTCAAGCTTGCGGCCGCGGCCGCCGGCCCCAAGCGCATCCTGGCTGACCCGACGACCGGACTGCACACCGACGAGCGCCACGCCGCGGCCCTTGAGGCCGAGGTCGACCTGCACATCTTCGACCCGGCAGACCTGGAGGCCCTGGCGATCTCGGCGGGGTTCACCGACGTCCGCACCGTCACCGAGGAGCTGACGGCCAACTGGTTCGGCTGGGCCACCCGAACCGTGGAGGCGATGGTGCGTCCCCGCGTCCTGCCCGACGGCTACCCATGGTTCGCGTACCGCACCTGGCAGCGGCTGTTCGCCTTCGACGAGGCGGTCGCGCAGCGGTTCGTGCCCAAGGACGTGTTCTACAACTGCATCCTGACGGCCACTGTGCCCGAGTAGCCATGGCCTCGCCGTCGGACCTGTCAGCCGCCGAGGCCGCCGCGCTCGGTCGCAACCTCGCCGAGCAGCACCGTGCCTTGGCGGTGGCGGCCGCCAGCCGAGCAGCGGGCGTGGCTCAAGCCGACGCCATCGGCGCGGCGATGGGTGCCCTCGCGCCGCAACGGCTCACGCAACTGCCCGCGAGGCCGCGCTGGGGTTGGCGCCGGTCGGTGCGCTTCGCCATTGAGCGGCGCATGTACACCCCCGAGTATCTGCGCCTGTACGCCCGGTTCCTCGCCCAGCGGCTGCGGCACCCGCACATCGACTTCGGCGGGATGGTGTTCATCGGCCACCGCGTCGAGCTCTACGCCCGCCGCCACCACGGCCGCCTGTCGCTCGGTCCCTGGTGCTGGCTGGGAAGCGGCAACCGGCTGCGTTGCCATGAGGGCAACCTGCGCCTCGGCCCCAAGGTCGTGATGGGCAGCGACAACGTCGTCAACGCCTACCTCGACATCGAGATCGGCCGCAACGCGCTGCTGGGCGACTGGATCTACGTCTGCGACTTCGACCACGCCTACGACCGGGTCGACGTCCCGGTCAAGAAGCAGGGTCTGGTCAAGACACCCGTACGCATCGGCGAGGACGTGTGGGTAGGGGAGAAGGTGTCGATCCTTCGGGGCGCCGACATCGGCGCCGGGTCGGTCATCGGCAGCCAGGCGCTGGTGCGCGGGACGATTCCGCCGTTCTCGATCGTCGTCGGCTCACCCGCCCGGGTCGTGCGCTCCCGTCTGCCCGCCGGCATGACCACCGAAGAAGCACTTGCGCTTCAGCGTGGCGGCCGGGCGATCCCCAACGATCCGCTCGACGCCTGAGACGGTGCCGCCGTGCCGGCGACCCGGCGACGCCGTGGCGAACCACCGAGGGGCTACGGGCCGCCCGACCGCTGCGGTCGTGACCGCTGCGAGTCGCGACCGCAGGGCGGTCAGCTGGCCAGCTTGGCCTTGGCGGCGACCTTGGCAGACTTGGCCGCCAGCCGAGCCTCCCGGCGGGTGCGGCGTACGCTCTGCCCAGCCTCCCGGCGGGTGCGGCGGACACTGGCCCCGGCGTGCTCGGCGGCGTGCCGGGTGCGCCAGCTCAACCCTGGACGGCCCTCGGTGTCCAGGGACGTGATCAGCAGCCCGCCGAGCATGCTGACGTTCTTGAGGAAGTGGACCTTCTGCTGCGAACGCTGATCCGGGTCGTCGAACTCCCAGAACCGGTGCGCCGCTGCCGTTGTCGGCAGCAAGGTGGCGGCTAAGGCAAGGGATGACAGCCTCGGTAAGCGGCCGAGCGCGAGGAGCGCGCCCGCGGCGAGCTGCACGCCGCCGTTGAGGCGGATCAGCGCCTCGGTGTCCTCCTCGGACAGGCCGGGGATCTGCTCGGCCACCTTCGGTGCGACGGCCTCGGCCACCGACACCTTCGGCTCGGGGTTGAGCAGTGTGTCCAGCCCACCGGCGACGAACATCGAGGCGAGCATCGGTCGGGCGATACGGCGTTGAAGGCTCATAGCTTGTTCGCTACCGCGATTCGGCCAACTTCAATCGTGGTCGACGCCTCCGATCCGGCCTGCTCACTCCCTCGACGCGGCCGTGCTCTGATCGCGCAGCAGCTGGCGCAGCCGAGCGTGGGGCAGGGCGGGGGAGCGGTGGCCGGCGCGGCCGATCATGGTTTCGTTGGCGACGAGAGCGTTGAGGACAGCTTCTTCCACCGCCTGCACGACGGCCTCGTAGAACGCGTCCATGCCGCCCCACGCGACGAACCGCAGCCTCTGGTAGCCGCCCGCCTGCTGCGTCGACGACAGCGCCCCATGGTTGGCTGTGGAGAAGGCGAGGAAGATGTCGCCCGAGAAGTGCGACCCGGTGGTGCCCGTTCTCGCCAGGCCGAGGGGGACGCGGCGGGCCAGGGCCTGGCATTGTCCAGGCAGCAGTGGCGCGTCGGTTGCGACGACAACGATGACGGAGCCCGCACCTGGCGGTGCGGCCCGGTCCTGTTCCTCCATCGGGTTGTCGTCGGATAACACCGGGCCGACGCGGACGCCGGCCACGGTCAGCTCGCGGCGGCGCCCGAAGTTGGCCTGCAGGAACACGCCGACCACATAACGGTCCGTGCCGTGGTCGACGATGCGTGAGGCGGTGCCGTTACCGCCCTTGAAGCCGTAGCAGTTCATGCCCGTGCCGCCCCCGACCGAGCCCTCCTCGACGGGTCCCGGACCTGCGGCCTCGATGGCTTGTTTGGCGTGGCCAGGGTGCACGGAGTCGGCGTTGACATCGTTGAGGTAGCCGTCCCAGGTCTCGGCAACGACGGGGAGCAGCCATCCCTCGGAGTCCGGTTGCCGGGCCACCACCCAGTCGATGGTGCCCCGGTGGCAGGCTCCGACCGCATGGGTGTTGGTGAGCAGCACCGGCACCGCCAGCGAGCCGGTCTCCGAGATCCAGGTGGTGCCGGTCATCTCGCCGTTGCCGTTCAGGCAGGACCAGCCGGCCGCGCAGGCAACGCCGATCCCCTCTCGCCCGCGCGGCAGGATCGCGGTCACACCGGTGCGCACCGTCTCCTCGCCGGTCAGGCCGCTTCCGCTGATGAGCGTGGTGTAGCCCACCTGGACGCCCGCGACGTCGGTGATCGCGTTGTGCTCGCCCGGCCGACCCGCCAAGGGGACGCCAAGGGCACGGGCGCGAAGCTTGCCCGCGGGTGTGGTCTCGGCGTCCGGGTGCATGTTGGCTCCCTGTACGACCGCTGCGGCGAGGTTGGCCGTCGCGGCTGCGGAACCTACCGGCGAAACCAGCCCGCCCGGCGCCGCGCGGCCAGCCTTGGGAGCCCGTCTGCCGACGGAACGCCAGGCGGCCAACCGCTAGGCTGCAAAGTCAGCCATCGGTGAGAAACGCCAGCGGAGGACAGCGGTGAGGATCATCTGCCCGGTCAAGCGCGTGCCCGACACGGCAGCGGCAAAGAAGGTCGACCCCGACGACCACACGTTGGATCGCGACAGTGGCGAGGCGATCCTCAACGCCAACGACGAATGGTCGATCGAGGAGGCACTACGCATCAAGGAGCGCGGATCGGCCGAGGTGATCGTGCTCTGCATGGGCCCGGAGCAGGCGCAGACGACCGTCCGTAAGGCGCTGTCCTATGGGTTGGACGGAGCCATCCAGGTGACCGACCCCGCGATCCATGGCTCCGACGCCGTGGCTACCGCCCGGGTGCTGGCCGGTGCGCTGGCCGACGAGGAGTTCGATCTCATCATCATGGGCAACCAGTCCTCGGACGCCCGCACGATGCTGCTGCCGGCGATGCTCGCCGAGTTCCTGGACCTGCCGGCGCTGACCTATGTCAAGCACCTCGACATCGACGGCAACACGCTGACGGCCCAGCGTGAGACCCCGAACGGTCATGTCGTGGTGCGGGCCGACATGCCCGCCGTCGTGTCCGTGGTCGAGGCGATCAACGAGCCGCGCTATCCGTCGTTCAAGGGCATCATGGCGGCCAAGTCCAAGCCGCTGCAGACCCGCGACCTCGCCGCGGTCGGCGTGGACGCCGGTCAGGTGGGGCTGGACGGTTCCTGGACCCAGGTCGTCGAGGCCACGCCACGGCCGCCCAAACAGGCCGGCGAGAAGGTCGAAGACGACGGCTCGGGAACGGTGGGGGCCCAGGCGCTCGCCGATTTCCTCGCGACCCGCAAGTTCATCTGACGCCGACCACCAGGAGTCGGCCGCCGTCAGGCGGCCAGACCATCCCGGAGGGATCATGACGACCATCCTCGTCCTCGTCGACCACGACGCGGGGGCCCCGAAGAAGATCAGCAACCAGATCCTCACTGCCGCGCGCACCGTCGGCGGCGGCGACGTCCACGCCGTCGTCCTCGGTGACGGGGCGACCGCCAGCGCCGAGAAGCTCGGCGACTACGGCGTCAGTAGGGCGTTCGTGTGGGACGACGCGGACGCTGACGCTTTCGCCACCGAGCCCAGGACCGCCGCCCTGGTCGCCGCGCTGGAGCAGTCAGGCGCGCCGATTCTGCTGTATCCCGCCGACCCCTTCACCACCGACGTCGTGGCGCGCGCCGCGGTTCGCGTCGAGGCCGGAGTGGTCACCGACGCCACCGACCTGGGGCTCGACGGCGACACCATGATCGCGACCAAAGCGATCTTCGGTGGCGAGATGGCCTCTCGCTGCAAGGTGCGCGAGGGTCGTCCCCAGTTCATCGGCGTCAAGGCCAACGCCTTCACCGCCGAGCAGGGCGGGGCCTCGGAGTGCGAGATCGTCGCCCTTGACGTCAGCCTCGACGACAAGGCGCGTCGCGCCGCGGTGGTCGACACCGTCGAGCAGGAAGCCGGCGGGCGTCCGGAGATGACCGAGGCCTCCTTCATCGTGGCCGGGGGTCGGGGTCTGGGTGACGCGGAGGGGTTCGAGCTCATCGAGGAGCTGGCCGACGCTCTCGGGGCCGCGGTGGGAGCTTCCCGCGCCGCCACCGACGCGGGTTGGTATCCCCACCAGCACCAGATCGGCCAGACCGGCAAGACCGTGGCCCCGCAGCTGTACGTCGGCGCGGGCATCTCCGGGGCGATCCAGCACCGCGCCGGCATGCAGACCTCGCAGACCATCGTGGCGATCAACAAGGACGCCGACGCGCCGATCTTCGCCATCGCCGACTTCGCGGTGGTCGGTGACCTGTACAAGGTGCTGCCGCCCTTGATCGAGGAGATCCGCAAGCGCAGATGACGCCACGGCACTGGCCAACAGTGCTAGCGCAAACGGTGGACGACGGGCTTGGCAAACGGGTCGCGGTAGCCGACACTGCCGGGCACAGGGTCGACCGTTGACGACCCATCCCAAAGAGCGGGGGTCCAAAGGTGGGGGCAGACATGACACACGGCCGCTCGGCCGGCGGCAGGAGCGTGCTGCTGGCCCTTGTGCTGGTGCTGGCGATGGCCCCTGGGGCCGCCGCCTCACCGGTGCCCGACCAGCTCGATCCGCCCGCGCCAGGTGAAGGGACCCCGCTGCGCAACCCGAGCGATCCGGAGCCGGCCGGCTACGGCGCGCTGTCACAGCCGTCCGCGTCGATCACCCTGGACGGCAAGACATGGGACGGTGCGACCGTCAAGCGCCTGGCGCCCAGCAACCCCTACGCCGGCTCCGCCAAGGTCAGTCGCCGTGGATGGCCGGGTGGCGCGCGCCGCGTGGTGGTCGCCCCCGGGACCAACCACTACGACCCGATGGTCGCATCCAGCCTCGCCGGCACGGTCCGGGGTCCGCTGCTCCTGACCAAGACCCGCTCGGTGCCGCCGAGGGTGCAACGCGAGCTGCGGCGCCTGGACCCCAACCGGATCTTCGTCGTTGGCGACGTGCGCCGGCGGGTCGTCACCCGGCTACGCGACGTGGCCAGCGTCGCCAGGGTCGGCACCGGCAATCGCTACCAGACCTCGGCGGCGGTGGCTTCCAGGGCCGTCAAGCTGGGTGCCCGGCGCCGGACGGTCATCGTCGCGGGAGGGCGCGCTCCGGTCGCCGGTCTCGGCGCGGCCGCGCTGGCCGCCGGAAGCCGCTATCCGCTGCTGTTGACCCAACGCTCCGGCCAGCGGCTGTGGCTGCAGCGGCGGGTTCGTGAGCTGGGTGCTCGGCGCACCATGGTCATCGGAGACCGCTCGGCGGTGTCCGCCGGGATCGTGCGCAAGCTGCCGAGGCTGAAGCGACTGGCTCGCCCTGGCGCCGTGGGCACCGCCGCGGCCGTCGCTGCCGCCGCGCGTCGGCATGGCCTGCGCGGCTCGCCCGTCCTCATCAGCCGGAACAACGGATTGGCCGCCTCCTACGCCGGGGTGTGGGCGGGCGTTCGCCGCGACGCTCCGGTGCTGGTGACCGATGGCCGCGAACTGGCCGATCCGGCGGCGTGGTGGTTCAAGCGCTATGAGCCGCGCGGTGTCGTGGTGGTCGCCGCCAAAAAGTCAGTTCCCGTGGTCGCCACCTGTCAGCTTCGCCGCGGTGGCATGCGCCGGTGGTACTGCGCAGAGCGGGTGCTGCACCGTCAGGGTTATCACATGCCGCAGGTCGACGGGCGCGTGGACCGCTTCACGGTATGGGCGGTGTACGCCTTCGAGAAAGTCGCCGGCCGCACCGCGAACGGCACGTTCGGCAATGACGAGTGGCGTCGCATGCTGCGTAACCCCCGCCATAAGGTTCGCCGGCCGGATCTGCCCAGCACGCACGTGGAGATCGACATCGGTCGCCAGCTGATCCTGCTGGTGAAGGACGGCAAGGTCGCCCATCACATTCACACCTCCACCGGGAAGCCTTCGACGCCGATGGTGCGCGGCACGTTCACCGTGTACGAGAAGCGCGACTACCTGCAGACCCACAACATGATGTACCGCCCGATTTTCTTCTACGGCGGCTATGCCATCCACGGGTACCCGAGCGTTCCGCTGTACCCGGCCAGCCACGGCTGCGGGCGCACCTACAACGGCAACCAGGACTTTCTGTATCCCAAGGTCTTTCTGGGGGAGCGGGTCGCCACCTACTGACCAGAGGGTGCGCTGCTTGCGCGCGCCGAACACCGCTCGCTGCCGCAACGGCGGCGCGCTACCGTCCGTGCCGTGAGGATCTACCTGGACCACGCCGCCACGACGCCGCTTGACCCCGGTGTCCTGGCGGCGATGCGGCCCTACCTGGAGTCTGAGCACGGCAACCCGTCGTCGTCGCACGGCACCGGACGGGCGGCCCGCGCAGCGGTGGAGCAGGCTCGCGAGCAAGTTGCGACGGCCATGGGCGTCGCACCGCTGGATGTCATGTTCACCTCCGGCGGCACGGAGTCGGACAACGCCGCGATCAAGGGCACGGCCTGGGCGGCCAGGGCGGCTGGCCGTGGCAACCGCCTGGTGACCACCGCAATCGAGCACCACGCGGTGCTGGAGACCGTGCAGTGGCTGGCCGACGAGCAGGGCTTCGAGCTGACCGTCGTGCCGGTGCGGGCCGACGGCGTCGTGGACGCCGACCGGCTCCTGGACGCGGTGCGCGACGACACCGTGCTGGTCAGTGTGATGGCCGCCAACAACGAGATCGGCACCATCCAACCGCTCGAGGTTATCGGCCCGGCACTGGCCCGACGCCAGGTGCCGTTGCACAGCGACGCGGTGCAGGCGTTCGGTCGCACTCGCCTGGATGTGGCCGGCTGGTGCCTGGGTGCGCTGTCGCTGTCGGCTCACAAGATCAACGGGCCCAAGGGGGTGGGGGTCTGGGTGCAGGCGCGCGACCTGCCGGTCCAGTCGCTGCTGCACGGCGGCGGCCAGGAGCGCGGCATCCGTTCGGGGACGTTCAACACGGCCGGCATCGTGGGCTGCGGCGCGGCGGTTGAGCTGGCGGCGCAGACCATGCTGGTCGAGGTTGCGCGGCTGCGGTGGTTGCGTGACCGCCTGCTGGCCGGGCTGCTGGCCATCGAGGGTGTCGCACTGAACGGGCATGCGCAGCGCCGGCTGCCACACAACGCCAACGTCGCCGTGGGCGGCTGCGACGGCGAAGCCCTGCTGTTCGCGCTGGACATGGCGGGAGTCGCCGCCTCGGCAGGCTCCGCCTGCCAGTCGGGTGCCTCCGCCGCGAGCCACGTCCTGGCCGCGATCGGGGCGCCTGCGAACCAGGCTCACCTGCGCCTGACCTGCGGGCGCACCACCACACAGGCCGACGTCGACACCGCCGTCGAGGTGTTCGGCGACTGCGTCAAGCGGCTGCGCGACGCCGGCGGCGGCTACCTGTAGACGGCGACGTGGTGAAGGTCCTGGTCGCGATGTCCGGCGGCGTCGACTCGTCGATGGCCGCGGCGCTGCTGGTCGAGCAGGGCCACGACGTCACCGGCGTCCATCTGAAGATGGCGGACACGCCCTCGGGGCTGCCTGGCAAAGGCTGCTGCACCCTGGACGATGCCCGCGACGCGCGACGGGTCGCCGACCACGTTGGCATCGCCTTCGCCGTGTGGGACTTTGCCGCCGCCTTCGCAGAGCGGGTCGTCGAGGACTTCGTCAGCGAGTACGAGGCGGGGCGCACCCCCAACCCGTGCGTGCGCTGCAACGAGCGGGTGAAGTACGCGGCGCTGCTCGACCGGGCACGCGCCCTGGGCTTCGACGCCCTCGCCACCGGCCATCATGTCCGCCTGCGTCGCGACGGCGACGGCACCGCCCACCTGTGGCGGGCCGCCGACGCCGACAAGGACCAGACCTACGTGCTGTACATGGCCGGCCAGGATCAGCTGGCCGCCACCCTGTGGCCGGTCGGCGAGTACCCCAAGTCGTCGTTGCGGGCGATGGCGGCCGAGCGCGGGCTGCTCACGGCGGCCAAGCCGGACAGCTCGGACATCTGCTTCATCCCCGACGGCGACGTCGCAGGCTTCCTGCGCCCTCGGCTGGGCCAGCGAGCAGGAACCTTCGTCGGAGCCGACGGCGCAACGTTGGGCGACCACGACGGCGCCTACCGCTTCACGGTCGGCCAGCGCCGGGGATTGGGCCTGTCGGGCCGCAGCGAACCGCTGTACGTCACCGCGGTCGACGGCCGGCAGGTGCACGTCGGTAGCCGCGAACAGCTGCGCTGCAGTCGCCTGCACGCGACGGGCGTGTCGTGGATCGCGGGGCAGCACCCGCCATCCGCCGACACCGGATTGTCGGCGCAGGTGCGCTACCGCGGCCGAGCCCTGCCGTGTGACATCGACGTCGCGGGCGACGTGGCCCAGGTGCGGTTTCCGGACGAGGAGCCGGAGGGCGTCGCGCCGGGACAGGCAGTGGTGTTCTACGCCGGGCAGGAGTGCCTGGGTGGGGGAACGATCAGCAAGTCGTGGTCGCAGAGCTCAGCGGCGACCGCCTGAGGCGCGGCTCAGCGGTCGTGCTCGGCGGCGCGGCGGGCTGCCGCGACGCTCCTGCAAGCTCGGGTGGTGGCGGATGCGCAACAGCTGCGGCGTCGGGACGGTGTGCAACCAGTACAGCGCCAGGACGAGCATCACCACGGCAAACGCAACTGCCACCATCATCACTCCGCGCCATCCATCGTGTCAGTAGTGTTCTCGGCACGCGCTGGTCCGAAACGCAAGCCTGTCATGTGCCCTACCGCCTCCGCCCGCTTGCCGGCTCGGACATCGTTAGACTTCGACGCCGAACGGCCGACTCGCGCGGAACCGGCGACCGAGAGGGAGAGAAGATGCCGCTGTATCTATCGAGGTTCAGCTACACGCCGGAGACGTGGGCTCGGCTGGTCGGCCACCCAGAGGACCGCCGGAAGGCCGCTGCGTCGTACATCGAGTCGGTGGGTGGGAAGCTGCATGGGTTCTGGTACGCCTTCGGCGCACACGACGGCTACAGCCTATGGGAGGCCCCCGACAACGTGTCCATGGCCGCGGTTGCGCTGGCGATCGGGAGCGGGGGTGCACTCAGCTCGTTGGAGACGACCGTCCTGCTGACCGTCGAGGAAACGATGGACGCCCTGGGCAAGGCCGAGCAAGTCCAGTACCGAGCGCCTGGCGCGTAGCAGCTCGCGCGCCCAGGTCCCGTGTCACGCGCTCGTCGGTGGATTCAGACAGACTCGCGCGCATGACCCTCGAAGGCGGCGTCGATCCTCGGCGGCGGGTGGAGCGCCTGCGCCTCGAGATCGAGCAGCACCGCTATCGCTACTACGTGCTGTCCGACCCTTCGATTCCCGATGCCGACTTCGACGCGCTGTACCAGGAGCTCGCGCGCTTGGAAGCCCTGCATCCGGAGCTGGACGATCCCGACTCGCCGACGCACCGGGTCGGCACGCCCCCGTCACCCGCCTTCGGGGCGGTCCCGCACCGGCAACCGATGCTGTCACTGGACAACGCCTTCGACGACAGCGACTTGCTGCGCTGGGCCGAACGCAACGACCGGATCCTGGAAGGTGCGCCGGTCCGCTGGACCTGCGAGCTCAAGGTCGACGGCGTCGCGATCTCGGTCGCCTACGTGCGTGGCCGTCTCGACCGTGCCGTCACCCGCGGCGACGGCATGGTCGGTGAGGACGTGACGGCCAACGTGCGCACGATCCAAGGTGTCCCGGATTACCTGGAGTCCGACCACCCACCGGCGCTGCTGGAGGTGCGTGGGGAGATCTACTACCCCGTGGCCGAGTTCCAGGCCATGAACGACGCGCGCGAGGAGGCGGGCCTGGCCCGCTTCGCCAACCCGCGCAACGCCGCGTCAGGCGCGTTGCGGCAGAAGGACCCCGCCAAGACGGCGCAACGACCGCTGCGTCTGGTCTGCCATGGGATGGGTGCGGTGGAGGGGCTGTCGGTGCCGACCCACAGTGGCTTTCTGGAAGGGATCGGGGCTGCGGGCCTTCCCGTCGCCGAGCAGACTCGCACCTTCGACGACCTTGACGCCGTCTGCCAGTTCATCGCCGACTGGGGCCAGCGTCGCCATGCGCCGGCCTACGAGATGGACGGGGTCGTGGTGAAGGTGGACGACCTGGGTCAGCAGCGGCGGCTCGGTGCCACCAGCGCCGTGCCGCGCTGGGCGATCGCGTTCAAGTACCCGCCCGAGGAGCGGCAGACCAAGCTCATCGACATCTTCGTCAACGTCGGACGCACCGGGAAAGTGACGCCGTTCGCCTCGTTCGAGCCCGTTCTCGTCGCCGGTTCCACGTTGCAGCTGGCGACCCTGCACAACGAGGACCAGGCGCGGCACAAAGACGTCCGTCCGGGCGACACGATCGTCGTACGCAAGGCCGGTGACGTGATCCCGGAGGTCGTCGGGCCGGTGCTGTCGCAGCGCCCCGACGAGGTTGCTGCCGCAGGGCCGTGGCGGATGCCGACGACGTGCCCGTTCTGCGGCTCACCGATCGAACGGCTGGAGGGAGAGGCCGCCAGCTTCTGCAGCAACATCGACTGCCCCAACCGCCTGCTGGAATCACTGGCCCACTTCGCCAGCCGCGGCGCCCTGGACATCGAGGGCCTCGGCTACGAGACGGCTCGCACGCTGCTGGACCATCACCTGGTCAGCAACATCGCCGACGTCTACCGCCTCGATCCCGACGACCTACTGCCGCTGGAGGGCTTCGGCGACAAGAAGGTCAGCCAGCTGCTGGCCGGCATCGAGGGCTCCAAGTCCCAGCCGCTGGAGCGCCTGCTGGTGGCGTTGAACATCCGGATGGTTGGCGGCACGGTGGCCCGCGTCCTGGCCCGGCACTTCGGCTCGTTGGCGGCCCTGCGAACCGCCGACAGCGACACCATCGCCGCGGTCAACGGCGTTGGTCCGATCCGCGCCGCCGCGGTGCGCGCCTTCCTGGACAACCCGCGCAACGCCGCGCTCCTGGACGAGCTGGCGGGCCTCGGCGTTCGTACCGACACCGAGGCCGCGCAGCGCAGTGACCTGCTCGACGGCTGGACGGTGGTGCTGACCGGTGGGTTGACGGGATTCACCCGCGACGAGGCCAAGCAGGCCATCGAGGATCGCGGCGGCAAGGTCACCGGCAATGTCAGCAAGAAGACCAGCGTGGTCGTCGTCGGGGTCGATCCTGGCAGCAAGGCCGCCAAGGCGCTGGACCTGGGTGTCCCGACCGTGGACGAGGACGGGTTCGTCGCGCTGCTGGACTCCGGCGCCCTGCCCTAGGAGGCGGCCGCACGCAGGAGCGCGGTAGCCTGCGAACACCGGCCCCCACCAGAAGTTGCGGAGTTCACGTCCTCATGTCCTTGAGCACCGACGACGTGCGTCACGTCGCCCGATTGGCACGCCTGGCGCTGTCCGACCAGGAGGTCGAGTCGCTGCGCGGTGAGCTGTCGGAGATCCTGGCCTACGCTGACAAAGTCAGCGAGGTCGCGGCCGCCGACGTGCCGCCCACCAGTCACGCCTATCCGCTGCGTAACGTGCTGCGCGCCGACGAGCCGCGACCCTCGCTGCCGCAACAGGAGGCCATCGCGACCGCCCCGCAGGCCGAGGATGGCCGCTTCCGCGTGCCCAAGATCGTGGGAGACGAGTAGGCGTGCATCCGCTGGTCACCAAGGACGCCACCGAGCTGCGGCAGCTGATCGCCGCGCGCGAGGTCAGCGCGGTCGAGGTCGCCCAGGCGCACCTGGACCGCATCCACACCACGGAACCCCACGTCAGCGCGTTCATCCGCAGCCTGGACCAGTCGGCGCTGGACTCCGCCCGCGCCGTGGACCAGCGGCTGGCCGCGGGGCACGACGTGGGCCCGCTGGCGGGCATCCCGGTGGCGGTCAAGGATGTGTTGTGCACGCGGGGCGTCGAGACCACCTGCGGCTCCAGGATGCTCGAGCACTACCGGCCACCCTACGACGCGACCGTCGTCCGCAGGCTGCGCGAAGCCGACGCCGTCATCGTGGGCAAGACCAACATGGACGAGTTCGCCATGGGGTCGTCGTGTGAGAACTCCGCCTTCTTTCCCACCCGCAACCCCTGGGACCTTGGCCGGGTGCCGGGTGGGTCCTCCGGTGGCTCGGCGGCCGCCGTCGCCGCCGGTCAGGCACCCATCGCGATCGGCACCGACACGGGGGGGTCGATCCGCCTGCCGGCCGCGTTCTGCGGTCTGGTCGGCGTCAAGCCGACCTACGGGCTGGTCAGCCGCTACGGGCTCATCGCGTTCGCCTCCTCGCTGGACCAGGCGGGACCCATGACCCGCAGCGTTCGCGACGCCGCGCTCACGCTGGCGGTCATCGCCGGGCACGACCCGTGCGACACCACCTCCATCCCTGAAGCCGTCCCGGACCTGGCCACCGACCTTGAGCGGGGCGTGGAGGGCCTGCGCATCGGCGTGGTCAGCGAGTACCTGGCCAACGGCCTGGCCGACGGCGTGCGCCTGCGGGTCACCGAGGCCATCGAACGCCTGGGCAAGTTGGGCGCCGACATCGTCGAGGCGAGCCTGCCCCACGCCGCCTACGGCATCAACGCCTACTATCTCATCGCGCCCAGCGAGTGCTCATCCAACCTTTCCCGCTACGACGGGGTGCGCTACGGACTGCGCACCGACGGGGCGACCACCGAGGTGATGATGGCGGCGACGCGCGCGGCCGGGTTCGGCGCGGAGGTCAAGCGCCGGATCATGATCGGCACCTACGCCCTGTCGGCCGGCTACTACGACGCCTACTACGTCGCCGCCCAGCGGGTGCGCACGCTGATCATCCGCGACTTCGAGCAGGCCTTCGCCACGTGCGACGTCCTGGTCGGCCCCATGACCCCGACCACCGCCTTCGGGCTGGGGGACAAGGTCGACGACCCCCTGGCGATGTACCTCAACGACGTCTACGGCGTCCCGGCCAGCCTGGGCGGGATGCCGGCGCTGTCGGTGCCGGCCGGGCTGGACGACGACGGTCTGCCGGTGGGGCTCCAGGTCATGGCGCCGCTGCTGGGCGAGGCTGTGCTGCTGCGCGTCGCCCGGGCGCTGGAACGCGACCTGGCGCTGGATCCCTGGCCGCGGGGCGCCGACTCGCTGGCGGAGGTGGCGGCATGACAGCGGCGGTGGAACAGGCCACGCGCTTCGAGGCCGTCATCGGTCTGGAGGTCCACGTCGAGCTGAACACCCGCACCAAGATGTTCTGCTCCTGCGCGATCGACTTCGGCGGCGAGCCCAACGTGCGCACCTGTCCGGTGTGCCTCGGCCAGCCAGGCAGCCTGCCGGTGGTCAACGCCAAGGCGGTGGAGTCCGCCATCCGCCTCGGACTGGCGCTGGGCTGCGACATCGCCCCGTCCAGTCAGTTCCACCGCAAGAACTACTTCTATCCAGACATGCCCAAGAACTACCAGATCTCCCAGTACGACGTCCCCATCTGCCTGGGTGGCGAGCTCGAGGTGGCCACGGCCGAGGGCTCACGGCACGTCGGGATCACCCGTGTCCACATGGAGGAGGACACCGGCAAGAGCTTGCACGTCGGTATCTCGGGGCGGATCCACGGCGCCGAGTACAGCCTGGTGGACTACAACCGTGCCGGGATCCCGCTGCTGGAGGTGGTGTCCGAGCCTGACCTGCGCAGCGCCGAGCAGGCCCGCGCCTACCTCGCCGAGCTGCGCGCCATCGTGCTCGCGTTGGGGATCAGCGACGCGAAGCTG
>Ga0136613_10000645_pt1 | contig 16473 bp, 16 predicted proteins | sample AntDrymUQ2722106_2_FD_106649 | JGI IMG/M metagenome (GOLD analysis project Ga0136613, IMG submission 106649) | Polar desert sand microbial communities from Dry Valleys, Antarctica - metaG UQ272 (21.06) | ecosystem: Environmental > Terrestrial > Soil > Desert | place: Antarctica: Dry Valley... | reverse complement strand
GCCGCCGACGACGGGTCCGGGACCACGGGCGCGCTGCCGGCGCGCGACGGAGAGATCAGGTCCCGAGGAGGGTGATCACCCAGCCGGCGGCGACGATGCCGAGGATCCCGATGCCGACCCAGCCGAGGACGATGCCGGCGATGGCGAGGCCCCGGCCGGTCTTGGCGCCGGCGGAGTCTTCGATCTGCTCGAGCGCGAGGTGGCCGAGCACCACCGCCACGATCCCCGGGATCACGAAGCACCAGAACAGGAGCCCGGTCACGAGCGACGCGACGGCGAGCCCGCTCGTCTTCTGGCGGGTGGGGTACGAGCCGGGGTACCCGCCCGCGCCGTAGCCACCAGCCGGGTACCCGCCCCACCCCGGCTGGGGTTGAGTCTGCGGCTGCGGCGTCCAGCCCGGCGTCGGTGCCGGCGCGCCCCACGGACCGCTCGGTGGCGACGGTCCCGGCGGCGGCCCCGGGGGAGGCTGGCTCATCGCGGGTGATAGTAGGCCGTCATCTCAACTCTCCTTCGTTTTGGCGTCGCACAGGGGTGACATACGCCCTCCAGCGACGCCAAAACGGGGGGGCAGAGTCGGGCGGGAGGCGCCGAGCCGCTCCTACCGGCCGGCCACGACCTCGGCCATCCGGTCGCCGATCTCGCTCGGGTTGGTCGCCACCCCGCAACCGGCAGCTTCGAGGGCGGCGATCTTGGTCTCGGCCGTGCCCTTGCCGCCCGACACGATGGCGCCGGCGTGGCCCATCTTCTTCCCCGTCGGCGCGGTGATCCCGGCGATGTAGGCCACGACCGGCGTGCTCATCTCGTCGCGGATGAACGCGGCCGCCTCCTCCTCGGCCGAGCCGCCGATCTCGCCGATCATGATGACCGCCTCGGTGTCGGGATCGGTCTCGAAGCGGCGCAGACAGTCGATGAAGCTCGCGCCCGGCACCGGATCGCCGCCGATGCCCACACACGTGGTCTGGCCGATGTTGCGGCTCGTCATCTCCCCCAGCGCCTGGTAGGTGAGCGTGCCCGACCGGCTCACGATGCCGACCGGCCCGCCCGGCTGGGCGATCTCGCCGGGCGTAATCCCGATGTTGCACTTCCCCGGCGAGATGAGCCCCGGGCAGTTCGGTCCGAGGAGCTGGGTGCCCGGGTACGAGCGGAGCAGCTCGTTGAAGAACCGGCCTTCGTCATGCGCCGGCACCCCCTCGGTGATCACCACCACGAGCTCGATCCCCGCCTCGGCCGCCTCCATCACCGCGGCGGCGACACCGGGCGCGGGGATGAACACGCACGAGACCGTCGCGCCCGTCTCGGCGGCGGCCTCGGCGACGGTGGCGAAGATCGGGATCCCCTCCACGTCGGTGCCGGCCTTCTTCGGGTTGGTGCCCGCCACCACCTGGGTGCCGTACGCCCGGTTGCGCAGCCCGTAGAAGCGGCCCTGGCTGCCAGTCAGTCCCTGGTAGACGACCTGGGTGTGGTCGTCGACGAAGATGCTCACGGCGCCCTCACCTCGCGGCGAGCTCGACCGCGGTGCGCGCCGCGTCGAGCATGGTGGGCTTGGTCACGAGCTGGTCGGAGGTGCGCTCCTCCAGGATGATGCGTCCTTCGGCGGCGTTGGTCCCGTCGAGGCGCACGACGATCGGCGACGCCAGCGTCACCCGCTCCAGCGCCTCGACGATCCCGAGCGCGACCTCGTCGCACTTGGTGATCCCGCCGAAGATGTTGACGAGGATGGCGCGCACCTGCGGGTCGTCGTTCACGACGTCGATCGACGCCGCCAGCACGTCGGCGCCGGCGCCGCCCCCGACATCGAGGAAGTTGGCAGGCGCGCCGCCCACCTGGTTGACCACGTCGCACGTGCTCATGACGAGCCCGGCGCCGTTGCCGATGATGCCCACCGACCCGGTGAGGCCGATGTAGTTGAGACCCCGGGCGCGGGCGGCCCGTTCCCGCTCGTCGAGGACCTGGGTCGCTTCGTACTCGAGCCACTCGGGGTGGCGGAAGCCGGCGTTGGAGTCGAGACTGACCTTGGCGTCGAGGGCGTGGGCCTTCCCGTCGGCGAGCAGCACGAGCGGGTTGATCTCGACGAGGTCGGCGTCGCCCTCGGTGTAGGCGCGGTAGAGACCGAGCAGGATGTCGACCAGGCTGTCGGTGGCCGACGGGTCGAGGCCGGCGGCGTCGATCCAGGCGCGGCACGTGGCGTCGTCGAGCCCGTCGACGGGGTCGACGTGGATCCGGGCGATGGCCCCGGGCTCATCTGTCGCGACCTGCTCGATGTCGATGCCGCCGCGCGCCGAGAGCATCCCGAGGTGCAGCTTGGCCGAGCGGTCGAGGGTGAACGACGCGTAGTACTCGGCGGCGATGTCGCTGGCAGCTTCGACCCACAGGGTGGCGACGACGTGGCCCTTGATGTCCATGCCCAGGATCGCCCCGGCGTGCTGGCGTGCTTCGGCGGCGTCGGCGGCGACCTTGATGCCACCCGCCTTGCCCCGCCCGCCCACCTGCACCTGGGCCTTGACCACGACCGGGTAGCCGATGCGGTCGGCGGCGACGACGGCGTCGTCGACGGTCGTCACCGCCTCACCGGGGGACACGGGGATCCCGTAACGGGCGAAGAGCTGCTTGCCCTGGTACTCGAAGAGGTCCAACGCTGCTCCTGTCGTGAGCGGTCGATCGCGGGGGCCCGGGGTCCGGTGGTCGGGCGACCGGAGGAGCGTAGGCCGCGAACGAACGGATGGCGGAGGCTCAGGTCACGGGGCGGGACTCGCGCTCGTCGAGGGCGGCCTCGAGCCATTCGCTCACCGCACTGAGCGCGGTGCCGGGACCGAACACCGCGGCGACGCCGGCGGCGCGCAGAGCGGTGGCATCGTTGTCGGGGATGATGCCGCCGCCGAACACCAGCACGTCGGCCCGGTCACGCGCCCGCAGCAGCTCGACGACCTTCGGGAACAGCACCGTGTGCGCGCCCGACAGAACCGACAGCCCGACGGCGTCGGCGTCCTCCTCCAACACCGCTTCGGCGATCTGGTCGGGAGTCTGGCGCAACCCGGTGTAGATGACCTCGAAGCCGGCGTCGCGCAGGCTGCGGGCGACGACCTTGGCGCCCCGGTCGTGCCCGTCGAGGCCCGGCTTGGCGATGACGACGCGGTAGCGCCGGCGCATGGGCCCGCCCTCCTCCCGTGTCCGGCTCGATCTTCGGTTCGGACTCGACTGCAACACCCGTCGCGATTCCAGCGCGCCGGGGCGGGGCCACGATACTTGCGTCGTGCCCCCGGCCCGCAGCGACCGGCGGCTGCTGTTCCTCTCGACCGCCGCGGTCATCGCCGGCGGTCTCGCGATGGCCGGTGCGATCCTCTTCTCGACCGGGCGCAGCAGCCCGCCCGAGGACTACGAGCCGTTCGCGGCGGGACCGCAGCGCGACCTGGAGAGACAGCTCGGCGACGGCGGGCCGTTCTTCTTCGCCGACGTGTTCGGCGGCGACCGGGGCTTCTGGTTCGCGCTCGAAGGGGACGAGGTGGTGGCGATCGCGGCGCGCCAGACCGACCGCACCGGGTGCACGGTGCGGTGGCGCGCCACGCTCGACCGCTTCGTGTGCGGCGACGACCGCTTCACCAGCGAGCAGCTCCAGCGCTTCCTCGTTACGGTGCGGCGCGGCGACGACCAGCGCATCCTGTACGTCGACCTCCGGTGCCGCATCGCCGCGCCCCAGCCGGTCGCCGGCACCGAACCCGACCCGGCGCTCGCCGGTCCCGGACCGCCCGGATCAGGATGTCGGGAGGCGCGCCAGCGGAGCCCAGGTCAATAGGAGACGCCGTTCGCCGGCGTCGCGGAAGCGCACCACCGCCTCGGCCCGGTCGCCGTGGCCGATCACGTCGATGATCACGCCCTCGCCGAACGCCTCGTGTACGACGTCGTCGCCGATCTGAAGCCCGAGGCGGTCGGCACCCGACGTGACCGGCTCCCATCGGGTCAAGGACGGGGGAGCCTCGTCGCGCCGACCGCTCGCGATCGCCGACTCGACGACCGCGTCGCGGTACGCGTCGCGCGACGGCTCGCCGTTGCGCCGGCCTCGTGGTCGCTCCTCGCCGATCACCCTCACCAGCTCGCCCGGCACCTCGTCGAGGAACCGGCTCGCAGGCAACGCTTCGGTCCGCCCGAACAGCATGCGGGTCCACGCGTACGTGAGGTACAGGCGCTCCTGCGCTCGGGTGATCCCGACGTAGCAGAGCCGCCGCTCCTCCTCGAGGGCGTCGGGCTCGCCCAGGCTCCGCTGGTGCGGGAACACACCGTCCTCCATGCCGGTGAGGAACACCACCGGGAACTCGAGGCCCTTCGCCGCGTGCAGCGTCATGAGCGTGACCACGCTCTTGTCGCCGTCGTCGGCGTCGAGGTCGGTGACGAGCCCCACCGCTTCGAGGAACGCCTGGACGCGCACCAGCTCCCGCCCGTCGCCGGAGTTGCCACCGGGGACGCCGCCGGGTTCGTCGGCGGCGCCCACGATGCCGGCGAGGCCTCCCACCGCGCCGTCGTCGCGGTCGACCGCCTCGTCGAACTGCCGGCACGTCCCCACCAGCTCGGCCAGGTTCTCGAGCCGGCCCTCCGCCTCGAGGGTCCCCTCGGCCTCGAGCTCGGCCAGGTAGCCGGTGTCCTCCAACACCGCTTCCAGGGTGGTCGCCACCCCCTTCTCGGTCGCGCCCGTCACCTCGTCGAGCACGTCGAGCAGCTCGCGGATCCCGCCGAGCGCCCGCCCGGTGACCCCGGCGGCGGCGGCGGCGGCCAGCGCGGCGCGGAACGTGAGGCCGGCGGCGTCGGCGTGCGCCGCCACCTTCTCCACCGACGCGTCGCCCACCCCGCGACGCGGCGTGTTGACGATCCGCTTCCAGCTCACCTCGTCGTCGGGGTTCACCAGGCACCGCAGGTAGGCGAGCGCGTCCTTGACCTCCCGCCGGTCGTAGAAGCGCACCCCGCCGACGATCCGGTACGGGATCCCCGCCTGGACCAGCGTCTCTTCGATCACCCGGCTCTGCGCGTTGGTGCGGTAGAAGACCGCGATCTCGGCGTATCGGCACCCCTCAGTGTCGATGAGCCGCGTCACCTCACCGGCAACGAAGCGGGCCTCATCGTGCTCGTCCTCGGCCTGGTAGCGGGCCACCAGCTCGCCCGCCACCTGGTCGGTCCACAGGTGCTTGGGCCGGCGCGACGCGTTGTTGGCGATGACGGCGTTGGCGGCGTCCAGGATGCGCTGCGACGACCGGTAGTTCTGCTCGAGCAGCACGACGGTCGCCTCGGGGAACGTCTCCTCGAAGCGGGCGATGTTGCGGTAGTCGGCGCCCCGGAAGCCGTAGATCGCCTGGTCGACGTCACCGACCGCGGTGAGGTTGCGGTGCCCCACGCCGAGCATGCGCACCAGCTCCCACTGCGCCTGGTTGGTGTCCTGGAACTCGTCGACGAGCACCGCTCGGAACCGGTCGCGCCAGTGCGCCAGCACGTCGGCGTGCTCCCGGAACACGCGCACCGTGAGGATCAGCAGATCGTCGAAGTCGACAGCGGACGCCGCCTGGAGACGCTCCTGGTACCCGGCGTAGACCTCGGCGACGCGCCGATCGGGTGGCGTGATCGCCTGGTCGCGCGCCGCGCCGACCGAGACGAGATCGTTCTTCAGCGCCGAGATCCGGGCTTGCAGCCAGCGATCCGGGAACCGCTTCGGGTCGATGTCGAGGTCGCCACGCACGTAGCCCACGAGGCGGCGCGAGTCGATCTGGTCGTAGATCGAGAACGACGAGCGGTACCCGAGGCTCGGCGCGTCGCGGCGCAGGATGCGGGCGCACGCCGAGTGGAACGTCGACACCCACATCCGGTGGGCGACGGGACCGACGAGCGCACCGACCCGCTCCTTCATCTCGGCCGCGGCCTTGTTGGTGAAGGTGATCGCAAGGATCTCGAACGGCGAGGCGTTCCGCTCGGCGATCAGGTAGGCGATGCGACGGGTGAGGACCCGTGTCTTGCCCGAGCCGGCGCCGGCCACGATGAGCAGCGGACCGTCGGGCATGGTGACCGCGTCGCGCTGCACGGGGTTCAACCCATCCAGCAGGTTTTCCCGGGCCTCCCTGTCTCGGTCGCTCACTGGCACGCTCCGCTCCCTCCGGTCGCGCCTGGCGCGATCCGAGTCGAAGAAACGCGAGCTGGGCGCGCTTACCCCTCGACGGCGGGCTCCAGGCGGAGCTCGGTGGTGGGCGACTCGCTCGGGTCGGGCGTCATCGACGGGTGGGTGCGGTCGCTCCACGCGCGCAGGAGCCGGGTGCGGTCGGGGTTGAGCGCGACGGTGAACGAGCCGCTCTCGGCGTCGACGTCGAGCGCGAAGTACTCCTGCCACTCGCGTTCGAGCGCGGGCGCAGCGGGATCGGCGCCCTTCGGCAGGCGGCGGAAGCGCGACCGTTCGGTGTCGAACAGCCAGATGCTGTGGGTGGAGTCGATCCGTCGCATGGCGCACCGATCGGCCAGGGGGTCGGCACCCCGACCCGGAGGCGGGAACGATACCCCACGCCGCGGGCTTGCATCTCCGGCCCGTACGGGGCCGGTCAAAGTCGGGCGGGCGGGCGGCCGGTGAGCCCACTGGGGGGGTCAGCCGGCGGCGGCCTCCGCCTCCATCTCGGGCGTGTACCCGCCCGAGCGGGCGGCCCCGTTCATCCGGGCCCGGTGCGCGTAGGCGGCCTTCCCGGCGTCGGCGTTGGCGGCTTCGCCCTTCCACGCCTTGAGAGCCGGTGCCTGCAGCGCCCGCCCGTAGGAGAAGCTCAGCTCCCACGGGTGTGGGCCCCGGCGGTTCATGGCGTCGAGGTGGGCGGTGGCGTCCTCGTCACTCTGGCCGCCCGACAGGAACACGATGCCCGGGACCGCGGCGGGCACGACCCGACGGAAGCAGCGCAGCGTGGCGTCGGCCACCTCGTCGGCACCGGCGCGGCTCGACGCGTTGTAACCCGACAGCACCATGTTGGGCTTGAGCAACGTGCCGGACAAGTCGACCCGCTGCGCGTGCAGCTCGGCGTAGACCGCGGTGAGCGTGGCCGTCGTCACCTCGTAGGAACGCTCGATCGAGTGGTCGCCGTCCATGATGACCTCGGGCTCGACGATGGGGACGATCCCGGCCTCCTGGCACAACGCGGCGTAACGGGCCAGCGCATGGGCGTTGACGCTCAGGCAGTAGGTGCTCGGGATGTCGGCGCCGATGTTGACGACGGCGCGCCACTTGGCGAAGCGCGCTCCCAGCTCCTGGTACTCGGCGAGCCGTTCGCGCAGGCCGTCGAGGCCCTCGGTGACCTGCTCGCCCTGCGCCCGTGCGAGGTTCTTGGCGCCGGTGTCGACCTTGATCCCGGGGATGACGCCCTGGCTGGTCAGCACCTCGACGAGGGGCGGGCCCGCCGCCGAGCGCTGGCGGATCGTCTCGTCGTAGAGGATCACGCCGCTGATGTGGTCGGCGGCGCCTTCGGCGGTGAACAGCATCTCGCGGTAGTCGCGCCGCTTGTCCTCGGTCGACTCGACGCTGATCGAGTCGAAGCGCTTCTTGATGGTGCCGCCGCTCTCGTCGGCAGCGAGGATCCCCTTGCCGGGCGCGACGAGGGCGCGGGCGGTGTCGTGCAGCTCGGTCATGGTCTCACTCCCATTCGATGGTTCCCGGTGGCTTGCTCGTGATGTCGTAGACGACCCGGTTGACGCCCTCGACCTCGTTGATGAGGCGCGACGAGATCCGCTCGAGCACCTCGTAGGGCAGCCGAGCCCAGTCGGCGGTCATGGCGTCGTCGGACGTGACCGCTCGCACCGCGATCGGATAGTCGTAGGTGCGGTCGTCGCCCATCACCCCCACGGTACGCACGGCGGGGAGCACGGCGAAACTCTGCCAGAGCTCGCGGTCGAGGCCGGCGCGACGGATCTCGTCGAGGACCACCGCGTCCGCGGCGCGCAGGATCTCGAGGCGCTCGGTGGTGATGGTGCCGACGATGCGCACCGCCAACCCCGGACCGGGGAAGGGCTGGCGCCACACGATCTCCTCGGGCAGGCCCAGCTCCTCACCGACGCGCCGCACCTCGTCCTTGAACAGGTCGCGCAGCGGCTCGACCAGCTCGAGGTCCATGTCGAGGGGGAGCCCACCGACGTTGTGGTGCGACTTGATGGTGGCGGCCTCGTCGGTGCCGGACTCGACGACGTCGGGGTAGAGCGTGCCCTGCACGAGGAAGCGCGCGTCGGAGATGTCGCGCGCCACCTCCTCGAACACCCGGATGAACGTCTCGCCGATGATCTTGCGCTTGCGCTCGGGGTCGATGACGTCGTCGAGAGCGGCGAGGAAACGGTCACCCGCCTTCACGTGCACGAGATCGAGGCCGAACTGACGCCGGAACGTGTCCTCCACCTGGTCGGCTTCGCCGAGGCGCAGCAGCCCGGTGTCGACGAACACGCAGGTGAGCTGGTCGCCGATCGCCTTGTGCACGAGCGCAGCGGCCACCGCCGAGTCGACCCCACCCGACAGGCCGCACACCGCGTGCGCGTCGCCGACCTGGGCGCGCACCGCGTCGACCGCGGTCTCGATGATCGACGTGTTCGTCCACGTGGGGCGGCACCCGCACACGTCGACGAGGAACGACTTCAGCAGCTCCTGGCCTCGCTGGGTGTGGGCGACCTCGGGATGGAACTGCACGCCGTAGAGGGCGCGCTGGCGGTCCTCGAGCGCCGCGACCGGCGAGCCGTCGGTGCTGGCCGTGACGACGAAGTCGTCGGGCGCGGCCACGATGGAGTCGCCGTGGCTCATCCACACCTGCTGCTCGCGGGGGAAGCTGGCGAAGAGCGGCGAGCGCGGCTCGGATCGCAACGTCAACCCGGTGCCGCCGTACTCGCGCCCGCCCGTGCGCCGCACCTCCCCGCCGAGCTGCTGGGCGAGGAGCTGGGCGCCGTAGCAGATGCCGAGCAACGGGATGCCCGCCTCGTAGAACGCGGGGTCGAGCGACGGTGCCCCCTCGACGTGCACGGACTCAGGACCGCCGGAGAGGATGATCCCGGCCGGGCGCCGGGCGAGCACGTCGGCGATCGGCGTGTTGCGGGAGATGATCTCGCTGTGCACGTGCGCCTCGCGCACCCGCCGCGCGATGAGCTGGGCGTACTGGGCACCGAAGTCGACGACGAGGACGGTGTCGCGGTGGGCGCCCGTGTCGGTCACCGGGGCGCTCGGCGCATGAACCAGTTCGGTACGCCGATGACGGTCTCCTCCGCCGTCGTCTCGAACCCGAACTGCTCGTAGAAGCCGACGTTGGCGGCCTTGTCGGTCTCGAGGTAGCCGAGGACCCCGGCCTCGTCGACGTGGTCGGCGAACGCCTGGAGCATGGCGGTGCCGATCCCCTGTCCCTGCTTGCCCGCGTCCGCGGCCACGGGGCCGAGGTGGAAGTGGGGCTCGCCCGGGTCGCGCAGTCCCCAGGCATGGATCCAGTCGTAGAGCCGCCGACGCTCAGCTTCGTCGTCGAGCACCGGTGGGAAGTCGTCGTACGGCAGCGCCGCGAACCCGCTGACCGTGCAGTCGGGAGGCGGGCCCATCCCGCACACACCGACGACCTCGCCGTCGCGCGTGGCGTGCAGCGGCCCCGGTTGCCCCCCGATGACAACCGTGAACATCGTGGTGAGGTTGGCGACCCGGTGCTCGGGATCGTCGCCGAACGCGGCGACGTGCAGCGGGTTGTCGCGCATCCCTCGCGCGAGGACACCGACTGCGTCGTCGACGCGGTCGCCCGGGAGCACGCCGACCTCGACGGCCACGGCTACGCCCCCATGCCGACGCCCTGGGCGCGCTGGAGCGCCTTGCCCTCGGTCTGGAGGCCGGGCGCCACCATGACCTCGGCCTTCTGGAACTCCTTGACCGTCTCGTAGCCGGTGGTCGCCATCGACGTGCGCAGCCCGCCGAACAGGTTGAGCGTGCCGTCGTTCTCGTGGGCCGGACCGGTGAGGATCTCCGCGAGCGTCCCGTTCTGGCCGACGTGCACGCGCGCGCCGCGCGGCAGCGTCGGGTGGAACGTCGCCATGCCCCAGTGGAATCCCCGCCCCGGAGCCTCGTAGGCACCGGCGAGCGGGGAGCCGAGCATCACCGCGTCGGCGCCGCACGCGATCGCCTTGGCGATGTCGCCGCCGGTGCGCATCCCGCCATCGGCGATGACGTGGACGTACACGCCCGTCTCGTCGAGGTGCCGGATGCGCGCGCCCGCGGCGTCGGCGATGGCCGTCGCTTGCGGCACACCGGTGCCGAGCACCGCGCGCGTGGTGCACGCGTGACCGGGCCCGACGCCGACGAGGATGCCGACCGCGCCGGTGCGCATCAGGTGCAGCGCCGTCGAGTACGACGCGCAACCGCCGACGATCACCGGCAGCTCCAGCTCGCGGATGAACCGTTTGAGGTTGAGCGGTTCGACCGTCTTCGACACATGCTCGGCCGACACGACCGTCCCCTGGATGACCAGCAGGTCGAGCTCGGCTTCGAGCACCGCCTGGGCGTGACGCTCGACCCGCTGCGGGGTGAGCGACCCGCACGCGGTGACACCCTGCGCCTTGATCTCAGTGATGCGCTTCCCGATCAGCTCGTCCTTCACCGGCTCGGCGTACAGCTCCTGCATGCGCCGGGTGGCCTTGTCGGGCGTGAGGGACGAGATCTCCTCGAACACCGCCTCGCAGTCGTCGTAGCGCGTCCAGAGCCCTTCGAGGTTGAGGCACGCCACCCCACCCAGCCGCCCGACCTCGGCGGCGGTCGCGGGCGACGTGACGCCGTCCATCGCCGCCGCGATGAGCGGCAGGTCGAAGTGGTAGGCGTCGATGTCCCACGAGATGTCGACGTCTTCCGGGTCGCGCGTGCGGCGGCTGGGCACGATGGCGATCTCGTCGAACGCGTACGCCCGCCGTCCCGACTTGCCGATCCCGATCTCGATCTCCACGCCGCCTCCTGGTGGGTGATGGCTGGGGCCCGACCTCGTCGAGCCCGGTCGGTGCCGTGCCGCTCGCCGAATCGTCCAGGTTACCGCCCCCCTCCCGCGACGACCGCGGACCCGGCCGGGGTCACCCGGTGGTCGAACGCGGCGCGGTGAGATGGGTGAGGAACCCGGTGAGGATGCGGGCGGTGGCCCCCCACACGGTCTCGCCGGGGAGCTCGAAGAAGTGGATCGCCCGGTCGGGGAGCCCGATGTCCCAGCGCTCCTCCCGGAAGGTGGCGTCGCCGAGGAGGTCGGAGAGGGCCACGTCAAGTGTGGCGACGACCTCCCGGGGGTCAGGACGCAGGGTGGGACGGCCCCCAACCAGGAGCCCGACGAACGGGGTGATGGTGAAGCGGGAGGCGACCGTGGAGATCCCGTCGAGCTCGCCCACCACCTCGACAGCGGTGCGAGCCAGACCGATCTCCTCCTCGGCCTCCCGGAGGGCGGCGTCGAGGACGCTGCGGTCGACGTCGGGTTGGACGGTGCCGCCGGGGAAGGCGATCTCGCCCCGGTGCGACGGCATGTGCTCGGGGCGCTTGGTGAGGATGACCCGCGCCTCGCCGGCCTCTTCGAAGAGGGCGACGAGCACGGCGGCGGCCCGGCTCCCGGCCACGACGAGCTGCGGAGGTCGGGGCGGGGCCAGCGCGGCGCAACGGGCCCGGACGTCGCCGAGCGTGAGGCGGCGAGCCGACGGCGCCAGGCCCGCCCACGGCGGCGGGCCCCCGAACCGGGCCCCCGGCGGCCGCGGGATGCGTTGGCGCCCACCCCGCCCCGTCGCCTCGCCGTCGCCCACCCCCCAACGGTACGCGGGGTCGTCTCCTCCCGTCGCGTTGGGTCAGAAACCCGTCGTACAGCCGCGGTTTCCGTCCCAACGCGAGTCGACCTCGCCCCGCTACCCTCCGGGCGTGGACTGGAACTTGGCGACGGCGTTCGAGTCGGTGGCGGACGCCCTGCCGGAGCGCCCGGCGCTCGTACAGGGGGATCAGCGCCGCACCTGGCAGGCGTTCGACGACCGGTCGGCCCGTCTGGCCGCCGCGTTCGCGGCGCTCGGGCTGGCGCCCGGAGCGAAGGTGGCGTCGTACCTCCACAACAGCAACGAGTACCTGGAGGGCTTCTTCGCCGCGATGAAGCTCCGCGCCATCCCGGTCAACGTCAACTACCGCTACACCGCCGACGAGCTCGCGTTCCTCCTCGAGAGCTCCGACGCCGAGCTGGTGCTGTTCGACGGCACCCTGGCCGAGCGGGTCGACGCCGTCCGCGACCAGGTCCCGCTGCTGAAAGCGGCGGTGCAGGTCGACGACGGGTCGCCGCTCCTCGACGGCGCCCTCCGCTTCGAGGACCTCATCGAGGCCCACGAGCCCGCCGCCCGCGTCGAGCGCTCGGGCGGCGACCCGTTCTTCCTCTACACCGGCGGTACCACCGGCATGCCCAAGGGTGTGGTCTGGCGCAGCGAGGACATCTTCGGGGCGCTCGGCGAGGCCGCGTACCCGCTCGCCGGCGCCACCATGCCCGAGCGCGACACCGACGCCGGTGACGTCGCCGCCGGTGTCGTCGCCAGCGGTGTGGCTCCCGTCCACTTGCCGGCGTCGCCGCTCATGCACGGCACTGGCCTGTTCACGTCGATCCAGTCGATGTTCCTCGGCGGCTCCATCGTCACGCTCGAAGGACGCAGCTTCGACCCGCACGAGCTGTGGCGCACCGTCGAGCGGGAGCGGGTCACGCAGATGGCGATCGTCGGCGACGCCTTCGGCAAGCCGATGCTCCGGGCGCTCGACGAAGCCGCGGCGCGGGGCGAGCCCTACGACATCTCGACGCTGACCCTCATGATCAGCTCCGGCGTGATCTGGAGCACCGAGGTGAAGCGGGCCCTGATGGCGCACCATCCGTTCGCCTGCTTCGACTCGCTCGGGTCGAGCGAGGGCGTCGGGTTCGCGACGTCGATCAGCACGGCCGGCGACGAGGCGGCCACGTCGAAGTTCAAGATCGGGCCCAAGGCCCGGGTGCTCGACGACGACGGCAACGAGGTCGAGCCCGGCTCGGGGCAGGTCGGGATGCTCGCGGTGGGCGGGTTCCTGCCGTCGGGCTACTACAAGGACCCCGACAAGTCGGCGAGCACCTTCCGGGAGCTCGGCGGCACCCGCTGGTCCATCCCGGGCGACTACGCCACCGTCGAGACCGACGGCACCATCACCCTGCTCGGGCGGGGTTCGGTGTGCATCAACTCGGGTGGCGAGAAGATCTACCCCGAGGAGGTGGAGGCGGCGGTCATGCGCCACCCCGCGGTGCACGACTGCGTGGTGGTGGGCGTCCCCGACGAGCGATTCGGCGAGGTCGTCACCGCGGTGGTGTCGCTCGACGCCGACACGAACGACAGCGGCGCGAGCCTCCGAGACGACCTCGTGCCGCAGATCCTGGCGTCACTCGACGAACTGGCCCGCTACAAGCAGCCTCGCCAGCTCGTGGTCGTCGACGAGGTCCCCCGCGCGCCGAACGGCAAGGCCGACTACAAGTGGGCGAAGCGTCAGGCGACCGCCCACCTCACCAAGACCTGAGCGGGCCGCTCGAGGTTTACTTCTTCTTCTTGCCCGACGCGACCTTGGCCAGCACGTCGCGGCTCGACAGGATCAGCAGGTCATCGCTGTCGACGGTGATCTCGGTGCCGCCGTACTTCGAGTAGATGATGGTGTCGCCGGCGCTGACGTCCATCGCGATCAGCTCCCCGGTCTGGTCGGAGCGGCGCCCCGGGCCCACCGCCAGGACCTGGCCCTGCTGAGGCTTCTCCTTGGCGGTGTCGGGGATCACGAGGCCGGACGCGGTGGTCTCCTCGGCCTCGCTTGCTCGGACGACGATGCGGTCCTCCAGCGGCTGCAGGTTCATGCAGGTGCCTCCTCGGCGGTAGGGCTCGATGGTGTGCGGGCGAAAGTTCGCACCCGCCGCCTTAGCAGTCGGCGAGTGCGAGTGCTAACGCTACCCGCGCCCGATTCGTGCCGCAACCCGGGGCCTGACTTCTCGGTCGCTCGCTGCGGGCCGGGATACCCGGCCCGCCGACGCTCGCTCCTACATTTCTGGTCGCCTCGCCTCGCCGGGCGGGATACCCGCCCGGCGCTCCTTCGGGGCCGGCTCGGACTCCGGCTCCGCTCGCTCGCTCCGGCCACACAGATCTCGCGCGGCTGCGTTCGCGCGCTAGCCCGTCTCGGGGAAGGCGAGCCCCGGGTCGGCGCCGGCGTCGAGTGGGGTCGGACCGTCGGCTTGGAGCCGCCACCACGCCGCCGCCGCGATCATGGCGCCGTTGTCGGTGCTCCACTCGCGTGGTGCCAGCGAGGCCCGGCGCCCGCTCGCCTCGGCCGCCTCGGTGACGCGCTCCCGAAGGCGAGAGTTGGCCGCCACCCCGCCGCCCACGACGAGCACGGGCGCGTCGATCTCGTCGGCCGCCGCCACCAGCTTGGTCACGAGCACGTCGACGACCGCTTCCTGGAACGACGCCGCCACGTCGGCCAGGTTGGCGTCGGGATGGCGGGCCACGTGGTTGACCACCGCGGTCTTGAGCCCCGAGAACGAGAAGTCGTAGGGCCGGTCGCGCACCGCCCGGGGGAACCGGACGGCCTCGGGGTCGCCCTGGGTGGCGATGGCGTCGATGGCCGGCCCGCCCGGGTACCCGAGCCCGAGGACCCGCGCCACCTTGTCGAACGCCTCGCCGGCGGCGTCGTCGATGGTCTGGCCGAGCACCCGGTAGCGCCCATGGGCCTCCATCGCCACGAGGAGCGTGTGCCCACCCGACACGACGAGCACCGCGACGGGCGGCTCGAGGTCGGGTTCGGCGAGCCAGGCAGGGTACAGGTGCGCTTCGAGGTGGTTGACGCCCACGTACGGCAACCCGGTGACGAGGGCCAGGGCCTTCGCTGCGCTGACCCCGACGAGCAGCGACCCGGCCAGGCCGGGGCCGTGGCACGCCGCAACCGCGTCGAGCTCGGCGAAGTCGAGCATCCCCGCCTCCACGAGCGCGTCCTGCACCACCACGTCGATCAGCTCGACGTGCGCCCGGCTGGCGATCTCGGGCACCACCCCGCCGTAGGGGGCGTGGCGCTCCACCTGGCTGCGCACGACCGACGACCGCACCCGCCGGCCGTCCTCCACGACCGCGGCCGCGGTCTCGTCGCACGAGGTCTCGATGCCGAGGATGCGTATCGGCGACGCGCGCCGCGGCGGGGGCTTCGGCGCGGGGCTCACCATCGGCGCGGCACCTCGACGACGGTCTCGCCGCCGATCCCGTCCTCGATCCGGTCGAGCAGCTCGGCGTAGGCCGGGCGGTCGATCTCGTGCGCCCACATGACGAGGGCGTCCTCGCCCGTCGCCTCGTAGTACCGCTTGCGCACCCCGACCGGGCCGAACCCGAAGCGCCGGTACAGGTGCTGCGCGCCCTGGTTGCCCAGGCGCACCTCGAGGGTGAGGCTCTGCGAGTCCCGAACGATCGCCTCACGCGCCAGCGCGAGGAGGAGGCGGGTACCGATCTGGTTGCGCTGCCAGCGCTCGGTGACGGCGATGGTGGTGATGTGGGCGTCCTCCGCCGCGAGCATGAAGCCGCCGTAGCCGACGAGGTCGCGCCCGACCCGGGCCACGAAGTAGGCGCGTGACGCCCGCAGCGTCAGCTCGCTCAGGAAAAGCGACGCGCTCCACGGCCGCGGATACACCTCCTCCTCGATGCGCAGCACGCTGCGGACGTGGCGACGGCGCATCGGGACGACGTGGACGGTGAGCGGCTCGGGTTGCGGCGCGACCGCCATGAACAGCGTCACCGACCTCTTCGCTCCCAGTTCAGCTCGGCGTCGGACCGCCGAACGTACAAGGGCACGAGCGTGTCGGCCCCACCGAACTCCTCGCGCTCGATCCGGGCGCTCGCCAGCGTCACGAGCGCAGCCGTGCTGGGCGTCGCGAAGGCGGGCCCGGCCTGCTCGGCCCGCTCCAGCTCGGCGAAGTCGTCGCGGTAGCGCAACGCCCCGTCGCCGGCGAGCAGCAGCTCCTCGCCGTCGGCCTCCAGCTCAGCGACGAGGTCGGCGGGTGCCGCCACCTCGTACTCGGAGACGCGCTGCACGCCGCCGGGGACCGGGCGGTAGCGGGCGTGGAAGACCTCGTGGCGGCGGGCGTCGACGATCACGACGATGAGGCGGGTCGTGTGGCGCAGCGGGTAGGCAACGAGGTCGAGGCTGGGGATCCCGACGGCCGGCACCCGCCGGGCGCTCGCCATCATGCGCGCCGTCGCCACCCCGACCCGCAGGCCGGTGAACAGCCCGGGACCGAGCCCGACCGCGACGGCCGAGAGGCGCTCGATGCTCGTGGCGGTCTCGGCGCACAGGTACAGGATCGCGGGGACGAGCTGCTCGGCGTGGCGGCGCCCCCCGGTCAGCTCGACTCGACCGAGGGTGACGCCGCCGTCGCCGATCGCCACGCTGACCGTGGGGGTGGCGGTGTCGATGGCGACGAGCATCAGGGCTCGCCGGCG
>Ga0136613_10000644_pt1 | contig 16476 bp, 16 predicted proteins | sample AntDrymUQ2722106_2_FD_106649 | JGI IMG/M metagenome (GOLD analysis project Ga0136613, IMG submission 106649) | Polar desert sand microbial communities from Dry Valleys, Antarctica - metaG UQ272 (21.06) | ecosystem: Environmental > Terrestrial > Soil > Desert | place: Antarctica: Dry Valley... | reverse complement strand
CCGGTCGCGGCTTGAGCGCCGGGCGGGACGCCGGCACCGGCCGAGCGCCGGAGACGGCTCCCGCCGCGGCCCCGGACGGCCTCGCTCGAGCGCGAGAGCCCCTACGACTGGCGATGGTGCTGGACCAGTTCCCCGAGCTGTCGGAGACCTTCGTGGCCGGCGAGGCGCAGGCTCTGCGCGCGCAGGGACACGCAATCAGGATCGAGGCGAGGCGGCATGCCTCGACGCCGAATCTCCCCGCGGCGATCGGCCTCCAGGTCGTCTACGGCACAGACGACGGAATCGCTCGCAAGCTCCGGGACCTCGCTTGGCTAGCGGCCCGCCACCCAGCCCCCTGCGCTCGGGACCTGGCCGCGAGACGCCGCTGGCGCGCGCAGGAGCCGGTGCGGTCCCTCTACAGCCTGGCCCCGGTGGCGCGCCGGATAGCGCGTGGGCGTGAGCGCCACCTGCACGTCCACTTCGCCGCCCGTGCCGCGCTCGACGCGTTGCGACTCGGCAGGCTGCTCGGCCTCCCCTACAGCGTGATGGCCCACGCCTACGACATCTTCCGAGAGCCCACGAACCTGCGCGAGAAGCTCGCCGGCGCGAGCTTCGCCGCGACGGCGTCCGACTTCACGGTCAGCCACCTGCGCCAGGTGGCGGGCAAGCCCCACGACGCTCGCGTGCACAAGCTCGTTCTGGGCATCGACGGGGACCGCTTCCGGCGTGCCGCGCCGTATCCGGGCGGACGCGTGGTCGCGGCGGTCGGCCGCCTCATCGAGAAGAAGGGGTTCGTCCACCTCCTGGATGCGGCCGCCGTGCTCGAAGGCTCGTCGCCGCTCGAGCGGCTCGTGTTCCTCGGCGACGGGCCGCTTGGCCCCGAGCTCCGGGAAAGGGCGGACAAGCTCGGCCTCGGCGGCAAGGTGGAGTGGCTCGGAAGCCGCCCGCCCGGCGAGGTGCGCGCCCTGCTCGAGCGCGCCGACCTGCTCGCGATGCCCTGCGTGGTCGCCCGCGACGGCGACCGCGACTCGAGCCCCGTGGTCGTAAAGGAAGCGCTGGCCATGGAGGTGCCGGTGGTGGCGAGCGACGGGTTCGGGATCGACGAGGTCGTGAGGCCGGAGTGGGGGAGGCTCGTGCCGCCCGACCGTCCGGAGGCCCTCGCCGAGGCGCTGCGCGAACTGCTCGCGCTGCCTGCGGAGCGCCGCGCGGAGATGGGCCGTGCGGGGCGCGCCTGGGTGCTCGAGTACTGGAACCTCCACCGGGAGGCGGAGCGGCTGGCGCAGCTGATCCGAGCCGCGAGCGGGTCGGCGGCGGTGAGCGACGCTCGAGGGCAACTCAGCCGGACGCGGCGGACCGTGACGGACGCCCGCGAGCGCCCGACTTCGCCGCGGGCTGGACGGACGGTCTCGATCCTCGTGGTCACCTACAACCACGCCGAGGAGATCGACGCGTGCCTCGACGCGGCAACCGGGCAGGCGCACGATGGCCTCGACGTCGAGGTCGTGGTGGTGGACAACGCCTCCACCGACGGCACGCCGAAGCGCGTTGACGCCCACGACGGCGTGAAGCTGATCCAGACCGGTCACAACAGCGGCTTCGCCGCCGGGATGAACGCGGCCTTCGCGGCCGCGCGCGGCGACTGGACGCTCTTGCTCAACCCCGATTGCGTGATGGACCCAGGCTGCGTCGCCGCCCTTCGCGACCACCTCGTCGCAGACCCCGCGGTAGTGGTCGCGGCGGCGCTGCTGCGCTACGCCGACGGCTCGCCGCAGATGCACGCTCGCCGTCGAACCGACCTCGCGACCGCCCTGTGGGCGTTCACCCACGTGGGCCGACGTCTCGACGAGCGGTTTCGCGGCGGGCGAGGCCGGGCGCGGCGCTGGTACGCGGATGAGTGGAAGGGGGGGCCTCCGACGCGTCCGCTAGCGGTGTTCTCCCCGGCGGCGGCCTGCGTGATGGCCGCGCGGCGCGACCTGGAGCCGCGCCCATTCGATGAGGCGCTGCCGCTCCTGTTCAACGACGAGGACCTCTACATCCGGCTCGCGAGCGATGGTCGACGAGTGGAGATCGTCCCGGCCGCCGGGGCGGCGCACGGGTACGGCACGAGCCTGCTGCGGGCGGCGCATGCGGATCGTGCGGGCTGGCGCGCCCAGTGGGTGATGGAGCTCCGGCGCCTCGCCGCTCGGCATTGGAGCCGTCCCGCCCGCGCGACGCTCTATGTGGCCCTGCTTGCCGACGCGATCCTGAGCGCGACCCTGCGCACCGCCGGCGCGCGTGTGCCCGCGGATCTCTCCCGGGGCACGCTCGGCGGCTTGGGACTGCCGCTGGGCGCGCCGCCGTTGCTCAGACCGATGGATCCAAGCTGAACCCAGCCTCCGCATCGTCTCCGCGCACGTCCCCCCGGCTGAGCGCGGTCGGCAGCTCGAGCGACTCCGCGATCTGCGCGAGGCTCGCGGTGCGGCCGGCCTGGATCGCTCGTCGCTCGCGCAGCGTGCGGGGAAGCCGCGCGAGCGCTGCGGCGCGGCCGGCCGCCTCGGCGGGCCGGTAGCGCGCCTCGCGCCGGCGCAACTGACGAAGCCACTGGCGTCCCAGTCGCCGCCACCGCACGCTGGGCAGGCAGCGCACCGCACACCAAACCGCGTTTCGAGCCGTGTAGAAGACGATTCGGCCACGGGAGCGCGTGGTGGCCGCGTGGCGGTGGCTCACGCGCGCGGCCGGCACGAGCAACGCGTGGTAGCCGGCGAGCTGAGCCCGGAACGCCAGGTCGATGTCCTCGTAGTAGAGGAAGAAGCGCTCCTCGTACCCGCCGAGCGCGTCGAACACGTCGCGGCGAAAGACCGGCGCGGCGCCCGGGGCGGCGAAGACCGGGTACGGCTGCGCGGGCAGCTCGTCGAGCGGGCGGTCGTGGAGCAGCTGGAGGGCGTAGCCGCCGGGCCGGTAGTGGTCGCCGGCGCTCTCGATGAGACCGGTGCTCGCGCTCACCAGGACGCCGCCGAGCGACCAGACCTCCTTGCCAACGGAGACCGTCGCCAGCCGCTCGAGCCAGTCCTGCTCGGGCACCGCGTCCGAGTTGAGCACGCACACCCACGGCGCGGACGTCGCCGCCACGCCACGGTTGGCCCCCCCGCCGAACCCGTGGTTGCGGCCGAGGGCGAGCGCGCGGACGAGCGGGTAGCGGTCCCGGATCATCGCCAGCGAGCCGTCGCTCGAGCCGTTGTCGGCGACCACGACCTCGTCTGGCGCCAGCGTCTGGCGCGCTAGGGCGTCGAGGCAGCCGGGGAGCAGCCGCTCGCCCTGGTAGTTGACGATCACGACGGCGATCTCGCGCGCGCCGGCTGCGCCCGCCGGGATCACCGCTGGGCGCCGCGGGGCCGGGTCAGGGTCGTCACGGACCTCATTATCATCGGCGCGGTCCCGACCCAAGGAGGCCGCTGGGGATGCTCGGCAAGCTTCAGCGACAGGCTCGCAACAGGGCAACCGACATTCAACGGCGGGTGCGACATCGCCGCGCCATGCGGTCGCTGGCGCCCGCCCGGGAGGACTCGGCGTACTTCAGCCGCTTCGGGGGCCTCTGGACGGATCGCCGCGACGCGTCCGAGGAGATCGAGCGGCGCGTCGAGGCCGGCGTGATCTCCGACGCCGATGCCGATCGGCTGCGCCACTGGATCGAGCACGGCTACGTGATCCTCGAGCAGGCCGTGCACCCCGATGCGTGCGACCGGCTGCGAGCGGACCTCGCCCGCGCGTTCGCCGAGGGGGACGAGCGCCTGCTGATGCGCTCCCCGGCCCACGAGGGCTTCGAGCCGCTGCGGGCCGGGGTCGAAACCGAGAAAGCGCGCGTCCTCGATGTGTATGCGTTCTACGAGTCGGCCCGCGTGGCCCTGTTCAGCGAGCCAATCGTTCGCTTCCTGCGGATGGTTTTCGACGACGCGCCGGTGCTGTTCCAGAGCCTCACCTTCGAGAAGGGCTCACAGCAGGCCCTCCATCAGGACACCGCGTTCGTCGTCACCACGTCGCCGCTCGAGTTCGCGGCATCCTGGATCGCGCTCGAGGACGTCCAGCCGGGGTCGGGGGAGCTCATGTACCTCGACGGCAGCCACCGGCTGCCCGAGTACCTCTACGGCGGCAAGCACAAGCACTGGGACGCTGCGCGTGACGGCGAGGGCGAGCACGACGAGTGGCGCCGGCTCGTCTACGCGAACGCCGAGCGGATGGGCTTGGAGGAGAAGACGTTCCTGGCGAGGAAAGGGGACGCGCTGATCTGGTCCGCGGACTTGGCGCACGGCGGATCGTCGGTCTCCGACCCGGCGCTGACGCGCAAGAGCCTCGTCGGCCACTACTGCCCGAACCGCGTGGACCCCTTCTACTTCAAGCTCCGGCCGCGCCAGCGCGGCAAGGGCAGGTTCGACGGCGGCCTCTACGCCAGCAAGTACTACCCCGTCGGACCGTAGGCGCGGCCGGGGATCGCCTACGCTCGCTGCGCGTGTCGCAGCGGGCGCTCACCGACCTCTATGAGGCCAAGGCCGGCGCGTACTCGCGGTTCAACACGGGCCTGGTCGCCGACCATGCCAGGCGCCTCCTGCCGCCGGGCGGCCGCGTGCTCGACCTGGGCTGCGCCTCGGGCGGCTTGCTCGAGATCCTCCGTCCGCGGGCAGGTCACCTCGCCGGCCTCGAGCTGTCCGCCTCCGGAGCGCGGGCGGCGACGCAGGTGGGCGACCACGTGGTCCACGCGTCAATCGACGATCCGGACCTTCCGTTCGAGGCAGACTCCTACGATCTCGTGGTGCTCGCCGACGTGCTCGAGCACCTGGTCGAGCCGGCCGCCGCGCTCGAGCGTGCCGTCGGCTGGTGCCGTCCGGGCGGGTGGGTGCTCGCCAGCACGCCGAACATCGCTCACTGGCGCGCCCGCCTCGAGCTCCTGCGCGGGCGCTGGCCGTCTGAGGAGACGGGGACGTTCGACGCCGGCCACCTGCGCTTCTTCACCCGCGAGTCGTTTGCAGCACTCCTCCACGACGCCGGGCTCGAACGCGTAGAGCTCGAGGCGGTGGTTCCCCGCCTTCACAACCATCTTCCGATCGAAAGGGTTCGTCACCGGCGACCGGTCCGCCGGCTCGACGATGCGTGGCAGCGTCTCGGGCGGCGCCTGCCGACGCTGCTCGGCTACCAGCTCGTTGCCGTCGCTCGCAGGCCTGAAGCGCGGAGGCACCCCCCTCCTGGGGCGAGGTCGCATTGACGGACGGGTCGCAGTTGATCGCTTCCGCTGCGATAGCTGCGCTCCTGCGCCATTGGTGAGATCCGTTGTCCGGAAAGCGAAGAGGATTGGCCGAGAAGCCGGCGTCGAGCGGTCTGCCTCAGCGCACGATCTGCTACGAGTAGTTCGCGTGGAGCCACTCGTGGTCCAGACCCACATTCCTCAGACGGGCGGTACCGCTCTGCGCCAACTCGTGAATGCCAACTACGAGCACGACGAGGTGGTTCACACCGAGCGCCTAGGGGTGGGCCCGGCCGCGGTCCTGGGGAGCGTGGACCCCGCGTCCGCACTCGTTCGGGCGTGGCGGGAGTATTACGGGTCGCTTCCGGCTGCGGAGAGGAGCAGGTTGAGGTGCGTATGCGGGCATCAGGCGCCGTTCGTCATCGACGCGGTAACGGACAGGCCCGTACGCGCGTTCACCATGCTGCGAGACCCAGTCGACCGCGTGATCTCGAGTTACTTCTTCATGCTCCAGCACGCGGATCGCCTGCCGCCGTCGAATCCGGCGGTCCGGGTCCTCGCGGCGATGAGGCAGCGCGGCTGGGGGCTCGGAGACGTATATCGGGAGCTGGGCGGCGCCGGCGACTACCGGTCCAAGCTCCGAGAGCTGGACGAGCCGGCCAGGGCGCAACTGCTGGCTTTCTTCAACGGCCAGATCCGGCATCTCCTGCTTCCCGCCGTCACACCCGATGATGTCCCGCCGGATGCCGACGGCGAAGTGCTCCGCGACTGCCGCGACAAGGCCTTCGCGATGCTTTCGAAGCGGTACGTGGTCGGGACCCAGGACCGCTTTTCGCAGTCGGTTCGGCTGTTCGCGGACTCCTTCGGGTGGCGCAGGGTCTTCGAGCCGCGTGTGAACGTGGGTCGCCTTCGCGGTAGGCGCGAGGCCGAGATCGACCAGGAAACGCTGTCGCTGATCCGGCGCTACAACCGAGCGGACGCGGAGCTCCACGCGCACTACTCGGAACGGCTCAGAGCCCTGCCCCCGGTTGGCCGCCTCACCGACCTCCGCGCCCGTGGCCGCCGCTCGGCTTCGCGGATGCGCGCCTGGCTCGAGCTCGGAACAGCGCGCCCCGGAAGAGGTAGGGCGGGGGAGCGCGCGGCACGCGGGGGAGCCGTCTAGACTGCTCTTTCGTGGTGGTCACGGCCAAGCGTCGCAGCCGGCTCAGCGGCGTGACCGGAGACGAAGCCGAGACTGACGTCGACGACGTCCCTACGGTTGGCGAGGCACTGGGATGGTTTCTAGGACGGCTAGGACGAGCTAGTGACAGGATCGCCGATGATGGGCGCCCGGGCCACTTCGTGAACGTGGAGGCCGAGGACAGCCGCTTACTCAATGGGCTCCATACGCCCGTAGAAGGCGGCGACGAGGTCACGGCCCTGGCGGCCGTGGCCGGCGGCTGATCGCGCCAGTCCCGCAGGCAATGGCCGCCCAGCGGGCACGAGTGCTGCCGCCGCCGCTTCGAAACGCGGCACCACGGCTCAAGAAGAAGGTGCAGCTTTACCTCGGATCGCCCGTGGTCGCGATCAAGCTGCGCGCGGGCCTTCTGCGTCCCTATCGCCGGCTGCGCTTCCAGAGCTTCGGAGCTGCGTCGTTCATCCACAGGCCCGAGTGGCTCGCCGGCGTGCACCGGATCGCGATCGGCGACGACGTGGCGATCCTAGGGCGCTGCTGGCTAGCCGCCGAGCGTCGGTCGTGGTCGCAGCCGGGGCCGGCGCTCTCGATCGGGGACCGAGCGGCCATCGGACCCTTCTGCACGATCACCGCCGCCGAGTCCGTCGTGCTGGAGGAAGACGTGTCCATCGCTGCTCACTCCTTCATCACCGACGTAGACCACTCTCTCGGCGCGGAGCACGCTCCGAGGTCCCCGCGGCCAAGGTTGAAGGCCATCAACGCCAACGCGACGCTCATCGCTCCGATAAGGACGGCGCCCATTCGCATCGGTAGAGGTACCTGGATCGGGAACCAGGTGACGGTCCTACACGGCTCCGAGATCGGAACGCGCTGCATCATCGGGGCGAATAGCGTCGTGCGGGGGCAAATCCCCGACTACTCGGTCGCCGTGGGCGCCCCGGCTCGGGTGGTCGGCTCGACGCGCGACGCCTGAGCCACTCCTCACTCTCGTCCGCCCGTTTCCGTCGAAGGAGACGTCGAAGTGTTCGGAAGGTTCAACGGCAGGTGCGGCACAGAGCCTTCGGAGCCTTCTAGGCTCGTGAGAAACGCTCGGCCACGATCCGGGCCAAGGAGATCGATCGCCACCTGAACGCCGAGATGTAGCGACACATCGACGTCATCTCGGGGTTAGGCCGGGCTAGTGAGGCATGTACGTCCGGCAGCAACTGGGACCGCCAGCAGTAGGTGGTAGCCGAGCTGGCAGTTGTAGCCGTAGCCGGCTCCCTCTGTCAGTACCGCGGACCTCGCTGACGAACGAGTCGAGGTCGACGACGAGGCGCTAAGTAGGTGTCTTCCGTGGATCGTCGCGGGATGGTCGCTTATCCGCTAGCGCCTCGGACGAAGCTACCGAAGTTCCACTGCACGTTCACTCCCCGGGCAGTGCGGGCCCCACGTGCCTCCACTTCGGGAAGCACGTCCGCGAGCATCAGCTCGCGCATCACCTCTTCCCGCAGGCTCCTGTCCCGAATCTCCGCCATATATTCGGCCTGAATCGAGGGCACGAGCAGTGCTTTCAGTAGCTCTTCGTCGAGCGTCTCGTGCGTGGGACGCTCGACGTGGCCGCTGAGGTGTGCCTCGAGGGCTGTGACCACGTCCTCGAGCTGGTTCGGAACGGGCAGGATATGGGCGTCCGCCCGGCTCTGGGCATCGCGCCGGGCGGCGGGATCGAGGCTTTCCCGGACCCGGGCGGCAGCTTCCGAGACGATCGGTGAAGCGGACCGAGACCGGCCGCTCTTCCCGCTCGTTTTGGCCTCGTCAGTCAACGCCTCGACCCACCGCTTCCGAACCACGCGGTTCACGTCGTGGAAGAGGACGGCGTTCGAACCGGCCGGCGCGAGGTCGGGCGAGCACCAGGTCAGGCGGCCCCCCGGCTTCACCGCGCTGGCTAGATCCGCCGCCGCCCGCCCGAGCGCTCGGGCGGGGATCAGGTGGAAGACGTTGGCCACCATCACGGCGTCCATGCTGCGGCCACCCGTGGCTTCGAGCAGGGGGCGGAAGCCGCCATCGGCGGTGCGGAGCGAATGGAATCGCGTCCACGAGCAGTCCCTCAGCATCGTGAAGCCTTGCGCGAACCAGGGATTGGGGCGATCGACGACGTGCATCTCCAGGGTCGACCCCGTCCGCGCGACGCGCTCCTCGAGGCCCCGACGACGGCAGCCCTTGAGGAACTCGATGGTGGCGAGCCCGGTTCCGGCTCCGTAGTCGAGCACGCGGATGACGGCTCCCCGACCGGCATTCGCCAGGCGCGCCTCGACGGCCTCGAGCGCGCCCCCCACCACGAATTCGGTCGCCGCCGATATCCACCCGCGCACCTGGCCGAGATCCTCGCCGGCGAACAGAAGCTCGTTCATGGCGCGTCCGTCCTCGAGGTCCGAGTCGGGGTCGGGCTGCCAGGTGTCGTCGCGAGCGACGTGTCCCCCGGCCGCGGGGAAAACGGCTTCGCCGTGTGCGAGCATGAGGGAGCGGCAGTCTAAGCCATTGCTTTCTCACTCCGCTGCACGCGTCTGTGCGGCGGCACTAGGCTCCGGGGCCGCCCATGGACGTGGCTTCCTTCGCCACCTGGTGCGCCCTCCGCGCCGTCTTGTAGCATCGTTCTGGCCTATTCGGTCATCCGCCTCGGTCTGTTTCAGGGTCGGAGGCGGCTGGAAGACAACTTGAACTCTGCCTGCGCGGTCATCTTTCCTGGTCAGGGAAGCCAGCACGAGAACATCCGAGCGCCCGTGGACGAGCACCGTCCCGACCTGGGCGAGCGGGCAGTCGAGATAGTCGGCGCTGACCCCTTCGTCCGAGCCGCGGAGTCGACTCGCTTCCTTCAGCCGGCTGTCTACTGCGCCAGCCTCGCCGGTTGGGAGCGATACCAGCGCACGAATGGCGTCCCGCCCAGCTTCTTCGCAGGGCATTCCCTGGGCGAGTTCGCAGCCTTGGTCGCGGCGGGTAGCCTCGACGAGACCGACGGACTGCGCTTGGTCGCCACCCGCGGAGAGCTGATGGAGCGCGCGGCCAGGCAGTCGAGCGGTGGGATGTTGGCGCTGGTGGGACCCGGGGCCGCAGCCTTTGGCGCGGAGGCGTCCGCTTTCGGGGTCGCCCTGGCCGCCGACAACTCGCCGGACCAGATCGTCCTGTCCGGGCCCCGTGAGGGTCTGGAGGCGGCTCGACGGGCGGCAACGGAGCGCGGGCTGGAGGCGCGCGTGCTCAGGATTGCCGGCGCGTTCCACCATTCGTCGCTTGAGAGAGTCCTGCCCGCGTTCGCCGCGGCGCTCGAAGAGGTGACCTTCCGTCCGCCGTCAACGCCTGTCTTCTCGGGCGTCACGGGGAGGCCGTTCGACGACATCCGACTCCGTCTGGCCGAGAGCCTTCGCAGTCCCGTGCTCTGGCGACAGACGGCCATTGAGCTCCATCGCCGGGGCGTCCGCCGGTTCGTCGAGGCCGGCCCGGGGCATGTCCTTCTCGGCCTGTTGCGGCGTACACTCCGGGAGGACGTCGAGCTGATGACGATGGATGACAGCGAGGTGGGCGTTGCCTAGCACGCGTGCCCGGTCGCGGGTGTCGTGGCCGGGACCGGCGCCGACGAGCCGGGGCTGCGCGGTGCACGGACTCGGCACGGCGCTGCCCGACCGCGTCATCTCGAGCTCGTCCGTGGCGGAGCGCTTGGGCCTGAAGGAGGAGTGGATCGTGCAGCGCCTGGGAGTCCGTCGCCGGCACGTGCTGGCAGAAGGGGAGCGGCTCAGCGATCTGGCCGCGCTGGCCGGTAGGCGGGCCCTTGCCGACGCCGCCCTCGAGCCGGCCGAGCTCGACCTCGTGGTCGCGGCGAGTGGCAGCCAGGACGAGCTGATCCCGAACATGGCCCCCCTTGTTGCGGAGGGGGTGGGCGCGGCGGGTGTCGGAGCCTTCGACGTGGGCGCGGCGTGCTCGGGCTTCATCGCCGGGCTGTCGGTAGGGGCGGCTCAGATCGAGGCCGGCCGCGCCGAGGCGGTGCTGGTCATCGGGGCCGATGCGCTGAGCCACCACACCGACCCGGACGACAGGCGCACGGCGCCGCTGTTCGCCGACGGCGCCGGCGCGGTGGTCCTGCGCCCCGACGAGGATGTGCGCATCGGCCCCGCCCGCCTGTGGACGGACACCGTGGGCGTCGACCTCGTCCACATGCATCGGGATACGCAGGTGATCTACATGGAGGGGCTGGAGACCTACCGGCACGCCGTGGCCTCGCTGACCGATGCCACGCGAAGCATCCTGGAGACGACCAGGCTCGAGATCGCGGACATCGACCTGTTCGTCTACCACCAGGCGAATGCGCGAATAGTGGGCGCCGTCGCTGACCGGCTCGGACTCGAGGAGCGGCAGCGAGTGTCCTGCATCGCAGAGACGGGCAACACGTCCGCCGCCTCCATTCCGCTTGCGCTCGCGTCGGTGGCGGCGGAGGGACGGCTGCACCCGGGTTCCCGAGTGCTGCTTGGTGCGATCGGCGGCGGCTTCATCTGGGGGACCTGCCTGCTGGAGTGGGCCGGCCGCGGCGAAGATGGTAAAAACGCGCCGTAAAGGCAGCCTGGCGCACGACAAAGGAGGCAGATGGCCATCACCCCGACCAAGGATCAGGTACAAGAGCGGATCACCGCGGCGATTACGAGCTTCGGGCCGACCACTAACCAGGTCGTGCCCGAGGCGACGTGGGGTCAGCTCGGGATCGATTCACTGCACCTGGTCGAGCTCGCTGAGATCGCCTCCGAGGACTACGGCGTGCAGCTCCAGGGCCAGGACTTCGAGGACCTCACGACGGTGGGTGAGGCGATCGACCTGATCTGGTCACGCGCCCAGTCGGCCCATCCTGCGAATTAGTCGTCGCCGCCTCGTCAACCGCCGCAGAGGCGGCGAGCCGGTTTTGCGCCCCAGCACGTGGGGGCGTCGGTCGGCGTCGTTTTGAGCGGCGCCTTCGACAAGACCTGGGACCAGCTGTGCGTGGGCGACGAGCTGACGACGGCCGCGCGCACCATCACCGAGGCGGACGTCGTGACGTTTGCCGAGCTCACCGGGGATCGGCATCCACTTCACGTCGATCGCGAGTGGGCTATGCGGTCTCCGTTCGGCGAGCGCATAGCGCAGGGCCTGCTGATCGTCGCCTACGCGTTCGGGCTCGCACCGCTGAACCCCGCGCGGGTCGTCGTGGTGAGGCGTTTGCGCGACGTCGCTTTCCCCCGGCCGGTCCGCATCGGCGACGCCATCCGCGCCCGCTGTCGCGTGCGCGAGCTGAAGCCCGTGGACGATGACCTGGGGCTGGTCGACTGGGCGTGGGAGGTCGTGAACCAGGACGATGAGCTGAACGTGCGCCTCGCTGTGGAGTTGCTGTGGCGGCGGTGGTGAGGGCGGTCGACCTGAGGGGGCGTCGACTCGTCGTCACCGGTGTGCTCACCAGGTCGAGTATCGCCTTCGCGGTCGCCGCACGCGCCCAGAGCCTCGGCGCGGAGGTCGTCCTCACCGGGTTCGGCCGGCGCCTGCGTATGACCGAGCGAGCCGCCAGGGCACTGCCGGGATCGTCTCCCATCGTTCCCCTCGACGTGACCTCCGCGCGAGACCTGGAAGCCCTGTCCGACCGCGTGGGCGAGCACATGCCCGCGGTGGACGGCGTCCTGCACAGCATCGCCTTCGCGCCGGGGGAAGCGGTCGATGGGGACTTCGTGAATACCGAGCCGCAGGCAGCCAGCGCGGCCTACACCGTCAGCGCCTACTCGCTGAAGGCGGTGGTGGACGCGCTCAGACCGCTGCTGAACGCCGCGCAGCCCCCCGGCGCCAGCGTCGTCGCGCTCGACTTCGATGCTTCGCAGGCATGGCCCGCATACGACTGGATGGGTGTAGCCAAGGCGGCGCTGGAGGGCCTCGGTCGTCATCTCGCCGCCCAGGCGGCGCCCCAGGGGATGCGGGTCAACCTGATCTCCGCGGGTCCGGTGCGCACGCCTGCGGCGGGCGGCATCTCCAGATTCCAGTCGCTCTTGTCGCTCTGGGAGCGGGCAGCACCCCTCGGCTGGAGTGGAGACGAGCAGGACGCCATCGCGGACGTCGCCTGCTATCTCCTCTCGTCCTGGTCAGCGGGCATCACCGGGGAGCGAATTCACGTCGACGGCGGCTTGCATGCCCTAGGCTCCCTCAGTCGGCCGGCGGCCGAAGGGGAATCGGCGTGAGCCGCGCCCACGCTTCCACCCGACCCGAAGAGATCCGGTGAGCGAGCTACACGAGCAAGGCTGCGCGGTCGTGACGGGTGCTTCACGAGGGATCGGCGCTGCCTGCGCACGTGCGCTGGCCGCCGAAGGCTGGCCCGTGGTGTCCAGCTTCCGAGAGGATGCGCACGGCGCGAAGGCAGTCGTCGCGGACATTGAGGCCACAGGCGGACGGGCGGTCGCGGTATGCGCTGACGTGGCATCCGCCCCGGATACCGCAGCGCTAATCGCTGCGGCGAGGGATCGTTTCGGACCCCCGCTCGTGCTCGTCAACAACGCCGGCATGCGAGCGGACAAGATCGCCCTGGAGATGTCGGACGAGGCTTGGGCGACCGTCCACGAGACAAACCTCTGGGGCCCGTTTCGGCTGTGCCGTGCGGTGCTCCCGAAGATGGTCAGAGCACGCTTCGGCCGAGTCGTCAACATCTCGTCGGTAGCCGCACTGCACCACGCGCCGGGGCAAGCCAACTACTCGGCCTCCAAGGCCGGTCTCGTGGGACTCACCAAGGCCGTGGCGGCCGAGGTGGCACGGCGGGGCGTAACCGTAAACGCCGTCGCCCCGGGCTACGTGCGAACCGAGCTCACCGCTGATGTCTCGGACGACGTCCTCAAACATGTTCCACTGGGCCGCTGGGGAAGGCCCGAGGAAATCGCCGCCTGTGTCCGCTTCCTGGCCTCGGAGGAGGCGAGCTTCGTCACCGGGGCGACGCTGGTGGCCGACGGCGGGTACACCGCCTAGCCGGGCGAGGGCGGGAGGCAAGCAGTGGACCTCGACCGGAAGCGCCTCCTGATATCAGGCGTCGAGGGCGAGCTGGACGTCGCTCTGCCCGTTGCCGCGCTCGCGCAGGAGCTCGGCGCGGAGGTCCTGCTCGCTTGCTCGATGCAAGCACGGTCGCTGGCGGAGTATGCCGGCCGGCACCCGAGCGCACCCCCCGATGCGCTCGAGCTCGACATCGGCAGGCCCGAGGGTCGCGAAGAACTGCAGGCGGAGGTCAGCACGCGTTGGGGGAGACTGGACGGTGCGGTCCAGGCGAGCGCCTACGTGCCGCCCCTCGTGGACGGTGCTGAGCCATCGGGGGACGAGATGGAGAATGCAGAAAGCGGGTTCCTCGCAAGCGCCTACTCGCTGAACGCGCTGGCTCGAGGCGTGCTTCCCCTCATGGAGAAACCCTCCGGATCGGGCGGGAGCATCGTGGGCGTGGCCCTCGGCCGGAATCCCGCCCGTCCGGCCGACGACTGGTTCGGCGGTACGGCGGCGCTGGAGGCGGTCAACCGCTACCTCGCGTGCCAGCTCGGCCCTCGCGGGGTCAGGGTGAACCTGGTGGCGGCCGGACCGCCTGCGAGGCCGGCGGCCGAAGCGACCCCTGGCTTCGGGAGTCCTAGTGACGCGATCCCCGTAGCGAGGGCGGTGTGCTTCCTGCTCTCCGAGTGGTCGCGCGCGGTGAGCGGTGAGCTCCTGCACGTAGACGGAATGCCCTAATCGAGCAAGGAGCGGGCACGGGCCAGGAGGCGCGAAGCTAGGTGCGGGTCTCGGCCCCGGGGGAGCCTGCGGCCCATCCGCCACCGGAGGAGGCCGGGCGTGAGCAGCCGCATGGCGGCGGGGAGCCAGTGGCGGCGCGGGACGTAGCGCTCCGCCCGGCCGCCCGGTCCCGCCGCCAGGATCGCTTCGGCGGCGTGTTCGAGTTGAGCCTTGAGTAGGCGCTCGCCCCGCTCTAGCTCGTGGTGGTGGAAGATCTCCTTCGAGGAGGCGCCGAGAACAACCAGGCCAACGTGGACCCGGTGGGGGCGCTCCTCCACGTGGAGAACCTCGCTCCAGCCGGCGAGTGCGGACTTGCTCGCGGCGTAGGCTCCCAAGTGTCTACGGCCGATCCGAGCGGCGAGACTCACGACGTTCACGATCGCGCTCGGTGCGGAGCGCCGTAGCAACGGCAGCAGTGCCTCGATCAGCCGCACCGGAGCATCGAAGTTGATGGCCATGTGCCCTCGGACGTCCTCGAAGCCCCCCTTGGCGAACTGCCCGAACCGCACTGTGCCGGCGTTGTTGACCAGCAGGTCGAGCTGCCCGTGCTCGCGCTCGACGGCCTCGGCCACGCGGGCGGGCGCGTCGTCATCGGTCAGGTCCACGGCGACCACCGTCGCGCCCGCGATCTCGTGGGCAAGGGCGCGCAGCCGGTCCTCGTGGCGCGCCACGAGCACGAGGCGAGCGCCCGGCTCGCGGGCGAGCCTGCGCACCGTTGCCGAGCCGACCCGGCTGGTGGCACCGGTGACGAGGGCGACCATGGAGCGGACCCGGCAGGACTCGAACCTGCGACTTCTGCCGCCTGAGGGCAGCGCTCTATCCACCTGAGCTACGGGTGCGGACGGCGGCCGCAGGCCGCCGGGCGGGCAGTCTAGCCCCGTCCGCGTGCGCTGGCACGTGACCAGCGAACCCGAGTCGGTCATGGATCGGGTTCGGGACCCGGAAGCCTCCTCGCTCTTAACCGCGTCGGGAACTGGCCGTTCGCTACGCTCCCGCGAATGCTCATAGACATGGCTCGGAAGACGAAGCAGATGGGCCGGAAGGCTCGCCGCAGAGCGTTCTCGCTCGCGACGCACCCCGCCCAACGCATCAAGCTCATGGGCCCGTTGCTCCACCCCTACTGGCGGATGCAGTTCCACAGCTTTGGAGCGGGCTCGGTCTGTCACAAGCCCTTCTGGCTCGAGGGCGCCAACAAGATCGCGGTGGGCGACGACACGATGCTCATCGGCGTCTGGCTGGGCGTGATGGGCAAGGCGTGGGGGAAACCGGATCCCGAGCCCGCACTGCGAATCGGGAGCAACGTCGTCATCTTTCCCTATAGCAGGATCATCGCCTTCGAGTCGGTGGTGATCGAGGACCACGTGGCCATCGCCTGCGGCGTCGGGATAGGGGATGCCGAGCACACCAAGGCCGGGTCCTGGGACTCCTTCACTCAGGGCCCTCTGGACACGGCGCCTACCCGGATCGGGCATGGAACCCTGCTCGGCGAGCGGGTTTCGGTGCTCAAGGGGTCGAACATAGGCAAGTCCTGCTTCATCGGGACCAACGCCGTGGTTCAGGGCAGGATCCCTGACTATTCGATAGCGATAGGCGCGCCCGCGCGAGTGATCGGGCGGACGCGAGGCGCCCGGACCTCGGCAGGGGTCGGCGTTTCGCCGGAGACTGTCGTGCCATGAACTGGCGTACTCGAGAGTCAGGCCCGCCTCACCCGCGGCGGTGACCGGTCCGGCCTGGGCTGCGGCGAAGCCGTCCGGCGCCGACTATTGCGCTTCGGGTATAGGCTGCGAGCCTCGAAGCCTTACGACGGATGACGGCACGGAGACGCTTGCGCGCGGCTAGCTGCCGCAGGAGGCCGGGCGCCAGGATCCGCATCGCGGCAAACAGCCAGTACCAGCGCGGGACCCAGCGCTCGGCACGGCGGCCCGGTCCCGCCGCGATGATCGCCTCTGCGGCCTTATCGGGCTGAGGGAGCGGAGGGACGCGCTTGCGCGAGTGGGCTGGGGTGATCTCGGTCGCGAACTCGCCGGGAAGGACCAGGCCCACGTGGACCCCGTGAGGGCGCTCCTCCAGATAGAGGACGTCACTCCAGCCGGCAAGCGCGAACTTGCTCGCGACGTACCCTCCCGCCTCTCGCGGGCCAAACCGGGCAATGGGACTGGCGACGTTGACGATCGCGCTAGGTGCAGAGCGCCGTAGCGCCGGCAGCAGCGCCTCCGTCAGCCGCACGACCGCGTGGAAGTTGATTGCCATGTGTTGCCTGACGTTGTCCCAGCCCGCCTCGGCGAAGTGGCCGAACCAGATGGCGCCCGCGTTGTTGACCAGCAGATCGAGCCGCCCGTGCTCT
>Ga0136613_10000642_pt1 | contig 16509 bp, 18 predicted proteins | sample AntDrymUQ2722106_2_FD_106649 | JGI IMG/M metagenome (GOLD analysis project Ga0136613, IMG submission 106649) | Polar desert sand microbial communities from Dry Valleys, Antarctica - metaG UQ272 (21.06) | ecosystem: Environmental > Terrestrial > Soil > Desert | place: Antarctica: Dry Valley... | reverse complement strand
GCCTTCTTCTCGGGGCCGGCGATCACGCGCATGATCCCCTCCTCGAGCTCCTCCTGGCCGATCGTCTTCTTCCCCCAGCGCGCGGCGAGCAGAGCGGCCTCGTTGACGAGGTTCGCGAGATCGGCGCCGGTGAAGCCGGGAGTCCCTGCGGCGAGGACGTCCAGGTCGATCTCGGTCGCGAGCGGCTTGCCCTTCGAGTGCACCTCGAGGATCTTCCGGCGGCCATTGCGGTCGGGTCGGTCGACGACGATCTGGCGGTCGAACCGGCCGGGGCGAAGGAGCGCCGGATCGAGGATGTCGGGGCGGTTCGTGGCGGCGATCAGGATGATGTTGTCCTTCATCTCGAAGCCGTCCATCTCGACGAGGAGCTGGTTCAGCGTCTGCTCGCGCTCGTCGTGGCCGCCTCCGAGGCCGGCGCCGCGATGGCGGCCGACCGCGTCGATCTCGTCCATGAAGATGATGCAGGGGCTTGCCTGCTTGGCCTGCTCGAAGAGGTCGCGCACACGCGAGGCGCCGACGCCGACGAACATCTCGACGAAGTCCGAGCCCGAGATCGAGAAGAACGGCACGCCGGCCTCGCCCGCGACCGAGCGCGCTAGCAGCGTCTTCCCGGTGCCCGGGGGCCCATAGAGGAGCACGCCCTTGGGGATCCGCGCGCCGAGCGCCTGGAACTTCTTCGGGTTCTCGAGAAACTCCTTGATCTCGTGCAGCTCCTCGACGGCCTCGTCCACGCCGGCCACGTCCTTGAAGGTGATCTTGGGCGAGTCGGGTGCCATACGCTTGGCGCGGCTCTTCCCGAAGCTCATCACCTTCGAGCCGCCGCCCTGCACCTGGTTCATCAGGAAGATCCAGAAGCCGAAGAAGAGGACAAAGGGCAGGAGGTAGGTGAGGAACGACCACCACGGCGAGCTCCCCGTGCCCTTCGAGTCGAACGCGACGTCGCGCGACTCGAGCTTCTCCTGGAGCGCAGCCTGCGACTGGTCGCTCGGGTAGTTCGTCTTGATCGGCGTCGAGCCGATCTTCGCCTCGATCGTGCGGGTCTTCGGCGTGAAGATGAACTCCCTGACGGAGCTCGGGTCTTCGTCGACCCGGGTGATCAGGTCGCTGTACGGGATCTTCTGGCGCTCGTCGCGATTCGGGAGCAGCGTCTGTGAGGCCAGATAGACCAGCAGGACGATCAGAATGAGGGGGAAGAGTGCGCTGCGGAAAAAGCGGCTCAAGAAGCTCCAGTCCTTGTGGAAAGCGTAGCAGCGAGGTATTCGCCCACTGCGCGGCGGCGGTTGTCCCTACCGCTCCTCAGCTTGAGCGATCAGCTCCTCCCGCAACACCCCGATGTAGGGGAGGTTGCGGTACCGCTCGGCGAAGTCCAGGCCGTACCCGATCACGAAGCGATTGGGGATCTCAAAGCCCACGTAACGGCAGTCCACCTGGTTTTCCCGCCGCTCAGGCTTGGTCAAGAGGGCGCAGACGTCGAGGGAGCGGGGATGGCGTGCCTGCAGGTTCCGGATCAGGTACGAGAGGGTCAGGCCGGAATCAACGATGTCCTCGACGATCAGGACGTTCCGGTCTTCGAGCGGCATGTCCAAGTCCTTCAGGATCCGGACGACGCCCGAGGAGTCGACGCCCTCGCCGTAGCTCGAGATCGCCATGAAGTCGACCTCGCAGGGAATGTCGATCTGGCGCATCAGGTCGGCCATGAAGAAGATCGCGCCCTTCAGGACGCCGACGAGCAGGAGATCAGTGCCGCGGTAGTCCTCCGTAATCCGCGCGCCCATCTCCGCGATGCGGGCCTGAAGCGTCTCCTCGTCGATCAGGATCTCCCCCACACCGGCAGTGAGCTCGTCGGCGGCCTCGCGGACGGCGCTCGTCAGCGGTTCGGTCATGTCTCGCTCCTCTCACTCGTCCTCGTGGCGCTCACACGCCCCTCCCAGCCCGGCGCGCTCGCGATCCCGGCCACCGCGACGACCTCGTCTCCGTGGACGACGAGGGGCCAACCATCCCGCTCGCGGCGCGGAACCTTGGCGTCGACGAAAACGTCCTGCACCTTCTTCGTCCGTCCGGCGAGGCGATCGCCCGGCTGCCACCGGCGCACCTCGAGCCCGTCCGCGTCGCCCTCGATCGTCCACGGCCCCCATTCGGCCCGCCCGTCCACGAAGCGGACGCGCTCGTACTCGCGGACGGCCTTGAGGCCGGCGCCGAGGTCGGCCTCCTTCGAGCCGGCGCGCGCCGAGATCAGGTCCCTGAGCCGCGCCTCGATGGCCCGCGGCAGGCGTGGCTCCTCGCCGGCGAGTGCGCGCAGGTTCTCGTCGGCCCCGGGGTGCAGCTCCCGGAGGAGCGGCAGGATCTGCTCGCGGATGAGCCCTCGCTTCGTGCCGGCGTTCGACTCGTCGCTGCGGAAAGCCAGACCCTCGGCGCGGCAGTACGCCTCGGTCTCCTCCCGCCAGAGGGGGAGGAGCGGGCGGACGACTCCGTCCTCGCGGCGCACCTTGATCCCGCCTGGTCGGCCCGACGAGACGAGGCGCATGAGCACTGTCTCGACCTGATCCGACGCCGTGTGGCCCGTGGCGCGCAGACGGTCCGCCGCGACGGCGTAGCGAAGGTCTCGGAGCTCGGCCTCGGACCCGCTTTGCGCGGGGGCCTCGACGACCTCGGCCCCGAGCGCGTTGCGACAGAAGCGGGCGTCCTCGTCGGAGGCCGCACCGCGAAGCTTGTGGTTCACGTGCAGCGCGCCGGCCCGGTAGCCGAGGGCGCGAAGGGCGTGCCAGAGGCAGGTCGAGTCGGCGCCGCCCGAGACGAGGCAGAGGATCTCGCCGCCGGGGGGAATCAGCTCGTGCCGGCGTATGTGGCTCTCGATCCGCGCCCGAAGCACTGCCGCCTCCATCGCGTCATTGTAGGGGCGGGGCTTGCCCCGCCCCAGGCCCACGGTGTCGTTTAGAGCAGCGGGGCGAGATCGCAGCCGTACTTGGCGAGCGCAGGCTGGGCCTCGAGCAGGATCTCGCGTGCGAAGTTCGCGAGACCGTAGGCGCGGTGCATGTGCTTGCCGGCCCGCGATCGCTCCTTCGCGGCGAGCGCGACGGCCTGGCCGTACTCCTGGAACATGCTGTCGAGGTACTGCTGCGCGAGGCGAAGCGAAGGGTCGCGGGGCTTGACGTAGCCGATCCGCTTGGCCGCGTCGCGGGCCTCGCCCGCCACGTGGTCCGCCCCGAGCTCGCCGCTTCGATAGCCCTCCGACCAGAGGCCGAGAGCGGTCATGTTCGCGTTGGCAGTCTGGATGAAGCGCTTGTCCGTCGCGCCGCAGGAATGCGCCCGCGGCTCAGCGGATCCTCCCCCGCGAACGGCAAAGCCGACCGCAAAGGCGAGGACGAGCGCCGCCGCAATGACGCCGATTCCGCGCAACCCGACGCAGCATTGGGGCGCGAGAGAGCCCGGGCAATGCCCCGCATGGGTGACTCCCGGCACACAACCGCGCGCGATTCGGCACAAAAGGTCACCCACGCGCGCGCCTTTCGGGAATAGGCTGTCGCGCGAGCAGGGGGAGGGTCGGGACCCTCTAGTCAGACGCGCGTGACTAAGTATCCGCGCGCCTGGGGGCCTAATCGAAGATGAGCGACCGGTACGTGATCGTGCGGCGCATCCCCACGGCTTCGTAGAGGCGGATGGCCGGCTCGTTCTCCGGGCGGACGAAGAGGCAGACCGTGGGCGTGTCGGCGAGGAGAAGCCGGCAGAGGTCGGCGAGCGCCCGCCGCGCGTGACCCTGGCCTCGAAGGGCCGGCTCGACCCACACCTGCTGGAGCTGCACGACCTTGGGCGTCCAGGCCGACGCCTCCGCCTTGAAGAGGATCTGCCCGTCGCGGCGCCAGATCCAGCTTCGCCCCTGCTCCACCTGCGCCCTCGTCCGCCATTCGAACAGGGCGGGATCGCGCTCGTACGCATCGACGCCGACCTCCTCGGCATAGGCCTCGGCCGAGGCGGTCACGAGCACGTCCAGGTCGTCGAGCGTCGCGGCCCGGAGCTCGCTCCCCCCTGGACCAGGCGGCTCCGAGAGAACGTACACCGGCTGGCCCGGACGATCGTCGAGCGGCGTCGGCAGCCGGTGTCGCAGGGCCTCCCAGAGCTCGGCGACGGCCCTCTCCTCGCCGACGATCATGCGCGGCTCCCCGTCGGCGACCTCGGCAAAGCGAGCCGTGCCGCGGCCCGAGGGCACGAGATTCGCCCCAACATGGCAGATCGCCTCGAGCCCACCCCCTTCCTCGAGCGCGACGAAACGGCCGAGGCCCCGGCGCGCGACGTCCTCGAGGAAGACGCGCTCGACCGGGTCCTCGTCGCAGAAGGCGAGAACGGCTTCGAGCTCAGGAGATCGAACGAGCCGCGCCACGGGCGGACGATACGACGCTTGGGCTCGGGAGGAGTCGGTTAGATTCCGCCCGTGCCGATCCACGTTCGCGCCGAGCCCGGCGACTACGCCGAGGCCTGCCTCCTCCCCGGCGACCCGCTACGGGCCAAGTACGTGGCCGAGACGTTCCTGGAAGGCGTGGAGCAGCGAAACGCCGAGCGCGGGATGCTCGGCTACACGGGGACGTACCAGGGGCGCCCCGTCTCCATCCAGTCCACCGGGATGGGCTGCCCCTCGGCCGGGATCGTGATCCACGAGCTGATCGAGCTCGGCTGCAAGCGCCTCCTTCGCATCGGGACGTGCGGCGGGCTCCAGCCCGACCTGGCCCTCGGCGACCTGATCGTCGCGATCTCCGCGGTGCCACAAGACCAGACGGCCGTCCACCTCGTCGGCGGGGAGCCGCACGCGCCGACGGCCGACTGGGAGCTCGTGCACTCGGCCGTCCACTCGGCCAAGGAGCTCGGGCGCCGCGTCCGCGTCGGGCCGATCGTCTCGAGCGACGTCTTCTACGACCCCGACACGGATCGCGCGAGGCGCTGGTCCGAGCGCGGGATCCTGGGGGTCGAGATGGAGGCCGCCGTCCTCTTCACCCTCGGAGCCCTGAGGAAGGTTCAGGCGGGCTGCCTCCTGACCGTCAGCGACATCATCGTCCAGGGCGAGTTCAAGCGAATCTCGGACGAGGAGCTCAAGGCGGCCGTCGACCAGATGACGGAGCTCGCGCTCAGCACGGTCACGGCCGAGCACTAGCCCCCGCGTGGCAGGCGAGCTGGTCTTTCTCGTCAACCCGGCCTCCGCGAACGGCTCGACCGGCAAGCGCTGGCCCGAGATCTCCCGCCGGGCATCTGCCGCGGGCCTCGAGGGTGAGGCGCTCGTCAGCACGCGCCCGGGCGAGATCGCCGACCTGGCGGAGCGGGCCGTGGCCGAAGGAGCAAAGACGCTTGTCGCCGTGGGTGGCGACGGAACGGTGTTCGAGGCCGTGAACGGCCTAATGCGCGCCGGCGGAGACGCCGAGCTGGCAGTCCTCGCCCGCGGGACGGGCAAGGACTTCGTGCAGTCCCAGGGCATTCCGACCGACCTGGATCAGGCGCTCGCCGTCGCCCGGGAAGGAGCCGTGCGGCACGTCGACCTCGGACGTGCCGCCTACACGGGCGAAGGCGGCGAGCGAGTCGAGTCCTTCTTCGGGAACTTCGGCGGAGCAGGGATCAGCGGCGCGATCGCGCGCCGCGCCAACGAGACGTCGAAGGCGCTCGGAGGCCGCGCATCCTTCATCTGGGCGACGGTCGCGGTCTTCAGCCGCTGGCGCAGCGAGCAGGTCGAGATCACAGCGGGGGACGAGCGCCGCGAAGGACGCTTCTTCGAGATCCTCGCCATGCTCGGCGAGTACACCGCCGGCGGGATGCGGATGGCCCCCGGCGCGTCGGTCGACGATGGCCTCTTCGACGTCGTGCTGATCGGCGACGTCACCAAGGCCGACTTCGCGCGAACCTTCCCGAAGGTCTACCGCGGGAAGCACCTCTCCCATCCCAAGATCGAGCTCGTGAGGGCCCCCTCGGTGACCGTGGAAGCCGAGCGCCCGCTACCGGTCGCGCTCGACGGCGAGCAGCCCGGGACGACCCCGGTCACCTTCGAGGTCGTGCCGCGCGCGCTGCGGCTGCGGGTCCCCCGTTAGGTCTTCGAACTCGAGCTCGCGCCGCCGCCCGACTTCTTCGTGCCGCTCTTCGCGGACGAGGACTTCGACGAGGTCGTGCTCTTCTTGGCCGTGCCGCCCGATGACTTGGTCGTCACCGCCTTGCGGGTCGTCGTCGTGCGGCTCGTCGAACCGCCCGACTCCACCGTGCCCTCCATCGCGGCCAGGCGCTTCTCGAGGCGCTCGAGGCGCGCGCGCATCTCGCCGATCTCGCCCGCGGCGGCGAGCCCGACCTGCCCGAGCGTCTTGCGCGTCGTCGTATCGACCTTGCCCTTCGCGTCCATCGCCTTCGCGAGCGCATCCGTCACGCGCGGGTTCTTGCCGAGCTCGTCCATGACGCGGGTGAGCGCGTCCTCGCCTCGACTGGCGAGCCGGTTCAGCACGCTCGCGTCGGTTTCCTTCTTGCCTGGGTCGGCCATTGAGTCCCTCCTTGAAGTCGAAGAGACCTTACCCACGTCCTAGGACCGTGAAGCCCCCCAGGGAAGAGCGATGCGCCGGCGCAGGAACCGGGCGGCGAGCCAAGCGAGAGCGAGCAGGAGGACGATCGGCGCCGCGCCGGCGGCGATCACGAACGCCTTGCCCGTGACCGTCACGAAGGCCTGCGCTCCGTCCTTCCAGGCCTCGACGATGCCCCAGCCGCCGTCGCCGGGCGCCGCGATAGTGCCGCGCTCGCCGATCGTCAGGCGGATGGTTGCGTACGTCGTCTGGTCCTCGAGGAAGTTCAGTCGTCCGCGGACCTGCTCGAGCTGGAGCTGTGTGTCGTTCAGCTGGGCCTGGACGGCGAGGGCTGCGGGCACGGTCTTCGCGCGATCGAGGAGCGTGAGGAGCTGGCCCTCCACCGCCTCGAGATGGCGTCGCCGGGCCTCGAGGTCGACGAACTCGGCCGAGACGTCTTGCGCGTCGTCGCTCATTCGCTCGAGCCGGCCAACCCGGCGAAGCTCACGCACCGCCTGCTCGTAGGCGCGGCCCGGCACGCGAAGGACGAGCGAGCCGCGCACGAGCCGGCCGTGCCCGGCCTGGCTCGCGCTCGAGGTGACGACGAACCCGCCGAGGCTCGACGCGACCGAGCGAGCCTCGTCGACCGCGGCTTCGAAGCCGCCCTTGCCGACGCTGAGGCGGAGGGTGGCCGTCTTCACGATCCGCAGGCCGACGCCGGGGATCTGACCTTGGAGGTCCGGCCGGGAGCCGCTCTGATCCGCTCCGCCACTTTCCTTGGCGAGCGCGGTGTCCGCGGAAGCCTGCTCGGTCACGCCGCCTTCCACGCCACCGCCCGCGCTCCCGCCGTCTGCCGCGTCGTCGCCGCCCGAGCTGCACGCGACGAGCGAGAGAGCGAGGAGCGCGAGGACGAGTGCCTTGGCGAAGTTCTTCATCTCGCTTGCTCTGACCGCCGCAGCGCTGAGAAAGTTCCCGTCCCGTGGACGGCTTCCGCTTCTCCGAGGACCTCACCGTGCGCTTCAGCGAGACGGACGCGCAGGGAATCGCGAACAACGCCGTCTACCTGAACTGGTTCGAGGTCGCCCGCGTCGCCTACCTGGCGCGCTTCCCAGGCGGCTACCGCGGGATGATCGAACGGGGCATCGAGGCGACGACGACCGAGACCCACGTCCGCTACCGATCGCCGGCGCGCTTCGACGACCGGCTTCGAATTCACGCCAGGATCACAGAGGTGCGGGGCGCGCGCTTCCGCTTCGAATACGGCATCGAGCGCGTGAGCGACCCGACCGGCCCCGTCGCCGAGGGCTGGACGGCGCATGCCACCGTTGACGGGTCGTCACTCCGTCCGGTTCGCGTCCCGGCCTGGCTGGTCGAGGCGATCGAGCGGGTCGAGCGGGACGAGCGCTCTTAGGGTGAGGTCGTCGTCGTCGGCGTCGTCTGACTCGGGCCGGTCTGGGTCGGGCCGGTCGCGGCAGGCGGCGGGCTCGGCGGGGCAGTCGGCGAGGCCGGCGGAGGAGGCGGCGCTTCGGGAACGGGGATCGTGCCCTCGCGGATGATCTTCGGCTCCGACTTGTAGCTCGTGTACCAGGTCTCGTTGTAGAGCACCTCGCCGTTCACATAGACGATGCGCCTGACCGTGACGCCGCGGGACGGCTCGCCCGCATCCTCGACGACCCTCTCGCCGGCATAGAGCGTCGGGTCAGGAACCGTTTCGGTCTCGGGAGGGCCCGTGACCCGGAGCTCGCCCGCCTCGCTCTCGACGCGCCGGCCGGTGGGAGCGCCGAGCAGGCTGATCGTGATGCCGTCCCCGCCGGCCTGGGCACGCACGACCATCCACCTGTCCGTGTCGTTCTCGAACTTGAGATCGACGTCCGGGAAGTTCACGGTGGCGTCGCGGCCGAGCGGGTACCGGGTGATGTAGAGGCTGTGCGCGGTTCTGGACGTGATCTTCACGCCGGCTTCCCACGCCGAGTTGAAGACGGTGGTCGCGACCTGGGAGACGCCGCCTCCGGGCGCGTCCTTGTACTCGCCTTCGATGATCGTCGGCGCCGGCTTGAAGCCTCGCTTGGCGGTGCGCGGGCCGACGACGCGGTTGAAGGAGAACTCCTCGCCCGGCGCGAGCGTCGCCCCGTCGATCAGGCTGGCCGCGAGCTTGAGGTTCGAGATGCGGTCGGCCGTGCCGGAGTAAGGCGTCGTGTAGCTCGCGAGCACGCTCGTCACCTTCATGCCGCGCGCGCGCTCGGTGTTCAGGCGCGGCTCGGCCAGGCGAACGACGAGCTCTGCCTCGCGCCGGTCGGGGGAGAGAGCCGCCGCGAGAAGGGCCTTCCCGCTCGCCTCGACGTCGAGCTTGCGACCGCTCCCGCTGGGGACGACGCGAACGCGGCCCTCGGCCGTGATCGCAAACGACGCCTCCTGCGGGACACGATTGACTGCGCGGCTCAGGACGCCGAAGTAGCGCTCCGCCGCCTTGCCGCCGACGGCGAGCTTCGTTCGACCATTGGCCGGAAGCTGGAGGAGCTCGGCGAGCTCCGTCGGCTGGACGACCCAGTGCGCGTCCTTCCAGCCGAAGCGCACCGGCTCGGAGAGCGCCGTCCGCACCTGCGCGAGAACGGGCTCGAGATCCTCGCTCGTGACAGCGGGCGGCCCGATCGCGACGGGCAGTGCCACGGAGGCTCGGTCGAACCCCGCGAGCGTCGTCGCCACGAGGAGCTTCGCGCCCGCGCGGTCGAGCGTCTTTCCCTCCCGGTGTGGCTCGATCTTGGGCTCGAGGCCGTCGAGCACGATCGCTGCGTTTCTCCCGGGGGTGTCGAGCGCCTTCGCCATTCGGTCGAGCTCGTAGTCGAGCCTCGGCTGGTAGAGCTCGGCAACCGGGGTCACTTCCGCCCCGAAGAGCCGGACGCCGGTGCGCCGAATCCCGCGAAACGGCATCGGCCAGTTGCCGCGGCTTCGCGCCGTCGCGGCGATGGCGCTCCAGTCGACCGTCGCGTCGAGATCCTTCGGGCTGAGCGGGAAACGCTCGCCGTCGGCAGTGAAGACGACGTTACGGCCCGCAGCTCGGGCGGCCTCTTTCTGAAGCGCAGCCGCGGCTTCCTCAGGCGTCAGCCCGGCGACGTTGACGCCGGCGACCCGCACGCCGGCCGCGATCTCGCGGGAAGAGCCGGCGAAGAGAACGCCGATGACAAGGGAAAGCGCGATGAGCCCTTGGCCGCCCCAGATCGCGACCTTTCGCCACGGAATCGCGCGCAGCAAGGCTCGGCGAGGCCGCGCACGGCGGCGCTCGCGCACCGGTCCGACGTCGACCTCCGCGCGCATAGGCGCGGCAATCTACCAGCGCGATCCGCGGGCTTGCGTCAGCCGCCCTTGACGAGCTCCCCGCGAAGGGCGAGCACGCGGCGGACGTGCTCGTCGAGGACCCCGCGCCGGGCGAGCGGGAGGAGCGCTGCGACCGCGCGTCGTGCGTGCTCGGGGCTCGTGAAGAGGACGAGGTCGGCGCCTGCCCCGACCGCGCGAAGCGCCCAGCGCACAGGCAGCGGGCCGGTGCGGACGATGCTGAGCGAGTCGGTCACGATCACGCCGTCGAAGCCGAGCTCGCGGATCATCCGGTAGGTCTCCGGGTGGGCGAGCGCGCGGACGCGGCCGAAGCGCGGGTAGTACGCGTGCCCCGTCATCACGCACCGGATGCCGCCCCGGACGGCCGAGCGGAAGGCCGCCAGCTCGGCGGGCAGGATCCGAGCGGGGACGACGAGCTGATTGTCCGTCGACACCGCGGCCGTCCCGAGGCCGGGAAAGTGTTTCGCGCACGCGGCGACCCCACCGGCGTCGAGCCCGCGCGCGAACGCTAGGGCGAGCTCCGGGCGGTCGAAGTGCCGGCCGCCGAGCGGCCCCGAGGGGGCGTCGAGCACCGGCGCCAGGTCGACGTGAGCTCCTGCGGCGGCGAGCGCGCGTCCGGCCGACCGGCCCGTGGCGCGCGCCTCGGCCGGGGTCGAGTACTCCGAGGGCCAGGGCCCCGGCGGCAGCTCTGGGAACGCGCGCACCTCGCCGCCCTCCTGGTCGACGAAGACGAGCGTCCCGCTCGGCCGCGGGGCACCGATGTTCCAGCGCCGGACGAGCACGCCGCCGACGCCCCGAGGCGCCGGCAGCCCGGAGACAACGACGAGCGCAGCCTTCTCGCGCGGGGTCAGCCGGTCGACGGGGTCGGCCGGGGCCGCCGCGAGGCCGAGCGCCGCGAGGAACGCCTGGGCGAAGGCCGCGAAAGGCATCGCTCCGTAGACTAGGTGCATGGATTTCGAGCTTTCCGCAGAGCAGCGCGAGGTGCAGGAGACCGTCCGGAAGTTCGTGGACGAGCGCGTCCTGCCGAACGCCATCGAGAACGACATCAACCACCATCTGGACATGGGGGTGATCGAGGGCATGGCCGAGCTCGGCCTCCTCGGGATCGTCGTCCCCGAGGAGCTCGGAGGCGCCGGCATGGACTTCGTCTGCGAGGCCCTCTCCTGCGAGGAGATCGAGCGCGGGGAGGCCGCCTTCCGCACCCTTATCTCCGTCCACGTCGGGCTGAACTCGCTCTCGCTTCTCCGCTACGCGGACGAAGAGCAGAAGGAGCGCTACCTGGCGCCCCAGGCCCGTGGCGAGAAGCTCGCATGCTTCGGGCTGACCGAGCCCGCAGCCGGCTCCGACGTCGCGGCCATGAAGACGACAGCGCGGCGCGACGGTGACGTCTACATCCTGAACGGGTCGAAGAACTGGATCTCGTACGCGTCGGTCGCCGATCACGCGCTCGTCTTCGCCAAGACCGACCCCTCGGCCAAGCACCGCGGGATCTCTGCGTTCATCGTCGAGACCGACTGGCCGGGCGTGTCGGCCGTGGACACGGAGAACAAGCTCGGCATCTGGGCGGGCTCGACGGGTGAGCTCTTCTTCGAGAACGTGGAGGTGCCGGCCGGAAACCTCGTCGGCGAGGAGGGCCAAGGCTTCGAGATCGCCATGTACGGCCTCGACCAGGGCCGCTTCACCGTGGCCGCGGGCGCCTGCGGCGTCATCCGGGCCTGCCTCGAGCGCTCGGTCGCCTACGCGCGCGAGCGCGAGACGTTCGGCAAGCCGATCGGCAAGCACCAGTTCGTGCAGGACATGATCGCGGAGATGGTGCTCGACTACGAGACGTCGAAGCTCCTCGTCATGCAGGCCGCCTGGCTCAAGGACAAGGGCGTTCGCAACACGCGGGAGACGAGCCTCGCGAAGTGGCACGCGACCGAGTCGGCCTTCAAGGCGGCGCACCTCGCGATCCAGGTGCACGGCGCCTACGGCTACTCGGCCGAGTACGGGATCGAGCGGTACTTCCGAAATGCCCGCGCCCCGATCATCTACGAGGGCACCACGCAGATCCACAAGATGATGCAGGCCGAGCACGCGCTCGGCTATCGCAACCTGAACGGCCGCGACGGCGACTCCTCGCCGATCGCAGCGTGGGCGCCGGCCCTGGCAGTAGCGGCAGCCGAGCGCTCTTAGGAGGGATTGGCGACACGTCGCTCGTCGTCGGGTGTGCGATGGTCGTTCCGAGGCAAGGACGCAGGGAGGTCGCGTAAACGGAGGCTACGGGGCCGACTGAGGACGCAGCCTCGGGGCGAGCAGCGTGCGCCCGACGGCTCAGTCTGCGTGTCGCTAAGCCCTCCTACAGACCTTCCCGGTACCCCTTCGCCGAGTCGCGCGGGAAGAACGCCTCGAGCTCGGCGTCGAGACCGGTGGTCGGGACGCCGCCGGCGAAGACGCCGACCATCCCGCGCTCCGGCTGCTCGGTCACGTCCGGATCGACCATCGAGGAGAAGACGACGAAGCGAACAGGCTCGTCGGTGCGGTTCTCCAGGGCATGCAGTCCGTCGGGCCCGCGGCGAAAGAGGACGAGCTCACCGGGCCCGAGCGTCTGCTCCTCGGCCGCCCAGCGGACCGTCAGGGCCCCGTCCACGACGAGAACGAGCTCCTCGTTCCCGTAATGGAGGTGATACGGGCCGCGGTAGCCCGGCCCTTCCTCGAAGAGCGTGGCGCCGAGAAGCTCACCGCCCAGCCGCTTCCCGACGTGGAGGAGCCGCTCGTCGAGCTCCTCGACGACCCGCTCGACGTCCCACTGATCTCCGTTCAGGCTTACGCACTCGGGCACAGCCTCTCCTTTCGCGTTCGGGGGCCGGTCTATCCTCACCGAGAGCCGTGAGCTTGTGTTGCATCACCCAGCGCCGTTCGACGAGCCCCGCTCGCGCCATCGCGCGTGTGATGCAACACAAGGGGGCTCTGGCGCTCCTGGTCGCGCTCGCGTTCGTGCTCGCGACGCCGGCCGCGTCGGCTCCCCCCGTCGCCGGCGTGGTCGTCCCTGGAGTCAGCCTCGGCGGCATCGAGCTCGGAATGACCCGCGCGGACGTCCTCCGCGTCTGGGGGCCGAAGCACGGCGTCTGCCGCGACTGCGAGCAGGCGACCTGGTACTTCAACTACCGCGCCTTCGGCCCCGAGGGCGCCGGGGTCGCATTCACCCGCGGAAAGGTCGATCGCGCGTTCACGGTCTGGAAGCCCTCCGGCTGGCGGACCGAGGACGGGCTGAACCTGGGTGCCTCGGCCTCCGAGGTGGAGGACCGGGCCGCAATCCTCGACCGCCGCGAGTGCGCTGGCTACTACGCCCTCCTCGAGCGGGGCGCGCGGGCGACGACCGCCTTCTACGTCTTCCGCGACGAGCTCTGGGGCATCGGCCTCATCCGCCCTGGCTCGAACCCTTGCCTGTGAGACCCAGCGCGCCGGGCAGCTCGCCGAGGCCGCTCAGGGCATCCTTGCGGCCCGGGTAGAGCCCTTCCCTGTCGAGGAGGAACGCGCGCATCCCGAGCGCGCGGGCGCCCTCGACATCGTCCTCCGGGGAGTCGCCGACCATCGCGGTCTCCTCGGCCTCGGCTTCGAGCAGATCGAGGGCGGCGCGAAAGATCGAAGGGCTCGGCTTCACCTTCCCGTGCGCGCCGGAGGAGATCCACGCGTCGACGTCGAGATCGAAGTGGCGCACGAACGCGTCGAGGTCGCGGCTCGTGTTCGAGACGAGCCCGATCCGCAGGCCGTGCCGCCGGAGCTCGGCGAGCGTGGGCAGGGCGTCGTCGTAGAGCTCGAAGTTCTCGTGCTCGTACCACCCTCGCGTGATCTCGAGCGCGATCTCGCGCACGCTCGGCCCGTCGCCGCCCATGCCGCGGATGATGTCCTCGGTGAAGCGCACCCAGACCTCCTCGTCGTGGTCGAACTCGGGGTGCTTCTGGATGTCCAGGACGGCCGCAGCCCGGGCCTCGGGGTAGCGCGCCGAGTCGAGCTCGAGCCCGTGGCGCGCGGCCACCTGCTCGTACCCCGGCCCGCCGAGGAGCGGCCCCGGCTGGGCGAGCGTGAAGTCGACGTCGAAGAGGATCGCCCGGACGGGGAACGCGTCCGTCACACCGTCGCCGGCCAGCGGTACGCGGCGGGCCGGCGATTCGCGAGCGAAGGGAGCTCCCGGCGGACGCGCTCGAGGTACGCGCGGTCGAGCTCGGCCGTGATGACGGTGTCCTCATCGGATGCCTGCGCGAGCACGACACCCCAGGGGTCGACGATCGCCGTGCGCCCGTAGCTCGCCTTCCCGCCTTCGTGCACCCCCCATTCGTTCGCGGCGGCCACGTAGCACTGGTTCTCCACCGCGCGCGCGCGGAGCAGGAGCTCCCAGTGATCCTTGCCGGTGAAGAACGTGAAGGCCGCCGGAACGGTGATGAGCTCGGCGCCGTCCAGGGCGAGGATGCGGTAGAGCTCCGGGAAGCGCAGGTCGTAACAGACGCTCAGCCCGACGCGCCAGCCCTCCGCCTCGCAGACGAGGGTTTCCTCCCCCGGCTCCTCGGCCTCCGACTCGCGGTAGACCTGCCCGCCGACCTCGACGTCGAACATGTGGATCTTCCGGTAGACGGCAACGAGCTCGCCCGAGGGGCCGAAGACCGGGCACGTGTTCGAGAGCTTCTCGCGGCCCTCGCGGATCTCGGTGATCGAGCCGCCCACGAGCGTGATCCCGTGCGTCCGCGCCCAACCGGCCATCGCCTCGATGCTTTCGCCGCCCTCGAGCGGCTCCGCGTTCGCGCGGAGCGTGTCGGCCGACCCGATCGCGTTCCACTTCTCCGGCAGGAGGACGAGATCGGCACCGGTCGCCGCGGCCCTCGCCACGAGGCGCTCGGCCTTCTCGAGGTTGTCCGCCTTCGAGGCTCCGGAGTTGAGCTGGACGCAGGCGACGCGGAGGCGATCCGCCATGGGCCAGAGGATAGCCTGGGCCCACGGTGCGGAGCCCCGCGGAGATCCTGGCGGAGGCGCGGACGATCGCCCTCGTCGGCGCGTCCCCCAACACGGCGAGACCGAGTCACCGCGTCATGCGCTACCTCCTCGACTCGGGCTTCCGCGTCATCCCCGTGCGGCCGCTCGTCCGCGAGGTGCTCGGCCAGTCCTGCGTCGGCTCGCTGGCGGAGATCGAGGAGCCGATCGACCTCGTCGACGTCTTCCGGCGCTCGGAGTTCTGCCCCGACGTCGCCCGCCAGGCCGCCGAAGTCGGCGCGAAAGCGCTCTGGCTCCAGCTCGGAATCGTCTCCCCGGACGCGAGACAGATCGCCGAGCAGGCGGGCCTGGAATACGTCGAGAACGAGTGCACGGCGATCGTCCACCGCGCCTCGCTCGCTTGAGGGAGAGCACCGGGGGAACTCACCGTTCCCCCGCGCCTATCGGGGTGCCCGGATTCGAACCGGGGACCTCGCCGACCCGAACGGCGCGCGCTACCAGGCTGCGCCACACCCCGAACGCGCACAGGTTAGCCGGTCTCCTTCCGCCTCCTGCCCGAGAGCGACCAGGCACATCGGTCTTGCAAGACTGCTCCCGTGCCTCCCTTCGAGAAGCCGAGGGTCGAGTACGCCTACGAGGTCGACGCGCAGATCCGCGCTCTGCGCCGGCACAAGGAGCGGCGAAAAATCCCCGCCAAAGCGCCCGACCGGCTTCTGCTCGCGACCTGGAACATCGCGAACCTCGGCGACCCGGGGCAGCAACGGCGCGACGACGACCACCGGCTGATCGCAGAGCTCCTCGGCTGGTTCGACCTGGTCGCGGTTCAGGAAGTCCACGACGACTCGAGCGCGCTTCGCGCCGTTCACCGCCACCTCCCGCCCGAGTACCGGTTGATCTTCTCGGACGCCGGCGGGAACGAGGAGCGGGCGGCGTTCGTCTACGACAGCGCGAAGGTGACGCTGCTCGAGAAGGTGGGCGAGATCGCGATCCCGCCGGCAGCGGTGCGGCATATCCGCCTGCCCGGAATCACACAGGGCTTCGGCGGATTCGACCGCAACCCCTATCTCGCCGGCTTCCGCGTCGGCGCGCTCGACTTCCTGCTCGTGAACGTCCATCTCTACTTCGGGTCGGACAAGGGCGCGACGAGCAAGCGCGACATGAACCGGCGCGCGCTCGAGGCCTACGCAGTCGCCCGGTGGGCCGACCTCCGGCGGACGAGTCCCTTCGCCTACTCGCGGAACATCATCGCCCTGGGGGACTTCAACCTGCCGAAGATCGACCCGGCCGACCCGATCTACGCCGCCCTGACGCGGCGAGGCCTGCGCCTGCCCGAGCACTCGACCAAGGTCGGTTCGAACCTGGCCGGCGACCGGTACTACGACCAGCTCGCCTTCTTCCCACCGGGCGAGACGGAACGGGCGCTCGTCGAGTCAGCCGCGGTCTTCGACTTCGACGGCGCCGTCTTCTCGACTCTCTGGCAGCGGACGCACGAGAAGGAGCCCCGCCTCTTCTTCGACTTCCTACGCTACTACCTCTCGGACCACCGGATCCTGTGGACCGAGCTTCGACCGTGACACGCACTAGGGTTCGGCTGTGGCGTCGCGTGACGAGATCCTCGCCTTTTGCGACGAGCTCCTCGATGTCGCGTCCTACCCCGACTATGGGCCCGTCGGGCTCCACGTCGGCGGTGCGGACGAGG
>Ga0136613_10000640_pt1 | contig 16513 bp, 17 predicted proteins | sample AntDrymUQ2722106_2_FD_106649 | JGI IMG/M metagenome (GOLD analysis project Ga0136613, IMG submission 106649) | Polar desert sand microbial communities from Dry Valleys, Antarctica - metaG UQ272 (21.06) | ecosystem: Environmental > Terrestrial > Soil > Desert | place: Antarctica: Dry Valley... | reverse complement strand
GGGATCAGGAACGTGGTCGTCGGTCAGCGCACGCGCGGGTCGGTGCCGATGACCGAGGGGCGCGACATCAGCTGGTCCGAGCTCGTCGAAGGGCAGCCTTCGGAGCCGGCATCGTGTCCCTGCGAGCCGATGGACTCGGAAGATCTCCTCTATCTGCTGTACACGAGCGGGACGACCGCGAAGCCGAAGGGGATCGCGCATACGACGGCGGGGTACCTGGTCGGCGCGGCGACGACCCACCATTACGTCTTCGACCTGAAGCCGGACACGGATGTCTTCTGGTGTGCCGCGGACATCGGCTGGGTCACCGGGCACAGCTACATCGTCTATGGGCCTTTGTGCAACGGAGCCACCAGCGTCCTCTACGAAGGCACGCCCGACTTCCCCGACAAGGAACGCTGGTGGGAGATCGTCGAGCGCTACGGCGTCACGATCCTCTACACGGCGCCGACGGCCATCCGCGCGCACATGAAGTGGGGGCCGGAGCACGCGGGGAAGCACGACCTTTCGTCTCTCCGGCTTCTCGGAACCGTCGGCGAGCCGATCAACCCGGAGGCGTGGATCTGGTACCGCGAGCACATCGGCGCCAACCGTCTGCCCATCGTCGACACCTGGTGGCAGACCGAGACCGGGATGATCATGCTCACGCCGCTTCCAGGCGTCACGACGATCAAGCCGGGCGCTGCCACGAAGCCGTTTCCCGGGGTCGAGGCCGCGGTCGTCGACGACCAAGGACAGGAGGTCGGCCCGGGAGGAGGCGGCTACCTGGTCCTGAAGCGGCCGTGGCCGGCCATGACCCGCGGGATCTTCGGCGACGACGCCCGTTTCCGGTCGACCTACTGGGAGCGCTTTCCCGGCATGTACTTCGCCGGCGACGGCGCCCGGATCGACGAGGACGGCGACTTCTGGCTGCTCGGGCGGGTGGACGACGTCATGAACGTGTCGGGTCATCGCATCTCCACGATCGAAGTCGAGTCCGCGCTGGTCGATCACCCAAGCGTCGCCGAGGCTGCGGTCTGCGGCCGCGCAGATGCGCTCACCGGGCAGGCGATCGTCGCGTTCGTCACGCTGAAGGGTGGTCAGGAGGGAACGGTCGAACGGCTGGAGGAGCTACGCAACCATGTCGCCGTGAAGATCGGCCCTATCGCCAAGCCCGCGAACATCGTCTTCACGCCCGAGCTTCCGAAAACCCGCTCGGGAAAGATCATGCGCCGGCTGCTGCGAGACGTGGCCGAGGAACGGCCGCTCGGTGACACGACCACGCTCGCGGATCCCACAGTCGTCGCGGAGATCGCCGACCGCGCCGTTGCTCAGCCGAGCGAGGAGTAGACGAGGGGCCCCGTGTCGGTGTGTAGCGCTCCCGAGGATCTGCATGAACGCCCGGCGGTCGTCGTCATCGAGATACAGCAGCCCTGCGGCGGCCACAGGGCGTGCGTAGACATGGAAATAGCCGTACGCCGGAAGGTTAGATCGAGGCGCTCGCGCCATGGCTCGACGGTATCCGGACGATGGCGCGGCGCCTGCGATTGTGGGCAAATCGGCGCACTCTTGTCACATTTACAGGGACAGGCACTGCAAAGAGCGGCTCCGAAGAAACGCCGATCCGCCGCGGGGCTAACTTTCGGTGGCCGCTTGCTCGAAGGCGGTGATGGTACGGCTGACGTCGTCGTCGCTCGTTCGCCAGTTCGAGACGGAGATGCGAATCGCGAAGCGATCGCGCCAGGTCGTCCCACTCATCCACGCCTCGCCGCTTCGTTGCACGGTATCGAGGACAGCACGCGTCCTGTCGTCGTCGGAGAAGCGCAGGAGCACCTGGTTCAAGACCACCTCGTTCAGGATCTCGCAACCTGGCAGCCGCGCCAGCTCGTCTGCGAACCGCCGTGCGTGCCGGCAACTTTGCTCGACGAGCTCGGCGACGCCGGACCTGCCGAGGGAACGGAGTGCCGCATACACCGTAAGTCCGCGTGCTCGACGCGAGAACTCGGGCGTCCAGTCCATCTGATCGCGCGCTGCATCTGGGTTTGCGACGAGGTACTCGGCGGTCATCGCCATGGCCGCGCGATGGGCTTCGGGGTGAGCGACGAACGCGAGCCCACAGTCGTACGGGACGTTGAGCCACTTGTGGGCGTCGGTCGCCCATGAGTCGGCCTCGCTAACCCCCTCGACGAGATGCCGCAGCTTCGGCGACGCGGCGGCCCAGAGCCCGAACGCGCCGTCGACGTGGAGCCAGGCCCCGGCAGCCTTCGCGAGCGCCACGATCTCGGGCATCGCATCGACGGCGCCCGTGTTCACCTCACCGACCTGCCCGCACACGACAGCGGGGCCGTCGCCGTCTGCGAGCGCCGCCTCCAGGGCATCCGGGTGCATGCGACCCTGCTCGTCGACCGTCACGGCAACCGTCGAAGAGGCGCCGAGCCCGAGGAGCCGCAGCGCGCGATCGACCGTCACATGACGCTTCCCACCTACGAACACGCGAACCGGTGGAGCGCCGCCGAGGCCGTTGCGCTCGACGTCCCAGCCCGCATGCTCGAGCACCGCATGCCGCGCAGCCGCGAGGCACGTGACGTGTGCCATCTGACAACCCGTGACGAAGGCGAACGACGTCGCCGCGGGAAGTCCGAAGAGCTCCTTCAGCCACTCGCCTGCCACCTCTTCGACGACAGCCGCTGCCGGTCCGCCGACGACCAGGCCCGCATTCTGATCCCAGGTGCTCGTGAGCCAGTCGGCCGCCAGCGCAGCCGGAAGCGAGCCGCCGATGACGAAGCCGAAGTAGCGTCCTCCGGGTATCGCGATCACGCCCGGGTCAGCGTTCGTGGCCAGCTCTTCGACGACGACCAGCGGGTCGACGGGTTCGTCGGGAAGCGGGCCTCCGAGAGCATGGCGCAGCTCGTCGACAGACGCGGGAGGCCACACGGATCGTTCGTCCAGAGACTCGAGAAAATCGGCCGCGATCTCCGCCGTGCGCCGAAGCAACTGCCGCTCGCTCATCTAGTCGAGTCTATGTCGGCTATGCCGCGATCAGTTTTTCGAAGCGGTCGGGATCGTCGAATGGGCCGACAACGGCCAGATAGAGGCGCTTCCCCTCGAGTAGATCCCGGGCGACGCGCTGGACATCCTCGGCGGTGACGGCGTCGATCTGGCGCAAGAGCTCCTCGGGCTCCTCGATCTCGCCCTCGAGCACCTCGCGGCGGAGGCCGTACTGGATCGTGCCCTGCGGGCTCTCGAGCCTGAGGACAAACCTGCCTTTCGAGTACCCGCGCGCCTTTTCGAGCTCGTCGGCGGGCACCGGCTCGGCCGCGATCCCCTCGAGCTCTCCGAGAATCGTGGTGATCGCCTCGTCCACGCGCGCGACGTCGACCCCCGCGCCCGTGTACAGCGTCCCCGTGTCCGTGTACGCCCCGTTGCCCGCGTGGACGTAGTACGCGAGCCCGCGCTTCTCGCGTACCTCGGTGAAGAGGCGAGAGGACATCCCACCGCCGAGCACGACGGTCAGAAGCTGGAGCGCGTAGCGATCCGGGTGCCCGATTGGATAGCCACGTACGCCCAAGATGAGGTGGGCCTGCTCCGACTGCTTCGTGTGGAGGAGAACGGGAGAGCTGTCCGGGGGAAGCTCGACGGGGGGTGCAACCCCTGTCTCCCGCTTTTCGATGCTTCCGAGTAGCTCTTCGAGGTGCTCCATGAGCCCGTCCCCGATCCGGCCCCCGACGCCGACGACGATCCGCTCTGGCTGGTACCAGGCGTCGAGGTATGACGTGAACGTCTCGCGGGTCGCCGTCTCGATGGTCTCCTTCGTGCCCAGGATGTCCCACCCGAGCGGCTGGTCGGCGTAGAGCAGACGGTCGTAGACGCTGCCGATGTAGCGCTGGGGATTGTCGAGGTAGACGTTCATCTCCTCCAGGATCACGCCCTTCTCCTTCTCGATCTCGGTAGGGTCGAAGCGCGAGTTCAAGAGCATGTCGCCGAGCACGTCGAAAGCGATGTCTCGCGTCTCGGCGCCGCACTTGACGTAGTAGCCGGTGATCTCCTTCCCGGTGAAGGCGTTGAACTCTCCGCCGATCGTGTCGATCTCCGTCGCGATCGTGCGTGCGGTCGGGCGCCGTTCCGTGCCCTTGAAGAACATGTGCTCCGAGAAGTGCGCTATTCCCTTCGACTCCGGGGTCTCGTAGCGCGATCCGGCGGCGAGCATCACGAAGCAGGAGACGGAGCCGACCTGCGGCATGGAGGCGCTCACGACCCGAATCCCGTTGGAAAGCGTCGACTTCTCGAAGACCGCCACGGCGCTCGATGGTATAGACAGCCCTCGTGCCTGGGCAGCTGACCCGTTCGGCCATCGCCCTTCAGCCCGAGTGGCTTCGGCAGGTGCCCGAGCGCGTGGGCTCGAAGCGGTTGCCGCCGGATGCTCGCGTGCTCTTCACCGGGTGCGGGACGTCGTTCCATGCGGCCCTCGCGTGTGGTCGCGCGGCTCACGCGCTGGAGCTCGTCCTCGGAAATGCACCTGAGGCCGACGTCCTCGTGGCAATCAGTCACGAGGGCGGGACGGCGTTGACGCGCGAGGCGGTCGAAGCGTTCGAGGGCGAGACGTGGCTGGTTACCGGGGCGAGCGAGAGCCCGCTGGCCGGGATCGTCGACCAGGTCGTGATCGCGACCCCCGAGCTCGAGAAGAGCTACTGCCACACCGCGAGCTACACGTGTGCGATCGCTGTCGGTCGCGCTCTCCAGGGAGAAGACCTGAGCGGGCTCGCCGAAGCGGTCGAGCGCGAGCTCGCTGCCGCTCCACTCGGTGCTTCGGAACATGAGCGTCTCCTCGTCGCGGGAGCCGGCAACGACACCGCCACCGCGTTGGAGGCGGTGCTCAAGCTCCGCGAGGGAGCGCACGTCGCAGCCGAGGTGCACCACACGGAACAGCTTCTCCATGGGCACCTCGCCGCGATTGACTCCACGGTGCGTTGCTTCCTGCTCGAAGGGCAGGGACGTGCCGCCGAGCGCGCGCGAGACGTCCAACGAGCGCTGGGCGAGCTCGGATGTGAGGTCACGTTCCTCCCGACGTCGCATCCGGTGGTCGACATCGTCCGTTTCCAGCGCCTGACGGTCGACCTGGCCGACGCGCGCAACATCGATCCGGACCTGATCCGCTGGGACGAGGAGCCCTGGGACCGGGCGCGTAAGGCGTACGCCTAGCCGGTGACTGTCACCTGCTTCTCGTCAGCGATCCTCGAGTCGGTATACGAACCGGAGCGCTTGCCAGCTCTCGTCGATCGAGCAGGACTTGTTGTCGACGAGCCCGTGCGCCAGACCGATCCCCTGCACGGTTTCGAAGTTCAGGTCGCCCTCGATCTCCGCTGCCTTCTTCGGCCACGCGATCCAGAGCCCGTCCGCCGGGTCGAGCGTCACCTTCAAGCCCTCGAAGCGCCTCTCGAGGTCCTCCCGGCTCGTGGTGAAGAACACCACGACCCCGGCGTCCGGCTTCGCGCCGAGCTTCTGCGAGAGCGGCGTCCCCGAGTAGTCCTTATCGGGCATGCCACGCAGCGAGCAGTTCTGCCTCACGCTCGGGAGCAAGGCCGGCGGCGGCGGTCGTCGAAGCGGCCTCCAGGGTGCCGCGAACGGTGTCTGCGAGCGGCCGGAAGCGAAGGCCTTCGGCGAGGGCTCGGCGGACGTCAACCTGATCCGCCGCTGCCATCGCCGGATCGGCGATCCAGAGCGGAAGCTCCATCCATTCGCCGACCTCGTGCTCGAGCAGGAAATCGTTGGGCACCCACGTGATCGTCGACTCCGTCCCGGCGATCGCGCGACACGTCTCCAAGAGCTCGACCCACGTGAAGCCGGGGTGCGTCGCGTTGAAGATCCCGCCCACTCCGCGCTCGCAGAGATCGACGATCCAGTCGGCGAGATCGCGCACGTCGACGAATTGGGTCCGACGCTCCGGCGGAGCGGGCGCGAGAACCTCCCCTCCGCGCGCGAAGCGATGCGGCCAGTACGTGAAACGCCCGGTGGGATCGTGCGGACCGACGATCAGGCCGGGACGCACCAGGAGCGCGCGCTCGCCGAACGTCTCGCGCACGGCTTCCTCGCAGAGTGCCTTCAGCGGTCCATAGCTCTCGTTCGTGACCTCGTCACCCGGCTGATCGCCGAGCTGAGCGAGCGGGCTGTCCTCGTCCGCCGAAACGCTGAAATCGGCATACACCGAGATCGACGACACGAAGCAGTAGCGACCCGATCGAGCCAGCGCCTCGACCGAGTTGCGAACGACATCCGGGATGTACCCGGACGTGTCGATCACGGCGTCCCGCTCGTGATCGCGCAGGGCCTCGAGATCTCCAGCGCGGTCGCCGTGCAGCTTCTCGGCCCCGGGATACAGCTCCGGATTCGTCTGCCCTCTGTTGAAGAACGTGAGCTCGTGGTCCCGCGCCAGAGCCGTGTCAGCGATCGCGCGCCCGAGAAACCGTGGCCCGCCGAGCAGGAGCAGCTTCACGCGAGCTCGGCGAGACCGGCCAGGAGCCGGTCGACTTCGTCCTCGGTGTTGTAGTGCACCATTCCCGCTCGCACGGCTCCGTCCTCGAGGCCGAGGTACTCCATGGTCGCGAGGGCGTAGTAGTTGCCGTGCCAGACCGCGAGGTCCCGCTCCGCGAGCGCTATCGCCACGGACTCGGGCGAGCGGCGGGGAATGTTGAAGCAGAAGGTCGGCGCCCGTCCGCTCATCGTGCGCAGGCCGTACAGCTCGACGCCGTCGGGCAGCCCCGCGAGGAAGCGATCGCCGAGTCCCGTCTCGTGCGAGCGGATCGCATCCCAGCCGAGGGAGTCGACGTAGTCGACGGCTGCCACGAATCCTGCGAGCAGCTCGTGCGGAAGAGTTCCGAGCTCGAACCGGTGACCGACTGGCTGGTTCGGAGCGGGACGTACCTTGTACGGCCTCCACGATTCCAGGAGCTCGCGCTTTCCGTAGGCAATGCCGAGATGAGGCCCGAAGAACTTGTACGGCGAGCACATGAGGACATCGACGTCCCAGGCCGTCACGTCAATCGGCCCATGCGGCGCGTAGTGCACGGCGTCCGCCCACGCGAGGGCGCCGGCTTGACGGGCTAGCTGAACGATCTTGTGGACATCGGGCGCCGTGCCGACCGAGTTCGCCGCGACCGGGAATGCGACCACGCGCGTCCGATCCGAGAGAAACCGTGCGAGATCGTCGTAGTCGACCTCGAGCTCCTCGGTCACCCCGGCAACGCGGACGATGATGCCGAGATCGTGAGCGAGCTCGAGCCATGGAGCGATGTTCCCGTCGTGGTCGAGGGTCGTCACGACGACCTCGTCCCCTTCTCTCAGGGTTCGAGCGAATGCCCGCGTGAGCAGGAAGTTGAGCGACGTCATGCTCGGTCCGAACGCGACTTCTTCTGGCGAGCAACCGAGGAACGACGCCGCTCGTTCGCGCGAGCGCGTAACCAGCTCGTCGGTGCGATGGCTCGTCTCGTAGGGCGCGCCGATGTTCGCATTGGACCGGCGCAGGTACTCCGCGATCGCGTCGATCACTTCGTCGGGGCACTGCGTGCCGCCGGGCCCGTCCAGGAAGGCGAGGCGCCGGTCGAGAGCGCTGAACCGAGCACGAACTGCACTCACATCGAGGGGCGCCGTGCTCACGCGACCGGGTTTCCGTTGACCGTCCAGTGGTAGCGCGGCCTGGCGACGAGCGAGTTGCCGACGAAGCAGCCCTTCTCCGCGTAGGCGATGAGCTCGTTCGCCGCGTCGGGAGCGACCTCAGGATCGAGCTCGACCTCGAAGTGCACCTCCACGCTGACGAACGCGTACCGGCCGTCGTCCTGACGCTTCGTGACGTTTCCCTTGGCACGACCGGACGCCGCCACCTCGAGACCGGCTCGCTTCGCGCTGTAGTCGAGGCTGGACAGCGTGCAGCGGACGAGCCCGGCGAGCACGAGATGCTCGGCAGACCACGCTTCGTCGGGAGAGATGGCCTGGCCTCCTCGTCCGCTTCGCGCGGTCCGGTCGCGATCGACCGTGACGGCGAACTCGAGCACGCGCGCGGTCACAGCCACGGCGTCAGCCTACTGTGCGTCGTCCGATTCGTGACCTAGGGTGCCGGGCGAATGGAGGAGCGGCTCAGGACGCTCAGCGAGGCCGAGTGCTACGAGCGCTGCTACGGGTGGCGCTGGTCGGAGGACTCGGTCAAGGTCCTTCGCCCTGCTGGCCAGAGCAGGGAGCCGGATCTCCGTCTCGAGCCCTCCGAGATGGGTGAACGCCTCCGTCGACTCCTCGAGCTGCGCCTGGACACGCGAGAACCCGAAGCCGCGTAAAGCCACCAGCTTGGGTCTGGTTTCACCCGGACCTCGGTTCTTACAGGATTCGCCCCGTGAGTAAGGCTTCGGCTCTTCCGGACATCCTCGGACCCGGTGTCCAAGTGGTCTTCTGCGGCATCAACCCCGGACGAGTGAGCGCGGCCGCAGGAGCGCCGTTCGCCAACCCTCGGAACGACTTCTGGAGGTTGCTGCACGCTGCCGGCTTCACTCCCGGCCTCCTGCAGCCCGAGAAAGCCCACGAGCTCCTACGAGACGGAGTCGGTCTCACGAACGCAGCCCGCCGGACGACGAAGGGCTCGGGAGATCTCCGCAAGGCGGACTTCGCGGGCGCGGCCGCCCGGCTCGAGGAGATCGCCCGCTCGCTGCACCCGGTCGTGATCGGGTTCGTGGGGAAGATCGCATACGCCGGCCCCTTCGGTGGGCGCGTCGAGCACGGGCTTCAGAAAGAACGTCTTGGAGAGACCGCGCTCTTCGTGCTCCCGTCCACGTCGCCCGCGAACGCTGCGGTCCCCTGGAGCGAGCGACTGCGTTGGTTCCGGGCACTGCGCGAGCTGGCCGCGTGAACGAGCCTCGACTCCGTCCCGCCGCGCGAGCAATCGTCGTCGACGGAGAGGAGCGTGTCCTTCTTGGTGTGCTTCGACTTCGTCGACCGCGTCGTCTGGGCGATGCCGGGCGGTGGGATCGAGAACGAGGAGACGGACGAGCAAACCATCCGCCGCGAGCTCCTGGAGGAGGCCGGGCTCCAGGAGTTCGAGCTCGGCCCTCTCGTCTGGACACGTACGCATCTCGTCCCGCTCGGCCAGGGACGATGGGACGGCCAGACGGAGTGGTATTACCTGGTGCGAACGCCCTCATTCGAGCCGGAGCCGCGCCTGAGCTGGGCGGAGTTGCGGGCTGAGAACATGGTCGACGTCCGCTGGTGGACGCTCGACGAACTGGAGACGGCGAAGATCGAGTTCGCTCCTCGCCGCCTCCCTGGCTCGTCCGTTCGCTACTCGAAGAGGGACCTCCCGTCGATCCGGTCGACGTGGGAGTTTGACTAGCCGGCTCGTCGCCCATAGCAGCCGAGCACGTGATCCCAGCCCGCGTCGTAGCGGTCGCGCTTGGCCTCTCGGTTCTCGGCCACGGTCTCCCAGCCGCGATGCTCGAGATCGACTCGGGTCGTGTCGCCTTCGGGCGTGAACCGAACCTCCACCTCGGTAGGGGACGGCCGCCGCTCGAGGATATTCCACGTGAGCACGATCCGATTCGGCGGCTCGAACTCGAGCACTGAGGCCCAATGGCCCTTCTTGCCGTCCGCCGTGAGCTCGTAGACCTCACCGCCTTCACGCTCCTCGAACACGATCTCCTTCACCTCGTCTCCGTGGATGGAGTGCGAGTCGCGCGGCCACCAACTGGTCGCGTCGGCCGAGAAGACGCGGAAGGCCTCCTCGACCACGCAGTCCACGGTGATCGTCTTGCGCACGGCCTCGAAAACGAGCGCATCGCTCATGCTGCTTCTCCTGTCGTCTCGGCCGCCGCCTTGAAGCGGGCGAAGGCCCCGTCTCAGAATCCGTCGACCCAGGTGCGGAGCTCTGCGACCCCGTCGCCCTCGATCGCGTACAGATGTCTCGTGCCTTGTCGGCTATGGGTGACGAGACCCGCGTCCTCGAGTATTCGGAGGTGTTGCGACACTGCGGGCCTGCTCACGGGCAGCTCGGCGGCGAGCTCGCCGACCGATCGCGGCCCGTGCCGGAGGAGCTCGAACACCTGCCGGCGCGTCGGGTCCCCGAGCGCATCCATCGGGTGAGAGTTAGTTTTCACTTACCGTAAGTTAATACTTACGATCAGACGTGTCAATCTCTCCAGCGATTGGTAATCGGAGTCCGCCGATCACGGCCGAATGCCTTCGGGCGAAGCTTCACCCCCGGCGGCGCCTGTCGTCGCTTGTACTCCGCGCGATCGACCAAAGAGACGACCTGCTCGACGATCCCGGCGTCGAACTCCTCGAGCAGCTCCTCGCGCGAGCGGTCGAGCTCGACGTAGGCCTCGAGGACGGGGTCGAGGACGTCGTAGGGCGGGATCGAGTCCTCGTCTCTCTGGTCGGCCCTGAGCTCGGCGCTCGGAGCGCGCTCGATCGTGGTCATCGGTATGAGCTCCCCGCCCGAGCGCTCGTTCAGGTGACGCGCGAGCCGGAACACGTCGGACTTGAACACGTCCTTCAAGAGTGCGAAGCCACCGACCATGTCGCCGTACAGCGTCGAATAGCCGACGGCGAGCTCCGACTTGTTGCCGGTCGAGACGACCAGCCAGCCGAACGTGTTCGAGAAGGCCATCAGGAGCACTCCCCGAACCCGCGCCTGCAGGTTCTCCGCAGCGAGCCCTTCGAGGCCTTCGGTCGGCTCACGGAGCACGTCGCGGAACGCGTCGACAACATCCTCGATCGGAATCTCGTGGAAGTCGCAGCCGAGGCTTTCCGCCAGGTGCCGCGCGTCCGCGCGCGTGCCCTCCGAGGAGAACTGCGACGGCATCGACACGCAGTGGACGCGCTCCCGGCCGAACGCGTCGACGCAGAGCGCCGCGGTCACGGCGGAGTCGATTCCGCCCGAGACTCCGATCACGACCTGCTCGAAGCCGTTCTTCTCGACGTAGTCGCGGAGCCCGAGGACGAGCGCGAGGCGCATCTGCTCGAGCTGTGGCTTGAACGGTGCGACGGTTCGCGTCACAACGTCCCTCGCAGGCGCGGGCATATCGAGCTCGACGATCTCCGCGTGCGGGACGCTCTCGCGCGAGCGGTCGAGCTCACGCCGGCGGACGTCGCGGAGCCGCCGCCCGATCGCGAGGTCGGGCTCGACATCGACCACGAGCAGGTGCTCCTCGAAGCCGGGTGCACGGGCGATCACCTCTCCGGCGTCGTCGAGCACGACCGAGTGGCCGTCGAAGACGAGCTCGTCCTGTCCGCCGACGAGGTTGCAGAATGCGAGGTACGAGCTGGTGTCCCGGGCGCGGGTGACGAGCATCTCCTCGCGCTCCTCGGCTTTGCCCACGTGGAAGGGCGAGGCCGAGAGGTTGACGACGAGCTGTGCGCCGGCGAGGGCGAGATCCGTCGCCGGAGGTCCGGGCTGCCACAGGTCCTCGCAGACGGTAGGCCCGAGGTAGACGTCACCAAGGCGGACGAGGAGGAGATCGCGCCCCTCGGCGAAGTAGCGGTGCTCGTCGAAGACGCCGTAGTTCGGAAGGAAGTGCTTGCGATAGATCGCCTGCACGCGCCCGTCCGCGCAGACCGCGCAGGCGTTTGCGAGGTCGCGATCGAACCAGGGCGTCCCGACGAGCGCCACGATCCCGGTCGTCGCCCGGGCTACCTCCTCCAGCGAATGCTGGGCGGCGCGGACGAAGCCGGGGCGCAGGAGAAGATCCTCGGGCGGATAGCCCGTGACAGCCAGCTCCGGATAGACGACGAGATCGGCGCCCGCGTCGCGCGCATCCGAGAGGCAGCCGAGAATCTTCTCGCGGTTCCCGGCGAGATCGCCGACGACCGCGTTGATCTGGGCCAGAGCGAGTCTCAAGGTTTTCGCCTCATAGTCACAAACCTACTCTAGTCACTACAGTCCCGACGATGAACGTCACCTTTCCACGTCGCTTCCGCGGACCGCTCACTTCGGTCAACGGCGGGTATGCGGCGGGACGCCTGGCGGCATTTGTCGCTGCGGACGCGGTCGAGGTCACGCTTCGCCTTCCTCCTCCCCTGGAGCGCCCGCTCGACGTACGTCAGGGCATCGGCTCGGCGAGCCTGCTCGAGGGGGACGCCGTCGTCGCCGAAGCTCTTGCCGCCGAGCTGGACGTCGATCCGCCCGCGCCCGTTACTCGTGCTGTTGCCGAGGAGGCTGCGGCGCGACACGTGCGCATCGGCGATCCCGTCTTCGGCGAGTGCTTCGTGTGCGGTGCTCGTCCGGAGGACGACGGGCTCGGGATCTATGCCGGGCCTGTGGCGGGTCGCGAGCCGGTCTATGCGGCTCCGTGGGTGGCGAGCGAAACCGGACAGGAGATGGTGTGGGCTGCCATCGACTGCCCGGGTGCCTACGCAGTCGGTGCGGTGGGGCGAGGCAACGTGGTCCTCGGCCGCATGACCGCGCAGGTTCACCGCATGCCCGACCTTGCTGAACAGTGCGTCGTCGTCGCCTGGCCTCTCGGCGAGGACGGCCGGAAGCTCTTCGCGGGCACGGCGCTCTTCGCGGACGACGGCGAGCTTCTAGCCCTCGCACGCCAGACCTGGATTACGCCGCGCGCCCCGTGACACACGAGGGCCGGGCATGCCCGGCCGCTATCGCGCGTATCGCGCGTGTCTGTCGTCGCAGGGGACGGGCATGCCCGGCCCAAGACCTACCTAGGCGTCAGCGCCACCATCAGCCCGCCGTCGTCGTCGTAGGCGGGGAAGAAGTCAGCTGTCACGGCCTTCGGAAGCCCTGCACGGGTTCGGATCGCGAGCTGCTGCCCCATCTTTCGAACCCCCCACTCTTGAACGACGTCGATCGGGGACGGATCGGAGATTGCGAGCGCCTCGGCCACTTCGCGGCCCATGAGGTCCGCGTCGCGGAAGCCGGTCAGCTCGAAGACGCCGCGGCCGACGGCCAGCACGCGTGCCTCGCGGTCGCAGACCACGAATCCCGTCTCCGGGGCGGGGTAGTAGTCCTCGAGCAGCTCGTAGAGGAAACCGAAGCCGCAGCTTCGGCACTGCACGGTCTGCATGGAGAAGCCGTCGTAGCCGTCGCTGTCGACCGACCGCTGCTTGCAGTTGGGGCAGATGAAGAACGGCACCGTCGCAGAGTAGGGAACGGTGCGTTCGGGAGGAGTTAAGCGCTCGAGGGCTTCAGCGCTGGAGCCGAATCGCGTTCAGATCCTTCTCGACGACCTCGTCCGCGCGACGGATTAGGTTCTCGATGTCGTCGTGTTCGGCGTGCAGGTAGCGGCCGGCCAGCGTATCTGCGCGGCCCGATCCGAGCACGCGCACGAGCTGGGGCGCAAGTTCCGGCGGCGTCCAGGGCATGTCGTCGCCGAAGCGCTCGGTCATATCGGTGCGGACGAGGCCGGGGCTGATCACGAACACCGGAATGCGATCGCGGAGCTCGTTGGCGAGTATCTCCCCATAGCGACAGGCCGCCGCCTTGCTCGTCGGATACGCGGTCTGCCCCGCACCTCCAGGCAGATACGCGGAACCGCTCCCGGTGATCACGATGCGCCCCGTTCCGCGCTCGAGCATGCCGGGGATCACCGCGCGGCACGAGAGATGGACGCCGAGAACGTTGACCTCGAGCACTTGCCACCAATCCTCGGCCGAGACCTCCCATGTCGCCCCTTTCGGGCTGCCAATGCCCGCGTTGGCGGCGAGGAGGTCGATCGGGCCTAGGTCCTTCTCCGTTCGCTCGACCCACTCCTCGACGTGCTCTCTCTTCGAGACATCCCCGACGAGTGCGAGCCCGCCGATCTCCCCGGCGACCGCCTCCGCCTGCTTGCGCGTCCTCGCCGTCACCGCGACGCGCATCCCCGCCTCGGTGAGCTCGCGCGCGATCGAGGCGCCGATCCCGCGGCCGCCTCCAGTCACCAGGGCGACCCCGTCGAGACGGTCAGACGACACGCGCGATCTCCTCCAGCGACTCGGGATTTTCGAGCGTCGAGAGATCTCCTGGATCCTCGCCCAGAGCAGTGGCGCGTACGGCTCGTCGCACGATCTTCGCGCTACGCGTCTTCGGCAGTGCGGAGACGAAGAAGACCCGCTCAGGCTTGAAGGACTTCCCGAGCTCGTCGGTCACGGCGCGGGCCACATCCTCTGGCAACGCCTCCTGTCCCGGTCGGAGCACACAGAAGAGCCAGGGTACCTCTCCCTTCACCTCGTGCGGGACCGCTATCGCCGCGGCCTCGGTGACCGCGGGATGGTTGACCGCCGCCGACTCGAGCTCGGCGGGGCCGATCCGCTTGCCGGCGATGTTCAGCGTGTCGTCGGAGCGGCCGTGCAGGAACCAGTAGCCATCCTCGTCGACCGATGCCCAGTCGCCATGGGTCCAGACGCCCGGAAATCGCGTCCAGTACGTCTCGAGGTACCGCTCGGGATCACGCCACAGGCCGCGCGTCATGCCTGGCCAGGGTCGCTTGCAGACGAGCTCGCCGACCTCGGCTCGGACCGGCTTCCCGAAGTCGTCGTAGACCTCCATGTCCTGCCCCAGCGCAGGGAATCCCAGCGAGCAGGGCTTCGTCGGCGCCATGATCGTCACTCCGAGGAAGCACGCTCCGACCTCGGTGCCTCCCGAGATGTTCACGATCGGAATCCGTCCACTCCCGCAGACGTGCTCGTTCAGCCAGTCGTACGGTCCTCGGTTCCACGGCTCTCCGGTCGTCGTCACCGCTCGCAGCGACGACAGGTCGGCGGCCGGTTCTCCCTTCGGAATCAGCGCCCGGACGAGCGTGGGCGAGACGCCGAGCATCGTCACACGCTCCGATTCGACGAGGCGCCATAGGCGATCGGCGGGCCAATCCGGGGCGCCTTCCATGAAGACGACGGCCGCTCCGACCGCACCCGCGCCGACCACCGTCCAGGGCCCCATGATCCAGCCCATGTCCGTTGCGAAGAGCATGCGGTCGCCCGTCTTCAGGTCGGACTGGTAGGCGGCTTCGCGCGCGATCGAGAACAGGAACCCACCCTGGACGTGCAGCGCGCCCTTTGGCTCCCCGGTCGTGCCGGAGGTGTACGCGAGCAGGTATGGCGCCTCGCTCGGCAGCTCGAGCGCCGGCAGCTCGCCCGGCCCGAGCTCGACGTCCCAGGCTCGATCCGCGCGTGACCACTCGACGACGTGCTCGACCGAAGGCGATCCATGGACCGCCTCGTCGATGGCATGCCGCATAGGAATTCGAGCGCCGCGGCGGAGCGAGTAGTCGGCGGTGACCACGACCTTCGCCTCCGCGTCGCGCAGCCGTTGCACGATCGCCGGCGCGGCGAACCCGGAGAAGATCGGCACCTGTACGGCGCCGATGTGCGCACAGGCGTGTGCGGCCACGGCAACCTCCGGGCACATCGGCATGTAGATCGCGACGCGGTCGCCGGCGGTGACACCCAGTGCCGCCAGGGCCTCGGCCAGCTGTACGACCTGGTGGGACAGGGCCGCGAACGTCCACTCGTCCCGTACGCCGTCCTCGCCCTGGAAGACCGCCGCGAGCGCATCCGGCCGCTCCACGGCCCAGCGATGCACGCACACGTCCGCGAGATTCAGTCGCGCCCCTTCGAACCAGGTCGTCCACGCGATCCCTCGCGACTCGTCGAGAACCGAGTCCCAGTCGCGTGCGAGCGGGATCTGGAGGTCGTCGCGAACGGCCCGCCAGAAGCGGTCCGGCTCCTCGACGGACACGCGGTGCAGGGCGCGATAGTCCTCGCAGCCGAGGAGGCTTGCGAGCCGAACGACATTCGCTTGCTCGAGCTGCTCCGTAGAAGGGGTCCACGCGTAACGACCGAGCTCGGGGAAGTTAGTATATGCTAGCTTAGTGTTCACTAACTACGCGGGAGTGGAATGAGAGCTCGAATCTTCGCAGAGGAAACGCGCAAGTGGTTCACGCTGGCAGCCGTCTCGTTCGGCCTGTTCATGATCATGCTCGACAACACGGTCGTGAACGTTGCCCTGCCGTCGATCCAGCGCGACCTCGGAACCGACCTGTCGTCGCTGCAGTGGATCGTGACCGGATATGCGCTGACGTTCGCGGCACTGATGCTCATCGGCGGCAAGGTTGCAGACGCGTACGGCCGCCGGCTTGTCTTTGTCATCGGCATCGGGGTGTTCACGAGTGCGTCACTCTGGTGTGGTCTCGCGGACTCGGGGGACGAGCTGATCGCCGCGCGCGTACTCCAGGGAGCCGGCGCGGCGCTGATGAACCCGGCGACGCTCTCCATCATCGCTGCCACGTTCCCGCCTCAGCAGCGTGGAACGGCGATCGGGATCTGGGCAGGCGTCTCCGCGCTGGCCCTCGCCATCGGACCGCTCGTCGGGGGTCTCATCACCGAGCACCTCGACTGGAGCTGGATCTTCTTCGTCAACATCCCGGTGGGGATCGTCGCGATCGCTGCGAGCTTCCTCTTCATCGACGAGTCCCGCGACGAGACGCATGTGCGTCTCGACCTTCCGGGCCTCGCCACGTCTGCCGTCGGACTGTTCGCATTGACGTACGGGCTCATCGAGGCGAATACTTATGGC
>Ga0136613_10000637_pt1 | contig 16572 bp, 16 predicted proteins | sample AntDrymUQ2722106_2_FD_106649 | JGI IMG/M metagenome (GOLD analysis project Ga0136613, IMG submission 106649) | Polar desert sand microbial communities from Dry Valleys, Antarctica - metaG UQ272 (21.06) | ecosystem: Environmental > Terrestrial > Soil > Desert | place: Antarctica: Dry Valley... | reverse complement strand
GCGGGCGGGAGGACTCGAACCTCCAAGGACCTCACGGCCCAACGGGACCTAAACCCGCCGCGTCTGCCAGTTCCGCCACGCCCGCGCGCGTCCTCAGTGTAGGGGCCGGGCATGCCCGGCCCCTACGACGCACGACGCAACACTGTCGCTCAATAGCGGCCGACGAGGAGCCCGACCGTCTCGCGCATCGTCTCGGCGACGAGCCCGAGCAGCACCACGATTGTCAGCACGGCGGCGGCGCCCAGCACCTCTCCTGTCGCCGACAGCACGAGTAACGCCGAGAAGCTGCCGAGGACGAGGAAGGCGGTCGAGAGCGGTCGGCGGGTGTACGTGCCGAGTCCGAGCCCGACGAGAAACGCGGCACCGAACACCACGATTCCGAGTGTCATGCGGCGAGGGTAGGACCTGCATCGGACGGACCAGACGGCGCCAACGAGGACAGCGCCCCTCGGGAGCGATTGGCACGAACTTGTGACTGGTCGCAGTGCCCGTTGTGGACGTGTCCAGGGTCAGACCCTAGTGACGAACGCCACCATCAGCCGACCCTCAGCGGGAGCAGGCTCAAGCGTCGCCCGCTGCAAGCCGATTTCCTCGTGGAGATGTCGCATCGAAGATGGATCATCGGCACGCGGGCGGCGTCAGTTGCCGGGTTGGCGACCTTCGCGCTCGCCATCGTCCTCGCACCCCCCGGAAGCCGGGTGGAGTCCTTCTTCGACACCTGGTTCTACAACGGGCTGATGGTGCTCGGTTGCGTGGTCGTCGGATCGCGGGCGCTCCTCGTCCCGAGCGAGCGCCCCGCCTGGACGGCCTTCACAGCTGCGTTCATCAGCTGGACGTTTGCCGAGTTCTGGTACGCGGCCGCACATCCCCAGACGTATCCCTCGGTGGCCGATGTCGGCTACCTCGGGTTCTATCCCCTCGTCTACCTCGGAATCGTGGCACTGGTTCGTGCCCGAGCACGGTCGATCGGCGGGACGCTGTGGCTCGACGGCTTCATGGCGTCTCTCGCTGCGGCGACATTCGCCGCCGCAATACTCGTCGAGGTCGTCCTGCACTCGACCGAAGGGGCGACTTCCACGGTTGCCACCAACCTGGCGTATCCCCTCGGCGATCTGCTCCTGCTTTCGGCGGTCTTCGGGGTCTTCTCGCTCACCCGCTGGAGGCCCGGACGGCGTTGGCTGCTCCTTGGGCTCGGCGTGCTCGCGACCGCCATCGCCGACGCGATCTACCTCTTCCAGACTGCGGCCGACACGTACGTGGAGGGATCGTGGCTCGACATTTTGTGGCCTGCGGCGCTGCTCCTGATCGCTTCGTCGGCCTGGGCCGTCGACCGGAGCCGTCCCGAGTTCGAAGGCAAAACGCTCTTCGCCGTCCCGTTAGCCTGCGCGGTCCTCGCGATTGGTGTCCTGGTCTACGACCATTTCGACCAGGTCAACCTGCTCGCCGTCGGCCTCGCGACCGCGACGCTGCTCGCCGTCGTCGTCCGGCTCGCCATGACCTTCCGCGAGAATCGCCGGCTGTTCGAGCTCACGCGACTCGAGTCGGTGACCGATGCGTTGACCGGGCTCGGCAATCGTCGAAGGCTCCTGTCCGACCTCGAACGGCTCTTCGCCGAGCCCGAAGTCGAGCCTACCCTGCTGATGATTTTCGACCTCGACGGGTTCAAGGGGTACAACGACACGTTCGGCCACCCGGCCGGAGACGCCCTTCTGGCCCGCCTCGGCTCGAAGCTCGCCGCGGTGCCGACCGCCGAGCACGGCGCCTACCGGCTGGGCGGCGACGAGTTCTGCCTCGTCGTACCCCTCGTCGAAGGTGAGGCGGAGCCGGTCATCGACCAGGCGTGCGCGGCGCTCTCGGAACGAGGCGTCGGATTCGAGATCGGCAGCTCGTTCGGCGCCGTGCTGCTTCCCGAGGAGGCCGTCGACGCGAGCAACGCGCTGCACGTGGCAGACGAGCGCCTGTACGCCCAGAAGCACTCGAGGCGGATGGAGGCGGACAGCACGATGGACGCACTGCTCGAGGCGCTCTCGCTCCGCGAGCCGGACCTCCTGATGCACCTGGACAGCGTCGGATCGCTCGCGATCGAGACAGGCCTCAAGCTCGGGTTGCGCCGAGACGAGCTCGACGAGCTCGTGCGAGCCGCACAGCTCCACGACCTCGGCAAGCTCGCCGTTCCGGACGAGATCCTGCACAAGGCCGGCCCGCTCGACGAGCGTGAATGGGCATTCGTGCGCCAGCACCCCCTCGTCGGCGAGCGCATCCTCCGTGCCTCGCCCGCGTTCCGGAACGTCGCGACGATCGTCCGCTCGACGCACGAGCGCTGGGACGGCGCCGGTTACCCGGACGGCTTCGCCGGACACGAGATCCCCGTCGCGTCCCGGATCATCTCCGCCTGCGACGCGTTCACGGCGATGACGTCCGCCCGTCCCTACCGCGCCGCGCTCTCGACAGAGGAAGCGATCGCCGAGCTGGAACGAGTCGCAGGAACCCAGTTCGACCCTGCAGTCGTCTCGGTGATCGCGGCCCATGTGCGCGACGACCTCCCAGCCGAGCCCGCGGAGGTGCGCACGGCCGAGCACCCGGCCCAGCACCCGACCGAGCACACCGCGTAGATGCTTGATCGGGAATTGACGCGCCGCCGCGGGCTGTCACGACCAAGCCGGGCGACGCATTCACTCGCCGTGCAGGCTGGCAAGGCTGGACGGCGAGGGCGGGTGGCGATCCGGCGCAGTCTCGTGGCCGTCATCGGCCCGCCGTGAATTCTCGATCAAGCATCTGGGCAACCGAGCGCGCTACCGTGCCCGAGACCGGCCCCGTAGCTCAGTGGATAGAGCGACAGACTTCGAATCTGTGCGCGGAGGTTCGACTCCTCCCGGGGCCACTCCCGAAGTCCCTCCACCTGAGCCGGTTAGCCGTGATCGCGGAACGCTCGGGTGGGTTGTGGGGCAACGCGTGGGGCAACGCGAGCCTCTTGCGACCTCGGTAGATTCCCGAGCGTTCTGCGGCTGCCCGACCCGATGCTCTCTCGCGGCGGTCCCCTGGCCGATGGGGCTGGGCTGGTCCTACGAGCTGAAATAGGAGGCTTCCGCGCGATCTTCTCGACCGAGGACGGCGTCTGCGTTCGCAGCAAAACGTGGCTGGAACATGCCGAGGCTCTGCCCGGGCTTCGGCAGCTTCTTCCCCCCGGACTCGTCCTCGACGGCGAACTCGTTGCCTGGCGCAAGAGCGAGCCGTACTTCCCGCTTGTCTGCAGCCGCGTCCTGGACCGCGACATGTGGGTGCCGGTGACCCTCGTCATCTTCGACCTGCTCTGGACGACGGCGACGACCTCACGGGGGGGCAGGCCCTCAGCGAGCGCCGGAGACTGCTTGAAGATCTCGATCTCCGCGGGCCAACCTGGACGACCGCAGACACCTTCGACGACGGCCCCACGCTTCTTCACGGCCGTCTGCGGACTCGGGTTCGAGGAGGTCGTGGCGAAGAAGCTAACGAGCCGCTACCGGCCGAACGACCGCGCCTGGATCAAGGTCAAGAACCCGAACTACTGGCGTCGCGACGCTGACGAGAGGCCATGCGCGGAAGCACGAGCGTCGCGTGCGAACTCGCGAAGTGACATCGCGCACAAGATGTGGAAGGGTTTGAGTAGAAGGGGAACGAGGAGAAGGAGGGGACATGAGCATGCGGTTGGCAGTTCTCGTCGCTGTCGCGTTCGTACTTCCGGTGGCCGTGGCAGGCGCGGCCGTCGACGTGGAGGTCGTCGTTGACTACGACCTAGCGACGGGTGAGCAGCCGGAGGGTGTCGCGGTCGACAAGCGGGGAGACGTCTTCGTGAGCCTCACGCCGCTCGGCCGGATCGAGAAGATCGACCGGGACGGGTCGCGTTCGACGCTCGCGCAGATCGTCTCGGGCGGCGGAGTAAATGGGCTGGCGGTTGACGCGCCGGGGAACGTCTATGCGGCCGTCGCCACCTTGGACGTCGCGACTTCGGGCGTGTACAAGGTCGCGCGGGACGGGTCGTTTACACGCCTGCCTGGGACCGAGGCGATCGTGTTCCCGAACGGCGTGACGCTCGATAAGCGGGGAAACGTCTACGCGACCGATACGGTCCTCGGCGCGGTGTGGCGGATTCCTGCCAAAGGGGGACCGGCCGAGCTCTGGTTCCAGTCGCCGCTATTGGAGGGCGACGGCAGCTTCGGGCTCGGGTTTCCGCTCGGTGCGAACGGGATCGCCTTCCGGCACAAGGAGATCGTCGTCGGTAACACCGAATTCGGGCGGCTCGTGCGGATCGAGATCGAGCCAGACGGAAGCGCAGGAGCGTCCTCCGTTCTCGCGGAAGATCTGGCGCTCCTCTCGGTCGACGGGATCACGTTCGACGTGCACGGGAATGTCTGGGCCGCCGTGATCGCGCAGAGCACGATCGTGAGCGTGTCGCCGAGCGGAGACGTGACGACGGTCGCGACTGCGGCGGACGGTCTCGACTGGGCGTCGAGCATCGCTTTCGGCAAGCACGGCGATCTTTGGGCGGTCAACTTCGCGATCGGGCCGACGGTAAGCACGGGACCGGCGCTCCTCCGCCTTGCGGTCGGTGTAAAAGGGCAGCCGCTTCCCTAGTCGGCGGTCTGGGGGCGGCGAGCACCGGCTCGTCGCCCCTTCCCAACGAGAGGCCGTGAGCCGGAACAATCACCGTCGAGTATCCGAAGTGCGGGACGCGCTACCAGGATTGGCACCGCGCGAGCATGAACTTCGGCCTCGACGACTTCGACGAGGAGTACCCCCGCGAGGCGAGCACCGCGACCTGCCCGAGCTGCGGTCACGTCGTCGAGCTGGACGCGCTCATCGTGACGGGCGACGTCTGGACGATGCGCGGCTAGGAGCGTTTGTCTAAATCGAGGGTGACGGCCCCCGAGCGGGGGCCGTCGGTACCTCACCGGGGGCCCAAAGACGGAACCCATGGCTCGCTGCCCTATCTAGGCGGTGATGCCCGCCTTGGTGCTCACGCCGAGCGCAGTCGCGAGCAGAATCTCGCCGAACTCCGTGTCCACGAGCTGGATCTCGTCCGACATGTTCTCCGCGACCCACGAGGCGACCGCCTTGTTCCCCTGTTCCGCATCCTCCGCGGACTCCCAGGCGCTGAACGAGACGAGTGTGCTCTCGTTCGCGGCGACCGTGTAGGACTTGAAGCCGGACAGCCCTTGGAAGATCGGCAGGATGCCCTCTTCCGCCTTGCGGGCGAGTTCCTGCGCGTCGCCTGAGTACGTGTACTTCGCCATACGACCGTGCATGCGACCTCCTGTCCTTGCCGCCACGTCGCCTCGTGGACCTCCACGACAGCCTGGCGGCTCCGTACGGGAGCCTTACACATCTCGTGCCAGATGTCTCTAGGTCGAAGCATCGGCTGGTCGAAAGCGTCGGGTCTCCATGCCGCGAGCCGACGAACCTCTCGCGCTCGACTGAGCGCCTTCCCGAGCGGGGCGAGCATCGTGACTGACGTGAGTGGAGGGGGCCACGGCGGGGCCACCAGACCCACCGAGAAGGGCCGAGACTGAGAGGCTCGCGTTCCCACCGGAAAGAGCGGGTTAGCACGGAGTTCTCTCGGTGCGTCTCGGCCTGTCTGGACGCCACGACGAGCTTCGAATCTGTGTGCGGAGGTTCGACTCCTCTCGGGGCCATTGCCCGCAACCGCTGCAGCCCGAACAGGAACAGACGCGCCGCTCGCCGAGTAGAGGTCGTTTGATTTTCGCACCGCGCTGGGTACGGTGAGAGCACAGGGGCAAGAACACAAGGGGGAGAGATGACTGGGGAGAGATTGACCGCGACTGCGGGCCGAGTCGCCGAGCCTGGATACAACTGGGGCATCGCAGCCGCGTTGATCGGCGGCACAGTTCTTGCGTACGCATGCGCTGGGTGGGGCGTTTACGCCCTACTCTCGGCAATCCTGTGACGGGCCGAGGCGCGACAGGTTACGAAGTTCGATCGGGGGGCCGGCTCGTCTCGCACCAACAGGCGAGCACTGCCCAGGAGGCGGTTCTCCACTACGTCCGCTCGCTCGGATCTCGCGAGGACGAGATCAGGAGACTCGGCCCCGACGCCGTTGCGTGGCGGGGTGCCATCTTCACCGCTGCCGCGTCGATTGCCGAACCGTCAGGCGACACCGCTGCCTGACTTCGGCTACCGACCGGCGCGCACGCGCTGATAGACACGCGCTGATAGAGACGCGTCTAAGACCACCCTTCACACGGTCCTGCTCCTTGGCAGAAGCGGCACAAGGGGAGGTCAACTGCCGGCTTCCTTGTGACGGGCTGACCGCCAGGTGCCCTACCCCCTGAGCTCCAACTGCGGTGACTGGCGTACCACGTGTGGGGTTGCCCGAAACCCGGCCGCTGGGCCACAGACGTGTTTCATTGCGCGCGTGGGCGGGCATGGTCGATTGTCGAATGCGTGAGCTTGCCACCCTCATCGTCATCCTCTTGGCGCTCACCGTGATCTTCGCAATCTCCGTTTCATTCATGGCTGGCGTTCTTACCGCCCCGTAGCTCAGGCGTGACTCACGTGGACCGGATGCCGCGCCATGCAGACCTGCCGAACACCCGCGTCGCTACATAACCGAGAGTGCGGCGCCAGGTCGAGACACCTTCCACTCGCATGATCTCGCGGAACAACCGGTCGGCCTCGGCCCTCGTGTAGGTGCGCGGCGGGGTCACGGCGCCGCCCAGAGGCTTGCCGCGGTACCGGTAGAGGAAGTCGTGCAGAAGGGGCGCCGCGATCGAGAGCTCGAACGGCGCGATGAACGACCAGAAGACGCGCGGCACAGAGGAGAGGTCGAACTCGAAGCCGGCCGGCACCGTGATCATGGTCTCGCCGTCTCCGAAGTGGTACGAACGCTCGAGGCGCCACCGACCGTCGCCCAGATACGTCACCAGCGGTGCCGCAAGGCGCGACTCCTCGATGACGACCGGGTCGTGATCGAGGCGGTAGACCCACTCCTGCATCGCTCGGATCATGGCGCAGCGCGCGTCAATCCACGTGCACCTTCTTGCCGTAACTACCCTGACACGAGGTCAACGGGCAAAGGGGGACTCCACATGACCCGGGCTCTTGCACTCATCTTGGCGATCTCGGCGACGCAGACTGCGTCGGCACTCGCGGCCACGAACGCGGCCTTTCCGAACAGGATCGAGCTCCCGGACGGCTTCCAGCCCGAGGGGATCGCGATCGCAGGCCAACGCTTCTTCACTGGCTCGCTCGCAAACGGAGCGATCTACAGCGGAAGCCTGCGCACCGGTGAAGGCTCGCTGCTCGTACAGCCGCAAGCCGGTCGCGTGGCCGTCGGGATGAAGGCCGACCGCGGTCGGCTCTTCGTGGCGGGCGGCAACACCGGCATGGCGTTCGTGTACAGCACTCAGACCGGACAGAGCATCGTCTCGTACCAGCTCTCGAGCGGCGGCAGCTTCATCAACGACGTGGTGGTGACGAAGAGCGCCGCGTGGTTCACGGACTCGCTGAAGCCCGTCCTGTACCGGGTTCCGCTCGGACCCGGCGGGCGCCCTGGCGCGCAGTCAGCCGTGACGACGGTGCAGCTCTCGGGCGACTACCAGCACGGATCGGGCTTCAACGTCAACGGGATCGACGCGACCCCGAACGGCAAGACGCTCGTCATCGTCCAGTCGAGCACCGGCAAGCTCTTCACCGTGACGCAAACGGGCGTGACGAAGGCAATCGTGCTCGCGAGCGGCGAGAGCGTGCCGAACGGAGACGGGATCCTGCTCGACGGGAAGACGCTCTATGTGGTGCAGAACCGGCTCAACGTCGTCGCGAAGATCAGCCTCGCCTCTGATCTGCGCACGGGGCGCGTCCTCCGCCGGATCTCGAACCCCGGCTTCGACGTCCCGACGACGGTTGCGGAGCACGGGAACCGCCTGTACCTCGTCAACGCTCGCTTCGGTACCACGCCGACCCCGACCACCGACTACTGGGTGACGCAAATCAGGAAGTAGCTCCATGCGGTTGCCATCCATGGATCGCGGGTACAGGAGGCCACAGTGGCCGGAAAGCTCCTTCGCGTGTACGTGCAGGATCACCATGCAGCGTCCGCGGCCGGCCTGAATCTCGTACGGCGGCTGGCGCGAGAGAACGCGTCGACGCCCTTCGCCGGCGAGCTCTCCCGCCTCGCGGCCGAGATCGCCGACGACCGAGCGAAGCTCGGCGCGGTTCTGCGGAGCCTCGACGTGGAGCCGAGCCGGCTCAAGATCGGACTTGCCCGGGCGGCCGAGCGCGTCTCTCGCCTCAAGCTGAACGGGCGCTTGCTCGGCTACTCGCCCCTCAGCAGAGTGCTCGAGCTCGAGACGCTCGGTGCCGGGATCCTCGCGAAGCGCGGCCTGTGGAGCGCGCTCGCCCAGGCGAGCGTAGGCCACCACGCTGGAATGGAGCTCGGCGAGCTGGTCGACCGCGCCAACGGGCAGCTGGCCGTCGTCGAGCAGCTGCGAGAGCGGGCGGCGGCCATCGCGTTTACGTCCGCCACGGACTGAGCTCGGCGTTACTCGATCCGGTCCTTGTACCGGCGTGCCGCCCGGCTCTCCCGCGCCCGCTGCCGCCAGCGCTGCTTCGCCTCCCGGCGCAGCCGCGTGCTCGAGCGCATCTCGATCGCTCGCAGCTCGCGCTGAAGCTTGCGGTAGCTCTGGTAGCGGTCGGGATCGAGCGCCCCGCTCGCGAGAGCCTCCTGCACGGCGCAGCCCGGCTCCGTGTCGTGACCGCAGTCGTTGAAGCGGCACTCCGCCTGGAGCTCCGCGATGTCGGAGAAGGCGCTGTCGACGTCGCCCTCCCAGACCTGGAGCTCGCGCAGCCCGGGGGTGTCCACGAGCAGCGCGCCGCCCGGGAGGACGAGCAGCTGCCGGTGCCGGGTCGTGTGCCGCCCGCGGCCATCGCGCCGCAAGTCTCCGGTCGGCATCAGCCTGCGTTCGGCGAGACGGTTGATGAGCGTCGACTTGCCGACGCCCGACGACCCCAGCAGGACGAAGGTCCGCGCGGGACGAAGCAGCGCGCGGACCTCGTCGACTCCCTCGCCCGTGAGGTTCGAGACCGCGAGCACCGGAACTCCGATCGCGACCGCCTCGGCCTCGACGAGCTTCTCGAGGTTGTCGCAGACGTCGAGCTTCGTCAGCACGAGCACGGGATCGGCGCCGCTGTCCCAGGCGGCGGTGAGATAGCGCTCTATCCGCCGAGGGTTGAAGTCGCCGTCGAGGCCGGAGACGAGGAGGACCGTGTCGACGTTCGCCACCAGGATGTGCTCCTCGGCTTTGAGCCACGGAGTCTTGCGTGAAACCTTCGAATGACGTGGGAGAACCGCCTCAATGGCGGCGCCGCCTCCGGCCGCGTCACACACGGCGACCCAGTCGCCGACTGCAGGCATCGAGCCCCAGAGCTCGTTGTCCCGCAGCCGCCCGCGGGCGCTCGCGAGTCGCTCGTCCCGCTCGCCGCGCACGAGATACCCGCCGCGATGCTCCGCGACGATCCGAGCGGGCTCGAAGCCGCGCTCGGCATAGGGTGTGAAGGCCGCCTCGAGCTCGTCGGTCCAGCCGAGAGCGGCCAGGGTTCCATCGGACAACGTGAAGCTCCTTCGCTCGGATGGGTGAACCAGGCCGCGGCTCGCGGCATCCGAGAAAGGGAGTTGCTAGAGGATGGACGCGAGCCGGAGGGAGATGTAATCGATCACTTTCATGGTCTCCTCCTCTCGCTCGACGGAACCTGCGGCCGCGAAGCGGACGCCTTCAGGGATCTGCGCGATCGAAATCTGCGCTAGCGGATTTCGGTCTCGCGCCAACACGATCAGGGTACGCGTCACCGGCGATTGCGTCAACCGCTTGACTGGATCGACCCAATTCCCGTTGAATTCACCAGGGAGTGAGAATCGGGGGATGAAAATCGAGACTGCGGCCGCCCGTAGGGAGGCGACGAACGGCGTCCCCACCGTTCAGCTCGAAGCCGTCCGCAAGAGCTTCGGCGACAACCTCGTGCTGGACGGGATCGACCTCAGCGTCGACCTGGGTGAGGTCCTCGTCATCATCGGCCCGAGCGGCAGCGGCAAGAGCACGCTCCTGCGCTGCGTCAATTTGCTCGAGCCGATCCAGTCGGGTCGAGTCTTCTTCGAAGGCGAGGAGATCACCCGCAAAGGCGCCAACGTATCGGCGATCCGCCAACGGATCGGGATCGTCTTCCAGCAGTTCAACCTCTTCCCCCACCTGACCGCGATCGACAACCTGACGCTCGCCGCCCGGCGCATTCGCAAGATGCCGCGTGGTGAAGCCGAACGGCGAGGACGGGAGCTGCTCGCCAGCGTCGGCCTCGCGGAGAAGGCGGACCAGCATCCGCATCAGCTGTCTGGTGGCCAGCAGCAGCGGGTCGCGATCGCCCGGGCGCTGATGATGCAGCCGCACGTGATGCTCTTCGACGAGGTCACGTCCGCCCTCGACCCGGAGCTCGTCGGCGAGGTGCTCGTCGTAATGCGTAACCTTGCGCGCGAGGGAATGACCATGCTCATCGTCACGCACGAGATGCAGTTCGCTCGTGAGGTCGGCGATCGGGTGATCTTCATGGACGGGGGAAAGATCGTCGAACAGGGCCACCCGAAAGAGGTGCTCGACAATCCGAAGGAGGAACGGACGAGACAGTTCCTGCGCAGGACACTTCAGCTCGACCATGCCTTGGACGAGCTCACCATCCACGAAGGAGGAGACAACGAATGAGACGACTTTTCGTCGTCATCGCCGCGACCGTGACCGTAGGCGTCGGAGTCGCGGCTTGGGGTACGGCTGCGTCGGCCCGTGAGGCCGGCCCGGCCGGTGCTGTCAGCGCTGAGCAGAAGAAGCCACTCCCGGCGCTGCCCGCCAACATCAAGTCCCGCGGTCGCTTCAACATCGCGATCAAGTGCGACTCGCCGCCCTTCGGGTACATCGACGTCCGCGGCCGGAACGCCGGCGTCGACGTCGAGATCGCCCGCTGGTTCTCGCGCTTCGCATTCGGCAAGCCGAACCGCGTGAATCTCACCTGCGTCACCACGCCAGCCCGTGAGCCGGCGATCACCAGCGACCGCGTGGACATGGTCGTCGCGACCTTTACGTACACGCCCGACCGCGACACGCGGATCGACTTCTCGCGGGCGTACTACAAGGCGACGGGCCGCCTGCTCATGCCGAACAGCGCTCCCAACACCTACCTATCGCAGCTTGCCGGCAAGACGATCGCGACCACGACCGGCTCGATCTACGACCGCTGGATGAAGAACTGCTACAAGGACACGAAGGTCGTCGCCACGGACAGCTTCACGAACGCGCTGCTCGAGTTCCGCAACGGACGTGCAGACGCACTCATGTGGGACGACACCGTCCTCGTCGGCATCGCCGCGCAGGACCGATCGCTGAAGCTCACGGAGGATCAGTTCCTCGACCAGCACTACGGCATCGGCATCAAGCAGGGAAACACGGCACTGAAGGCATGGATCGACTCGCGCCTCGAGGTCATGCGCAAGCGGGACACCTTCGTCAAGATCCTCAAGGATCAGATTCCGGCGCGGAACTTCGCGTCGTTCTCGAAGAACGTCCTCAGGCCGAACAACCGTTTCGGGTACTCGCAGGGGGACATCACCACGAAGTGCTCATAGGGGCAACCGCGTCTAGTTCCGTCGTAGGAGCGGCCACGCGACGCGTGGCCGCTCCTCTGTGTTGATGACCTCATGACCACCGTTCTCGCCCTGCAGTGGGACTGGTCGTTCTTCACCGAGAACGCGGACGAGCTGCTCGCGGGGATGCGGCGGACACTCGAGGCATCCGCAATCGGTATCGCCGGAGCTCTCGTGATCGGGCTCGTGCTGGGGGCCGCACGCGCGCACCGCATTCCGGTCGTGAGCCAGCTCGCTGGCATCTACGTGGAGGCGATCCGGAACACGCCGATCCTCGTTCAGATCTTCATGTTGTACTTCGCGCTCCCGCAGATCGGGATAAGGCTGGACGCGTTCATAGTCGCCTGGCTCGCTGTGATGATCTGGGGGGGAGCGTTCAACACAGAGAACTTCCGCGCGGGCTTCGAAGCGGTACCTGTGCGTTATCGAGAGGCTGGCCTCGCACTCGGGTTCAGCCGGATGGCGACGTTCTTGAACGTGACGCTGCCGATCGGCGGACGGATCTCGCTCCCGTCGTCGATCAACACGTACATAAGCATCGTCAAGAACACCTCGCTCATGTACGTGATCGCCTACCCGGAGTTCACGACGACCGCGCTCCAGATCAACGCGCTGACGCTCCAGACGACCGAGACGTTCGCCGCCCTCGCCGTCGGCTACCTGATCGTCGTGTGGACGATGTCCGTGCTCATCCGCCTTGTCGAGGCGCGGCTCGCACTCCCGAAGGACACGCGATGAACATTCCGGACTGGGTCCAGCCAGTGGCCGAGTACGTGTTCCGTACGGGCCTCGTGAACACGCTCAAGATCTCCGCACTCGCACTTGTCGGAAGCACGGTCATCGGAATCGTGCTCGGCACGCTGCTGACGATCCGGTTCCTCCCGGGCCAGGCTTTGATCCGGCTCTACATCGAGGTCTGGCGCGGCCTCCCGATCCTGGTCACGATCTTCATGATCTTTTTCCTGCTCCCGTCGCTGAGCCAGCAGCTGCGCGTCGACGACCCGCTCATCGCCGCGGCCATCGGGCTGACGCTGTGGGGCTCGGCGCAGGTCGCGGAAGCCACTCGGGGAGCCGTCGCATCGATCCCACGCGAGCAGCACGAAGCCTCGGCAGCCCTCGGGTTCGGCTGGATCGGGCGACATGTCCACGTGATCCTGCCCCAGGCAGTGCGCCGACTCCTGCCGCCGATCGTCGGCCTCCTGGTGAACATCATCCAGAACACCACGATCGCGCAGGTCATCGGCGCTCCGGAACTGCTCGAATCCAGCGAACGGCAGGTCGAGCGGTTGACGTTCGAGGGACAGGAGCACGCCGTCGAGATCTACGGCGCGGTGATGGTGCTTTTCTTCCTCATCTCATTCCCGCTGACGCGGCTCGCGGCTTACCTCGAGCGCCGGCTCGTCTGAGCCGGGCCGCGGCTATCCTGTTTCGAGCACGGTGGCGGTAGCTCAGTTGGTAGAGCCCCGGGTTGTGGTCCCGGTGGTCGCGGGTTCGAGTCCCGTCCGCCACCTCTCTATCCAAGCCGTTTTTTCGTTTCCACAAATGTAGAAGCGCCGGGGATGGCAACGGTTTGGCAACGACTACGCCTCCAGCGCCTTCCGCATTCGCTCCAGGCGAGCCTCGGCGTCTCCCTGGACGCGGGTGTAGATGTCCAGCGTGGTCGACGGCCGCGCGTGACGCAGTAGCGCCTGAGCCGTAGGAACGTCCACCCCGTTCGCCGCGAGTCGAGATGCGAGAGTCGTCCTTAGATCGTGTAGTCGGAACGGCTCGCCAAGGGTGGCCTCTGTTGCCACCTGCCACGCCCTGAGTGCGTTTCGACGACTGAGTGGCCGACCACGTGTCCCGGTGAAGACGAACGCGTCCGAGGAAGCCGCGAGGAAGCCCTGACGCATGAGCGTCCGCCGTCGTTTCTTGACAATGGCGACGGCCGCGACTGAGAGCGGAACGGTCGCCATGCTTCCCGGAGTCTTCGCGCTGCGGACACTCCCGTCCGCGTCAAGCTGGCCGGCGATCGTCCACGTCCCGGCGTTCACGTCCACGTCCTCGAAGCGCACAGCGAGAGCCTCGGAGATGCGTGCGCCGGTCTCGGCGATGAAGCCGACGAGCGGCCTGTACGTCGGCCCCACCTTCGCGAGCGCGGCCGTGAGCTCGTCGTCGGAGAGGGCCCGAGGCTCGAACCGCTCGGCGTCCGTGCGCCGTAGGTCGCGGGGGAAGCGTTCACGCGCCCGCGTCACGGGGTTCTCAGCCGCGAGCCCTTCCGCAACTGCCCAGGCGAACATCGACGAGGCGACGGACACGACGTTGCGGTGCGTCTTGGCTCGCATCGTCGGCAACGCTCGCGCGAAGCGTCGGATGGCGAAGGCATCGACTTCGTAAACGCGCAGGCGTCCGAGGTTCGGCACGACGTGAACCGTTAGCCGTGCGTGGAGGTCCTCCCGCGTGCGGGGCGAGTAGGCGAGGTCGGCGTCGATGGCCTGACGGAAGGATTCCGCGAGCCGTTCGACGGTCAGGCGGCGATCAGCTGTTACCGGGGTAACACCTCGCGCATCCGAGCGGAGCCGCTCGGCTTCCGCGACGGCATCGCTACGACTGCGTGCGTCGAGCTTGCGCGTGACGACGCGGCCGTTGAGCCTGGCCCGATACTCGAAGACTTCGCGTCCGTCTCCGACGGTGCGGCTGTAGAGGCCGGGGACGCGCTTACCGCGCGTCTCGACGGGTGTACGGTGAATAGCTGTCACGGGAGCATCCCTCCTGTGGCCGGGGCGGGGCCGGTTGCACGGTGCCCGCCCATTTCTCTTGGACGGCCCGACCTTAGCAACGTTTTCCCGGCATTCATAGCCCAGTCCTCCTGTCGAGCTCATCGAGCAGCGCCGACTTACGCACGAGCAGACGCTTCCCGTCCCTCGTCACGTCACCAGCTAGCCACCCACGGCGAAGCCGGCAACGGATCGCGTTCTCGCTCGTCGAGAGCAAGTCTGCGGCCTCAGCTGTTGTAAGCCACTCCTGCCGTGCCTCTGAGCGGTCACGCGCGGCGAGCTCCCTGCGGAGAGCTTCTAGGACGAAGGCGTGAAGCTCGTCGCGGGCATCCGGGCTAAGGGCGGAGATGAAGCTCACGCGGCTTCGTTCTCCACGGGCGTCTGATCGTCTTTGCTCACCCGGTGTTACCCCCGGCGGGAACTTCCAGGCCGTCGCGGGGCAGCGAGAGCGAGCGGAATGTCTGCCCAAAGCGCCGCTCGCCCGCAGCCGAGAGCCGCCATCCCCCTGTGCCAGTCTCGACGACGATGCCGTCCGCTTGCGACTCGGCCAACAGTTCCGCGGTCCTCTCGGTGCTGCGGTTCAGGCGGGCAGCCAGCGTCGCCGTCGTGAGCGCCGTCTCACTACCGTTGGCGGTAATGGCCTCGTCCTCCACCGGCGAAATCTCCACGCCGGAGCGTCGCGCCCACGCCTCCGCGTGCTTGAGAGCCTCGCCGCACAAGTACGGGCGCCGTCGGGTCATGGCGCCACCTCCTCACTGAGCGAGCGAAATGCGTGGCCGAAACGCGCTTCTGCCGCAGCGGATAGCCGCCACCTGCCCGCCGCGCACTGCACCACGACACCATCTTCTTCCGACTCCGTCAGAAGCCGGGCCGTCCATTCGGCGCTGCGATCCAGGCGGGCGGCGATTGTCTCCGTCGGGAGTCCGCGTCTGGCTTTACCGTTGGCGGTACGAACCGTCGCGCTCACGCTGGCTCTCGCTCGTGGCGCGTCTCGTCCATCCGAACAGCGAGCCCAAGTCCCTCGTCGATGTCCAAACCGTCGCGGCGGGCGCCGACCGCGCAGGTTGCACAGACGGCCAGACGGGCGCCCTTCGCGTAGTCGAGGACGTACTTGGCGATCCGGGCGTCGCAGAGGTCGCAGCAGGTGTGAAACTCCTTACTGCTCATGCTGCTGCCGCCCTGACGACGTAGCGGTGAGCAAGCTCCGCCTGCTTCCACTCGCCCTCGGTGATGTGTCCGTCCTCGAAGGCGGCGAACATCCGCGGGAGGTAGGTGTCGTCACCGGGTAGCGGCCGCGCACTCTCGCGAGCACCCTCTAAAAAGACGCTAGAAACGCTAGGGACGCTAGAACCCGCTCCGCTCCTAGCCTCGGTTCTAGCGTCTCTAGCGTCTCTAGCGTCTCTAGCGTTCTTTTCGAGGTAGGCCGAGACGGTCTCTGCGGTGAAATCGGCGGCGTCGTAGCCGCGGACATTTTTCTCACCGATCCAGAGTTGTTTCGGCTTGATGCCGAACGGCTTCAGGAGCTTCGCGAGCCGGGCGGAGGGGCCTTTGAGTTCGCCCTTCGCGACTTGCGCCTCAAACCATTTGGCCCAAGGGCCTTCATCCTTCGCGACCAAGTAAACGAGGATGTCCACGGTTGCAAGTTCCCCTGCTGGTTCTAGTACCTCCCAGACATGCCGTAGCGCGAGCGTCCCCACATCCTCTGCGTCCCCGTCGTCATCCGAGGGGTTCAGGGCTAGCGCGGCCTTGACAGCGCGCTTCGGCCAATCGCCACCGGCGGCTGCTGCGATCGCGAACAGCGGCCTCCAGTTATTCCAGGCGCGATCGTGGAGGCCGTCAGGGCGTTCGACCTTCGCGCTCGCGATCTCGTCGAGGTTGTCGAGCACGAAGCGGGCGAGTCGGCGTCGTGCCCCCTCGCAATCCCGCCTGACGAGTTCGGGGTCGAACGCATCCCGCTTGGTGACGCTCGTCGGCTTGCGCGTGAGGACAATCCGAATCGAGCGATCTTCGATCGTGTCTGGGAGGCGACCTATCGCGGCGACGAGTTTCGGCGCCCACGTCGAGAAGAGTCTCGGCTCGTTCGCGTCGCCTTCTGCCCGGACGACGAAGGCGGTGTCGCGGGCACTCCAGACGGAGCCGGATTGG
>Ga0136613_10000636_pt1 | contig 16579 bp, 14 predicted proteins | sample AntDrymUQ2722106_2_FD_106649 | JGI IMG/M metagenome (GOLD analysis project Ga0136613, IMG submission 106649) | Polar desert sand microbial communities from Dry Valleys, Antarctica - metaG UQ272 (21.06) | ecosystem: Environmental > Terrestrial > Soil > Desert | place: Antarctica: Dry Valley... | reverse complement strand
CGGTCACCTCGATGCCGCGCCGGCGTGCGGCCCGGTCGATGACTCCCTGTTCGACGAGCAGGGTGACCCAGAAGGCGGTGACGTTCGAGCCCAACGTCCCGTCGCTGGCGCTGACACCCTGGTCGGCTAGTTGGGGGTTGTCGGCGATGGCGCGCAGCTCGCGGTCGAGGGACGACCGCGACGTCTCGGCGCCGTTCACGGCCAGCGCGATCGGCCGGACGCTGTCGCACCCGGCGCCGAGGATCGCGCCGAGGGTTGCGAGCGCGACGAGAGAGACGAAACGGTTTTTCACGGTGCCGCGGAGCCTACCGGCGCGTTCTCGTCCACGGGGATCAGTTCCCGGAACAGGTCGACGAGGGCGGCGGGGACCGACGCGCCCCCGTGGTTGGCGAGATGGCCGGTGAGCGGCACGACAACCTCTTCGCCTGCCTTCGCCACCGCCTTCGGGACCAGGCGCCGCAACCGCAGCTTCTTCGACTCGGGGAGCGCCAGTCCGACGATCCGGGCGGTGCCTCGTTGCACCGAGACGCTGCGCACCCCGACGCGCACGCACTCGGCCCGCAGCCGGGCAACCTCGAGGAGTGCCTCGGCCGGCGGCGGCGGCGGGCCGTAGCGGTCGACCCACTCGGCCCGGATGTCCTCGATGTCGGCCGGGGATGTGACCGCGGCCAGCCGGCGGTACGCCTCCATGCGCACGTCGTCGCGGGTGACGTAGTCGCGCGGGAGGTGGGCGTCGACGGGAACGTCGATCGTCACCTCGACCGGTGCCGGGAGCGTCTCGCCGGTCAGCTCGCCCACCGCCTCTGTGACCATCTGGCAGTACAGGTCGAAGCCGACCGCGGCGATATGGCCGGACTGCTCACCGCCCAGGAGGTTTCCGGCGCCCCGGATCTCGAGGTCGCGCATGGCGATCTTGAAGCCCGAGCCGAGCTCGGTGAACTCGCCGATGGTCTTGAGGCGCTCGTAGGCCTCCTCGGTGAGCGCCCGGTCGGCGGGATGCAGCAGGTAGGCGTACGCCCGCTGGCCCCGCCGCCCGATCCGGCCGCGCAGCTGGTACAGCTGCGCCAGGCCGAGCAGGTCGGAGCGGTCGACCACCAGCGTGTTGACGGTCGGGATGTCGAGACCGCTCTCGACGATCGTGGTGCACACGAGCACATCGGACTCGCGCTCCCAGAAGTCGAGCACGACCCGCTCCAGTCGCCCCTCGTCCATCTGGCCGTGCGCGACCGCGACCCGGGCCTCGGGTACCAGCTCGCGGACCCGCTCGGCGACGAAGTCGATGTCCTGCACCCGGTTGTGCACGAAGAACGCCTGGCCCTCGCGCAGCAGCTCGCGCCGGATGGCCTCGGCGACCGCCCGGTCCTCGTACTCGCCGACATAGGTGAGGATGGGCTGGCGGTCCTCGGGCGGCGTGTTGACGAGTGAGAGGTCGCGGATACCGGTGAGCGACATCTCCAGCGTCCGCGGTATCGGCGTCGCCGTGAGCGTGAGCACGTCGACGTCGGTACGCAGGCTCTTGATCCGCTCCTTGTGCTGCACGCCGAAACGCTGCTCCTCGTCGATCACGAGCAGACCGAGGTCGCGGAAGCGCACGTCGTCCGACAGCAACCGGTGGGTGCCGATCACCACGTCGACGGTGCCGTCGCCGACGCCGGCGACCACCGCCGCCTGGTCCCGGCTGGTCAGGAACCGCGACAGCACCTCGACCCGCACCGGGTAGTTGGCGAATCGCTCGCGGAACGTCTGGCCGTGCTGGTTGGCGAGCAGGGTGGTGGGGACGAGCACGGCCGTCTGCTTGCCGTCCTGCACCGCCTTGAACGCGGCCCGCACCGCCACCTCGGTCTTGCCGTAGCCGACGTCGCCGCACACGAGCCGGTCCATCGGGACGGGCCGTTCCATGTCGCCCTTGACCTCCTCGATGGCCCGGGCCTGGTCGGGGGTCTCCTCGAACGGGAACGCCTCCTCGATCTCGCGCTGCCAGGGCGTGTCGGCCGGGAAGGCGTGGCCGGGAGTAGCGAGGCGGCGCCGGTACAGGACGACCAGCTCCTGGGCGATCTCCTGCACCGCCCGCCGCACCCGCGCCCGGGTCTTCTCCCAGTCGGCGCCGCCGAGGCGGCTGAGCGCGGGGCTGTCGCCGCCGGTATAGCGGCGGACGGTGCCGACCTGGTCAGTGGGGATGTAGAGCTTGTCGCCACCCCGGTACTCGAGCAGCAGGTAGTCGCGTTCGACGCCCGCGATGGCGCGGTTGACCATGCCGGCGTACCGACCGACGCCGTGCTGATGGTGCACGACGAAGTCACCCGGCTCGAGTGCGTCGTAGAAGTCGGTGGTTCGCTGCGCGCCCCGCCGGCTCGGCGCCCGGTGGACACGCCAGCGGCCGGTGAGGTCGGCCTCGGCGACGAGCGCCAGCTTCGCCTGGGGCATCACGACGCCCCGCTCGAGCGGCGCGACGACGATCTCGACGTCGACGACGCCTTCACCGGCGAGGACATCGCGAAGGCGCTGGGCGGAGCCGGCACCCTCGGCCGCCAATACCACCCGGAAGCCGTCGCGCCCCAGGGCTCGCAGCCGGTTGGCCAGGCCCTCGGTGTCGCCGACGACGGGATCGAACCCGGTGCCCGCGAGCCGGGGAGTGTCCGGGCCCTCGGGCGCGGCCGGCACCGCCACCGCGCCCGCCGTCGTGTGCGCGAGCAGGCGGTCGAAGGGGAGCGAGAGCCGGGGGAAGTCGCGGTCGGCGGACGTTCCCCACGTGGTCGCGAGCGTGCCGGCGAGGCCGGCCTCCTCGTCGAGAAGCTCCTGGGCGCGGTCACGCATCCGCTTGGGTTCGACCAGCAGCACGAGCGCCTCGGCCGGGAGCAGATCGGGCAGGAGGTGCTCGCCCTCGCACAGCCACGGCAGCCACGACTCCATGCCGTCGAACACCTCGCCGACGGCGAGACGCTCCCACTGGTCACGGCCCCAGGGCTCGGCCGCGACCAGTCGCTCGGCGCGGGCGCGCACATCGTCGCTCGGCAGCAGCTCGCGGGTCGGGAAGATCCGCGTCTCCTCGAGCTCGTGGGTCGAGCGCTGGTCGGCGACCGAGAACCCCGACAGGCGGTCGACCTCGTCGCCCCACAGGTCGATGCGGACGGGGTGGTCGGCGGTGCTCGGGTACACGTCGACGATCGAGCCTCGCACCGCGACCTCGCCCCGGGCCTCGACCTGGTACTCGCGCCGGTATCCGCCGCCGACGAGGCGGGCGAGCACGTCGTCGCGGTCAAGCCGGTCGCCCCGGCGGATGCGGAGGGGGTCGACGTCCTCGACGTGGGGGCCGAGCCGCTGCACGAGGGCGCGGACCGGAGCCACGATCACCTGCGGCACGCTCGCAAGCGGCACGTCCGACGGACCGCCAGCCGACTTGGCGTCCGAGCGAGCGGCCGCGGGCGGGGTATCCCCGCCCGCAGCGAGCGAGGCAGAGGAGGAAAGCCGCCACATGACGCGGAGTCGGCGGCCCATGGTCTCGAGCGATGGCGACACCCGCTCGAACGGGAGCGTCTCCCATGCCGGGAAGAGCTCGACTGCGTCGGGCCCGAGGAAGCGGGCGAGGTCGTGGACGAGGCGCTCGGCCTCGGCACCCGTGGGCACCGCGAGCACGACCGGCCGCCGGCTGGTGACGAGGGCGAGGGCGGCGACGAACAGGGCCCGGGCGGCGTCGGGCACCGCCACGACCGGGGCGCGGTCGACGACGGCGCGCACCGCCGGCTCCTCGGCGAGGAGCGGCGCCAGATCAGCGAGGGGAGCGTTGGCGGTGGTCGTCATCGGGTCCTGGACGCGCGTCGACGCCCGGGACGCGGCCGCGCCCCGGGGTTCGCGCCCAGATTACCGGCCGTTGAACCGGTTCATGGCCGCCTCGACCCCGTCGGTCACGATCGTCTCGACCGCGTCGGCGGCGTGCTCGACGGTGACGTCCATGTCGGCGCGTTCCCGCTTCGAGAACCGGCGCAGCACGTGGTCGGCGCCCTGCTCCTTCGACACCGGCTTCCCCACTCCGATGCGGACCCGCTGGAACCCGTCGTCGTGCAGATGCGCCACGATCGATCGGAGGCCGTTGTGGCCGGCGAGGCCCCCGCCCGCCTTCACCTGGAGCGCGGCCACCGGCAGGTCGAGCTCGTCGTGCACGATCACGAGCTGCTCGGGCTCGACGCCGTAGCGGCGCACGAGCGGCCGGACCGCCTCGCCGGAGTCGTTCATGTACGTCAGCGGAATCGCCAGCGCGACCCGCTTGCCCCCCAGCCGCACCTCGTCGACGAGGGCGCGCTCCTTGCCCTTGCGCAGGCGTCCGCCGTGGCGCTTCGCCAGCAGCTCGACGACCTCGGCGCCGACGTTGTGGCGCGAGCCGGCATACTCGTCGCCGGGGTTGCCGAGGCCGACCACCAGCAGGTCGGCCGGGGTGCCCGTGCGCGGCGCCCGTCCCCGCCGGCGCCGCAGCACCTCCTAGCTCTCGGAGTCGGAGCCGCCGCCTTCGGGAGTCTCGCCACCCTCGGCCGCCGCACCCTCGCCCTCGGCGGCCTCGCCCTCCGGCACCTCGCCTTCGGCCAGCTCGCCCTCCTCGCCCTCGACCTCTTCGGGCTCGGGCTCCTCCTCGACCCGGGGCGGGATCACCTGCACGACGAGCTCGTCCTCTTCGTGCTGGACGGACACGCCCGGCGGTATGGTCACCTCTCCCAGGCGAATCTGATCGTTGATCTCGAGCGCGGACACGTCGACCTCGATGTCGGTGGGGATGTCCTCGGGCTTGGCCTCGATCGAGAGGTTGAACAGCAGCTGCTCGAGGATCCCACCGTCGCGCACACCGGCGGCCTCACCGGTCAGGCGGACGGGGATCTCGGCCTCCACCGCGACGTCGCGGCGGATGCGGATGAAGTCGACGTGCACCAGGTCACCGCGGGTCGGGTGGCGCTGGATCTGGCGGGCGAGAGTGAGCGCCTCGTCACCGTCGAGCTTGAGCGTGATCAGAGCGTTGGCACCGGCCTCGCCGGCGAGGATGTGCGCCAGCTCTCGCGCCGGTACGCAGACGGTGAGGGTCTCGGTCTCGAGCCCGTACACGACCGCCGGCACCTTCCCCTGCCGCCGCAGCCGGCCCGCGGGCCGGCTGCCCTTCTCGGTGCGGGGTTCGGCGGTGAGCGTGAGGTCGTCGGGCATGGCGGGAGAGGCCTCTCGGTCGTGCGGCGGCTGTCCATTGTGCTCCGCGGCGCGGCCGCGATGCCAAACGGCTACATGTTGTCGCCGCGGAAGATCTCGCTCACCGACGTGTCCTCGAAGACCGCGTCGAGAGCCTGGGCGACGATCGGCGCGATCGACAGCACGGTCATGCCGTCGAACTGCTTCTCGCCCGGGATCGGCAGCGTGTTCGTGACCACCAGCTCCTCGATGGGCGCGTCCTCGAGCCGTTCGACGGCGGGGCCGGAGAGGATCCCGTGTGTGGCCAGGATGTACACCGAGGTCGCGCCCCGCTCGATGAGCAGCCGAGCCGCGCTGCACACGGTGCTGGCGGTGTCGATCATGTCGTCGATGAGGACGCACGTCCGACCTTCGACCACACCGACGACCTCGGTCGCCTCGGCCACGTTGTGAGTCCCCTTCGGTCGCCGCTTGTCGATGAACGCGAGATCGGCGTCGATGTCGTCGTTGTCGCCGACGTAGTTGGCAAAGCGGCGGGTCAGCTTGCCGCCGCCGGCGTCGGGTGACACGACCGTGATCTGGCCCGAGACCTTCTCGGCGAGGTAGTCGGCCAGGAGCGGCACCGCGGTGAGGTGGTCGACTGGCATGTCGAAGAAACCCTGGGCCTGGCCGGTGTGGAGGTCGACGGTGACGACCCGGTCGGCGCCCGCGACCGTGATCATGTCGGCGAGGAGTCGCGCCGTGATCGGTTCGCGGCCCTCGGCCTTGCGGTCCTGGCGGGCGTAGCCGTAGAAGGGGCAGACCGCGGTGATCCGTTTGGCCGACGCCCGCTTGGCCGCGTCGATCATGATGAGCTGCTCCATGATGCGGTCGTTGATCGGGTCGCAGTGGCTCTGGATCACGAACACGTCGGCACCGCGGATGCTCTCGCCGTAGCGGCAATAAAGCTCGCCGTTGGCGAATGAGGAAAGCACGACCTCGCCCAGCGGGACCCCGAGGTGCTCGCCGATCTCCTTGCTCAGCGCGTCGTTGCCCCGCCCGGTGAAGAGCATGAGCTTCTTGGTGGGCGTCACCTGCATCCCGGTCCTCACTCGCTGCGGGCCGGGATACCCGGCCCGCGGTCGCTCGTTCGTCCGCCAGGCTCGGACTCCGCTCGCTGCGCTTGCTCCGCCGAGCCGGCCATCACTCCTCATCCTCGCGCCGGGAGGCCCAGTCTTCGTCGATTTCGGCCGGGACCCCCTTGGCCAGCGCCTTCGGCGGCACGTCCCGGGCCACCACCGCACCGGCGCCGGTGTAGGCGCCGTCGCCGACCTCGACCGGCGCCACCAGCACCGTGTTCGAGCCGATCCTGGCGTCCTTGCCCACCTTGGTGCGGTGCTTCTCCTTGCCGTCGTAGTTGGCGGTGATCGTGCCCGCGCCGATGTTGGCGCGGTCGCCGATGTCGGCGTCGCCGACATAGGAGAGGTGGGGGACCTTGGCGCCCTCGCCGATGTCGGAGTTCTTGATCTCGACGAAGTTCCCGATGTGGGCCCGGGCCGCGACCCGGGTGCCCGGCCGCAGGTGGGCGTAGGGGCCGCAGGTGACGTCGTCGCCGATCTCGGTGTCGCGGGCGACGGTCTGACGTACGACCGCCCGCTCGCCCACGATCGTGTCGACCAGATGGGTGTCGGGCCCTACGACCGCGCCGGCGCCGACCACGGTGCGCCCCTCGAGGATCGTGCCCGGGAGGAGCCGGGCGTCGGGCTCGAGCTCGACCGAGGCGTCGACGTACGTGCGGGCGGGGTCGATCATGGTCACGCCCTCGCGCATCCAGCGCTCGTTGATGCGGGCCCGCAGCACCGTCTCGGCCGCGGCCAGCTGGGCACGGTCGTTCACGTTCAGGGTCTCGACCGGATCGTCGACGGGCACACCGAGCACCCGGTGGCCTGTCTCCCGCAGCACGCCGATGACGTCGGTGAGGTAGTACTCGCCCTGGGCGTTCTCGGGGCTCAAGCGCCGGAGGGCAGGAGCGAGCAACCCCCGGCGGAAGCAGTAGAACGACGGGTTGATCTCGCGGATCGCGCACTGCTCGTCGGTGGCGTCGGCCTCCTCGACGATCTCGACCAACTGGTCGTTCTCGTCGCGCACCACCCGGCCGTAGCCAGAGGGATCGTCGACGACCGCCGTCAGCAGCGTGGCGGCGGCGTCCGACTGGCGGTGCGCCCGCGCGAGAAGCGCAAGGGTCTCGGGTCTGACCAACGCCATGTCGGCGGTGATGACGAACAGGTCGTCTTCACCGTCCCCGTCGAATCCACTCGCGGTGAGGGCGACGCTGGCGGCGTCACCGGTGCCTCGCAGCACCCGCTGCTCGACGAACTCGATGGGGGTCTCGGTCGCGATCTGCTCCTGCACTGTCTTGGTGACGAGCTCGGCTCCGAAGCCGACGACGACGACGATGCGCTCGAGGGGCAGCGCCACCAGCGCGTCGATCACGTGCAGCAACATCGGGCGCCCGCACAGCGGGTACAGGACCTTCGGCGTTTCGGAGCGCATGCGGGTGCCCTCACCGGCCGCGAGCACGACCGCCGAGATGGGGCGGTACTGGCCTGTGCTCATCCCATGCTCCTGCTCCACTCGCCTGGTGCGCTCGCTCCCTTGTCTATCGGCTGGGGGCAGCTCGGGGGCGAGGTTTCGAACCTCGACCTGGGACTCCAAAGGACCCCGTGCTGCCGTTACACCACCCCCGACCGACCGAATCGACGATACCCGGGCATCGGCACCGCAATGTGACAGCCCGCAGAGGCTCCGTTACCGTGCGATCAGTCATGGGCTCACTGATCAAGAAGCGCCGCAAGCGCATGCGGAAGAAGAAGCACAAGAAGCTGCTGAAGAAGACCCGCTGGCAGCGTCGCCAGCAGGGCAGGTAGGCGAGCGCGAGGCCTTACGTCTCCAACCGCACGCCGCGTGAGACCGTGGCGGCGCCGATGACCGGCCGCCGCAGCCGCTGCCCGAGCTCCGCGGCGAGGTCCCCGAGCCGGCGGCCGTCCGGGTCGACGGGCACCACGTAGCTCGAGCCGCTGCCCGCGAGCACGGCCGGTCGTCCCGCCACCTCCTCCACCTGCTGGCGGAACTCCACCAGGCGAGGCTCGAGCGCCTCGGCCGCGGGCTCGAGATCGTTCACAAGTCCGCTCACCAGGCTGTCGAGTGCGGACGGCGGCGGCACGATGCGAGTCGACGGTCGTCCGCCGAGCTCGTCCCACGTCCGGTACACGTCGGAAGTGGCGAGACCGAAGGGCGGAACCGCGATCAGCAGCGGGAGCCCGAGGGGGATTGCCACCGGCTCGAGGCGCTCACCGCGCCCCCGCATGCGGGCCGCGCCCCCGCGAAGACAGAAGGGGACGTCGGAGCCGATGCCGGCGGCGAGCTCGAACAGGGCGGCATCGTCGAGCTCGAGCTCCATCAGATGGCGGACCGCGACCAACGCGGCGGCGGCGTCGGCCGACCCGCCCCCGAGGCCTCCGCCCACCGGGATGCGCTTGCGCAGGGTGAGGTGCACGCCGAGCGCCTGGCGGCCGGCGCGCTGCAGCACCCGGTCGGCGGCCTGTGCCGCCAGGTTCTCGTCGCCGTCCGGGGGCAGCGTGTCCTCCCCCACGACGTCGAGGCGCACGCCCGGCTCGCTGATGACCGCGGCCTCGAGCGAGTCCTGGGGTTGGCCGATCGACACCGCGAGGGCGTCGAGGTCGTGGAAGCCGTCGGGTCGCTTTCCGAGGACCCGGAGCGACAGGGTGACCTTGGCGAACGCGGTCGCGCGGGCGCGAGTGGGTCGGGTCACAGCCCAGCTTCTACCCGCGCGACCTTCGCCCAATCCATGAGCTCGAGGTTCTCGGCTCGGGCTGCGGGGTCGACGCCGGCGGCATCGAGCACGTCGACCACCCTCTCGCCGAGCACGGGGCGCAGCGAGCGACGCAGCATCTTGCGGCGCTGTCCGAACCCGGCCCGGACGAGCGCGAACAGCCGATCGGATGACGGCACGTCGACCGGAAGGACAGGACGGCGGACAATGCGCACGAGCACCGACTCGACCTTGGGCGGGGGGACGAACACCGTCGGCGGAACCGTCCCCGCCAGCTCGGCGCGAGCGTGGTACGCGACCTTCACCGACAGCGCGCCGTAGGCGGGCGAGCCGGGACCGGCCGCCAGTCGCTCCCCGACCTCTCGCTGGACCATGACGAGCTGGCGCTCGACCCGGGGCGCGGTCTCCAGGAGCCGGGCCACGACGGGAGCGGCCACGTTGTACGGGAGGTTGGACACCGAGTGCCAGGGGCCGTCGGCGCGATCGCCGAGGAGGGCGTCGACGTCGACGGAGAGCGCGTCGCCGACGACGACCTCGACCCGGCGGCGGCTCGCGTCCGCGCCCACTTTTGCCAGGGTCGCCTCGAGCACGGGCGCGAGGTGACGGTCGAGCTCGAGCGCGACGACGTCGGCGCCGGCCTCGGCCAGCGCCAGAGTAAGAGAACCGAGCCCGGGGCCGATCTCGAGGACGCGGTCGCCCTCGCCGATGCCGGCGAGGCGGACGATGCGGCGGGCGGTGTTGGGGTCGGCGAGGAAATGCTGGCCCAGGGCGCGGCGGGGGCGCAGGCCGTGGTCGGCGAGCAGCGTGCGCACCGTGGTCGGAGTGAGCAGAGGCACGCCAATGACCGTAGTTGCATGGCGATCGCGCGCGACGCGGACGCCGCACGCCGGTTGGGTCAGGCGCTCACCAATCGATGCGGGCGTTGAAGACGCCCTGGCTTGTCGGCGCGAGTTGCCGGAACACGTCGTCGTCGAGGTCGACGACGCGGTTGGCGACGACTCGGTCGGCGACCCGGCACGTCGTCGAGGCGCCGGTGTCGAGGTTGGTCACCCTCAGGATCGTTCCCTTCGGGACGTACTCCTTGGTCGCGCACGAGTCGTTGCCAAACGGGCTCGCGTACCACGAGGCGGTCCCGACCCGCTCGTTGGGTAGCGCGGTGCCGACCCCGATGATCTTCGGAGTCGCGGGCTTGCTCGGGATCTTCGAGATCGGCCGGCGGCCGACCTCGGCGCCGTCGGCCTTGGTGATCTGGTACGTCACCTTCTGCGTCCCGTTCACGCCTTCCTGGGCGACCCGCTCCTGGCCCTTGGGCAGGCTGGGGTCGTCACGCCGTTCGACCGTGAACGCCAGCGGCTCCTCGGCGGTGACGGTCTCGTCGTTCGCGATGCGCACGACGGTGACGACCATTCCGTCGGTGACCCGCGTCTCGGGCGCCGGGTCCACCTGGTCGAGCGGGCCGAGCACGACCGCGTTCTCGGCCAGGACCTCGGACACCGTCAGCCCGAGCGACGTCTCGGCCTGGGACGAGCCGTCGACGTTGACCGTGACCGCGCGCTTGGTGCGGAAGACGATGGCCGCGCCCTCACCAAGGCGGTCGGGGGCGGACTTCACCGCGACCGTCGCGGGGGCGAGCTTCAGCTCCCGCTGGAGCTTGGCCACGTTCGTGCGGGTCGTGGGCACGGTGGCGACGTTGCCGTCGAAGTCGACGATCACGTCGAAGGCCCGGAAGACCGCCACGTCGAGGCCGTCGCTCACGTCGGCCGCGAGGGCGGGCTCGACCCGGTCGTCGGGGCCGAGCTCGACCTTCTCTTCCCGGAGCACCTTCCGAACGGTGTCGGCCTCGGTGCTCACCACCATTTTCTTCCCGTCGACCCGGATGGTCACCTCGGGCGGACCGTTGGACAGGAGGCGGGGCACGGTCGCGCCCGCGGCCGCGAGCGTGGCGACGCCGAGGGCGAGCACGAGCGCCCGACGGCGGCGATGGGTCCGGACGGTCTGGCGGGCGGGCGCGCCGCGGGCTCTCCGCTGCGGCCGGGGGCGCGCGGGCGCATCGATCGAGGGGGCGGGCTCAGTGGTCGTGACCGCGCGGGTCTGGCCGGAGTCGACGAGCGCCTCCGGTGCGAGCAGGTCTTCGAGCGCCAGGATCGGGAACCAGGTGGTGGGGTCGTGGGGCTCGGCGCGCGCCGGCGACGGGCGGACCAGCGGGGGCTCGGGCCGGGCGGGGAGCGGGCGGACGTCGGCCCCGCGCCCAGCTGCGGCCGCGGCCGGAGCGGCCTCGGCACCGATCAGCTCCTCGATGGTCGGGAGCGCGTCGATGTCGGGGAGCGGGAACCACGCCCCGGCGTCATGGGGCCGGGCCCGGGCCGGCGAGGGGCGCACGGACGCGCGCGCATAGCGACGCGAGCGCGGGTCAGGCCGGTACGCCGACTGCCTGGGACTTGTCCGTGCGGTGTGCTCGGCGATCGGGTCCGCCCTCCCGAGGGATTCGAGCTCCGTACCGGCCCGCGATCTAGCTCTCGATCGGGACCGGGGTCGTCATGCACGCTAGTGAAGGGGTGGGAAGGGTGCAACAACCGCCGGGAGTTGGCGCAATCGGACATTTCCCCTGGTCAGAGCGCTCATGGGGAGGGCCCGAACACGGCCTCGGCGGCGGTTGCGGTGGCCTCGGCGACCGCGGCGGGGGCCTCGCCCCGGACCCGGGCGAGGGCGGCGCCGACCGCCGTTACCAGGGCCGGCTCGTTCTCGCGGCCCCGGTGGGGCACCGGCGCGAGGTAGGGGGCGTCGGTCTCGACCAGGAGACGGTCGAGGGGCGTCGCGACCGCGGCGGCCCGCACGTCGTCGGCCCCCGGGAACGAGACGATGCCGCTGAAGGAGAGCCGGGCACCGAGCCCGACTGCGGTCCGGGCCTCGTCGGGCCCCCCGGTGAAGCAGTGGAAGACCGTGCGACCCGGCGCGCCCTCGTCCCGGAGCACCCGGAAGGTGTCGTCCCACGCCTCCCGGGAGTGGATCACGAGCGCGCGATCGAGCTGGTGGGCGAGCGCGATCTGGGCCCGGAACGCGATCTCCTGCGCGGGGCGCGGGGAGTGCTCGTAGTGGAGGTCGAAGCCGCACTCCCCGACCGCGACGACCTCGTCGTGGGTCGCGAGCTCTACGAGCGCGTCCCACTCGTCGTCGAGCTTCGACGCGTCGTGGGGATGGAGGCCGACCGTTGCCCGCACGTCGGCGTGCCGGGCGGCGAGCTCGACCGCCTGACGAGAGGACTCGAGATCGGTGCCCACGCACACCAGCCACTCGACGCCGGCCTCGCGCGCTCGAGCGATCGCAGCATCGGCCCCGCCGGTCACGAACTGGAGATGGCAGTGGGAGTCGACCCACTTTCCTGGTCGCACTCGCTCGGCGGCCGGGATACCCGGCCGCCGCCCTTCGGGCCGCTCGCCGCTCCCGCGCAATCCTGGCTGCGAGTCACGCGATGGCAGGCCTTCGCTCGCGGGGCTCAGGCCGATTTCGCTTCTTCGGCGCCGCCGAAGCGCTCGGCCCAGGCGGCGAGGTCGTCGTCGGTCAGCTTCCGGAACAGCACCTCCGGAACCGCGAAGCCGCTCCCGGGCGCGAGGGCCTGCAACTCCGCGCCGACGTCATCGGGCCAGCGGACCGCCACCCCGGGGGCGACGGCATCGAGCACCCGACCGGCCGACTCGGGGATGATCGGCGAGGCGAGTACGGCGTAGAGGCGGACGAGGTTTACCCCCGTCCTCATGATCACGGCGGCGCGGTTGGCATCGGTCTTGACCGCCTTCCAGGGCTCGGTCTGCTCCCAGTACGCGTTGCCGGTCGCCCAGATCGCCCGTAGCTGGGCGGTCGCCTTGCGGAACTGCTTGTCGGCCAGGTGCTCGGAGTACGCGCGCACCCGCTCCGAAAGGTCGGCGACGAAGGCGCGCTCGACGTCGCCGTCCTCACCGCCCGCCGGTACCTCGGCACCGACCGAGCGCTGGGTGAACGTGAGGCAGCGGTTGACGAAGTTCCCGAAGGTGTCGGCGAGGTCCTTGTTGACCGCGCCCGCGAATGCCTCCCAGGTGAAGCTGCTGTCGGACGACTCGGGCGCGTTGGCCATGAGGAAGTAGCGCCAGTAGTCGGCCGGCAGCAGCTCGAGGGCGTCGTTCATGAAGACGCCGATACCGCGGCTGGTCGAGAACTTGCCCCCGTAGTAGGTCAGCCAGTTGAAACCCTTGATGTAGCTCGCGAGTTTCCACGGCTCGCGCGAGCCGATCAGCGTGCAGGGGAACGACACCGTATGGAAGGGGATGTTGTCCTTGGCCATGAACTGCGTGTACTCGACGTCGTCGGCCTCGTACCACCAGCTCTTCCACTCCTGCTGGTCGAGATCCTGCTGGTCGAGATCGAGGTCGGCCCACTCCTTGGTGGCGGCGATGTACTCGATGGGCGCGTCGAACCAGACGTAGAAGACCTTGTTCTCGAAGCCGGCCCGGTCGGGCACTGGGACGCCCCACGCGAGATCACGCGTGATCCCGCGGTCGTGGAGCCCCTCGTCGAGCCACTTGTAGGCGATCGACGTCACCAGGACCGGCCAGTCCTTCTGCTGGCCGATCCACGCCCGCACCTCGTCGGCCAGCACGGACTGGCGCAGGAACAGGTGCCGGCTCTCGCGCACCTCGAGGTTGGTGCTGCCGCTGACCGCCGAGCGGGGCTCGATCAACTCCGTCGGCTCGAGCAGCCGGGTGCAGTTCTCGCACTGGTCGCCGCGGGCGGCCTCGTACCCGCAGTGGGGACAGGTTCCGATGATGTACCGGTCGGGGAGGAAGCGGCCGTCGTCGATCGAATAGACCTGCTCGGTCACCCGCTCCTCGATGAAGCCCTCCTCCTCCAGCCGCCGGGCGAAGTGCTGGGTGAGCTCCTTGTTCTGCTCGGACGAGCTCCGGCCGAAGTGCTGCCACGACAGGCCGAAGCGCTCGCCCAGATCGCGCTGCACGGCGTGCTGGCGGCGGCAGTACTCGGCGACGTCGAGGCCCTCCTCGAGCGCGGCGAGCTCGGCCGGCGTTCCGTGCTCGTCGGTGGCGCAGATGAAGAGGACGTCCTCGCCCTGGAGGCGAAGGAACCGGGCGTACACGTCGGCCGGCAGCATCGAGCCGACCAGGTTCCCCAGGTGCTTGACCCCGTTGATGTACGGGAGCGCGCTCGTGATCAGATGGCGGGTCATCTCACCGCACCGGGGTCGGGGCCAGCGGCCTACGATACCGACCGGTCCCGACCGGCCCGGATGGTTTGGGCAACGGGCCCAGGGGGAGGCGACGCGGATGCACTCGACCGGCATGACCCGCAAAGTCGATTCCCTCGGTCGGGTCGTGCTCCCCGCCGAGATGCGGCGGGTTTTCGGGATCCGCGAGGGTGACCTCGTCGACATCGCGGTCGACGGCCAGCACATCGTGCTCACCAAAGTCGAGCAGCGCTGTGTGTTCTGCGGCGACGGCACCACCCTGGTCGAGTACTCCGGGAAGCTCGTGTGCAAGGGCTGCGTCGAGGCCCTTAGCCGCGACGCGCCCGCGCGAGGCGAGTAGCCGCGTCGTACGCGCGGCGCTTCGGGACCGACAGCTCGGCGGCCACGTGAGCGGCGGCGTCGCGGGTCGACAACCCCGATTCGAGGGCGGCGTCCACCGCCTCGTCGAGCCCGTCGTCGCCCAATTCGCCCGGCTCCCGCGCCACCGGTCCCACGATCACGACGTACTCGCCGCGCCCGCCGGAGGCGGCGGACTCGGCCACCGCTTCGCCGAGCGTGCCTCGCCAGACCTCCTCGAACCGTTTGGTGAGCTCCCGGGCGACCGCGATCTCGCGCTCAGGCCCGCACGCGGCCGCCAGGTCGTCGAGGGTGGCGGCGACCCGCACCGGCGACTCGAACAGCACCACCGTGCGGGTCTCGGCCGCGACCGCCGCCAGGCGCTCGGCCCGCGCCTTCCCCTTGCGCGGCAGGAAGCCCTCGAAGACGAACCGCCGCGTCGGCAGGCCGGAGAGGACCAGGCCGGTGAGGAGCGCGCTCGGACCGGGCACGACCTCGACCGCGAGGTCGGCGTCGAGGCAGGCCCGCACCAGCCGCTCCCCGGGATCGGAGATCCCCGGCATTCCCGCGTCGGTCGCGTAGACGACCCGGGCACCTCGCCGGACCTCGTCGACGATCGTGGCCGCGAGCCGGCGTTCGTTGCGGGCGTGCACCGCCCGCAGTCGTCGCCCGGCGCGGACGCCGGCGTGCGAGAGCAACGCCCGGGTCCGGCGGGTGTCCTCGGCGGCGATGACGTCTGCGTCGCGCAGCGCCTCGACGGCCCGAGGAGTGAGGTCGCCGAGGTTCCCGATCGGGGTGCCGACCAGGATGAGGGCACCCGAGGAGCTCACTCCTGCCCGCTCTCGGCCCTTCGGGCCGGGCCGCTCGGGCCCCGGCTCGCTGCGGCTACCTGCGCCGCGGTCGCTCGCCTCATGGCTTCACTTCCACCTTGTCACCCACGCGCAGCGTCCAGCGCTCGAACGCCCCCGAGCGCGCTTCGATCGCCAGTCTGGATCGGAACACGATCGGCGACACGCGCCACGGCCGCAGGCAGATCACTCGGATCACGACGCCGTCGCGGTCGCAGAACGCAACGTCGATGGGGAACCGCACGCCGATCGTGTGGACGTTGCGGCACGGCCGCAGCACCAGTGCCCCTTCCAGCTGCTCCCGACCCCGCAGTCCGCGGCGGCGCTCGCGGCGGGTAGTGGCCACCTCCGCCGCCGCCAGCACGTCGCCCTCACGGACGAGCCAGCCCATGCTCACCCCCGTCTCCCGCTCTCGGCCCTCTGGGCCGGGCCGCTGGGCCCCGGCACGCTTAGCCCCACCGGAAGCAAAGCTTCCGGCGGGGACCCCAAGAACTTGCGGCGCAGGGTACCTGCGCCGCGATCGCTCGCCTTCAGACGTTGAACCGGATCTCGACCACGTCGCCGTCGCCGACCTCGTAATCCTTCCCCTCGACCCGAAGCTTGCCGAGCTCCTTGGCCTCGGGCCACGAGCCGATCTCGAGCAGCTCGCGCCAGTCGATCACCTCGGCCCGGATGAACCCGCGCTCGAGGTCGGAGTGGATGACGCCGGCGCACTCCGGCGCCCGGGCGCCGGCGCGAAACGACCACGCCCGGCTCTCCTTCTCTCCTGTCGTCAGGAAGGTGCGCCGCCCGAGCAGGTGGTACGCGTTGCGGGCCAAGCGGGGGAGCACGCTCTCGGAGATGCCGTAGGTCTCGAGCCACTCGGCCTGGTCGCCGGGGTCGAGCCCGGCGATCTGCGCCTCGACGTCCACGCAGACCGCCAGCGCGCCGTCCCCGAGCGGCGCCGCGACCGCGTCGGCTTCGCCGAGGCGCTCCTCGTCGAGGTTGACCACCGAGAGGACGGGCTTGTTCGTCAGCAGGAACACCGGCGTGAGCAGCTCGCGGTCGGCGGCAGTCAGGCTCGAGCGGTACGCGGGCATGCCGTCCGCCAGCGCCGCCTGGGCGTGCTCGAGCGCCGCGACCTCGGGGGCGAGCGCCTTGTCGCCCTTCATCGCCCGGCGCTGCTTGCCGAGG
>Ga0136613_10000633_pt1 | contig 16588 bp, 16 predicted proteins | sample AntDrymUQ2722106_2_FD_106649 | JGI IMG/M metagenome (GOLD analysis project Ga0136613, IMG submission 106649) | Polar desert sand microbial communities from Dry Valleys, Antarctica - metaG UQ272 (21.06) | ecosystem: Environmental > Terrestrial > Soil > Desert | place: Antarctica: Dry Valley... | reverse complement strand
CGCTGGGGCCACCGCCGGAGCCGCCGCGACCACCGCCGCCGGGGCCACGACCGCCGCCGCCGGAGCCACGGCCGCCGCCCGGGCCACCAGGCCCGCCGGATCCACGGCCGCCGCCCGGGCCACCAGGCCCGCCGCCGCCACGGCCGCCGCCACCACCCGGGCCGGCGCCGCGACCGCCACCACCACCCGGGCCACCGCCGCGACCGCCGCGACCGCCACCGCGCCCACCGCGGTCGCGATCCTCGCCGCCCCCTCGCTGGGGGGCGGGGGCGTCGAGCTCGGTCAGATCGGAGTGAGCGAAGCCCTCGGGCATTATCTCGCCCTTGTTGATCCAGCACTTCACGCCGATGCGCCCGAACGTCGTCTTGGCCTCGAAGAAGCCGTAGTCGATGTCGGCGCGGATGGTGTGCAGTGGCACGCGGCCGTCGGAGTAGGACTCGGTGCGCGCCATCTCTGCGCCCCCCAGCCGGCCACCGACCTGGATCTTGCAGCCCTTGGCGCCCGAGCGCATGGCGCTGGTCAGCGCGCGCTTCATGGCGCGACGGAAGGCGACGCGGTTCTGCAGCTGCTCGGCGACGGACTGGGCCACCAGGGAGGCGTCCAGCTCGGGCCGCTTGATCTCGAGGATGTTGACCTTGATCGACTTGCGCGTGATGCGGTTGAGGTCGCGTCGCAGGGCGTCGACCTCGCTGCCCGACTTGCCGATCACGATGCCCGGGCGCGCGGTGTGGATGTTGACCTCCACCTCGTTGGCGTCCTTGCGGATCGTGATGCTCGACAGGCCGGCGTGCGACAGCTTGCCGTTGATGTGGGCGCGGATGAGGACGTCCTCGTGCAGGTAGTCAGCGAAGTGCTTCTCGTTGAACCAGTTGGACTTCCAGTCGTGGATGTAGCCAACGCGCATCGACTCGGGATGAACCTTCTGCCCCATTAGCGGTTCCTCCCTTCCCTCGGCGTGAGCGTAATCGTGAGATGGCTGGTGCGCTTACGGATGGGCGTCGCGCGACCCTGCGCGCGCGGCTGGAAGCGCTTGAGCGTGGGGCCCTCGTCGGCGAAGGCGTTGTGGATGCGCAGGTCGTCCTCCACCAGCTCGTGGTTGTGCTCGGCGTTGGCCACGGCGGACTCCAGCAACTTGGCCCAGTCGCGCGCTACGTCGCGCTGCGCGTGGGCGAGGATCGCGCGGGCGTCCTCGACGGTCTTGCCGCGGATGTGGTCGCTGACCAGCCGCGCCTTGCGGGCGCTGGAGCGCACGAAGCGCGCGTGGGCACGGACCAGAACCTCCGCCTCGAGGCCGTTGGAGGCGGCGGGCGAGGGGCGCCGATCGCGGCGCCTGCGGGCGGCACGGGGGGAGCGCTCGGCGGCGGCCTTGGCAGCGGGAGCCTGCGCTGACTCCTCGTCGGAGGGAGCCTGCTCGGGCTCCTCCTCGGGCGTCTTGGCGGTGGGAGCCTGGGCGGGCTCGTCGTCGGGCGCATCGGTGCGCTCCGCGACCGTCTCCTCGGCCTGCGGCTCGACCGCGGGCTCATCGGTCTCGGTGCTCTCGCCGGCCTCCGCCACGTCCTTGTCCACGCCCGTGGCCTGCGCGGCGGCGCCCTCGGCCTGCTTGGGCTTCTTGCGCGCGGCGCGCTTACGCTTGGGCTTGGGCGCCTCGGCCTGCTCCGCAGCGGCCTCCTGCCCGCTGGCCTCCTGCCCGCTGGCCTCGGTCGCCTCGACCGCGGCCTGCTCCTTGTCGGGTTTGCCCTTCTTCGCGGGCTTGCCCTTCTTCGCCTTCTTCGGGTCGGACGGCTGGGGACTCATCGCACCCTCCCGGAGCCGGCGTGGCCCCTGTAGGTGCGCGTCGGTGCGAACTCGCCGAGCTTGTGGCCCACCATCGACTCGCTCACGAACACGGGCACGTGCTTGCGCCCGTCGTGCACGGCGATGGTGTGCCCCACCATCTCGGGGAAGATCGTCGACGTCCGCGACCACGTGCGGATCATCTGGCGCTGGTTGGCGGTGTTCATGGATTCGATGCGCGCCATGAGGCGCTCCTCGACCCACGGGCCCTTCTTGCTCGAACGGCTCATCGCTTGCCCTTCTTCCCGCGCCGGCGGCCGCGCACGATGTAGCGGTCCGACTGCTTGTTCTTGGACCGCGTGCGGTAGCCGAGCGTGGGAACGCCCCACGGTGTGACCGGGTGGCGGCCCGGCGTGGTGGAGCCCTCGCCGCCGCCGTGCGGGTGGTCGACGGGGTTCATTGCCGTGCCACGGGTCTGTGGGCGCACACCCAGGTGGCGCTTGCGCCCGGCCTTGCCCACCTTGACGTTCTGGTGGTCGGCGTTGCCGATCGTGCCGACGGTGGCGCGGCACTGGGCCTGCACGAGGCGCATCTCTCCGGAGGGCAGGCGCAGCGTGGCCATCGCCCCCTCCTTGGCCATGACCTGGATCGCGGTGCCCGCCGAGCGGCCCATCTGGCCGCCGCGTCCGGGCTGCAGTTCCACGTTGTGCACCGTGGTGCCCACCGGCATGCGGGCCAGGGGCAGGGCGTTGCCCACGCTGACCTCGGCCTGGTCGCCGGACATGACGTCCATACCCACGCGCAGGCGGTTGGGGGCGAGGATGTAGCGCTTCTCGCCGTCGGTGTAGTGCAGCAGCGCGATGTAGGAGGACCGGTTGGGGTCGTACTCGATCGCCGCCACGCGCGCGGACATGTCGTCCTTGCGGCGCTTGAAGTCGATGCGCCGGTACAGGCGCTTGGCGCCGCCGCCGCGATGGCGCGCCGTCTTGCGCCCGTTGGCGTTGCGCCCGCCGGACTTCTTGAGCCCCTCGGTGAGGTTCTTCTCCGGCTTGTTCCTGGTGACCTCCGCGAAGTCCGCGTAGGTCGCGAAACGGCGGCCAGGGCTGGTTGGCTTGTGCTTCTTGATCGGCATGGCAGCGGACGGAGGCTAGGCCTCCAGGCCCTCCAGCCCCTGGAAGATCGGGATGGACTCACCCGGGCGCACCTGGACGATCGCCTTCTTCCACGCACGTGTGCGCCCCGACGTGTATCCACGGCGCTTGGGCTTGGAGCGCACGCTGATCGTGCGCACCTCCACCACGTGGACATCGAAGAGCGCCTCGACGGCCTGGCGTATCTGCGTCTTGTGCGCGTCGGGATGGACGCGGAAGGTGTACTTGTCGGCCGTCGCGAGCACGTAGCTCTTCTCGCTGACGACTGGACGGATGATGATCTGGCTGGCGTCCATTAGGCCGTTGCCTCCTCGGGGGCGCGAGCCGTGCCGGCGGCGCGTTGCGTGAGCTCCTCCAGGGCGGTCGGCGAGGCCAGGACGGCGGCAGCCCTGAGGAGGTCGGCCACCCCCACGGCGGCGACGGGCAGCACGACGACGCGCTCGAGGTTGCGAAACGACAGGGCGGCCTCGCGCTCGGTATCGGTGAGCACGACGAGCACCGGGCGGGGGGGGTGGGTGGGGTTCCAATCGCGCAGCAGGCCCGCTGCGCGCTTGGTCGAGGGGACGTCGAAGCCCGCGGCGTCCACCACGGCGATCGAGTCGCGCGAGGCGTGCAGCGACAGGGCGCTGCGCAGCGCCGCCCGGCGCTCCTTGCGGTTGACCTTGAAGGTGTAGTGGCGCGGCTGGGGGCCGAAGATCGTGCCGCCGCCGGTCCAGATCGGGGAGCGGCTGGAGCCGGCGCGCGCGCGACCGGTGCCCTTCTGGCGCCACGGCTTGGCGCCGCCGCCGCGCACCTCGCCGCGGGTCTTGGCCTTGGCCGTGCCCTGGCGGCGCGCGTTGAGCTCCGCGCGCACCGACTCGTGGACGAGCGGGCCGTTGAACGGCGCGCCGAAGGCGCGGTCGTCGAGCGTCACCGCGCTCGACCCGTCGATCGCGCGCGCCTCAGCCATCGGTGCGCACCTCCACGAGCCCTTTGCGAGCGCCGGGGACCGAGCCGCGCACGAGCAGCAGGTTGCGCTCGGGGTCGACGCGCACGAGGGTCAGGCCGCGTTGGGTGACGCGCTCGTTGCCCATCTGGCCCGGCCCGCGGATGCCCTTGAACACGCGTGAGGGCGTGGCCGAGGCCCCGATCGAGCCGGGTCCGCGCACGTTGTGCGAGCCGTGGCTGACCGGTCCGCGGCTGAAGCGATGGCGCTTGATCGTGCCCTGGAAGCCCTTGCCCTTGGAGGTGCCGGCGACCTTGAGGCGCTGGCCGGGCTCGAAGGCCTCGACGGTGACCGTCTCGCCGACCTGCAGCTCCCCGGCCTCGTCGCGGAACTCGACCAGGTGGCGCATCGGCGGAGCGTCCGCCTTGCGCAGGTGGCCGAGCTGCGCCTTGGTGAGGTGCTTCTCGCGCGCGGTGCCGAAGGCGAGCTGCACGGCCTCGTAGCCGTCGCGCTCCAGCGTGCGGATGCCGGTGACCGGGCAGGGGCCGGCCTCGAGCACGGTGACGCGCTCCACGCGGCCGTCCTCCTGGAAGACCTGGGTCATGCCGAGCTTGCGGGCGAGGATCGCGGCCATCTGCTAGGCGAGGCGGATCTCGATGTCCACGCCGGCGGGCAGGTGGTCGAGGCGCTGGAGCTGGTCGACCGTCTTGGGCGTGGGCTGGTGGATGTCGATGAGCCGCTTGTGGGTGCGGATCTCGAAGTGCTCGCGCGAGTCCTTGTCCTTGAAGGGCGACCGGATGACGCAGTACACGTTCTTCTCGGTGGGCAGCGGCACGGGACCGGCGACCGTCGCGCCTGTGCGCTGAGCGGTCTCCACGATCTCCTTGGCTGCGGCCTCAATGGCCGAGTGGTCGTACGCCTTGAGGCGGATGCGGATCTTGTTCTGGGTGGCAGTGGCCATGATTGTCTGAGCGTGGATGCGGCCCGCCCCGCCGGGCGGGGCAGGCCGCGAATGCTTGGTCTGTCGCCCTCTCCTACTCGATGATCTCGGTGACGACGCCCGAGCCGACGGTGCGTCCGCCCTCGCGGATGGCGAAGCGCAGGCCCGGGTCCATGGCGATCGGCTGGATCAGCTCGATCTCCATCTGGACGTTGTCGCCGGGCATGACCATCTCCGTGCCCTCGGGCAGGTTGGCCACGCCGGTGACGTCGGTCGTGCGGAAGTAGAACTGCGGCCGGTATCCCGTGAAGAACGGGGTGTGGCGCCCGCCCTCCTCCTTCTTGAGGACGTAGACCTCGGCCTTGAACTTGGTGTGTGGCGTGATCGACTTGGGCTTGCACAGCACCTGTCCACGCTGGATGTCCTCGCGCTTGGTGCCGCGCAGCAGGCAGCCGACGTTGTCGCCCGCCTGGCCCTGGTCGAGGATCTTGCGGAACATCTCCACGCCCGTGACCACGGTCGTGGTCGTGGCGCTGATGCCCACGAGCTCCACGTTGTCGCCGGTGTTGACGACCCCCTGCTCGATGCGGCCGGTGGCCACCGTGCCGCGCCCGGTGATGGAGAAGACGTCCTCCACCGGAAGCAGGAACGGCTTGTCCAGGTCGCGCTCGGGCTCGGGGATGTAAGAGTCGAGCTGCCCGGCCAGCTCCACGATCTTGGCCGTGTACTCCTCGTCACCCTCCAGCGCCTTGAGCGCCGAGCCGGTGATGAACGGGATGTCATCGCCGGGGAAGTTGTACTCGGACAGCAGCTCGCGGACCTCGACCTCGACGAGCTCGAGGAGCTCCTCGTCGTCGACCATGTCGGCCTTGTTGAGGAACACGACGATGTAGGGCACGCCGACCTGGCGGGCGAGCAGGATGTGCTCGCGCGTCTGGGGCATGGGACCGTCGGCGGCCGAGACCACGAGGATCGCGCCGTCCATCTGCGCGGCGCCCGTGATCATGTTCTTCACGTAGTCGGCGTGGCCCGGGCAGTCGACGTGCGCGTAGTGGCGCTTGTCCGTCTCGTACTCGACGTGGGAGGTCGCGATGGTGATCCCGCGCGCCTTCTCCTCGGGAGCATTGTCGATGTCTGCGAAGGAGCGCGCCTGACCGCCGTAGGTCTCGGAGAGCACCTTCGTGATCGCTGCGGTCAGCGTCGTCTTGCCATGGTCGATGTGACCGATGGTCCCGACGTTGACGTGGGGCTTGGCCCGATCGAACTTCTCCTTCGCCACTTTGCCTTCGCTCCTCTTGGTCGAACTCGTGAAAGCTACTGAATCTCTTACGCGGGCACGGGCTCGCCCGTGCGCTCGCCGACGACCTTCTCGGCGATGTTCGGCGGCACTTCCTCGTAGCCGTCGAACTGCATGGTGTAACTGGCGCGTCCCTGGGTGTTCGAACGCACGTCGGTCGCGTAGCCGAACATCTCGCTCAGCGGGACACGCGCGGTGACCGCGAGCGCATTGCCGCGGCGCTCCTGGCCCTCGACCCGCCCGCGCCGGCGGCTGAGGTCGCCGATGACGTCGCCCAGGAACTCCTCCGGGGTCACGACCTCGACCGCGAAGACGGGCTCCAGCAGGACCGGCTTTGCCCGCCTGGCCGCCTCCTTGAGGGCCAGCGAGCCGGCGACCTTGAAGGCGATCTCCGACGAGTCGGTGTCGTGGTACTTGCCGTCGGTCAGGGTCACGCGCACATCGACCATCGGGTAGCCGGCCTTGACCCCGGTCTCCAGGGCTTCGGTGACGCCCTTCTCGACGGCGGGAATGTACTCGGAGGGCACGGAGCCGCCCCGGATCTTGGAGACGAACTCGAAGCCCTCGCCGGGCGCCGGCTCGATGCTCACGTAGACGATGCCGTACTGGCCCGAGCCACCGGTCTGGCGCACGAAGCGACCCTCGACCTTGTCGGCGCTGCCGCGCACGGTCTCGCGGTAGGAGACCTGCGGGCGGCCGACGTTGGCCTCGACCTTGAACTCGCGCCTCATGCGGTCGACCAGCACCTCGAGGTGCAGCTCGCCCATGCCAGAGATCTCGGTCTGTCCGGTCTCCTCGTTGGTCTGGACCTGGAAGGTCGGGTCTTCCTCGGCCAGGCGGCCCAGGGCGATCGACATCTTCTCCTGGTCGATCTTGGTCCTGGGCTCGACGGCCACCTTGATGACCGGCGCGGGGAAGTCGATGTTCTCGAGCTTCACCGGCTGGTCGGGCGCGGTGAGGGTGTCGCCGGTGACGATCTGCTTGATGCCCACGCCGGCGGCGATGTCGCCCGCGTAGACGGCCTCGACCTCCTCGCGGTCGTTGGCGTGCATCATCAGGATGCGCCCGACGCGCTCGGTCTTGCCGGTGGACACGTTGAGCACGCGCCCGCCCGCTTCGAGCTTGCCCGAGTAGACGCGGAAGTAGGTGAGCTTGCCGACGAAGGGGTCGGACATGATCTTGAACGCCAGGGCCGCGAACGGCTCGCCGTCGTCGGGCATGCGCACGACGGCGTCGCCCTCGTCGCCGCCCTTGAGGATGATGGTCCCCTCGATGGGCTTGACCTCGAGCGGGCTGGGCAGGTAGTCGAGGACCGCGTCCAGCAACGGCTGCACGCCCTTGTTCTTGAACGCCGACCCGCAGAAGACGGGCGTCATCTCGTTGGCCAGGGTCGCGCGACGGATCGCCTGCTTGAGCGTCTCCTTGTCGACCACGCCACCGCCCTCGATCTCGTCCAGGGCCGCCTCCGCGAGGTCCTCGTCGATCCCCGACAGCGCGTCGAGCAGGCGCTCGCGGGCCTCGGTGGCCGCGGTGAGGTGCTCGTCGGGGATGTCGATGACATCCTGCTCCTTGCCCAGGTCGTCCTTGTAGACGATGGCCTGCATGCCCAGCAGGTCGATGATCCCCAGGAAGTCGGACTCGGCGCCGATGGGCAGCTGCACGGGGATGGCCTTGGCCCCCAAACGGTCGATCATGGTCTTGACCGAGCCCGCGAAGTCCGCGCCGATACGGTCCATCTTGTTGATGAAGGCGATGCGCGGTACGGCGTACTTGTCGGCCTGGCGCCAGACGGTCTCCGACTGGGGCTCCACGCCGGCGACCGAGTCGAACAGGGCGATGGCGCCGTCGAGCACGCGCAGGGAGCGCTCCACCTCGACGGTGAAGTCGACGTGGCCGGGCGTGTCGATGATGTTGATGCGGTGGTCGCGCCACTCGCAGGTCGTCGCGGCGGAGGTGATGGTGATGCCGCGCTCCTGCTCCTGCTCCATCCAGTCCATGACGGCAGCACCTTCGTGGACCTCGCCGAGCTTGTAGGTTCTTCCGGTGTAGTAGAGGATCCGCTCGGTGGTCGTGGTCTTGCCGGCGTCGATATGCGCCATGATCCCGATGTTGCGGGTCTTCTCGAGTGTGAACGTTCGTGCCATGGAAGTTGGTGTTCGTCAGTCGTCTGCGGGCAAAGAAAACGGGCCCCTCGGGCCCGCGCTGACCACCGGCGGCTAGCCTGCGTCGCGCTATGTCTCCGAGGTCTCCATCGTCGAGCGAACTCCACCTCGGAGGGAAGCGCGCTTGAGCGCGCCAGACCCCGAAGCGACGTACGACTATAGCAGGGAGCGCCCGGCCAACCGGGGCCCCGAGCAGCCCCCGTGGACGCCGTGGGAGCGCGCTGCGGCGGAGGGAGCACGGGGTGCCCTGGGGCGCGCCGCACCGGCCCGCCCGCGCGTACGCGCGCGCGTGGGCCCGCGCTCTCGCGACGCACCGCGCCGGCCCTCTCACGCGGACGCGCGCGCGTAGTCACCGCGCTCTCGCGACGCACCGCACCGTCCCCCGAGGCGCTGCGGGTGGCGGTGGCCGGGGTGGCGGGGGTGGCGGCCCTCCTGCTCGTCGTCGCGGAGTTCCTGCCCCTGATCGAGGTCGTGGTGGGCACGCTGGCCACCGTCCAGGAGACCGTGCGCGGCGGGGCCAACCACGGCTACACGCTGGGCGTGCTGGGCACGCTGGGAATCCTCATGAGCCTCGGCGCCGCCCGGGGCTCGCGGCCCGCCGCAGGGGCGCTGGCCGTCATCGGCGTTGCCACCCTGATCATTGCCGTGGGCGTCGATCTGCCCGACACCCGCGCCACGGGGTCGCTGCCCGAGTCCATCGCCTACGAGGACGCCCGCGCCCAGCCGGCCGTCGGCTTCTTCGTGGAGACGCTCGCGGGCGCCGCGCTGCTGGCCGCCGGCGGCGCCCTGCTCGTCCTGTCGGGCCGCTCACGTCGCGAGGCCGCCGTCGGTCGCGAGCACGAGCGCGAAAGTCGCCGCGCGGAGGACTCGCTGTGGGACGCGGCGCCCCCGGCGGGCGGGGGCGGCGCGGCGGCCTGACGCGCGCTTCGGGCCGCGCTGAGGGTCCACTGCAGCGGTGAGGGAGGAGTGAGAGGCGGCGCCGGCGGTGGCGGCGGTCCCTCCGGATCAGCGGAAGGTGCCACCAGCCACCGCTGGTCAGGCGTGCGCGCCATCGTCGGCGCGAACGGCCAACGCTGGGTGGGGACAGTGCGCCAGCACGGACCCACCCAGCGGGGGCCGTCGGCGCGGCGGCGAGGGCGTGCGCGACTACCAGCGGTAGTGGGCGAAGGCCTTGTTCGCCTGCGCCATGCGGAAGATGTCGTCCTTACGCTTGTACGCGCCGCCCTGCTGGGCCTGCGCGTCGAGCAGCTCGTTGGCCAAGCGCTGGGCCATGGTCTTCTCGCGGCGCTGACGGGCGAACTCGACGAGCCAGCGGACGGCAAGGGTGCGCGCGCGGCGCGACTGGACTTCGACGGGCACCTGGTAGGTGGCGCCACCGACGCGACGGGAGCGGACCTCGAGAGTCGGGGTGAGCGTCTTGATGGACTGCTCGAGCGCCTCGATGGGGTCCTTGCCACTGCGCTCGGCGATGATGGCCAGGGCGTCGTAGACGATCCGCTCGGCGGTGGACTTCTTGCCGTGCAGCATCACCTTGTTGATGACCTGCTGGACCAGGCGCGAGCGGTGGACGGCATCCGGCTCGACGGGCCGGATGGTGGCGGGGGCGCGGCGCGGCACTACTTCTTCTTCACGCCGTACTGCGAGCGAGCCTTCTTGCGGTCGCTCACGCCGGCGGCGTCGAGCGTGCCGCGCACGACCTTGTAGCGCACGCCCGGGAGGTCCTTGACCCGGCCACCTCGTACGAGCACCACGGAGTGCTCCTGCAGGTTGTGACCCTCGCCCGGGATGTAGGCGGTCACCTCGATGGAGCCCGTGATGCGCACCCGGGCCACCTTGCGCAGCGCCGAGTTGGGCTTCTTGGGCGTGGTGGTGAACACGCGGGTGCACACGCCGCGCCGCTGCGGGGCAGCGGTCTGCTTCTTGCGGCCCTTGCCCGACTTGAGGCCGGGGGTGGCGAGCTTGCGGGGCTTGTCGGTGCGCCCCTTGCGGATGAGCTGCGAGGTGGTCGGCATGCGGCGCGAGATGCTAGCAGGGCTTCACGGGGAGGCCGGGGGGCCGCTACACCCGACCGGCCGCCGCGGCGGGGCCGCCGCCGGGCACGCCGGCGCCGGCAGCACGCAGCGGCCCCGGGGTGAGCGCCGAGGCGACGATGACCAGCGTGAAGGCCAGCGCCTGGAGCGTGATCCCCAGGGCGTTGGAGGGCATGGGGTCGCCGAAGACCACGAGCCCGCCCGCGATCGCCGCGGTGTTGGCGATGGTGCCGGTGATGGCGATCACGGCGACTGCCTCCCCCTTCTGCAGCGAGCGCGCCGAGCAGTAGAAGGCGGCGACCGAGCCCGCGATGGTCACGAAGCTCCAGGGAGACAGCAACAGCCCGAGCACCCCACCGTCGGCGGCGATGCCCGTCAGCGCCTTCACGCCGATGTTGCCCACACCGAACATGAGGCCCGCCGCGGCGGCGAGCATGATGCCGTGGTGCTCGGCGGCCCCGCCCAGACGCGGGCCCATGATGAGCAGCGCCCCGGCGGCGAAGAGGCCTCCCTGGAAGGCGATCATGGCGGGCAGCGAGAAGGCGGAGTGGTCGCCGTTGGCAGCCGGGAGGGTGACGCCCAGCAGGACGAGGCCGGTGGCGGTGAGGGCCAGGCCCCACCACTGACGCCGGCTGACCCGGTGGCCGAAGAGCCTGTCGGCCATGACGGCCAGCATGACGAGGCCCCCGGAGAGGACGGCCTGGACGACCGACAGGGGGGCGAGGGACACGGCGCCGACGTGCAGGATCCACGCGACGCCGCCGACGCTCATGCCCACGGCGAACCACTTGGAGCTCCAGAGCTGCCTCGCGGTCCGGAAGGGGTGGCGGACGCAGACGTCGGGAGCCGCGCACGCGCCGCGGTGCTTGAACAGGAACGCGAGGTTCGTCGTGGCGGCGCATAGCAGCGCCAGCAGGATGCCGAGTTGGAGAGTCACGAGCTGGGGTTCGTGGGGCGCCTTGGGCAGGTGCCGCGTGCGCCGCTGTCCGTAAGGTCGTCAGCGACGCGGGGCGACTTGAGGGCCTGCCGGCAATGCCGGACCTTAGCGGGATACCCGGCCGGCGTCGTCAGTCCACAACCCTTCTTCACAGATTTGGCGCAGCCTCGTGACAAACCGCTCCTACTCGTCGACATCGACGGCGTCATCTCCCTGTGGGGGTTCCCACCCACGCAGGCCCCCGAGGGCGCGTGGTGCACGGTCGACGGGATCCTGCACTTCCTTTCCGCGGGTGCGGCCGAGCACCTGCGAACGCTTGGTGAACGCTACGACCTGGCCTGGTGCTCAGGCTGGGAGGAGAAGGCCAACGAGTACCTCCCCCACGCCATCGGGCTCGATCCTCTGCCCCATGTCACCTTCGAGACCGCGCCCGGCGAGCGGACGGCCCACTGGAAGCTCCACGGCATCGACGCGCACGCGCTCGAGCGGCCCCTGGCCTGGATCGACGACGCCCACGACGACTCCTGCCACGCGTGGGCGGCGCGCCGCGGCGCGCCGACGCTGCTGGTGGCCACCGACCCCGCAACCGGGCTCACCGAAGACCACGTGGCCGAGCTGATGGCCTGGGCCGACCGGTTTGCGGGCGGGAAGCAGACGGTAGCCACCTCTCCACACGCGAATGCGAGGGGCGAGCCATGACAAGAAGCGCAGTACACGGTGATCTTTGCCGGTGCCTTCGTCGCGGGCATCCTGATCGGCATCCTGGACCTCGGGCTCCTTGCGGGGATCGGTGTCGGGGTCGCAGTCGGCGTGAGCCTCATGCTCGTCCTGCTCGCCGTGCAGCACAAGCGAGGGCCCGCCTGACGACGGGCCCTCGGATTCTGCATCGGCGTGTTGGGCAGTGACGCCTAGGAGCGCTTGTCGCCCGAGCCGTCATCGAGGTCGGCCAGGCCCTCGAAGCTCGCCTCGGAGGTGTCGGATCCGATGCGGTCCAGCTGGGCGATGTCCTGCTCGACGCCCAGGCCGCTCAGGCCCTCGCCCAGGCCCAGCTCGGCGGCGATCTCGTCGGAGTCCAGCAGGCCGACGTCGTCCATCGAGCGGGGCAGCGGCTCGGAGGGCTCGATCGTGATCCGCCGGTAGCGCTTGAGGCCGGTGGCCGCCGGGATCAGCTTGCCGATGATCACGTTCTCCTTGAGGCCATTGAGACGGTCCACCTTGCCCTCCAGCGCCGCGTCGGTGAGCACCTTCGTGGTCTCCTGGAAGGAGGCCGCCGACAGGAACGAGTCCGTGTTCAGCGAGGCCTTGGTGATGCCGAGGATGATGTCCTCGAACTGGGCCGCCTCGCCGCCGTCGGCGATCATCTGGTCGTTGACCTTGGCGAAGTCGAAGCGGTCGACGAACTGGCCGGGCAGGTAGTCCGTGTCGCCCTTCTGGTCCACGCGCACCTTCTTGAGCATCTGGCGCGCGATGAGCTCGATGTGCTTGTCGTTGATGTCCACGCCCTGGGACTTGTAGACCTCCTGCACCTCCTTGACGAGGTACTGCTCGGTCTCCGTGCGGCCGCGGATGGCCAGCAGCTCGTGGGGGTACAGCGACCCCTCGTTGAGCTGCGTGCCCGCCTCGACGCTCTGGCCCTGCTCGACGAACAGGCGCGTGCGCCGCGGGAACGTGTGGCGGTGCTCGTCGCCGGCCTCGTCGGTGATGACCACGCTGATCGCCTTGTCGGTCTCCTCGACCGCCACGACGCCGTCCTGCTCGGCGATCTTGGCCAGGCCCTTGGGCTTGCGCGCCTCGAAGAGCTCGACCACGCGGGGCAGGCCGTGCGTGATGTCCGCGCCGGCGACGCCGCCGGTGTGGAACGTGCGCATGGTCAACTGCGTGCCCGGCTCGCCGATGGATTGCGCGGCGATGATGCCCACCGCGTCGCCGACCTGCGCGACCTTGCCGGTGGCCATGGCCCGCCCGTAGCAGGCCTGGCACACGCCGGTGAGCGCCTCGCACTTGAGCACGGAGCGCACCTGGGGCTCGGCCTCCAGGTCGCCGGTTTCGGCGGCCTCGAGGATCTCGGCCACCTGCGGGCGGTCGATCTCCTGGTCCTTGGCGACCAGCACGCGGCCGTCCTTCGTGGCCAGATCCTCGGCCATGACGCGCCCGAGGAGGTTGGTGTTGGGCTCGCCCGAGGGCTGGAACAACTTCTGGCTGATCGACTCGGCGGTCCCACAGTCGGGCTCGCGGATGATCACGTCCTGGGCCACGTCGACCAGGCGGCGGGTCAGGTAGCCCGAGTCAGCGGTGCGCAGCGCCGTGTCGGCCAGGCCCTTGCGGGCGCCGTGGGTCGAGATGAAGTACTCGAGCACGGTCAGGCCCTCCATGAAGTTGGCCTTGATCGGACGCTCGATGATCTCGCCCTTCGGGTTGGCCATCAGGCCGCGCATGCCCGCGAGCTGGCGGATCTGCTTCATCGACCCGCGGGCGCCCGAGTTGGCCATCATGAAGATGGGGTTCAGGGCATCGAAGTTCTTCTCCATCGCGGCGGCGACCGCGTCGGTGGCCTCGTTCCAGATGTCCACCACCGACTCGTGGCGCTCCTCGCCGGTGATCAGGCCGTCGTCGTACTGCTCGTCGACGCCCGCCACGCGCTTCTCGAAGACCGCGAGGATCTCCTGCTTGTCGGCCGGGACCACGACGTCGTTCTTGGAGATCGTGATGCCCGCCTGGGTCGCGTAGTGGAAGCCCAGGTCCTTGAAGGCGTCCAGCGCCTGGGCGATCGTCGGCGCCCCGTAGCGCTGCACGAGCTGGTCGACGTAGAGCGTGATGTCCTTCTTGCGCATCGGCTTGTTCTCGAAGGCGAACGACGAGGTGTCGAACTCGTCGCCCATGGCCTCCTCCAGCGCTCGCTCGATGCGGTCGTTGAAGATGATGCGCCCGACCGTGGTGGTGAAGTGGCGGTCGTCCTTCCACTCGGGGCGGTACTCGCACTCGTCGTGGAGCTTGACCACCCCCGCCTCGACGGCCAGCTCGGCCTCCTGGGCGGTGCGGAAGACCTTGTCCGACCGCACGTCGGCCAGCTCGGCCTCGTCCCTGCCGTAGGTGAGGTAGAAGGTGCCCAGGATCATGTCCTGGGTCGGCGTGGCCAGCGGAGCCCCGTGGGCCGGCGACAGGATGTTGTTGGACGAGAGCATCAGGATCCGCGCCTCGGCCTGGGCCTCCGCGCTGAGCGGGAGGTGGACCGCCATCTGGTCGCCGTCGAAGTCGGCGTTGTAGGCGTGGCACACCAGCGGGTGGACCTGGATGGCCTTGCCCTCCACCAGCACCGGCTCGAAGGCCTGGATGCCCAGGCGGTGCAGCGTCGGCGCGCGGTTGAGCAGCACGGGGTGCTCGTGGATGACCTCCTCGAGCACGTCCCAGACCTCGGGGATGGCCGAGTCGACCATCTTCTTGGCCGCCTTGATGTTCTGCGCGGCCTTGCGCTCGACCAGGCGGGCCATGATGAACGGCTTGAACAGCTCCAGCGCCATGATCTTGGGCAGGCCGCACTGGTGCAGGCGCAGCGCCGGGCCGGCCACGATGACCGAGCGCCCCGAGTAGTCCACGCGCTTGCCCAGCAGGTTCTGGCGGAAGCGCCCCTGCTTGCCCTTGAGCATGTCGCTCAGGGACTTCAGCGGGCGGTTGCCCGGCCCGGTGACGGGCCGGCCGCGGCGACCGTTGTCGAACAGCGCGTCGACGGCCTCCTGGAGCATGCGCTTCTCGTTGTTGACGATGATCTCCGGCGCGCCGAGGTCCAGCAGCCGCTTGAGGCGGTTGTTGCGGTTGATGACGCGGCGGTAGAGGTCGTTGAGGTCGGAGGTCGCGAAGCGCCCGCCGTCCAGCTGCACCATCGGGCGCAGCTCGGGCGGGATGACCGGGACGGCCTCGAGGACCATCTGCTGGGGCAGGTTGCCCGACTGGATGAAGGCGCTGACCACCTTCAGGCGCTTGACCGAGCGCGCCTGCTTCTGGCCCTTGGCCGTCTTGACCATGTCCTCCAGGTGGATGCGCTCGGCGTCGAGGTCGACCTGCTCGAGCAGGTCACGCACCGACTCCGCGCCCATGCCGCCCCGGAAGTACTCCCCGAAGCCGTAGGGCGAGCCGAAGCGCTCCTTGAGCTCGCGGAAGATCGTCTCGTCGTGCTCGATCTGCTTGGAGTCCATCGTGCGGAACAGCTCCCACACGGCACGCATGCGCTCGGCGGCGTCATCGATGTAGGCCTCGGTGTCGGCGATGTCGGCCTCGAAGGTCTTGCGCAGGTCCTTGAGCAGCTTCTGGCGCTCGTCGTCGTCGAGCTTCTTGACGTTGATGTCCAGCGCCTCGGACCAGAGGTGGTCCTCGTCGTCGAAGCCCTTCGTGGCGCCCGACTGCAGGAACTCCTCGCGCCGCGCGAGCGCCTCGCGCAGCTCCTGGGTGCGCTGCTCGCGCTCGGCAGCGTACTCGTCCAGAACCTCGTTGACGCGACCTTCCAGCTCGGTCAGGTCCTTCTCGCGCGCCTCCTCGTCGACCCAGGTCACGATGGACGCCGCGAAGTACAGGACCTTCTCGAGCTCCTTGGGCGCCATGTCGAGCAGGTAGCCGATGCGCGACGGGACGCCCTTGAAGAACCAGATGTGGCTCACGGGCGCGGCGAGATCGATGTGGCCCATGCGCTCGCGGCGCACCTTGGACCGCGTGACCTCCACGCCGCAGCGCTCGCAGACGATGCCCTTGTAGCGCACGCGCTTGTACTTGCCGCAGTAGCACTCCCAGTCCTTGGTCGGCCCGAAGATGCGCTCGCAGAACAGGCCGTCCTTCTCGGGCTTCAGCGTGCGGTAGTTGATCGTCTCGGGCTTGGTGACCTCCCCCGAGCTCCAGCCCCGGATCTGCTTGGAGGACGCGAGGCTGATCTCGATGGCGTCGAAGTTGTTGATGTCGATCATGTTCAGTTCTCCTCCTGGGCGGGGGCGGGGGCGGCCTCGCCCAGGTCGATCTCGGTGTTGGCGTCGACGCCGGCCTGGTCGTCGACCGTGGCGTCGGTGGTGTCGGTGGTCTCTGTCTGCTCGTCGGCGGCGGCGACCTCACCGGCGCGCACTCCGCTGAGGTCGATGCCCAGCTCCTCGGCCGCGCGCAGGAGGTCGTCCTCCTCGTCGGCGACCGAGCCCGCTCCGCCGTCGTCGGAGACCACGTTGACGTCCAGGCCCAATGACTGCATCTCCTTGAGCAGGACCTTGAAGGACTCGGGGATCGACGGTTCGGCGATGTTCTCGCCCTTGACGATCGCCTCGTAGGCCTTCACGCGCCCGACGGTGTCGTCGGACTTGATGGTCAGCATCTCCTGCAGCGTGTAGGCGGCGCCGTAGGCCT
>Ga0136613_10000631_pt1 | contig 16596 bp, 16 predicted proteins | sample AntDrymUQ2722106_2_FD_106649 | JGI IMG/M metagenome (GOLD analysis project Ga0136613, IMG submission 106649) | Polar desert sand microbial communities from Dry Valleys, Antarctica - metaG UQ272 (21.06) | ecosystem: Environmental > Terrestrial > Soil > Desert | place: Antarctica: Dry Valley... | reverse complement strand
TCAACCTCGCCGCGCCCGTGGCCGACGGGCAACAGGTCGTCGTGCCGGTTCGTACCGCTCGCGGGTTGCAGGCTCCGGGCGCGTCGACGGCCGGCGCTTCTGGCGGGCCCGTGGGGCGGGTCCACTTGAACTCGGCGACCCTCGAGGAGCTCGACACGCTTCCGGGGGTCGGCCCCGTGACCGCCCAGAAGATCCTCGACTACCGGACGAAGAAGGGCGCGTTCGGCTCACTCGACGAGCTCGACGCCGTGCCCGGCATCGGGCCCACGCGCCTCGAACAGCTCCGGGAGCTCCTCGACCTGTGAGCGTGCTAGCGCGGCTCCAGGCACCGCACCTCCTGGTCGGGGCGCTCTGTCTCGGGCTCGCCGGCTCACTCGCGATCCGCGAGGATGGCCCGGCGCTCGCGGCGCTCGCCGGGGTGGTCGCGCTCGGTGCGCTTCTGGCCGGCCCGAGCAGGGCTCTCGCTCTGGCTCTCGCGCTTCTCCTCGCGGGCCTCTGGTGGGGCAGCTCCCGCCTCACGGCGCTCGACGCCAGTGTCCTGACTGCCCACGTGGGGGACGCCGATCTGGTCGTGGCCGAGGTGACGGGCCCAGCCCGGCGAAGTGAGTTCAGCGTCCGCGTCCCGGTTCGAGTGCGGCGCTTCGGCGGCCGGCCGGTCGACGAGCCGGCCCGGCTCGAGCTGCCACCCGAACGCGCGCCGCCGCAAGGCGCCATCGTCGAGCTCGTCGCGAGCGTCCGCGAGCCTCGGCCGCGAGAGCCCGGCGGCTCTTTCGATGAGGCGGCCTACCTGAAGCGGCAGGGCGTTCATGTCGTTCTCCGCGCCGGGTGGTTCCGGGTGACCGGCCGGCGCGGCGGGCTCGCGGGAGCGGCCGACTCCCTGCGGCGCCTGATCGCGCGCTCGATCGCGCTCGGGGCGGAGGGGGAGCGGCGTGCAGTCGTCGCCGGCGTCGTGCTCGGCGCCGACGAAGGGCTCGATGCCGACCTACGGGACGACTTTCGCGCCTCGGGCCTCTACCACCTACTCGCCGTGTCCGGCCAGAACGTCGCCTTCGTCATCTTCGGCACGCTCATCGCGGCCTGGGGCCTCGGCCTCCCGCGCTGGCTCGCCCACCTCACCGCCGTGGGCGCGGTCTTCAGCTACGTGCTCGCGGTCGGCTGGCAGCCCTCGGTCGTCAGGGCCGGGATCGCCGGCGGGCTCGCGTCCCTCGCCTGGCTCGCCGCTCGCGCCGCCGATCGGTGGTACTTCCTGCTCGTAGGCGCCGCAGTCCTCCTCGCGGCCAACCCTTACAGCGCACTCGAGCCGGGCTTCCAGCTCTCGTTCGCCGCCGTCGCTGCGATCTTCGTCCTCGTCCCGCGGCTCGAGCGGCGGCTCGAGGGCTACCCGGTGCCGTCCCGCCTGGCCAGCGTCCTCGTCGTCTCGCTGGCCTGCGGGGCCGCGACCGCCCCGATCCTGTGGCTTCACTTCGGCGCCGTGCCTCTGTACTCGATCGCGGCCAACGCCCTGGCGGCTCCCATCGTCGCTCCGCTCCTCGGGCTCGCGCTCGTCTCGGCGCCAGTCTCGCTCGTCGCCCCCGGCGCGGCTGCGACCCTCGGCTGGCTGAACGGATGGCTCGCGGCGTATCTTGCGTGGTGCGCGCGGCTCGTCGGCGACCTGCCGCACGCGCAGGTGGCCTCGCCTCGCGTCCTGCTCGCCCTCTGTGGTCTCGGCGCCGCTCTGTCTCTGGCCTTCCGGCTCCCCCGCTCACGCCGAGCCGGGCTCGCACTCGCCGCCGCACTCTCGCTTCTCGCTGCGGCGACCTGGCACGTCGTGGCCGGAGGTCGCGCGGTCGCCGCGCCGACCGGTCTTCGCATCACGTTCCTGGACGTCGGCCAGGGGGACGCGACGCTGCTCGAAGTCCCGGGCGGCGCCGTCCTCGTCGACCAGGGCCCGCCCGAGGCGGACGTAGCCGAGCAGCTCGAAGGGCTCGGAGTCGAGCGGCTCGCGCTCGTTGTCCTCACGCACCCACAGCGAGACCACGTGGGTGGGGCGGCCGACGTCGTGCGGCGCCTCCGCGTGGGCACGCTGCTCGACCCTGTGCTTCCGCATGCGGATCCGTTCACCCAGGCCGCCCGCGTCGCGGCTAGGCGTCGAGGCGTCCGCGTGCTCGTGGCGCGCGCCGGGCAGACGTTCCGCCTCGGCCGGCTCCGCCTGAGCGTCCTCTGGCCGCTCGACCCCGGAACCGCCGCCGACGATCCGAACGACCACGCCGTCGTCCTGCTTGCCTCCTACGGAAAGATCGACGCCCTCCTCACGGCGGACGCCGAGTCCGGCGTCACGCTGGCTCTCAGGCCTCCAGCGGCGGAGATCCTCAAGGTCGCCCACCACGGCTCCGCCGACGAGGCCCTGCCCGAGCTCCTCCGCGCCGTTCGCCCCCGCGTGGCCGTGATCTCGGTCGGAAGCCAAAACGACTACGGCCATCCCACACCCTCGACGGTTCGCGCCCTGGACGAGGCGCCCGACCTCGACCTGCTGCGAACGGACGAGGACGGGCGGGTCGTGATCGAGTCCGACGGGCAACGTCTGACCGTCCGGTCGGAGCACTGACTATTCTCGGCGCATGACCAACGAGCCTCTGAGCGCCGGGTACCTGCTCCTCGGCTCGGACCGTCCGAAGATCCGGAGGGCCCTCGCTCTCCTCCGCGCCAGGTTTGCCCCTGAGTCCGTCGAGCTTCTCGATGCCGTCGTAGCGACGGGTGAGGACGCCGTTGCCGCCTGCAACGCGCTCGGCCTCTTCGGCGAAGCTGGCGAGCGCCTTGTCGTCGTCGAAGGGGTCGAGCGCTGGCGGGCCGAGGACGCCGAGGTCATCACCGCCTACCTGGCCGACCCCGCCGCCGGGAGCGTCCTCGCGCTCGTCGCGGAGGGAGCCCTGAAGTCGGAGGCCCTCGTCTCTGCGGTCAAGCGCTCGGGTCAGATCCTCCGGTACGACGTGCCGAAGCCCCGCGACCCTTCCATCTGGGTGCGCGGTGAGTTCGAGCGCCGCGGCGTCCGCGCCGACGCTGACGCTGCGCGGGCACTCGTCGAGGTGGCAGGGGACGACATCTACGAGCTCTCCTCCGAGGTGGACAAGATCGCCACGTGGGCAGGCGAGGACGCCGTCGGGCGCAGGGAGGTCGAAGAGCTCGCCGCCCCCACCCACGAAACATTCGTCTGGGCCCTCACCGACGCCTGGGGCGCGCGCAACTCGGTCGCTCTCCTCGGTGCCTGCGAAACGCTGCTCGAGCGCCGGAGCAAGGAGCCGTTCGCCATCGCCGCCGCGCTCTCGGGCTACGTGAACAAGGTCAGAGCGGCCCAGGTGCTCTCGGGCGAAGGCCTGACCGCACCAGAGATCGCCAAGCGCCTGCGCGTGAAGGATTACCCGGCCCGAAAGGCGCTCGGACACGCCAAGAACTACACAGCGGACGAGCTGGACTCGGCGATCGTCCGCCTGGCTGAGCTCGACGCCGCGCTCAAGGGCGCGAGCCGACTCGCCGCGGAGCTCGAGCTCGAGCGCGCGCTCGTCGACCTGACGGCGGGCGAGCCCGCGGTCCGCGTCTAGGAGGGTCTGACGAAACGCAGTCTGAGCCGCCGGCCGCGCGCTGGCCGCCCCGATGCTGCGTCCTCAGTCGGCCCCGTATCCAGTGGATACGTGACCTCCCTGCGTCCGAGCCCTCGCCTCGGAACGACCATCGCGCGCCCGCCGACGAGCGACATTCCGCCAAACCCTCCTAGGTCGAGCGGCCGGAGAGAAGCCGCGCGGCCTGCGCCTTCTTGCGCGCGGCCTTGTGCGGGTGGATCGCACCGCGGGAAGAGGCGCGGTCGAGCCAGCGGACGAGCTCACGATGCTCGTCGCCGATCCGTGCATCGTCGCCGTCGGCGACGGCCTGCTCGAAGCGCTTGAAGAGCGTCCGCGCGGTGGAGCGCCAGCGAACGTTCTCGACCCGCTGGCGGGCGGAGCTTCGGACGCGGCGTTCCTGCTGCTTGATGTTCGGCATAAGAGAAGCCGCCCTTGCGTGCGGCGGCCCGCGCATGGTACCAGCGCCCCCGCCTCGCCCGAGCTTCCGCACCGGTAACCCCCGGGGCCCCCCTTTAGTGTCCCCCTCGCGGTCCAGCGTATCGCCGCCGGGCGCACGGGTGTTGCGCGAAACGAGGAGCGTCAGCAACACCCGAGTGTCGAAATCCGCGCGGGCCTCCGGGCGATCGCTTCCCTACGATCCGGCCATGCGGCGCCCCGGCGACGACACGCCCGCCCTGCGCGGCGCGGACGAGCCCCAGTCCGGCGAGCCCCCGCGCGGCGTCGGCACGACGACGCAGCCCGGGCCGGCCCGCCGGCGCCGGCTCGCGCGCTCGACGGCGATCTTCTCCGTCGCTACCGGGGCCTCGCGGATCCTCGGCCTCGTCCGGGAGATCCTCGTCCGCCGTCTCTTCGGCGTCGAGGGCCAGATCAACGCGTTCACCGTCGCCTTCCAGGTCCCGAACCTCCTCCGCGCCCTCGTCGCCGACGCCGCGCTCTCGGCCGCCTTCGTCCCGGTCTTCAGCGAGCTCCTCGAGAAGCGCGACACGGCCCGCGCCTGGCGGATCGCCTCGACCCTGCTCTGGCTCGTCCTGCTCGGCCTCGGAGCCCTGACCGCCCTCTTCATCCTGCTCGCGCCCTGGATCATGCGGCCCTTCGGCTACGAGGGCGCAGACGAGGAGCTCGTCGTCAACCTCTCGCGGATCCTCTTCCCGACGGTCGTCCTGCTCGGCCTCTCGGGGATCGTCGTCGGAGTTCTCAACAGCTACGAGCACTTCGCCGTCCCGGCCCTCGCGCCGGTCGCCTGGAACCTCGTGATCATCCTCGGACTGCTCCTCGGCGTCCCGGGCGTGGACGGCGTCGAGAACGAGCTCTACGTCTACGCCGGTGCGATCGTCGTGGCGACCGTCGTCCAGCTCCTTCTTCCGATCCCCTGGCTCCGGGGCCGGGACGACCGGCTTCGGGTCGCGATCGATTGGCGCGACCCGGCCGTCCGGCGCGTGCTCGTCCACATGGTCCCGGTCACCCTCGGCCTCGGCCTCATCAACTTCAACCAGGTCGTGAACACCCTCTTCGCCGCCCGCTACATCGACCCGAACCTCGCGCCGAGCGCGATCGAGGCCGCGTTCCGGATCTACATGCTTCCGCAGGGGATCTTCGCGGTCGCGGTGGCGACCGTCCTCTTCCCGCTCCTCTCCCGGCTCGCCGCGCGCGAGGACACCGAGGGGTTTCGCTCGACCACGTCGCTCGGCCTGCGCCAGATCGCCTTTTTTCTGCTCCCCGCGAGCGCCGTCGTCGCCGCCCTCGCCATCCCGATCGTCAGGCTCCTCTACGAGCGGGGCGCGTTCGGGGCGGCCGAGACGGAGGTCGTCGGACAAGCGCTCGCCGCCTTCGCCGTGGGCCTGACCTTCAACGGGACGATGCTCATGCTGAACCGCGCGTTCTTCAGCCTGCAGTCGCCCTGGGTGCCGACTGCTGTCGCGCTCGCGAACCTCACGCTTCAGGTCGCGCTGAACGCCGTCCTCTTCCGCGTCGGCATCTGGGGCATCCCGCTCGCGACCTCGATCGTGAACGTGGCCGGGACCGCGGCGCTCCTCCTCGTCTTCCGCCGTCGGCTCGGCAGGATCGAGGGAGGGAGGATCCTCGCTTCCTACGGCCGCATCGCGATCGCGTCCGCCGCCGCCGCCGGAGCTGCCTTCGGAGCCTGGTACGGACTCGACGAAGCGCTCGGACGCTCGGTCTGGGCCCAGATCGCCTCCGTCGGCCTCGGCGTCGCCGCCGGGGCCGCGGCGTTCCTCGCCGCCGCACGTATCCTTCGAATCGAGGAGCTCGACGCGCTCGCCTCGCTCGTCCGTCGCTCCCGACCTAGATGAGCAGCCTCGGGCGGATCCGCAACTTCTCGATCGTCGCGCACATCGACCACGGCAAGTCGACCCTCGCCGACCGCATCCTCGAGGCGACGAGCACGCTCTCGAAGCGCGAGATGCGCGCGCAGGTCCTCGACTCGATGGACCTCGAGCGCGAGCGTGGGATCACGATCAAGGCCCAGGCCGTGCGCGTCGACTGGAAGGGCCACCAGCTCAACCTGATCGACACGCCCGGCCACGTCGACTTCACCTACGAGGTCTCGAGGGCCCTTCAAGCCTGCGAGGGCGCGCTCCTCGTCGTCGACGCCGCGCAGGGGATCCAGGCCCAGACCCTCGCGAACGCTTATCTCGCCCTCGAGAACGACCTCGAGATCATCCCGGTCGTGAACAAGATCGACCTCCCGCAGGCCGATCCAGACGCCGCCGCGGCGGAGATCGCGGAGCTGATCGGCGAGGACCCGGCTCGCGTCCTCAGGATCTCGGCGAAGACAGGGGAGGGAGTGGAGGCCGTCCTCGACGCGATCGTCGAGCGGATCCCGCCGCCGAGCGGCGACCCGGAGGCGCCTCCGCGCGCGCTCATCTTCGACTCGGCCTACGACCAATACCGGGGCGTCGTCGCCTTCGTCCGCGCGGTCGACGGCGAGTTTCGCCCGCGCGAGCGCGTGCGCGCGATGGCGCAGGGAACGACGTTCGAGACAGAGGAGCTCGGGTTCTTCTCGCCGGAGCGAAGCCCGACGCCGACGCTCGAGGCCGGCGAGGTCGGCTACGTCATCACCGGCCTCAAGGACGTGAGCCGGTTGCGGGTCGGCGACACCCTGACGAGCGCGGGCCGGCCCGCCACCGAGCCCGTGCCCGGCTACAAAGAGGTCAAGCCGACCGTCTTCTCGGGCCTCTTCCCCACGGAGTCCGACGAGTACCCGGAGCTCCGGGACGCGCTCGAGCGGCTCAAGCTGAACGACGCCTCGCTCTTCTACGAGCCCGAGACCTCGCAGGCGCTCGGCTTCGGGTTCCGGTGCGGCTTCCTCGGGCTCCTGCACATGGAGATCGTCCGCGAGCGCCTCGAGCGCGAGTTCGACCTCGACCTCCTCGTGACCGCGCCCAACGTCGCCTACCGCGTGCTGACCAAGGCCGGGGAGGAGGTCGAGGTGCACAATCCGGCCGAGTTCCCCCGCGAGGTCGAGCGCGTCGAGGAGCCGTACATCCGCGCGACGACGATCGTCCCCAAGGACTACGTCGGCGCCGTCATGGAGCTGAACACCGAGCGGCGGGGTCGTTTCCACCACATGGAGTACCTGAGCGAGCAGCGCGTGCTCCTCGCCTACGACCTCCCGCTCGGCGAGGTCGTCTACGACTACTACGACCAGCTCAAGTCCCGCACCAAGGGCTACGCAAGCTTCGACTACGACCTGGCCGGCTTCCAGGAGGGAGAGCTCGTCCGCGTCGACATCATGCTCGCGGGCGACCTCGTCGACGCGCTCTCGGTCATCGTCCACCGCGAGGGCGCCTACGCCCGTGCGAAGGCACTGGTCGACCGCCTGCGAGCGGAGATCCCGCGCCAGATGTTCGACGTGCCCGTCCAGGCCGCGATCGGGTCGCGGATCATCGCGCGTGAAACGATCAAGGCGCGACGTAAGGACGTGCTCGCCAAGTGCTACGGCGGCGACATCACCCGCAAGCGGAAGCTGATCGAGCGCCAGAAGAAGGGCAAGAAGCGGATGAAGCAGGTCGGCACCGTCGAGGTGCCGCAGGAGGCCTTCCTTGCCGTGCTCGACCTGAACGGAAGCAGCCGTTCGTGACCGCGCGCTACCTCTACGTGCACCTGCCCTTCTGCGCGCGACGCTGCGGCTACTGCGATTTCGTCACGGTGCTCGGGCGCGGCGACCAGCACGGCGCCTACGTGGACGCGCTCCTCACGGAGCTCGAGCTCGAGCGCGGCTCGCTCGCGCCGGCGCTCGACACGGTGTTCCTCGGCGGCGGCACGCCGACGCTGACCGAGCCCGGGGCGCTCAGGCGCCTCCTCGAGGCGCTTCCGCGCGCGGACGAGGTCACGATCGAGGCGAACCCGGAGACGGTCACGCCTGAGCTCGCGGCGCTCCTTCGCGAAAGCGGCGTCACTCGGGTCTCGCTCGGCGTGCAGACGTTCCAGCCCCGGCTCCTCGAGGTGCTCGAGCGCCGCGCGCGCCCCGATGACGTCCGGCGCGCGTTCTACCATCTGCGTGATGCCTCTTTTGACAACATCTCGCTCGACCTCATCTATGGAATCCCCGGCCAGAGCGCCTCCGACCTCGAGCGCGACCTCGAGGACGCGCTGAAGCTAGGGCCTGAGCATCTGTCGTGCTACGAGCTCGAGGCGAAGCCGGGGACGCGGTTCACCTACGCGCACGGGGAGGAGCTCGTCCGTCAGGCCGAGGCAATGGAGGGCTACTTCGAGCGGGTCGTCGAGGTCGTCACCGGCGCCGGCTATCGCTGGTACGAGACGGCCAACTTCTGCCGGCCGGGGCGTGAGGCGCGCCACAACCTCGGGTACTGGGAGGGCCGCGACTACCTCGGGCTCGGGATCGGCGCCGTGTCTACCGTCGCCGGTCGCCGTTGGCGCAACAAGCCGAGCCTGGCTCGCTACCTCGCCGCGCTCGCGGACGGGCGTCGGCCGGACCGGGAAGTGGAGCTCCTCGATGCCGTCACGCTGCGCCAGGAACGCCTGATCCTGGGCCTGCGCCTGGACGAGCCGCTGCCGTTCGCGGAGGTCGAGCCCGTGCTCTCCCTCGACGCCCTGGGGCGGCTCGAACGCCTCGGCCTCGCCGAGCGCCGCGGCGACGGGCTCGCGCTGACGGTGAAGGGGCGCTTCCTCGGCGGCGGGGTCACGGCCGAGCTCCTGGCCTAGCGCGGCGGCGGACACGGCGGCCAGGGCTACCCTTGAACTGACATGACCAATGGGCGAACGGTCGAGCTGACACTCCGGCAGGAGGAGGTCCTGGCGCGCGTGGTCGAGACGTACGTGGCCATGGGCGCTCCGGTCGGGTCGAAGACGCTGGTCGAGCGGGAGGGAATCGGCGCGGCTCCCTCGACCGTCCGGAACGAGCTCGCAGTGCTCGAGGAGCACGGCCTGCTCACGCACCCGCACACCTCGGCCGGCCGCGTCCCGACCGACACGGGCTACCGCTACTACGTCGATCGCGTCCTCGAGCATCTCGGCCCTCGCCCGGCCGAGCTCCGGCTCGACCTCTCGGAGGCGCGAAACCAGGTCGACTCGGCTCTCCGCGCTACGACGGACGCCCTGGCCCAGCTCACGCATCTCCTCGCGCTCATCTCGGCGCCCCCGCTCGAGACGACGAGCGTCCGCCACGTCGAGGTGATCGTCCTGCAGCCGCAGCTCGTCATGGTCGTCGTCATCACCTCGACCGGAGGCGTGTCGAAGCGCCTCTTCGCCTTCTCCGAGCCCGTCGACCCGGGCCTCGCCGCCTGGGCGCACGAGTACTTGAACGAGCGCGTGGCTGGCCTACAGCTCGGCGCGCGGCTCCTTCGCAACCGCTTCGAGGACGCGGACCTCCCGACCCCCGAGCGCGCATTCCTCGCCGAGCTCGCCCCGGCCTTCACCGACCTCGTCGAGGGCGGTGGGGAGCAGGGGGTCTACGTCGGCGGGACGGCCGGGCTTCTCGGGGAGTTCCAGGCAAACGACCTGCGCGGCTACCAGCGCCTGCTCGAGGTGCTCGAGCAGCGGGCCTCGCTCCTCGAGCTCATGCGCGCGAACCTGAGCTCGAAGGAGCCCTTCGTTCGCGTCGGCGCCGAGTTCGGGGACCCCGAGCTTCGCAACCTCTCCCTCGTCGCCGCGCCCTACGGGCTGCGCCACCGAAACCTCGGCACGGTCAGCCTCGTCGGGCCGACGCGGATGGACTACGTGACGGCGATCGACGCGGTCCGCTGCGCCGCGCACGAGCTCTCCCTCATCGTCGAAGAGGTCTACGAGGACTAGCGCCTCCCAGCCGGGGCGGCTGCGTACCCTTTCGTCGTGGCGACGGTCAAGCGCGACCTCTACGAGATCCTCGGAGTTGCCCGCGGCGCCGACGAGCGGGAGATCAAGAAGGCGTTCCGCCTGCTCGCGCGCGAGCTTCACCCGGACGTGTCGGAGCACCCAGATGCGGAGGAGCGCTTTCGGGAGGCCGCCGCGGCCTACGAGGTGCTCTCGAAGCCGGAGACGCGCGACCTCTACGACCGCTACGGCCATGAAGGGCTTCGCACGGGCGGCTTCCGGCCGACCGACTTCGACTTCACGAGCCTCGGCGACATCTTCTCCGTCTTCTTCGGGGAGGACGTCTTCGGCGTCGGCGCGCCCGGTCGCCGGGCCGGCCGCGGCCGCGACATCCTGGCGGAGGTCGAACTCGAGCTTGCCGAAGCGGCCGAAGGGGTGACGAAGGCGGTGCCCTTCCCGGTCTCTTTGCCGTGTCCCGCCTGTGAGGGCTCGGGCGCGGAGCCGGGGACCTCGCCCGAGACGTGTTCGCGGTGCGGGGGTGCGGGCCGCCTGCAATCCGTGTCGTCGTCGGTGTTCGGACAGTTCGTCCGCACCCAGGGCTGTCCAGACTGCGGCGGGACGGGCGAGGTCATTCCGACCCCCTGCCGGGAATGCTCGGGGGCGGGACGGGTCAGCGAGGAGCGCACGATCGACGTCGAGATCCCGCCCGGGATCCACGACGGCCAGCGGATCCGTCTCTCGGGCGAGGGGCATGCCGGGGTCTCCGGCGGGCGCTCAGGCGACCTCTACGTGCTCGTCCGCGTTCAGGCGCACGAGCGCTTCGTGCGCGACGGCAACGACGTTCTGGTCGGTGTCGACCTGACCATGACCCAGGCGGCGCTCGGCGCGCGGGTCTCCGTGCCGACCCTCGACGGGGACGTCGAGCTCGACTTCGACGCGGGGACGCAGCCCGGGTCGCTGCGAGTCCTGCGTGGGAAGGGGATGCCCGTCCTCCAGGGCTTCGGCCGTGGCGACCAGCGCGTCCTCGTGAACGTCGTCGTCCCGCGCCACCTCTCCGAGGAGCAACGCGGCCTGCTCGAGGACTTCGAGCGCGGCGCCGACGAGGCCAACTACCGGTCGGACGAGGGCTTCTTCGAGAAGCTTCGGGCTGCATTCCGCTGATCGAGGCAGTGCTTCGCCGGATAGCGGCGCGCGTGGCGACCGAGGGGGCGGAGGAGGCGCGAGCGGCCATGCTCGCGCTCTTCCCGGAAGGGTTCGAGGAGCAAGTCTTCGACGACGAGGTCGAGCTCGCCGCCTACGGCGACTCGGCAGCCGAGGAAGCGATGCGAGCGCTGCTCGGCCCGGTCGCCGTCACGCAGGTCGAGCCCGGCTGGGAGGACGCCTGGCGCGTCTTCCACCGACCCGTGCGGATCGGCAGCCTCTGGGTGGGACCTCCCTGGCTGACGCCCGACCCGGATGCGCTGCCCGTGGTGATCGACCCTGGCAGGGCTTTCGGGACGGGCGCCCATGCGACGACCCGCCTCACGCTCGAGCTCCTCATCGGTGCGCCCAGGGGGTCGGTGCTCGACCTCGGATGCGGCTCGGGCGTCCTCTCGATCGCGGCGGCACGGCTCGGGTTCGCGCCCGTCCTCGGGTTCGATACAGACCCGGTCGCCGTCGAGATCGCCCGCGAGAACGCTCGCGCGAACGGCGCCGAGGCGCGGTTCGAGGTTTCCGACGTCCTTGCCGGCCCGCTTCCGTCGGTCGACGTGGCGCTCGCCAACATCGCTCTCGAGGTCGTCGAGGGCGTGGCTGCGCGAGTCGATTCAAAGCTCTTCGTCGCGTCCGGCTACCCGGCGCGTGACCGCCTCGCGGCGCCTGGCTGGCGGCCCGTCGAACGTCTCGAGCGCGACGGGTGGGCAGCCGACCTGCTCACCCGGGCCTAGAGCACATACGATCGCGCCGTCATGGCGACCTTCGCGGAGGAGGTGGTGCCCGGTGTCGCAGCCTGACTGTCTCTTCTGCGGGCTCGTCGCAGGTGGCGAGCACGTGCGCAAGGCCGACGGCTTCGTCGCCATCCGGGACATCGACCCGAAGGCGTCAGTCCACCTGCTCGTCCTGCCGGAGCGCCACGTGGAGAGCTTCAGGGAGATCGAGTCGTTTCCCGACGAGGAGGCCAAGCGGATGCTCGGCTTCGTCGCGGAGACCGCGCGCGAGGCGGGGCTCGAGGACTATCGCGTCGTCGTGAACGTGGGCGAGAGCGCCGGCCAGACCGTCTTCCACCTGCACTGGCACGTCCTCGGCGGCGGCCTCGAGGGCTTCGAATGAGCCTCATCGCCCAGATCGAGGAGGAGCTTCGAGACGCGATGCGGGCACGCGATCGCCTGCGCGCCGACACGCTGCGCCTGACGCTGTCCTCGCTTCGCTCGGCCGAGAAGGAGCTCCAACGGCCACTCGACGAGAGCGAGGAGCTGCAGGTGCTCCAGCGCGAGCGCAAGCGCCGCACCGAGGCGGCCGCGGCCTTCCGCGAGGCAGGGCGCGAGGAGCAGGCAGGCGCGGAGGACGCCGAGCTCGCGGTGATCGAGGAGTTCATGCCCGAGCCGGTCGACGAGGACGAGCTCGAGCGGATCGTCGACGATGCGATCGCCGAGACCGGCGCGACCTCGCTCCGAGACCTCGGCCGCGTGATGGCCGACGTGATGCCCCAGGTGGCAGGCCGGACGGACGGGTCGGCGGTCAGCCGCCTCGTCCGCGAGAAGCTCGCGTAACGGCGCGGCAACCGCCACAGATCGGTGACGCCCTTGGCGCGAACGGCGCGCCACGTGCGCGTCTTTCCGAGCTACCCTCGAAAGCGGGGGCGAGGGGCCGAAGGCCCCGGGGGGAATCGTCTCCCGCGCGCGAGGGCCGTCCCGTCGAGGGGTCAAATCGCGCCTCTACACTTGGACTGTTGCAGGAAGTTCTCGACGTCCCCAACGAGGTCGCAGCCGAGCTCGCCACCGTCGACGACGGCGTCCTCACCCGGCTTCGCGACCGGCTCGGCGCGACCGTCCTCCTGCGCGGCAACCGGCTGACGCTCGAGGGCGAGGACGAGAACGTGCGCGAGGCGCGCGCGGTGATCGACGAGCTCGTCGAGCTGGTCGAGGGCGGACACGCGATCGGAGCGGGGACTGTCGACGCCGTCCTCTCCGCGCTCGACGAGAGCCGCGACCTTCGCGAGGTCTTCGAAGACGTCGTCTGGCGTCACCGCGGCAAGAAGATCACGCCGAAGACGGTCAACCAGAAGCGCTACGTCGATGCGATCCGCTCGACGACGATCACCTTCGGGATCGGCCCGGCCGGCACCGGCAAGACCTACCTCGCGATGGCCCTCGCGGTCGCCGCCCTGAGCGAGCGGAAGGTCAACCGGATCATTCTCACCCGCCCTGCCGTGGAGGCCGGGGAGCGTCTCGGCTTCCTCCCGGGCGACCTCCTGGCCAAGGTCGACCCCTACCTACGCCCGCTCTACGACGCGCTCTACGACATGCTCGACGCCGACCGCGTGAACGCGTTCATGGAGCGAGGAACGATCGAGGTCGCGCCACTCGCCTTCATGCGCGGCCGCACGCTGAACGACTCCTTCGTCATCCTCGACGAGGCGCAGAACACGACGCCGGAGCAGATGCACATGTTCCTGACGCGGCTCGGCTTCGGCTCGAGGATCGTCGTAACCGGTGACGTGACCCAGGTCGACCTGCCCCGCGAGCAGGCCTCCGGGCTCGTGCGCGTGCGCGACATCCTGAGCGCCGTCGAGGGAATCGAGTTCGTCGAGCTTGGAAACCAGGACGTCGTCCGGCACGTGCTCGTCCAGCGGATCGTCGAGGCCTACAAGCTCCACGCGGACGAGGACGGCGCCCGGCCATGATCTCGGTCGAGGTCGGGAACCGAAGCGGCGCGACGTTCGACGAGCAGACGCTCGTGGCGCTCTGCCGGGCGACGCTCGCCGCCGAGGGCGTGACGGCGGGCGATCTCGGCGTCTCGCTCGTCGGGCCCGACGAGATGCGCGGTCTCAAGCGTGAGCACCTTGGGGTCGACGAGACGACCGACGTGCTGTCCTTTCCGATCGATGCCCGCGACGAGCTCCCCGACGGGCTCCCCCGCCAGCTCGGCGACGTCGTCCTCTGCCCTCAGGTCGTGGGGGAGGAATGGCGCTGGCCGCTCGTCCACGGCCTGCTCCACCTGCTCGGCTACGACCATGGGATTGAGATGGAGCGGCGCGAAGCGGAGCTCGTCCGATGACGATCACGGAGGGCCCCGAGGCCCGTCCGGTCGAGACAGCCGCTCCCGAGAAGCTCGAGCTCCCGCCGCTCGAGACCAAGAAGCGCCCGCATTCGCTCCTCGTCTCCTTCAACTACGCGATCGAGGGCGTCATCCACGTTCTGCGGCGCGAGCGCAACATGCGCGTCCACTTCGCGCTCGCGACCGTCGTTCTCGTGCTCGCCTTCGCCTACGACGTGACGAAGGTCGAGCTGATGGCCCTCCTGATCGCGGTCTCGTTCGTGCTCATGGCCGAGATGATCAACACGGCGGTCGAGGAGATGATCGACCTCTCGGCGAAGGGCTACGACCCGCGTGCCAAGATCGCGAAGGACGTGGCCGCGGGCGCCGTCCTGATCTCGTCTGTGGTGGCGGCGACGATCGGCTACCTGATCTTCGTCGACCGGATCCGGAACCCGAGCTATCACCTGGTGAACGAGGTGCGTGCGATCCCGGCGAACCTGACGATCATCGCCCTCGGACTGACGGTGATAGCCGTCATCACGGTCAAGGCGATCTCCGGGAGGGGGACACCGCTTCGGGGCGGCCTTCCCTCGGGCCACGCAGCGGTCGCGTTCGGCGCCTGGATGGCGATCACGCTCGTCGCAGCCGAGTTCCAGCACCGCGTCCTCATCTCGACGCTCGCCTTCGTGATGGCCGTCCTCGTCGCCCAAACTCGCGTCGAGTCCGGCATCCATTCGACCAGGGAGGTCGCCTTCGGCGCGCTTCTCGGCACGCTGGTCACCCTCCTTCTTTTCCAGACGCTCACGTGAACCTCGACGAGCTCTATGCCCACGCCGAGGCCGCGGCCGGGAACGCCTACGCGCCCTACTCGAACTTCGAGGTGGGCGCGGCCCTCTTCCTGCGCGACGGCCGTGTCCTCACCGGGGTGAACGTCGAGAACGCGTCCTACCCGCTGGGGATCTGCGCGGAGCGCGCCGCGCTCGCCCGCGCGGTCGCCGAGGGAGCACGGCCCGGCGACATCGAGGCGCTCGCGGTCACCGCTTCGCCCTGCGGCGGCTGTCGCCAGTGGATCATCGAGTTCGGGCTGGATCGGATCGCGTTCATGCACGAGGGAGAGCTCCTCGAGCGCACGCCCGCGGATCTCCTGCCCGACTCGTTCGACCTATGAAGTCCGGGTTCGTGGCGGTCGCAGGCCGCCCGAACGTCGGCAAGTCGACGCTCGTGAACGCGCTCTGCGGAGGCAAGGTGGCGATCGTCTCCGACAAGCCGCAGACGACGCGGCGGCGGATCGCGGGGGTCGCGAACGGCGACGGCCACCAGCTCGTCCTCGTCGACCTTCCGGGCTTTCAGCGCCCCCGCGACCCCTTGACGGAGCGAATGCAGCGCACGGTCGACGACTCGCTCGCCGATGTCGACGGCTACCTATTCGTGCTCGCCGCGGACGAGCGGATCGGCCCCGGCGACCGCTTCGTCGCGCAGCGGGTGTTCGGCGCCGGGGCGCCCGTCGTGATCGCCCTGAACAAGGTCGACCGCCTGAAGCCCGAGCGGATCGCCGAACAGATCCACCTCGCCTCCGGCCTGGGGGACTTCCACGCGCTCCACCCGATCAGCGCCCGGTCGGGGGACGGCCTCGGCCCGCTCCGCGAGGAGCTCGTCGGCCTTCTGCCTGAAGGCCCGGCCTACTTCCCGGAGGGTGAGCTGACCGACCTCTCCCTCGAGGACCGGGTCGCCGAGCTCGTGCGGGAGCAGGCCCTGGCGCTCACGCGCGAGGAGGTGCCCCACGCGGTTGTGGTCGAGGTCGAGGAGATCGCGGGGGGCCGGGTGAGCGCTCGCGTCGTCGTCGAGACCGAGTCGCAGAAGGCGATCGTCGTCGGCAAGGGCGGCCGTATCATCAAGGAGATCGGCTCGCGGGCGCGGCCGGAGATCGAGCTCCTGCTCGGGCGCTCGGTGTTCCTCGAGCTGACGGTGAAGGTGCGGCCGCGCTGGCGCCGCGACGAGGGCATGCTGGCGCGGCTCGGGATCTGAGGACAAGGGGGTCTGACGGCGTGACGGCGGCGGAACGGTTCGAGGAACGGCTGCGGAGCTACCTGCGCGAGAGCTCGGAGGAAGCCCGCGCGGTGCGCGTGGGGGAGAAGGAGGTGAGCGAGCATGCGGCGATCGTCGCGCGCTACGCCGACCTGTTCACGCGGCCGCAGCACGAGGAGCTTCGGGAGGCCGAGGCCGGCGCGAGCGGCGACGAGCACGAGCGGCTCCTGCGCCTGCGTGAGGCCTGCGCGGGCGGCATCGCCTCGCTCGAGCTGGCGGAGGCCTACGACGAGCTCCAGAACGCCGTCCTCGCCGAGCGCATCGAGTTCCGCGGCGAGTCGCTCCCGCTGCGGAGCGCGCAGGCCCAGGTCGCGGTGCTCGACGGCTACGGCGAGCGCGAGGAGCTCGGGACGCTCGCCGCGGACGCGTCCGCGCGCTTCAACGACCGCCGGCTCGACCTGATGCGCCGCGG
>Ga0136613_10000630_pt1 | contig 16597 bp, 17 predicted proteins | sample AntDrymUQ2722106_2_FD_106649 | JGI IMG/M metagenome (GOLD analysis project Ga0136613, IMG submission 106649) | Polar desert sand microbial communities from Dry Valleys, Antarctica - metaG UQ272 (21.06) | ecosystem: Environmental > Terrestrial > Soil > Desert | place: Antarctica: Dry Valley... | reverse complement strand
CCTGCGGCGAGATCGCGGGCGGGACGCACGGAAGGAACCGCATGATGGGAAATTCGCTCCTCGAGTGCACCGTCTTCGGGCGGCGCGCGGGGAAGGCCGCTGCGGCAAGGGCTCGGGCATGAGCGTCACGACCACCACCAGTCTGGACGGCGCGGTCGAGAGCGCAGCCGCACATCTCTACGTTTGGGCGCTGAAGGACATCCCACAGGATCTGCGCGACGCGCTCGCTCGAGCGGCAGAGACGGAGACGTCCGTTCCCGGCCAGCGGGTCCTGCAGACGATCCTCCGGAACGTCAACGTCGCCGAGGAGGAGAAGAACCTCGTTTGCCAGGACACGGGGATCGCCGTCTACTACTGCCGCGTCGGGGAGCATTTCCCGCTGCATCCGGCGCGGATCTACGCAGCGCTGAAGGAGGGCACCGAGCGCGCGACGATCGAGCACCCGCTCCGCTCGAACACCGTCCACACGCTCACCCGCGAGAACACCGGCCAGAACGTCGGGTACCGCGTCCCGATCGTTCATTGGGACTTCATCTCGGACTGGGACGGCCTCGATGTGAAGTGCGTCCCCAAGGGCTCGGGCTCCGAGAACATGAGCTTCTTGAAGATGTGCGTCCCGGCAGATGGGGTTCGCGGGATCAAGGAATTCGTCCTCGACTCGATCGTGGGCGCCGGCGGGAAGCCTTGCCCGCCAGGAATCGTCGGCGTCGGGATCGGCGGCTCAGCCGACTATGCGATGCACCTGGCGAAGGAGGCGATCGCGCGGCCGGTCGGCACCCGCAACGAGGATCCGCTCGTAGCGGAGCTCGAGGAGGACCTGTACGGGCTGCTGAACGAGACCGGCATCGGGCCGATGGGCCTGGGTGGCGACGTGACCGTTCTCTCCGTGCACGTCGAGCACGCGGACACGCACATGACTCTCAACCCGGTCGCCGTGAATTACCAGTGCTGGGCTGCGCGCCGCGCCTCTGCGCACGTCGCAGCCGACGGCACCATCGATTACGAGAGGGACGCGTGATGGCGACGCACGAGGTCACGTTCCCCATCACCGATCCGGCCGAGATCCAGAAGCTTCGCGCCGGCGACGAGGTGGTCGTCCAGGGGCACATCATCGGAATCCGCGACCGGACCCAGGTTCGGATCTTCGACCAGGGTGTCGAGCCGCCGATGGACCTCTCCGGAGCGTTCCTCCTCCATACCGCCCCCGGGGTCCGCAAGCTTGGCCCGGGTCGCTACGAGAAGGTCTGCATCGGGACGACGACGAGCGCCCGCATGGTGCGCTTCACCGAGCCGCTCGGCGCGCAGTACGGCGTGCGCGCGATCTGTGGCAAGGGCGGCTTCCCCGACGAGGCGATCGAGCCGATGCAGCGCCTGGGGATGGTCTATTTCGCCATCGTCGGCGGGGCTGCTGCGCTCGAGACGACCCAGATCGAGGAGATCGAGGAGGTCGCCTGGGAGGAGCTCATGCCCGAGTGCCTCTGGAAGTTCCGGGTGAAGGATTTCGGCCCGCTCACCGTCGGCATCGACGCCCACGGGGGCTCCCTCTATCGCGACGTGCAGGAGCGCGCCCGCAAGAAGCTGGAGGAGATCTATGCACGACTATGACGGCAACTCGTTCCTGGAAATCCCCGCGCGCGAAGGCAAGCCTCGCGAGCGTGGACTGACGCACGTGATGGACAAGGGCCTGAACCTCCGTGAGATCGAGGGTCTCTTCGACACCGCGGGCGAATACGTCGACATCGTCAAGCTCGGCTGGGGAACCAGCTACGTGACCAACAACCTGGAGAAGAAGGTCGCGCTCTACCGCTCCTTCTCCACCCCAGTCGTCTGCGGCGGGACGCTCTTCGAGGCCGTGTACGGCAAGGACAAGATGGACGACTTCAAGCGCTGGCTCGAGCATTACCGGTTCTCGCACGTCGAGATCTCGGACGGGACGCTCGACATCCCGCGCGAGCAGAAGCTCGAGCTCATCGCCGACTTCGCGCGTGACTTCGTCGTTCTCTCCGAGGTCGGCTCCAAGGATTCCGAGGTGAACATCGCGCCGTATCTCTGGGTCCAGTGGATGCGCGAGGAGCTCGATGCGGGCGCGTGGAAGGTGATCGCCGAGGGTCGCGAAGCGGGCACCGCAGGCATCTACCGCCCGACCGGCGAGCTCAGGACCGGGCTGGTGGACGAGATCGAGCACTCGATCAGCTTCCACGACCTGATCTGGGAGACCCCGACGAAGAGCTCACAGGCGTGGTTCGTGCGACATTTCGGACCCGAGGTCAACCTCGGCAATATCCCGCCCGACGAGGTCATCGCGCTCGAGACGCTGCGACTCGGCCTGCGCGCTGACACGCTGAAGGAGGTCTTGTTACGCGAGGGAACCCATGGTTCCCCCGCGAGCCCCCTCCTTCCAACGGGAGGCGAGTAAAGCCCGTGGCGATACCGCTGCCGAGCCCGCTCCGGCTCCCTGACCTCGATTTCGAGGCCATGACGGCCGAGGAGGTCATCGCCTGGGCGCACCGGTTCTTCTGGCCGCGTGTCTGCCTCACCTGCTCCTGGCAGAAGCAGTCCTCGGTGCTCGTGCACATGGTCGCGGAGCTGGGCCTCAGGATGGACACGGTCGAGCTGGACACGCATCTGTTCTTTCGCGAGTCCTACGAGACGCGCGACCAACTCGTCGACCGCTACCAGCTGAAGCTGATCCAGCCCGAGATCCCGACCATCGCCGAGCAGCACCGAGCCGACGGCCCGAACCTGTGGGAGCGCGATCCGGACCGCTGCTGCCACATCCGCAAGGTGGAGCCCCTGGTGAATGCGCTCGCCCCGTACGACGCGTGGATCTCGGGGATCCGGCGAGACCAGTCGCCGAGCCGCTCGGACACCCCGAAGGTGCAGTGGTCAGAGCGCTACCAGGTCTTCAAGATCCACCCGCTCGCCGACTGGGACGAGCAGCGGATCTGGTCCTACGTCAACGAGAGCGACATCCCCTACAACCCATTGCACGACGCGGGGTACCGTTCGATCGGCTGCATTCCCTGCACGCGGCCGACGCGCCCGGACGAGGAGGAGCGCGCAGGCCGCTGGGCCGGCTCCGACAAGCTGGAGTGCGGCATCCACGAAAACGCGAAATTGGAAAGGACAGCATGAGTCAGCACATCTACGCGCACGAGCATCCCGAGTCGGAGACCGATCGAGGCGGAGGCTTCACCCTCTGGTTCACCGGCCTCTCGGGCTCGGGGAAGACGACGATCGCGCACCACGTCGGTCCGGAGATGGATCGCCGCGGCCTGGTCGTCGAATACCTCGACGGAGACACCGTACGGACGCACCTCTCGAAGGGCCTCGGTTTCTCGAAGGAGGACCGCGACGCCCATGTCGAGCGCCTCGGCTGGGTCGCGTCGCGCATCACGCGACACGGCGGTGCAGTCATCGTGGCGGCGATCTCGCCCTACGAGCAGGCGCGGTCGAACGCACGGGCGCTCGTCGAGGAGCACGGCCCCTTCGTCGAGATTCACGTCCGGACGTCGCTCGACGAATGCGCTCGGCGCGATGTGAACGGCCTCTACGCGAAGGCGTTCGCGGGTGAGATCAAAGGCTTCACCGGAGTCGACGACCCGTACGAGGCGCCGGCGTCTCCCGAGATCGTCGTCGATACGGAGGGAATCGATCCGGAGGAGTCCGCCGCCATCGTGATCGCGAAGCTCGAGGAGCTGGGACTCGTGCCCGCTCAGGTGCGCGCATGACGGTGGCGGCGAGCGATCGCCTGATCCGTCCCCACGGGGGCTCGCTCGTCGACCGGACAGGTGACCGCCCGGACGATCTCGACGGGCTCGAGCAGGTCGCGCTCACGTCGCGCGAGCTCTCGGACCTGGACATGCTCGCGTCGGGTGCGCTTTCACCGCTCGAGGGGTTCATGGGCCAGGCCGACTACCAGCGGGTTGCCGAGGAGATGCACCTCGCGAACGATGTCCCGTGGGCGCTTCCCGTGTGCCTCGCCGTGGATGCCGCCCCGAGTGGCGAGCGTGTTGCGTTGGCCGACGAGGCGGGCCGCGCGGTGGCCGTGCTCGAGGTGGAGGGCGTCTTCGAGTACGACAAGGCCCACGAGGCGGAGCTGTGCTTCCGCACGACCGACGAGGCGCATCCAGGCGTCGCCCGCCTGTACGCGCAGAAGCCGTTGTATCTCTCGGGCAGGGTGACCGTCTTCGAGCGCTCGCAGCCCGAGTTCCCGCAGCTCGCACGCGATCCCGCGGAGACACGGCGAATCTTCGCGGAGCGCGGCTGGAAGCGCGTGGTCGGATTCCAGACGCGAAACCCGATCCACCGCGCGCACGAGTACCTGACGAAGGTCGCGCTCGAGACGGTGGACGGCCTCCTAGTCCACCCGCTCGTGGGTGACACGAAGTCGGACGACGTTCCGGTCGGCGTGCGGGTCGAATGCTACGAGACCCTGCTGGACGGCTACTACCCTGAGGACCGGGTGCTCCTCTCGGCGTTTCCTGCCGCGATGCGTTATGCCGGGCCGCGCGAGGCGGTCTGGCACGCGATCTGCCGCAAGAACTACGGCTGCTCGCACTTCATCGTCGGCCGCGACCATGCGGGAGTCGGCGACTACTACGGCACGTACGACGCCCAGCTGATCTTCGACGAGTTCGAGCCCCACGAGCTCGACATCGAGCCGATGTTCTTCGAGCACACGTTCTGGTGCAACGTCTGTGGATCGATGGCGAGCACGAAGTCGTGCCCGCATGGCACCGAGGATCGAGTGTTCCTGTCGGGGACGAAGGTGCGAGAGATGCTAGGCGAGGGTGACGTCCCGCCGGTCGAGTTCACGCGACCCGAGGTGGCTCGCGTCCTGATCGACGCATACCGAACCTAGAGGAGCTGTGTGACACACCCGCGCCGCGGCCGCGAAGCGGACGCCTTCAGGGATTTTCGCGCGACCGGAATCCGCGCTAGCGGATTCTGGTCTTGCGCCAGCTAGATGGATTGGAAGTTCACAGTCGTCGGCTTGCTCACGGGCCTTCTCGTGGGGATGACCGGGATGGGGGGCGGCTCGCTGATGACCCCCATCCTGGTCTTCCTGTTCGGCATCCCGCCATCGACGGCGATCGGCACCGACATCGCGCACGGCGCCGCGTTCAAGTCCGTCAGCGCCGTTCAGCACCGGAAGATGGGGAACGTCCGGGCGAGGCTCGCCGGCTGGATGCTCATCGGATCGGCACCGATGTCGCTGCTCGGCGTCTGGGTCAACGTGCAGCTCACGGAGCGGTACGGCGACGACGTGGAGTCGGTGCTGGGGCAAGTGCTCGGCGCCGCGCTGCTCTTCGGCGCGGTGGGGCTCGTGGCCAAGAGCGTCGTCCAGACCGGCGCCTCTGGCGATTCCAATTGGAAGCTCACGAACCGGGACCGCGTCGCCGCCATTCTCATCGGCGTCCTCGGAGGCTTCATCGTCGGTCTGACCTCAGTAGGAAGCGGCGTGTTCTTCGGCCTGACCCTGCTCGTCATCTTCCCGCTCAGAGCGCACAAGGTCGTGGGGACGGACATCTTCCACGCGGCCGTGCTCCTGTACGTGGCAGGCGCGGCGCATTGGGCGGCCGGGAACGTCGACTTCGGGCTGCTCCTCTGGCTCTTGCTCGGGTCGATTCCGGGTGTGTTGATCGGCGGTCGCCTCACACTCGCCATCCCCGAGCAGTTCCTCCGGCTTCTTCTGGCCGGAGTTCTCGGCCTCGCGGGCATCAAGCTGCTCGATGTCCCCGGTGCCGGAGTGATCGTCATCGTCGCGCTTTCGGCGGGGGTCGTCGCGTTGCTGGTGCTCCTGGCGCGGCACAGCTGGATCCGCTTCCAGCGCGGGCGAGACGGGAGCGCCGCGTCCACCGCGGAATAGCTCGATAGCATCGCGCTCCGTGCGCACGGTCTGGGCGAGCTTCGACACGATCGGTCGCGAGTGCCTCGAGGCCGCTGCCGACGCGGGAGCGGAGATCGTCGGCATCGTGACTCTTCCCGGTCCGATCGTCCCCAACCGCTCCGGGCAATGCGCGTTCGGCGAAGTCGCCGAGCGACATGGCGCAGCCCTCGTCGAGGCCGCCGACATCAACGCTTCGAAGACGATCGAGGCGATCCGAGCGCTCGACCCGGAGCTGGTCTTCGTCGTCGGCTGGTCGCAGCTCGTTCGTGAGCCGCTCCTCGCGCTCGCGCACGAGGGCGTGTTCGGCATGCATCCGACCTTGCTGCCCCGCCATCGCGGCCGAGCCGCGATCCCCTGGGCGATCCTCTCCGGGCTTGCGCGAACAGGTGTCACCCTTTTCGAGATCGTGGACGAGACCGCGGACACGGGCGCGATCGTCGGCCAGGTCGTCGTTGACATCGAGCTCGGCGAGACCGCGGAGACGCTGTTCGAGCGGATCACCCAAGCCCATGTGCAGCTCATCCGCGAGTTCGTGCCGCAACTGCTGACACGGAGCGCGCCGCGCTCGCCGCAGGATCCCTCCCGCGCGAGCTCGTGGCCGAGACGCGGGCCGGCCGACGGGATCATCGACTGGGAGACGCGCGCCTCGTACCTGTACGACTGGGTTCGGGCCCAGACGCGTCCCTATCCGGGCGCCTTCACGTTCCTCGGCGACGAGAAGGTCGTCGTCTGGCGGGCGCGGCCGGTCGAGCTGGATGCGGCGGCCCCGGCCGGGACGATCGTTGCGCGGCGGCCGGAAGGGCCGGTCGTCGCGTGTGGCGAAGGCGCGCTCCTGCTCGAGGAGGTCGAGACACGCGTTACCGAGCTCGCCGTCGGAGTGAAGCTCGGATGACCCGGGTGCTGGTCGTCGCCGCGCACCCGGACGACGAGGTGCTCGGCATGGGCGGAGCCATCGCCGTCCACACAGGCGCCGGCGAGGAGGTGCGGGTGCTCGTCGTGACCGACGGAAGCTCCACCCAGTACCCGGGCGATTCGGCCACGCGCGCTCGAAAGGAAGAGGAGGCGCTCCGAGCCGCCTCGGAGCTGGGAGTCGAGGATTACGTCCACCTCGACCTTCCGGACATGCGGCTCGACACCCTGGCGCACGTCGAGGTGAACCGGGTAATCGAGGATCACATCCATGAGTTCGCGCCGCAGGTCGTCTACACCGTGCAGCCGGACGTCAATCACGACCACCGAGTGCTCTTCGACTCGGTCGCCGTCGCGACTCGCCCGACGCCAGGTCAGCCCGTGCGTCGTCTGCTCACGTATGCGCCGACCTCGAGCACGGAGTGGACACCGGCTGCGGTCAACTGGTTCATGCCCAACTGGTACGTGGACGTCACCGCCACACTGGAGCGGAAGATCGCCGCCTTCGCCCACTACGAGACCGAGCGCCGCGAGTATCCGCATCCGCGCAGCGAACGGGCGATCCGGGCGACCGCGGAGTTCCACGGCACGAGCTCGGGCTTCGAGCTCGCGGAGCCGTTCGTCTTAGTGCGCAGCCTGGAATCCGCTAGCGCGGATTCCAGGCGCGCGTAAATCCCTCAAGGCGCCCGCTTCGCGGCCGCAGTGCCGATGCTTGCACGCCAACGAGTAGGTTCCGCACGGATGGCGAGGCTGCCGCAGCTGCTGATCGTCCTCGCCGTACTGGGTGCGACCGCGGCCGCGTTCGCGTTCACGGAGCGCGTGAAGCTCGAGCGGAGCCCCATCACGGGTACGAGGGTCGACCGGGTCTTCTCGCCCGTCTGCGAGTGCGCCCGCAACGTTGCGGTCATCTCATTCGTGCTGCGCAGGAGGGGGACGGTCACCGTCGACATGCTGGGCAGCGACGGTCGGCGGGTACGGAGGCTCGTCCGCGACCGGGAAGAGCTGAAGGGCCGCGTCGCGTACACGTGGGATGGTCGTGGCGATCTCGAGCAGGTCGTCGACGAGGGCGTGTACCGGCCACGGGTCGAGCTCGAGGAGCGGGGGCGCACAATCGTGCTCCCGAACCCGATCCGCGTCGACACGACCGCGCCACGGATCCGGCTCCTTCGCGTGTTGCCGAAAGTCTTCTCGCCTGACGGAGACGGGCGCCGCGATCGCGTCACCGCTCGCTACGAGACAAACGAGCAGGCACGCGCGATGATGCTCGTCGACGGCAGGCGTCGCGTCCTGTCCAAGTTTCGCTCGACCGAGGGGCAGCTGATCTGGTTCGGCCGCGTGAACGGCCGGCCGGTGAGCCCCGGTACGTACGAGATCCGGCTACGCGCGTTCGATCGAGCCGGCAACCGCTCGAGCTCGCGACGGATCATCCCTGTCGTCGCGCGCTACATCGAGCTGGCACGCGAGCGGATCGAGGTCGTGGCTGGACGGCGCTTCTCGGTCCGGGTCTTGACCGACGCGGTGTCGTACCGGTGGCTGTTCGCCGGGGAGCGCGGGGTTCGCCGGAAGCGAGTTCTCGTCCTGCGCGCCCCGGAGACGCCGGGGACGTACAGGGTTTTCGTGTCACTGCAAGGACGCCTTGCAGACAGCGCGGAGGTCGTCGTCACCGAGCCCGGCGAGTGACCGTTCCGCTCCTCGTCCTCGGCGTCAGCCGGTCGGGCACGACGCTGCTCCGCGTCGTTCTCGATCGTTCGCCGGGTATCGCGATCCCGGACGAGTCGTTCTTCATCCCGCTCTTGGCGCGCCGACATGGTGCGAGGATCGCTCGCGACCGCTTCCTCGACGATCTGAGCCGCCTCCGCGTGCTTGCCGAATGGGGCCTCTCCCTCGACGACGTCGCCGCACGCGTGCGCCCCCAGATGCGGACTGGACAAGCGATCGCGGCGATCTTCGAGACGTATGCGGCGAACGAGAGCAAGCCGCGCTGGGGGGACAAGACCCCGATGTACATGCGCCACCTGCCGCTACTCGAACGGCTTTTCCCGGATGCGGCGTACGTCCATTTGATCCGCGACGGGCGCGACGCTGCGCTCTCCTTGCTGCGCATGCCCGAGGGGACGTTCACCAGGACCTGGGCTCATCCACATACCCCGGCCGAGTTCGCCTGTCACTGGCGGGCGGAGGTCGAGGCTGCGCGCGAACTGGGGCAGCGCGTGGGGCCGTCGCGGTACCTCGAGGTTCGGTACGAGGATCTCGTTGCCGAGATGCAGGCGGTGGTCGAACACATCTGCACGTTCGCGCACCTTCCGTACGCGCCTTCGATGCTCGAGTACACCGGCGCCGTCGACGTGTCCGCGAAGCCGCACCAACAGCGCCTCCTCGAGCCTCCGCGGCCGGGTGTTCGCGATTGGCGGACGCAGATGGCCGCGGAGGACGTCAGCGGATTCGAAGGGGTCGCCGGCACGTTGCTCTCCGCGCTCGGCTATGAGCTCTCGGAGTCGCCGGCGCAGCCAGGCTGGCGTGAGACGCTCGCCCTCGCCCGCTATCGCGCGACTCTCGGCGCCTGGAACGCCGCGGTCTCGGCAACCCAGCGCTCGCCGCTCTGGCGCCGCCGGCACCCTCCCGTCATGACGCCCGCTGGACGTCCCGTCCGCGGATAGCCAGGAGCCGTCCGTTCAGCGAGAAGAAGTACGTCTTCTCGGTCGCGATTCCCGGGGAATACTTGCCGAGCGGTAACCGCCACACGATCTTCCCGTCGGACGCGCGCACGGCGTACGTCCGCTTCTCGAGGGTCGACACGAAGACGTTCTCGCCGATCAGCACTGGCGCTCCCAGGATTCGGCCCTCGAGTTGGGTACTCCAGAGCTCGGATCCGCTCGTCGCCCGAAGCGCCCGGAGGCGACCGTCGAACCCACCGACGAAGACGCGTCCTTCCGAGACGGACGGCGTGGTGTAGCCCAGACCTCCGACGCGGCCGGTCCAGACGGTGCTCCCCGTCTCGGCGTCGAGAGCGACGACCTTGCCCGAGCGCGCCACTGAGTAGATGCGTTGACCGTCGGACGAGGGGCTCGCGTAGAAGCTCTCGTAGCGGAACGCGTCGCGTTTGACGTAGGTCGTCCAGAGCTCTCGCCCGGTCTTGCGGTCGAGGCACACGAACGAGCCGGCGTAGGTGGTCACGCAGACCCGTCCGCCGAAGACCGCCGGGCTTGCATTGATGCGCCCGCCGGTCCGGTACGCCCAACGCACCTGTCCGTTGGCCGAGCGAACTGCGAAGAGGCGTCCGTCGTGTGACCCGAAGTAGACGAGACCGTCGACCGCGACCGGGGACGACTCGACCTTTCCACCGGTTCGCACCTGCCAGAGCACAAGCCCTTTCTCGCGGTCGAGCGCCGTGACCGTTCCGGACTGGGAGCTGACGATGACCCGCGGGCCGTCGATCGCAGGGCTGGAGGGCAGCGTTCCGCCGACCCGGCGGCGCCATTGCACCTTCCCCGAGTCCGCGTCCAGCGCGTACGTCGCGCCTTCGAAGGTGTTGACATAGAGATCGCCGTCGCAGTACGTGGGCGGGAACTCGATGTAGCTCCGCAGTCCGCGCGACCAGAGTGGCTTTCGGGCTGGTAGGCCGAGTGGAGCGTCCGGCCGAGCGAGCGAGCGCCGCGGATCGGCGCCGAACGTGCGCCAGCAGCGCTTGTCGTCGGTCGGCTCGGGTGGCTTCGGAGGAGGCTCCGGCGCCGTGGGGAGCGTGGGGATAGGAACGGACACGGTCACATCGTCGAGCTCGGTGTCGAGCGCCCCCCGCGGGCGGTCGTTCGTGAGCCCGATCGCGAGCAGAAGCCCTCCCAGCCCCATGACGAGCACCGAGAGTCCGAGGAGGATCCACTTGAGAGCTCTTCGCATACGCAGGGGCCGAGCATCCCCGGCCGAGGGTCAGTGTGCCAGCAGCCGCGGAGCTTCCCGAGGCACGGCCATACCCGCCGCGACCAACGCGAAGACGCCCCAGGTGAGCGGATCCTCGAAGAACCCCGCGTACAGCAGCGAGTGCACGACGAGTACGAGGAGCACGGCCGCGAGTCCCACGGCGAAGATCCGATCACGCTCCGCGAGGAGCCATAGCGCCCAAGCGCACGCCCCAAGCAGCCAGAGGTACAAGGTGAAGCCGATGACGCCGAGCTCGGCGAGCACGGTCAGCGGCGTCGTATGCGATGCGCTGCGCCGTCCGGTGCGGCGCCCCGCCGCTTCGCCGCTTGCGCGTGGCTGACTTCCGACGCCGACGCCAGCCGCCGGGTTGGTCTTGAAGACGTCGATCGTGATCGAGACGAGACGAGACCGTCCGCTCGTCACGTCTCGGGCCGAGCGGCCGTTGACCGCGTCTGCGGCGACGGCCGCGGCCGCTAGCGTCGCGACGAGCGCGCAGGCGACGAGGGCGATACGAAGTCGGCGATCCGCGCCGAGGAGCGCAATCGCGAAGGTAACGACGAACAGGGCGACGAAGCTCGACTGAGAGTACGAGTAGAAGAGGCCCGCGAAGAGCACCGCGATCAGAGCCGCTATCGCCGCCCACTCCGCGGGTCGTCCGCGACGGAGCCAGAGAACGACGATCAGCAAGGCGATGGGCACGACGAGATAGCGCCCGTACAGGCTCGGATCCTTGAAAACGGAGGTGACCCTGAAGAAGCTCGTGTACGCGTTCGCAACCTCGAGATCCCGGGCGAAGAAGAGGGTGCGCGTCTGCACCTGCCAGACGCCGACCGCTGCGAATATGACACCGAGGCTGACTAGCGTCACGAGCAAGGCCCTGGGTAGCCAGTCGGCGAAGGGAACGCGTGCAACGACTGCGAGCCCTGCGACGAAGGGAAACACGAAGAAGGCCAAGATGATCCCCCCCTCGCGCTCGTCCTGCGTCCAGACGAACGAGACCGCCGTAAACGCGACCAGAGCCGCGACCGGGAGCGCGATCAGGAGTGGCGGAGGCGTCATCTGTGCGCCTCGGAGCGTCCGGTACGCGAGCGCCAGCGCGGACGAGGCGAGCACGAGGTAGAGCGGGAGCAGCAGGAACGCCTCCTCGGCTCCCACCTGAACCGGGATTCGAAAGGGCGCGGCGACGAGCAGGGCGACGGGGACAGCGGCCGGGTAGCGCACGAACGGGATCGCACCGAGGATCACCGCCGCGACACCCACGGCAACGAGTACCACTCCAGCAGGATCGTTGAACAGCGTCGCAAGGTCCTCGTCGCCGGCCAGCGAGCGGACGATGCCGAGTGTGGCGGCGCCGAGTAGTGCGAGCCCGAGAAGCGGAAGCGCGCGTCCGCGAGGCACGAGAACGAGCACCGAGCCGAGGGCGCCCGCCAACGCACAGACCTGGGCGACTTCTGCGTGCTCCATGGGCTTAAGCGCCCACGAAGTCGACCGCTTCGTAGCCGAGTCGCCGCTCGATCTCCGCCACGAGCGGAAGAATTCGCTCGACCGCCTCGGGGTTCTGCCTCCGCCACTTGTCCGGCTCGGGATCGGTGAGCGTCGTTCTCGCGGGCCTGCGGGCGAGCGCCTCCGCGTGCGCCTCTTCGACGAAGCCCAGGTTCAGCTGTCGGTACAGGCGTTGGAGCTCTGCAACCGAGTCGGCGAGGAGATCTTCGTAGGCGATCTCGATCCACCGAGAAGGCTCGATCTGGTCGCGCGCGGCAAGCACCGCCTCGTTGCACGCGATGTACTGGTGCGCGCAGACCTCCTCGAGCGATGCGGATCGCAGGTCTCGCCATCCGGGGATGAGGACGAGGCTCCAGAGGTTCCCGTTCAGCGGCCCGAGGCCGCTCAGTGGCTCGGGGAGACGGTACTTCACGAACCTGGGCCGGGCCCTCCACGCCTCCATCAGCGAGCTAACGTTGTCCGCCGCCCGGCGACGCAGGAAGACGTAGGTCGCGCCGGGAAGCAGCGCCTCCAGGTACGGGATGCGGAGGCAACTCGCCGGGGTCTTGTCGACGAAGCGCCGATCGCGTGTCCACCAGCGAACCGCGAGCCGAACGAACTCGCGCTCGCGCTCGGTGACGTCGCTTCGGTCCAGCGCATCGGAGTCCCAGCCTCGGTCTCGGGGATGGTGGAACTCGTCCCAGAGGATGTGCCCCTCGCTCTGCACGGAGCGGAGCTCGGGGCTCCGCAGGAGCGCCTGGAGCAGAAAGCCCGTGCCCGAGCGCGGACACCCGAGGACGAGGATCGGGTCCCGTGGCGGTGGAGCCTTGGGGAGCACGGCGGACAGCGGCCGGGCGAGACGAGGAACGCTCCGGCGGATGCGCCAGACGAAGCGGCGCGCCCCGAACAGCCGGTTCGACCGCATGCGCGTGATCCTAGACGGACTCGTGCGCTCGGCAGCAGTCGACCGAGGTCTCGCGGCTGGTTGAATAGTGCGGTGCTCGACGGCCTCCATCGTGCCTTGGTTCTCGCACCGCACACCGACGACGGCGAGCTCGGCTGCGGCGGAACCATGGCGAGACTCGTCGAGGGAGGATGCGAGGTCCGGTACGTCGCGTTCTCGATCGCCACCCGCTCGCTGCCGCCGGGCTTCGAGCCGGACACGCTGGCGCGGGAGGTTCGCGGTGCGACGGCCGAGCTCGGGATCCCCGAGGAATGTCTGACAGTCCACGACTTCGACGTCCGTACCTTCCCCGAGCGCCGCCAGGACATCCTCGAGCTCCTCGTCGCGCTCTGGGACGAGTGGCGGCCGGAGATCGTCTTCCAGCCCTCGCATCACGACGTTCACCAGGATCACCAGACGATCGCCCAGGAAGGGTTGCGGGCCTTCAAGCGGACGACGATCCTCGGCTACGAGGTGCCCTGGAACAACTTCGACTTCTCGTACGGGGCGTACATCAGCCTCGAGAAGCGCCACATCGAGAGAAAGGTGGCCGCACTCTCTCGCTATGCCTCACAGCAGCACCGCCGGTATGCCGATCCCGAATACGTCTGGAACCTCGCCCGCGTTCACGGGGTGAATGTGAACCGCGAGTACGCCGAGTGCTTCCAGGTGTACCGCATCGTCGCGTAGCCTCTGGCGCGTGCCCGAGCTCACGCGGCGCGGACTTCTCGCACGAGCCGGTCTCGCGGCCGGGGCCCTCGCGCTCGGCCGACCGGAGCTCGCCGAGACGGGCGAGGCGACGCCCGACCTGCGCGACTGGGGGTCGGTGCGCTCGCAATTCGAGCTCGACCGCAGCCGAATCCACCTCACCTCCTTCCTGCTCGCCACGCACCCGCGGCCCGTTCGGGAGGCCATCGCCGCCCACCGGCAACGGCTCGACGCAAATCCTGTCGAGTACCTGCACGGCCCGGGCGACGGTCTGAGCGTCGCCGCGCGCGAGGCTGCGGGCCGCTTCCTCGGCGCGCCGGCGTCCGACGTCGCGCTGACGGACTCGACGACGATGGGCCTCGGCCTCCTCTACACGCGTCTCGCGCTACGCGCGGAGGACGAGGTCGTGACCACCGAGCACGACTTCTACGCGACGCACGAGTCGCTCCGGCTCTCGGGCGCGCGGGTGCGGCGCATACGGCTCTACGACGACGCGCGCCGCGCCTCGGAGGACGAGATCGTGAGCCGCTTGAGCCGAGCGGTCACGGGACGGACGCGAGTCGTCGCGCTGACGTGGGTGCACTCGAGCACGGGCGTCCGACTCCCCTTGCGGACGATCGCGCAAGCGCTGCCGGAGCGGGTGCTCGTGTGCGTGGACGGCGTGCACGGCTTTGGCGCGCGCGCCGAGACGGTGCAAGACCTCGGCTGCGACGCGTTCGTCTCCGGCTGTCACAAATGGCTATACGGGCCGCGCGGGACGGGCGTGCTGTGGGCGAACGAGCGCGCGCGTGAGCTCATGCGACCGACGATCCCGTCCTTCGACGGCGGCAGCTACGGCGCGTGGGTGGCGGGAGGCGCGCCGAGCGGCACCCCGGACGGGCCGACCCTCACGCCCGGCGGGTTCCACTCTTTCGAGCACCGCTGGGCGCTTCCGGAGGCGTTCGCCCTCCACGAAGGGATCGGCCGCGAGCGCGTCGAGGAGCGAATCCGCGGCCTCGCGTCACGCCTGAAGGCTCGGGTCGCCGAGGTGCGCGGCGTGCGGCTGCGAACGCCGCAGTCGCCCGGGCTCTCCGCCGGACTCGTCTGCTTCGAGGTCGCCGGTCGCGACCCGTCCGAGGTCGTCGCGCACCTCGCGTCACGGCGCATCGTCGCGAGCGTCACGCCCTACGCATTGCGCTACGTCCGGCTCGGACCGGGGATCGTGAACACGCCGGAGCACGTGGACGCGGCGGTGATGGCAGTTGCGTCTCTCAGATGATTAGCGCGCCGGCCGTAGCCGCGCGCCGATCGCGCGCCGCTCGGAGGGCAGATAGAAGCCGACGAGGGCGAGCGCGAGCGGATACGCCAGTGCAAGTACGAAGGAGATCGCGAGATTCGCGTCGAGCAGCTTTCCCGCAACGACGAGCACGATGCCGACTGCCGCCGCCGTCCCGACGCGCCGCCACTGGTACGGCACGGGGTAGATGCGCTGCGCCCACCAGGCCATGCCCGCGAACATCGTCACGTACGCGGCGATCGTCGCGACGGCCGCGCCCATCATCCCGTAGCGCGGGATCAGGATCAGGTTGAGGGCGATGTTCACGGCGGCAGCGGCCCCGGTCACGACCCAGTTGAACTGGGTGCGGCGCGCGCGGCCTACGCCGATCACCACCACGATGTATGCGCCGAAGGCGACGGCCGCGAAAGCGAGCGGCCCGACGACCCGAGACGATTCTGCGAACGCCGGCGCCGCGATCCAGCCCACGATCCACGGCGAGAGGAGCGCGAGCCCGGTGGCGACCCAGGTCGTCAGTAGCACGAGATACGTGAGCACGTACGCGTACGTGCGGCGAGCCTCGCGCTCGTCCTCGATCGAGTATGCGAACGCCGGCCAGGCGAGCCGAAACGCGGTCAGCAGGAGCACCATCGCCGAGGCGATCCGGACGCCGACGGAGTAGAGGCCGACCTCTGTCGTGTCCGCGAGCCGGACGAGAAAGAGCCGGTCGCTGAAGTTCGTCACCCAGAGAAAGAGCGCCGTCGGGATGAGCGGCACTCCGAACCGGTTCATCTCCCCGAGGAGCCTCCGGTCGAACTGGAGCCCGAGCTGCTCGCGGCGATACCCGATCAGCGCGGCATACACGAGCAGGGTGCCCGTGAAGTTGCCGACGATGACGCCGACCGGGCCCTGGTCGAGCGCGACCACGAGGAGCAACGTCATCCCGATCGTGAGCAGGATGTTCGCGAGGCTGGCCGTGACGAACGCGACCGACCGCTCCTCCACGCGGAAGAGCGACGTGAGCTGCTCGTAGTTCATCCCCGCCCACAGGCCGACGAAGGACGCCATGACGAGCTCGGAGTCGTCCGGCGAGCCGAAAAGCAGGTCGGCGATCGTTCCCGACAGGATGAGGCCGGCCACCAGGCCCGCCGTGGCCATGGCCATCGTGAACCAGAAGGACGTGCGGAGCACGAGGCGCCGGTGCTCGGGCGCGGGCGAATCGAAGTAGAAGCGGAAGAACGCGGCGTGGATTCCCATCCGCAGGACGATCCCGATGACGGTCGAGAGCGCGATGAGCGTCTCGACCTTCCCGTAGTCGGACGGGGAGAGGTAGCGCGTGTAGAGGGGCAGCAGGAGGACGGCGAGGATCCGCGAGACGAGGCCGCCGAGGCCGTAGATCGCCGAGTGCTTGCCGAGCCGCCTGAGCTCTGCGCCTAGAGCCATCTACAGGCGAGAGTAGAGCGCGAGCAGGCGGTCGGCGACGCGCTCGAGG
>Ga0136613_10000628_pt1 | contig 16630 bp, 18 predicted proteins | sample AntDrymUQ2722106_2_FD_106649 | JGI IMG/M metagenome (GOLD analysis project Ga0136613, IMG submission 106649) | Polar desert sand microbial communities from Dry Valleys, Antarctica - metaG UQ272 (21.06) | ecosystem: Environmental > Terrestrial > Soil > Desert | place: Antarctica: Dry Valley... | reverse complement strand
CGGGCGTCCTGGGAGAGACGCTCGTCGGCGACGATCCCGGCGGTGAGCAGCACGCGCAGGTGCCGGCTCATGGTCGGGGCCGAGGTGCCCGCCGCCGACGCCAGCTCGCCGGCGCGCCGTGGGCTGACGCTGAGCAGCTGCACGACCTGCTGGCGAGTCGGGTCGGCAAGCGCTCCGAGCACTAGGGATACGCCAGCAGTCGCCATGCCGGCAATAGTTCTACAATGGAGCAACTGTTGTCAAGCAGACTCTCTGCCCGTTGGCGCATCGGCGTATTGTTCGACCGGTGGACTGGGACGAGCTGAAGCTTTCAGCGGTCGCGCTGCTCCTGACGAGCAGCGGCACCGTGGCCCTGATGACTGGGTTCGGTTTTCTGATCAGCGGCTCTCCTGTCGGCCCCATCCTCGTTCCGATCGCCGTGGTGCTGCTGGTCGCGGGACTGGGCCTCACGTGGACGCGGCCGTGGTCCCTTCGGGTCGGCCACGTCGCATGCGCCCTGGCGGTGCCTGTCTGGCTGCTGAGCGTGGCAACGTTCTCCGGAGCGGGGGAGATCGCGCTGTTCTCCCTCGCGATGGTCGCGGTGACCGCGTGGGCACGACGTTTTCTCGGCGCTGAGCTGCGCGGGCCCGAATGGAAGCGGCGGCTCAGGTCGGATGAGGTGTCCGCGGCTCCGAGTCGGGCGGGCTGGATCGAAGACCTCCCTGGCTAGCTGCCGTTCGAGCGCCTGCCAGCGCATTTCTCCATGCCCCGTAAACGTGGTTCACGAGCTGCGGTCAGCCACCTCCGGAGTACGATCCCACCGGATGAGCCAGGCACAAGCGAGTCAGACCAGGGGCTTCCTGTTCGCCGATTTGCGCGAATACACGCGGTTCGTGGAATCGCACGGAGACCAGGCGGCTGCGGAGCTCCTCTCGCGCTTCCGCCTCCTTGTCCGCGAGGTCATCGGGCGGTTCGACGGCGCCGAGATCCGGACGGAGGGTGACAGCTTCTACGTGGTCTTCTCGTCCGCCAGTGCCGCAGTCAACGGAGGGCTGGCAATCCTCGACGCCGCGGCTGCCGCGGGCGGCGAGCCCGGGACCGGTGCGATCCACGTCGGCGTCGGTGTGCACGCGGGCGAAACCGCCGAGACACCGGAGGGATTCGTCGGCTCCGCGGTCAACCTCGCGGCACGGATCTGCGCGCTGGCGCGTCCTGGCGAGCTGCTGGTCAGCGACACCGTCCATGGCCTGACGCGTACGTTCCTGTCGGTTCAGTTCGTGCCACGCGGCCGGAGGCGGCTGAAGGGGATTGCCGACCCGGTCCTCCTCTATCGCGTCCTGCCTTCCACGGGTGTTCGCGCCGTCCGATCCAGGTCCGGCGCGCGATGGCGGCGAGAGCGGTCAGGCGTGCTAGTCGCGGCCGCGGTCGGTCTTCCGCTAGTACTGCTTGCCGCCGTCGCGGTCCTGGGCGTCCTGACCGGCATCGGGCCATTCGGTGGGGCGGGGAGGGTGGCGCCAGGCGGAAGCTCGTCGAGCGCGAGTGCGTCGAGCTCTGGAAACCTAGGCACGAGTGCCGACCCGAGTCCGTCGCTGACCGCGGACGAGGCCGAGCTCCTTGCCAAGTTGCCGGCGGCGGTGGGGCAGGACTGTGTTTCGGGATCGGTCGCCGAGGGATCCGCGGGTGGTTCGGTCAGCCTCCGGTGCATGCTGCGGCTCAGCGCCGCGGCTGAGACCGTCTGGGTCGACGAATTCCCAACTCCGGAAACGCTCGCCGGGGCGTTCGCTGATGCCGCCGCTCGTTCCGGGGCACCTGTTGGCGACTGCGAGATCCTGCCGCTCGCTCATGGGACATGGGATGTGCCGAACGTTCACGCGGGCAAGCTGCTCTGTTATCCGGAGGACGCGGCCGCGTGGATCGTCTGGACCTATGACGACGACCGGGTCCTGGTCAGGGCGCGACGCGGGGACGGCGATTGGCAGGCGCTCCACGCATGGTGGGACGAGACCGCCATCTTCTGGCGCGCCCGCTAGCAGCCGGCGTGGCGCGTCATGGGTCCGACGACCGAACGAACAGCGTCTCGAGCTCCCACCACCACGTACTGGAGTCGGTCGCCAGCGGCCCCTGCGGCGACTCGAGCCGGTCGCTTCGAGCGTCGCGCAGAAGCGCGCTCCAGCCGAACAGGATCGGTCGGTCTCTGGCGAGGGTCCGCTGGAACTCCTGGTAGAGACGTGCACGCTCCGGAAGGTCGTACGTCGCTCGCGCTTGCGCAAGCAGCTCATCACTCTCCGGGCTGTCATAGCCCATGTAGTTGAAGCCCAGTGCGTTGGACTCCGTTACGATCGCGCGCGAGTCGAAGATGAAGGAGGGATCCGGGTCCGGACCCGTCCCCCAGCCGGCGAAGACGGCATCCCACTGCTGGTCTGCGCCGGGCGGACGCAGCGGCCACTCGATGGTAGAGACGAGGTCGTCGTACGACATCGGCTGCGGGACGATCTCGATGCCGCAGTCCTCCACCTGAACAGCCAGCAGCGCCAGGAAGCGCAGAAAGTCCGGACGGCTGTTCCACACCGGGACTGTGGTCGCCAGGCGTTGTTCTCCGATGTGATAGACGCCGTCGTCACCGAGCGTCCAGCCGGACGCCTCGATCAGCTCCCGACCCGCAGCGACGTCGCGCGGCAGTCGCGGCACATCAGCCTCGTACGCCCACATCGAAGGGGTGATGGGTGAGTAGATTGGCACTCCCTCTCCGCCGGTGGCGGCTGCCACCGTCTCATCTTTGTCCACGCACCGCTCCATCGCCTCGCGCAGGTTCGGGTCCGCGAAGAGCCGGCGCTCGCGCAGGTTGTAATGCAGGCCGAAGAAGCCGAGCGCGTTGTACTCAACCCAGTCCACTCCTGGCGCGTCGCCGATCCCTTCGGCGACCAGGTTTTCTCCGACGTTGAATGGCTGCACCAGCCAGTGCACAGCGCCGCCGCGGATTGTCTCGATCGCCTCGGCGGTCGATCGAATGAGCCTGACCTCCACCCGCGGGCTAACGGGACTGCCGCGGTGGAAGGCATCGAACGCCTCGAGCTGCATGCTCGTGCCCGGATCCATCGATACCACTCGCTACGGGCCGCTGCCGACCGGGGTGGGATGCTCGAGGATCGCGTAGGAGGCCGCGGTCGCATCGATGCCCGTAAGGTTGAGCGCGTCGCTGGCATCCGTCAGCACGCGTCCGAGATACTCGAAGTACGCGCACTCGTCAGAGGCTCCACCGCGACCGGTGGCGTATGCGTCGCGGCTGCGAACAACGATGCCCATGTCGGCGATGGCCACCTCGGCCTCCGCGAGCAGCGCCTCCTCGGATGGTGCGCACTCCGGCAGCCCGTTGGGACTCAGCGGCGCCACCCGAGAGGACAGCGCTGCTAGCGATGCCGGATCGGCGCCATCAGCAGCCTCGACGAACTGAGCGAAGGCTCGCTCCACGCGTGCCCGAGGCTCGATGCGGATTCCCGGCAGGACAACGGTGGTGAACGCCGGATCAGGTTCCGCCAGGCGAAATTCCACGGTCCGTTCGTCGAGCGCCGTCGCCGCGGCGAACCGCTCCAGGTCCGGACTGACGCAAATCGGCAACCGGCACGCCTCGCTCAGGAGGAGCTGGTAGGTGTAGGCCACGTCGTCCGCCGTCAGTGGCGTCCCGTCGTGAAAGCTCGCCTCCCGCAGGCTGCAGGTGATGACGAGCAGATCGCTGCTGACCGCGCACGGCGCCTCCGCCAGGTCAGGGACAGGAGACTGCGTCGCGTCCAACCGGTACACGCCGCTGTACACGAACTGTCCGACGACGCCATCCCACAGGCTGCCGTTGGGGTGGAGCGAGTAGAGCGGCAGGTCGCTCGGGATGAGCCCGAACGCGCTTCCCAGCGCCTGCTCATCGGGAAGATGCACGCCAACGACCAGGGTCTCTGCGGTGGGCGGGGGCTCTGAAACGGGGGAGGGCGTCGGGTCCGGCGATTCAGTGGAGCTGCAGGCGGCGACGATGACTGCCAGAGCCGTTGCCGCCACCGCTCCGGGTCGCCGGGGAGAGTTCGTCTTTGACTCCCAACAGAGACACGATCCGCCCGAGGAGTCTACTTCGCTACGGCGGAAATCGACAGTGATTCGCCCAGGTGTCTTGACGGATTCGACGGATGTGCCATGTCATCCCGGTTGCCGGGGAGATGGCTCGTCGCGCTGGAGCGCGGCTCCGTAGAGCGTCCGAGCGGCGAAGCCGACGAAGACCGACTGGATCAGCTGGCTGAATACGACCAACCAATGTCACGTTCAGCCGCTGAAGCCAGGTCAGCGGTGGCGCGGGCGGCACCCCGCTCGTTGCCGCGCGAGCGAGCGGCTCGGCGGGCGTGCTGCGCGCACGAAGCCGCACGGTGTCGAAGTCCTCGTTGCGGAGCATGGCCATTTCCGGGCGGGGAGCTGCAACGACTCGGATCGCCCAGGCGCAGATCAACGAGCCCGAGCTGCTGATCCTCGACGAGCCTGCGGCATCGCTCGATCCGCTCGGGCGCCGCGACGTCCTCGCCATCCTCGCGCGCCTGCGCGAGACGAGCACCGTGATCTACTCCACGCACATCTTCGATGACGTGCAGCGCGTGTCGGACACGGTGGCGATCCTCAAGGGGGAAGCGACAGATCTCCACCGGACCATGCCGCGCGGGGTTCAAGTTGTGGAGAAGTTGGTGGACATACCTCTTCCACCGGGCACCGCGTCGTTCTACGATCGCCGTCGGTCCCGATGCTCTGTCCGGATCGACCGCCCGGAATCAATCTCCACCACCTGAACCCTGGGAGGGGTGCTATCGCATGACCCAGCGGCCGTCCCTGCCCGACGTTCCCCCGCGACCCGGGTCGACGGGGGAACCACCACCTCCCGACGTGGTCTCGTTCATCCGTTTCTGCCATCACCGCAGGGGTGTCGGCTGGCCCGAGCTCTACGACGAGATGTGCGGAGTCGCCGCCCGGCGGGAGTTCCACGGCTGGGACCACGCCGCGCTCGAGTCCCGCGGCCTCACCTTCTCCCTCTTCGAGATGCCGCGCCTGTCCGGTTGGGTCCGCGACGTGCTCGACGGCGCGGCCGACGAGCGCGAGATCGATGCGAACCGGCGACGCGGGACTGCACGCACCAAAACGCGCGGAGCAGTCGCCTGAGTCATCGCATCCGACGAGGCGGTAGAGATGTCACGAGGCCCCAGTCCGCTCGCCGGATCGGGGCCTTTCTTTGTCAGTACGTGTGTCGGCGCGCCATCTCTCGTTCGATCATGCGCTCCATGACCAGATACTTCTCGATCCGGCGCCGCAGCTCGTTCGCCTCGGGGGTGTACAGGTGGACGTACTGCTGCAGCTCCAGGCTCAGCTTGCGGCTGAACATTCGAGCATGATCCAGGTTGCGTCGCAGCAGCACCTGGTCCATGCGTCGCAGGTGCTCCTCGTTGAGGAGATCCTCGTCGCGCAGCAGCTCCCGATCGGCGTCGATCTGGGTCCGCTGCAGCTGCACGGGCGTGATGATCGATTCGTCGGCCATGGTCCGGATCAGTCTAGTGGCTGACGGGTGCGCCGATGAGTCGCTCGACGAGCTCGGTCAGCTCGTCGATCCCGAACGGCTTCGCCAGCAGGTGGACATTGCCGATCTGCTTCAGCTCCGCCTCTCGGTCGCGCAGCGTGATCACATCGGCCGAGCAGATGATGATCGGCACGTCGGCCAGACGCTCGTCGGCACGTGACAGGGTGACGATCTCCCATCCGGAGGCGCCACCCAGGCGCAGGTCGATGATGAGCAGGTGGGGCGCTGCCTCGGCGATCTCGGCAATCGTCGTCTCGTCGCCTTTGACGAGGGTCACCTCGTATCCGGCGTCTTCCGACAGGATCGCCGACATGAGCTCGAGGAAATCGGGGTTGTCATTGATCACGCTGATCCGCGGCCGCGGAGCATTGGGCATCGGCTCGGGTCCTCTGGGCGCGTGAGTGGTCTGGCTCCTGCGGGCGCGAGTATAGTCCCGCGCCGATGGGTATGCTGAACTCGGGTCCCCGTAGCTCAGTGGACAGAGCAGCGGTCTTCTAAACCGCCGGTCGCAGGTTCGAATCCTGCCGGGGACGCCAGGACCACCCAAGCGTCGGAAGGTGGCGCACGCTGTCGAGCGGGCGGCCCGTCAACCGTCGTATCAGCGCAGGTCCGCCGTAGGGAGGTGAGAGAGCATGGCTGGCAGTGATCCGTGGCGGAAGCCAGACGTCGATCTGGTGGCGCGATTCCACGAGGCAGTGGCGGGCATCGAGGGCGTCGAGGTTCGCAAGATGTTCGGGTTCCCGGCGGCCTTCGTCGGCGGCAACATGACGGCCGGCCTGCACCAGGACACGTACATGGTCCGCCTCGCCGACGCGGAGCGTTCGGAGCGCCTGGCCGAGGGATGGACGCTCTTCGAGCCGATGCCGGGACGTACGATGCGTGAATACGTCGCCCTCCCAACGGAGGTCGCCGCGGACGTGGAGGCAACGCGGCATTGGATCGAACGCGCGGCCGCCTACGTGCGCACACTTCCGCCGAAGGCCCCGAAGGCCCCGAAGGCCCCGAAGGTGTAGGCCGAGGGAGCTCAGATTGCGGCGATCCGACGCGGGGCCATGCGTGGTCCGTAGCGCGGCGCCATGACGCGACCGACCTCGAGCAGGCGCTGCACGCGACCGCGCTGACCGCGGTACGGCTCGAGCAGCTCGAGCATGCGTGCATCGGTCGCGCGCCGCTCGCCAGCCAGCGCCCAGCCCACGACGTTCGGCAGGTGGAAGTCGCCGACGCTCACCGCATCGGGGAATCCGAACGTGCTGCGCACTACCTCCGCGGCGGTCCAGGCACCGATGCCCGGCAGCGACAGCAGGCGGCGCGTGGCCTCCTCGGCGGTCGCGGCGCTCTCGAGCCAGGAGGCGCGCGCCGCCGCCCGACGAACGACCTCGGCTCGCCGGCGTTCGATGCCGATCGGGTGAAAGGCGTGGTACGGCATCGCCGCCAGTGTCTCGGCCGACGGCGGCAGGAGGAGCTGACCCGGCCCGGGAGCCGGCTCCCCGTACACCCGCAGGAGCGCGGCGTAGGCGCGGAACGCCTCGGTCCCGGTGATCTTCTGCTCGAAGACCGATGGAACGAGCGCGTGAAGCACGCGCCCGCTGCGCGGCAGCCGCAGGCCCGGATGGCGTCGCTGCAGCTCACGCACGATCGCGTGGTACGCCACGAGCCGCTCCGGCTCGTCGTCCTCGCCGATCAGCGCAGGGACCGAGCCCAGGAGGACCTCGGCGCCGTCGCCCCAGGCCGTCGCGTCGAGCGTGTCATCCGTGCGGCGGAGCCGCACCGAGGCGGTGCCGTGCGGCGTACGAGCCGCGAGCCACGCCTCGTCGCGCATCAGGCGCACGCTTCGGTCACCCAGTCCGTGGCGCAGAGGCCAGAGCGTGCGCCCAAGGTCGAGCGGGGCGCGCAGCCGCACCAGGCGCTCGATCATCGGCGCACCGAGAGAAGGATCGGGGCAGGCCCGGCCTGCGAGGCCTGGAGTTCGTCGCGCGTGCGGAGGCCACGATATCCCTCGGCCACGATGAGCTGCGCACAGACCTCGCCCAGGCTCGCGCCGGGACCGGGCAGCAGGATGATGTCGGGCGCGTACTCGCGCAGCGCCACCCGCAGGCTGCGGGCGAAGTCGTACGTGATCGTCGGCTGCTCGGCGATCGTGTGGCGGGCGAGCTCGGCCGGATCGGTCGACCATGGCGTGAAGCGGACGCCGCGGCCATCGATCAGTGTCACGTTCGGCGCCGACCACTCCAGGTCGGCGAGCCGCTCGGACGCCAGCGCGGCCGCCGATGCGCGCAGCGGCAGATGCCACGCCTCCTGCACGGCCGCGCGGAGCGGGAACCGTCGCGAGCCAATCTCGACCGGCGGCAGGCCGGCGGCAACGTCGTCGAGCCCGCCTGCTGTGCCGCTCAGGACAATGAACGCGCCGAGCTCCAGGGCGCGGTGGACGCCGTCGCCTTGCCGACTCAGCACCATGTCGAGCGCCGTGGCCCGCGACGGATTCGGTTGCCACGCGGCATCGGTCAGCGCATAGATCAGCTGGCCTCCACGATCGTCGTCCGCGATCGGCTCCTCCGCCAGCAGCGACATGGTCTGCACCAGGCGAAAGGCATCGTCGAACGCGAGTGCGCCGGATGCGGCGAGGGCGGTGTACCAGCCGGTCGAGCTGGCAACCACCACGACCACCTGATGGTCGTCCGCGATGCGCTCGGCGTCGACCAGGCCGCACAGGAAGGTGAGCGGAGCGGCGTTGGCCGAGCGTAGATGGAGTGCAGGATCGAAGCGTCCGAGCGCGTCCAGCGCCGAGAGGGCGGGAAGGTCGTACTCGCGCCGCAGCTGGTCGGCGCGCCGCAGCCACGGATGCGCGGGCGGCAGCGAGCCGAGCGACGCCGGACCATACGAGCCGCGCGCGGGGAAGGCGACGGCCGCTCGCGTCATGAGCGCATCCCCGCCGCGTGGCGGCGCCGACCGACGACGGCCACTGAGGCGGCGATGATCTGGTCGACGCCGACCAGCACCGCCGAGGTGGCGGGACCCAACGGCACGAAGGAGTCGACCGCCCGGACCGAAGAGATGCGGCGCAGGATTCGCTGCTCGGCGAGGTCCGCGATGATCGCATCGGCGACACCCGCGCCGGTCGCGCGACACTCGTCGACCACGACGACGGCCCCGGCATCGGCCGCATGCCTCCGAATGGCGGCGGTCGGCAGGGGATTGAGCCAGCGAAGGTCGAGCACTTGGGCGCGCACGTCATGGTCGTCGGCGAGCCGTTTCGCCGCCTGCAGGCTGAGGCGCAGGCCGTTGGCATAGCTGACGAGGAGAAGGTCCGCGTCGCCGTCGGCTTCGCCGTGGATGCCGACCTCTCCGGGCAGCAGCACCTCGGGTGGAGGCGGGTAGTCGGCCAACCAGCCGCCATCGCCATCGGTGTGAAGGTCCTTCTCGTGGTAGAGCGCGATCGGCTCCAGGAAGACCACGACGCGGCCATCCTCGATGGCCATCGCCACCGCGCCACGCAGCATCCGCGCCGCGTCGTCGCCACGAGCTGGAGCCGCGATCACGAGGCCGGGGATGTCGCGCAGCGCGCCGATCGAGTTGTCGTTGTGAAAGTGGCCGCCGAAGCCCTTCTGGTAGGCCAGCCCCGCGACCCGGACGACCATCGGGTTTCGGAACTGGCCCGAGCTGAAGAACTGGAGGGACGCGGCCTCGCCGCGGAGCTGGTCGAGCGCGTTGTGGAGATAGGCGAGGTACTGGATCTCGGGCATCGGCAACAGCCCGATGTGGGCCGCTCCCTGGGCGATCCCCAGGATGCTCGTCTCGTCGAGGAGCGTGTCGAAGACGCGACCCTGGCCGAATCGCCTCTGGAGGCCGCTCGTCACGTTGTAGACACCACCCTTGCGCCCGACGTCCTGCCCGAAGATGAGCAGCTCCGGGCGGCGCAACAGCTCGTCGGCGAGCGCGGCATTCAGCAGGCCGGCCAGCGTGCGCGCCGTTGGGGTCGTCCCGGCCTCCGGCAGGGTGGCGCCGAACGAGGCCGACCGCTCGGCGGGGGTCGCGATCGGGATGGCGGCGCGCAGCGCCACGCGGTCCGGGTGATCGGGTGCCATCGGCGCCACGACTTCCTCCGTCGTCTGCAGTCTTGGCCGCCGCGCCGCCTCCTCCGCCACCGCCAGGACGCGCTCGCGCGTCTCACGCACCAGGTCGGTGAGCATTGCGGGGTCCGCGGCTCCGGTCTCGATCAGTCGTCGTGCGTTCCGCAGCAGTGGGTCGCGTCGCTCGACGGCCTCGATCTCGGCGAGGGATCGGTAACTCTGCTCCGCATCGCTGCCGGCATGGCCCCAGAGTCGGACGGTCCGCAGGCGCAGGAACGCCGGCTGTCGGGACTGGCGCACGTGGCCGATCGCCGCACCGACGGTTTCCCAGACGTCGTCGATCTCGCCATCGGCCTCGAAGTAGGCGAGGTGCGACTGGTTCCCGAAGGTGTCGGCGATCCAGCCCTGCGGCGTCGGGACGCTGATCCCGGTGTCGTTGTCCTCGCAGACCAGGAGGAGCGGCATCGGCTGACCGAGTCGAACCGCGTATCGCGCGGTGTTGATCGCAGAGAGGGCGGTCGCATGGTTCGCGCTGGCGTCGCCGAACGAGCAGGCGACCACGGCATCGGCGGGAAGGCCGTTCGCCACCCCGAGACGCTTTGCGCGCGCCAGGCTGAAGGCGAGGCCCATCGCCTTCGGGAGGTGGCTGGCGATGGTGCTGGTCTGCGGGGGCACCCAGAGGGCATGGCTGCCCCAGACCTTGTGGCGACCCTGGCTGATCGGGTCCTCGCTCGAGGCGACGACGCCGAGGAGCGTATCGAGGATCGGCGTGCTGCCGGGCAGCTGGCGCGCGCGCGACATCATGAAGGCGCCCGAACGATAGTGGAGGAAGGCCGGATCGTCGATCCTGAGACGCGCGCCGACCGCGGCGTTGTTCTCGTGCCCGGCCGAACCGATCGTGTAGAAGCTGCGATTGGTCTTCTTCAGCTCGCGCGCCGCGACGTCGAGCTGGCGTGAGGCGAGCTGGTCCTCGAACAGCGCCAACGCGCGGCGCGCGGTCAGCTGAGCGCCCTCGCGCAGCGGCGCATCGGCCGCCAGCCGGTGCGATGCGGACCCGGCGGTCTCAAGGTACGTGTCGAGCTGTCGCTCGACGGCGGCGACGCGATCCCAGGTCATGCGGCGGAGGCGACTCGGCTGAGTTCGAGGACGGGCCGGGCCATTCTACCGCCGCAGGCGGCCCTCAGCGGCGGATCGGGAAGTCACCGCCCCCGGTGGCTGCCGCCGCGACAGCGGTCAGGACCAGCTGCGCGATCAGGGCCGCGAGCGGGGACAGGAGCAACGACCGACGGAGTCGAAAGCGGGACATGTGAGTCTCCTCCTGCTTGGCCCTTGGTCGCGACTCGGCGAGTCGCGGGGGCAGACGCACATGGGACCCGATCGGCGCTTACCGGCCGCTTACCATCGGCTTACCGGACGGCGGCTACTCGTCGGCGGCTACCCGCCGGCAGAGATAAGGACGATCCCGAGGAGGGCGAACGCGACCCCGACCTGGCCGAGCCTCGTCAGCTGCTCGCCCAGGACCACGCGTGCCAGGATCATGGTGACGATCGGGTAGAGCCCCGTCAGCGCCGCGGCCAGCCCGATCGGGATGATCTCGCGGGCGACGACGTAGAGCGCGTTGCCGCCCACGTCGAAGAGGCCCGCCACGATGACGATCCGGGCAGGGAAGCGGGCGCGGTCGAAGCGGCCCAACGCGAACGCGGCCGCAAGCGTCGCGGAGGTCGCGCGGCTGAACGTGAGGGCCCAGAGTGGATCGCCGCCCCGTGCCGCGAGGTCGAGCAGGACATACCACGTGCCGAATCCGAGCGCCGCCGCCGCCGCCAACAGCAGTGCCTGCCGGCCGACCTGGTCGCGTGACACTCCGCTGGCGGCGACGGCGGCTGCCGCGGCGCACCCGACCCCGGCCAACTGCACCGCCGTGGTCGACGCGCCCAGCACCGCGCCCGCGGCGAGTGGCAGAGCGAGGGAGCCGGCGCCGCTCAGCGAGGTGACGATGCCCATCGATCCGAGCGACATGCCGCGATAGAGCGCGGCCAGGCCGACCGCCCCCGCCACGCCGGCCGCCACGCCGATCAGCGCCGGTTCGAGCGTGGGCACCGGCGGTCTCAGGATGAGCACGGCCGCCAGCAGCGCAATGAGCCCGACGAAGTGCGCGGCCGCCACGACGATCAGAGCGCCGGCGCGTCGCGCGGCGAAGGCGCCGGCGAAGTCGCCGGCGCCGAATGAGAGGGCGGAGAAGACGCCGGCGGCGATTCCCGTCGGTGGCATCGAGACCTCGTATCGGGTGCTTGGTGGCCTTGCGGGCGACTCTAACGCACCGTGTGGGATCGACGGATTCGGCGCTCCTGGCAACAGGCGTCATGGGCCGGATCGGCCATGGGCGGGATTAGGTGCCACCGAGTACGCTTCGCGCACGTCCGGCCTCCGAGCGCCGGACCTCGAGGGGAGTTATCACCGTGACCGTCACCACCCGACCCACCGCCGTGTCGCCCGCCTGGCGGCTGGGGGTTATCGGCGTCGTGGGCATCCTGGCCGTCGCCATCGGCGTGGCGGCAGGCAACTTTCTGCTGACGACGCGTGCCGCCGCCGTCGGCTCCGGTGCCGCCTATGTTCCGGCCGATTCCCTGATCTACGTCGAGATGCGGCTGGAGCCGTCGGCGGACCAGGACGGCGCATTGCGCGAGATGCTCGCGCACTTCCCGCCGATCGAGGGCGTCGATCTCGACGAGCCGCTCTACGCGCAGATGACCGAACGGCTTGACGAGCTGTTGGCCGAGGAGGGCGTCGGCGTGAGCTGGACGGATGACGTGGCTCCGTGGTTCGACGGCCACGTTGCGATCGCGGTCACCGAGATCCCAGCCTCGGCGATGGAGATGCCTGCCGACCCGATGGCGGTCCCCGAGGTGCCGTCGATGCTGCTGATGCTGGGCGTGACCGACGCCGCCGAAGGCGAGGCCGGCATCGAGCGGCTGATCGCGGAGGCCGGCGACGGTGCGCCGACCTTCACCGAGACCGAGCATGCGGGCGTCACGATTCGTAGCGCGGAGGAATCGGAAGTCGGTGCCTATGCGCTGACCGATGACCAGCTCCTGATCGGATCCGATCTCGACGCCGTCAAGGTCGCCCTCGACACGCACGCCACCGGGACCGGGACACTGGCCGAGGTGGCCGAGATGACCCGGCTCACCGATACCCTTCCGGGCGACTGGCTGGCATTCGTCACCTATGACCTGACGGAGCTGATGTCGGTGGCCCTGGACCAGGGCGCGGCAGCGTCGCCGGACATGACCGCCGCCTTCGAGTCCCTCATGCAGAACCAGTCCCTGCGCGGCGCGATGGCCATGTCGGCGTCCGGCGAGCGGCTCATGCTCGACGCGGCCACCGACCCGCCGACGGGGCCGTTCGCGGTCGAGAACGCGGACCGGGGGCTCGCCTCCGAGGTGCCCGCCGATGCCCTGTACTACAGCGAAGCGGGCAACCTGGGTGAGGCTCTGGTGGCAGTCATCGAGCCGGTGAAGCAGGCCCTGGAGACCGCGCCCGAGGGCGAGGAGCAGATCCGGATGGCGGAGGCCGCGCTCGGCGCCGACATCGAGGAGATGGTCAGCTGGATCGACGACGGCGCCATCGCCATCGGCTACGACGGCACCCAGGCGTACGCGGGCATGGTCCTCGTCCCGAACGACATGGATGCCGCTGAGCGGCGGCTCGGCCAGCTGGCGTCGCTCGCCGGGCTCGGCGCGCTCGATCCGAGCATCGGGATCTCGGTCGACGAGGAGCAGGTCGACGGGGTGACCGTCACCTCGATCCACTGGGAGGATCCGAACGCGGCACCCGACTCGATGTTGCCGATGCCGACCGGCGTCGTGGTCGAGTACGCGGTCACCGATGACCGTGCCCTGATCGGTATCGGTGACAGCTTCGTTCGCCGCGTGCTCGACCTCGAGGAGGCAGATGCGCTGGCATCGCAGCCGCGCTATGCCGATGCCGTCGCGGAGCTGGGCGGAAGCGAGAACGCGGGCGTCACCTGGCTCGACCTGGCGGGCACACGGGAGGCGATCGAGAGTGCCCTGGGCGGGATGATCGAGATGGCCGATACCGAGGGCGTGTACGAGGCCGAGGTCAGACCGTGGCTGCTGCCGCTCGACTGGGCCGCCGTGGTCATTCGGCTCGAGGACGACGTGCTGGTCCAGCGATCCGCGCTCGCCGTCGAGTGAATTCGGCGCTGCCCGAGCGGTTTCCCGACGATCGCGCCGGGGAGGCAGGGGTGGAGGCCGCCCGTGACCGCCTCCGGGCGGCCGGCGTCGAGCCGTACGCGTGGAGCAACGGTCCGGGCGACCGGTACGCCGCGCACGAGCACCAGACCACGAAGCTGCTCATCTGCGCCGAGGGGTCGCTCACCTTCTTCATCGGCCCCGACGAGCAGCCGGTCGAGCTGGTCGCGGGCGCGGGCTTCGTCCTTCCGGCCGGCACCCGCCACGCCGCCGTCGTGGGCGCCGAGGGCTGCACCTGCCTGGAAGGCCATCGCTGAGGCACATGGAATGCGGTCGCTCGAGCCGGAATCGGCCCGAAATGTCCGACTCAGGCCGGCCTGAGCGTTCGTCTCTCGGCGCCCCGTGAGCACGGCCGCGTCGAGATCTCGGCCATATCCGGCCCAGAGCCATGGCCGTGCTGGGTTCGACCGAAATATCTCCGGCCTTGCGTGCGCGCGACGGGTCGTCATCGGCCCGAGCGGCGGAGCAGCAGGTCGCGCCGGTCTCCCCAGTGCTCGAGGAAGCGGTAGAAGTTGCGCTTGCTGAGCCGATCGCGTTCGGCCTCCGGGAGCGACGTGTAGCCGCGATGCTCGTGCCGCGCCAGCGGCAGCGGCTCGGTGCGGATCGCCCGCCAGCCGGCCGCGCGGACGGCGAAGCTGAAGTCGAGGTCTGCGTTGCGGTAGAAGCGGAAGCGCCGATCGAAGCCGCCGACCGCCCGCAACGCCTCGCGCCGAACCGCCAAGCAGTAGCCCTCGACGGCGTCCACCTCACCCGGCGGGGCATCGTCGAACTGGCGGGCGTCGCCGCTCGTCACGCCCCAGCCGCCCGCCAGCCCGACCGACGGATCGTCGAAGGCGGCGAGGAGCGGCGCGAGGAAGTCGCCGGTCGGCTCGACCGAGGTGTCGAGCAGGACGGTCACCTCGCCGCCGGAGCGCCGCATCCCGAGCGAACGGGCGTCGGCCCAGCCGAGTCGCTGGCTGGTTCGCAGCACGGTGGGCTCGACGGCATGGTCGGCGATGATCGGCTCGGGGTCGAAGGCTGGCGCGTTGGCCACCAGCACCATCTCCCAGCTCACGGACGGCGGATGCGCGTCCAGCCCGGCGATCAGGCGTCGCAGGTCGTCAGGATGCTCGTCCGCGACCACCTGCACCGATGCGGCCACACTCGCGGGTTCCGCGAGCATCGAGGCGAGGTCATCGGGGCTGGCATAGCCGGTCGCGGCGGGTTCCGCCGGCAGCAGCGGCCTGGCCGTCGATCGCGTCGGCCCGTCCTGCACCTCCCAGCCGAGCGCCGCGATCTCGTCACGCAGCGCATCGGCGCGAGCCCAGTCCCGGGCGTTGCGAGCCTCGCTGCGCTCAGCGACCAGGGATTGGATGTCGGGCGGCGGGCGTTCGTCGCGGCGCATTTGACGGAAGTACTCCGGGTCGATATCGAACGTACCGGATCGGTCGAGGGCACCGAAACCTTACTATCCGACCACGAGCCGAACCCACCGCACCTGCCCGGTGCGAGCGGCGCGTGGCGAGTGCCACAACACGAGAGACCAGGTACCACCAGATGATGATGAACGAGGTCGGGAAGCTGCTGACGGCGGTCGAGGTGGCCGAGATGCTGCATCTGCACGTCAACACCGTCAAGCGGCTGGGCGATCGCGGCGAGCTCCCGTTCTTTCGGGTGTGCAAGCGCGGCGACCGTCGATTCCGCTACGACGACGTGCTCGAGTTCCTCCACCGCAGCAAGTAGCGACCCTTTCGATGCTCCCGGTTCGACCGGGTTCGCCCCTGCCAGGGGGCACAGCAGACGACCGCCGAGGTGCCAATTCTCGGCGGTCGTTCGCATCTGTCGCATAATCGAGCGCGCATGAACCCCGACCTCTCCACGCAGCTCGAGCATGGCCGCCGCCTGTTGGACGGCGGCGACCCAGACGCCGCCGTCCGGGTGCTGGAGCCGCTCACCAGACACCCGGATCGGGAGATCGCGGGGGAGGCCTGGCTGCTCACCGGGACCGCCCGCTACCGCACCGATGACGAGGAGGGGGCGCTGATCGCGTGGAAGTCGGCTGCCGATGCCGGTGGCTCGACTGCGTGGCTCGGTTCTCGCAGCGCCGCCGAACAGCAGGTCCGCAACGGCGAGCTGGAGGAGGCGATCACGTCGTATCGCGAGGCGGATCGGCGGGCGCCGGCCTCGGAGCGCGGAGCGATCGCGAATCGCATCGCCTGGCTGCTCAAGGAGACGGGGCACGACTTCGCCGCCCGTCGCCAGTTCAACCGCGCGCGCGGCGCGTATGCCACCTATACCGGCCTCGTGACGATCGGCATCATCGGCATCTGCATCGGGCTGTTCCTGGTGGATACCGTCCTGAGCGGCGGCGCCACGCTCAGTGGTGGCCTGTTCGGCGGCTCGGTCGGGCCGGTCGGGGAGCGGCATCTCATCAATGCGTTCTTCGTCGCCCAGGGTGAGTGGTGGCGCATCTTCACCAGTGCCTTCTTCCATCTCGGCCCGGTGCACCTTGCCTTCAATATGTACGTGCTCTACCTGTATGGTCAGATCGTGGAGCGCATGTACGGGCGGATCGAGTTCGTGGCCATCTACCTGCTCTGCGCGGCCGGCGGAAGCGTCCTGACCATCCTGGTCGACGCGCAGCAGTTCGCTGCCGGCGCGTCGGGCGCCATCTTCGGCCTGGTCGGCCTGCTCTTCGTCGTCTCGCGCCGCCATCACGCGGTCCTCGGCGGCGAGGCGCG
>Ga0136613_10000626_pt1 | contig 16631 bp, 18 predicted proteins | sample AntDrymUQ2722106_2_FD_106649 | JGI IMG/M metagenome (GOLD analysis project Ga0136613, IMG submission 106649) | Polar desert sand microbial communities from Dry Valleys, Antarctica - metaG UQ272 (21.06) | ecosystem: Environmental > Terrestrial > Soil > Desert | place: Antarctica: Dry Valley... | reverse complement strand
CTGAATCCTGTTACATCCGCCCGCTGGTCTACCTGGGCTACGGAGAGATGGGTCTGAACCCGCTGCCGTCACGGGTGTCGGTGTCGATCGCGGTGTGGCCGTGGGGCACCTACTTGGGCGAGGCGGGCCTTCTCAACGGCGTGCGAGCCAAGGTGTCGTCGTGGCAGCGCATCGGGGCGAACATGATCCCGACGGCTGCCAAAGCCTGCGGGGTGTACATCAACTCCGCGCTGGCCAAGGTCGAGGTGCTCAAGGCCGGGTACGACGAAGCGATCCTGCTCAACGAGAACGGCTATGTCTCCGAGGGCCCCGGCGAGAACGTGTTCATCGTCAGGGACGGCATGCTGCTGACCCCACCGCTGTCCCAGGGCGTCTTGCGGGGAATCACCCGCGACGCGGTGATTCAGTTCGCCGCCGACCTTGACATCCCGTTCGCGGAGACGACGTTGCTGCGTCACGACCTGTACATCGCCGACGAGGGCTTCTACACCGGCACTGCCGCCGAGGTCGTGCCGATCCGCTCGGTCGACGAGCGCGAGCTCGGAGCGCCCGGACCGATCACCAAGCAGCTGCAGGATCTGTTCTTCGCCGTGGTCAAGGGCAAGGAGCCCAAGTACGACTACATGCTCGACTACGTCAACGGCTGACGACCGTCGCCAAGTCCCGCGGCAAGGGCGCTCTGACCGCCTGACCGGAGTCGCACTGATCGTCGTCTCCGCGGCAGCGTTCGGAGCGCTGGCGATCTTCGCCAAGACGGCCTACGCCTCGGGAGCAGACCCCATCGCGGTGCTGGCGGCCCGCTTTGCGATCGCGGCGGTGTGCATGGTGGGGCTACTGACCCTGCGGCGGGAACGGCTGCCGCGGGGACGCCTCCTGCTCGCGCTGATGGCGCTCGGCGGCATCGGCTATGTCGGGCAGTCGTTCACGTTCTTCACCGCCGCACAGCTGATCCCGGCGTCGCTGGCGTCGCTGCTGCTGTACGTCTACCCCGCCATCGTGGCCGTGCTGGCTGCGGTCTTCCTGCGACAGCCGATCACCGGCCTGCGGCTGCTCGCGCTGCTGGCCGCCATGGCCGGTTCGGCGCTGACCGTGGGGCAGGCAAGCGGTGGAACCCCGCTGGGCATCGCCATGGCGCTGGCCTCGGCGATGTTCTATTCCTGCTACATCATCGTGGGGTCGCGGGTAACGCCGCATGCCGGTGCCGTGGCGTCCACGACGGTCATCATCTCGACGGCGGCGCTGGTGTATGCGGCGCTCACCGTCGTGCAGCGACCACCTTTTCCCGGCGACGCCGGCGGCTGGGCGGCGGTCGTTGCGCTGGCCCTGGTGTCCACGGTGCTGGCGATCGGCACTTTCTTCGCCGGCCTGCAACGGGTCGGCCCAGCTGACGCCTCGACCATCTCGGCGCTGGAGCCGCTGGTCACGGTGGTGTTGGCGGCGATGGTGCTCGGCGAGACGGTGACCCCCGGCCAGATGATCGGCGGCGCGCTGATCTTGAGCGCCGTCGTGGTCCTGTCGCGGGTGAGCGGGCGCCTCGTTCCGCGGGAGGCGCCCCCGACCTAGCTGCAACGCCGCCAGCCGGAAGGTGTGGTGGCGCAAGCGGCTGACCGCTGCCATGATGCCGGTTCCTCGGCAGAGCCGGTGCCACCGAGTCCGGCCAGCGCCAGGGAGGCACCATGGTCACGCGAAAGTCGCCCGCCGAGATTGAGGTAATGGCAGCGGCAGGTCGGGTCCTGGCGGCGGTCCACGAGCTGCTCGCCGGCGTCGCGCAGCCCGGAGTCACGACGGGTGAGCTAGACCGGGTCGCCGAGCGAGAGATTCGCCGCCGAGGCGCGCTGCCGTCATTCAAGGGCTACCGCGGCTACCCGGCGACGCTGAACACCTCGGTCAACGATCAGATCGTGCACGCGATCCCCGCCGACGACGTGATCTTGCGCAGCGGAGACGTGCTCAGCGTCGACGGCGGCGTGCTGCTCGACGGCTACCACGCCGATTCGGCGTGGACCAGCATCGTCGGTGGGCGTGACGCTGCCCACGATGGCGTTGCGAACCTGGTCGAGGACACCCGCGAGGCCATGTGGCGGGGCATCGCCGCACTGCTGGTCGGCAACCGCCTGGGCGACGTGTCAGCCGCCATCGGCGAGGTCGGTGCGGCGCGCGGCTACGGCGTCATCGCCGAGCACGATGGCCACGTCCTCGGCGGCCACGGTATCGGCCGACGGCTGCACGAGGATCCGCTGGTCCTCAACCGTGGTCGTCGAGGCCGCGGGATGCGCCTCAAGCCGGGTCTGGTGTTCGCCATTGAGCCGATGTTCACGCTCGGCGCGCCCGGATGGCGGATCACGCAGGATGGTTGGACCACCCAAACCTTGGACGGACGGATCGCCGCCCACTGGGAGCACACCGTCGCCGTCACCGAGGACGGCCCGCTCGTACTGACCGCCCGTGCCGACGAGGCCGAACGGTCAGCCGCCCTGCTTGCCTGCTGACGGCAGGGGAGGCACGTCCGGCGTCACGCCGACGACTAGGGGTGGCGACCAGGGGGAACGCAGGCCGTGATGGTTGACGAAGCGGTGTGGCTGGACCTGCCCTGCCCCAACTGCGGCGAATACGCCTTGGAGGCCGAGGTGGTGCTGCGCGACGTCGCGCTGCAGGTGCGGCCCGGCGAGGGCGGCAGCGTCGGGGTGGCCATCGCCCATGCCGACGCGCAGCTGGCCGCCGCTGCCTGCCACGCCTGCGGTGAGGAGCCGGACTTCGACGTCCAGGAGCAGCTCGCCGAGGCGCTGGAGGGCGCCGCCGAGGCGTGGCTTTCCCGCCTCGGCGCGGCGCCATCCTGTCCTCATGCAGCGCAGCGGTAGGACACCATCCTGGTAGCGTCGAAGCATGCGTCTGGTCCGTGTCGCCCGTCCCGACGGGCCCGCCTTCGGCCTCGTGCGGGACGACCTGGTCATCCTGCTCGACGGCCACCCGTTCGCCCCGTTCGAGCTGACCGATCAGGTCGCCCCGCTGGATCGGGTGCGGCTGCTGGCACCGGTGCTGCCCTCCAAAGTGCTGTGCGTCGGCCGCAACTATCTCAAGCACGCGGCCGAGCTGGGCAACGAGGTACCGGCCGAGCCGCTGATCTTTCTCAAGCCCGCGACCTCGGTCATCGGCCCTGGCGAGCAGATCCGGCTACCGGCGCTGTCCGACGACGTGCAGCATGAGGCTGAGCTGGCGGTCGTCATCGGCCGGTTGACGCGCAAGGTCGCGGTCGAAGAGGCCCTCGGTGCGGTGCTTGGCTACACCTGCGCCAACGACGTCACGGCGCGCGACCTGCAGCGCGGCGACGGCCAGTGGACCCGCGGGAAAGGCTTTGACACCTTCTGCCCGTTGGGGCCGTGGATCGAGACCGAGCTGGACCCCGCCGCCGGGCTGGCGGTGCGCTGCACGGTCGACGGCGATGTGCGCCAGAACGGGTCGACCGCTGACCTGCTGTTCGATGTGGCGCAGTTGGTGGCCTACTGCGCCGCGTTCACGACGCTGTTGCCCGGTGACGTCCTGCTGACGGGAACGCCCGCCGGTGTGGGGCCACTGCGCGACGGCAACCAGGTCAGCGTCTCGGTGGAAGGCATCGGTGAGCTGACCAACCCGGTGGTGGCCGACACCTGATGTTGCATCGGGGGCTGTCGCCGCTCGATAGCCTTCGGCCGGTTCCGCCCCCGTCGAGGAGCCCTAACCCATGCCCGTGACGCGTACTCGTTTCTGCCCGGCGCCCAGCGGCTGGTTGCACGTCGGCGGCGCCCGCGCGGCGTTGTACAACTGGCTGGCGGCGCGGCACGACAAGGGTGCCTTCGTGTTTCGTATCGAGGACACCGACGCCGAGCGGGTCACCGACGAGTCGATGCACGGCATGATCGAGGCGCTGCGGTTCCTCGGCCTGGACTGGGACGAGGGCCCTGAGGTCGGAGGGCCCCACGGTCCCTACCGCCAGAGCGAGCGGACCGACCTGTACGCCGCGGTGGTGGCGGCGCTGCTGAAGGCCGGCGGGGCTTACGACGCCTACGAGACGCCTGCCGAGCTTGCTGCTGAACGTGAGGCCGCGCAGCGGGAGGGGCGACCGCCCGGCTACGGCGGCGGGCACCGCAACCTGACCGACGAGCAGCGTGAGGCGTTCCTCGCCGAGGGCCGTCAGCCTGTGGTCCGCATCCGCACGCCCGACGAGGGCACGGTCGGGTTCACCGATCTCATCCGAGGGCCGGTCGAGTTCGCGTGGGCCGACATCGCCGACTTCGTGGTGCAGCGTGGGGGCGGCTCGGTGACCTATTACCTGGCCAACGCCGTGGACGACCTGGCCATGGGGATCAACGTCGTCAGTCGGGGCGAGGACCTGCTGTCGGCAACGCCTCGTCAGCTGCTGCTGTACAACCTGCTGCTGGCCGACGACCTGCTGGACCAGGCGCTGGCCGACAACGCCTACCCTGGCCGGCCCGCCGACGCCGTGCCGCCGGTGTTTGCCCACCAGCCGTTGCTGGTCGGCGACGACCGCAAGCCGCTGTCAAAGCGCCACGGCTCGGTGGCGATCGACGAGTTCCGCCGGCAGGGATTCCTGCCCGAGGTGCTGGTCAACTTCCTGGCCCTGTGCGGCTGGTCGTATGACGCCACCACCGAGCGGTTCACCGTCGACGAGCTGATCGACCGGTTCACCCTCGACCGGGTCGGGCGCAATCCCGCGTTCTTCGACACGGCGAAGCTGCGCGCGATGAACGGCGACCGGATCAAGGAGCTGGACGACGCCGAGCTCGCCGAGCACCTGCACCCGTACCTGCACGCCGCCGGGCTGCTCAGCCAGCCTGCCTCACCCGAACAGCAGCGCCTGCTGCTCGGCCTGGCGCCCCTGCTGCGAGAGCGTATCCAGATCCTCGCCGAGGCCGAGCCGCTGGTGGCCTTCTGCTTCCGCGACGACGTCGTGTTCGACGACGCGGCCGTGGCCAAACACCTCAAGGGACGTGCGGGCGGGGTCCTGGACGCCGCGGAGCGGGTGCTGGCCGAGGTCGGCGAGTGGAACGCCGAAGCGATTCTGACCGCGCTCGACGGCGTGGCGGCCGACTTGGAGCTGGGTCGTGGCAAGACCTTCCAACCCGTGCGGGTGGCCGTCGCCGGGTCCGCGGTGAGCCCGCCGCTGCCCGAGACATTGGCCCTGCTGGATCGCGAGCTGGTGCTGGCGCGCATCCGGGCGGCGCAGCCGATGGTCCGCTGATCGGGACTGAGGTCGTGGGTTGGAGGCCTTCGGTGGCGGCTGCTACCGTTGGGTCCGCCCTTCGGGGGTGGTGTAAACGGCAACACGACTGGTTCTGGTCCAGTTATTGAGGGTTCGAGTCCTTCCCCCCGAGCTGCGGTCCCGTCGTCTAGTGGCCCAGGACGCCGCCCTCTCAAGGCGGAAACGGGAGTTCAAACCTCCTCGGGACTACGTACACAGTTGAGAGATCGCCCATCAGAAGCGAAGTCGATGAGGCTCGGAGCGCCGTAGTATCTCGACGGCGAAATGGACCTTCTCGTCGATTCGCTGGCCCTTCGGGTGGGCCGTCGACCACAACTCGAGATTTTCCAGCCGGTTGTCGGTGCGAATGCCGTTGCGGTGGTGCACCACCTCATCCGGATACAGCGCTCGGCCCAAGTGCTTGGCCATCACTAGGCGGTGTTCACCGACCTTGGTGTCACCGTTGGTGAGGTGTCGATCCTCCGGCGGGACCGGGACGTTCCAGTAACCGTGGCTCAACCAGCCCTCGCCTGTCGTCACACGCACCGCTCGTTCGGGCTGGATCTCGCCGTGCTTCAGCAAGCGCTTGTAGTGCGTGCCGCAAACGCCCTGGGCATTCGCAGATCGAGAGCAACCGTAACCTGGCACTTGGGGGCGACTCGTGGCCGCCACGCCTTGTCTTCCTCGACGTCACCCTTGCGGTACCAGCGCAGGTAATTGCCGTGACACCAGCCGCGTGTGGCGGCAGGGCGGTCGCACAATGGAACGGCGCAGTCGCGTGATAACGAGGTGGCGGACTCGAACATGTGTTCAGTATGACGTCCAGGTGTGTCACAGAGAGGGGTTGTTTCCCGGCGGTTGTGGACGACCTCAGGTCAGGCTGGGACGTCGCTCAGCAACTTGCCGTCGGCTAGCTCAACGCGGCGGGTGATGCCGATGCGCTCGAGGAACTCGCGGTCGTGCGACACCACCAGGAGCGTGCCGTCGAAGCCGGTCAGCGCCTGCTCCAGCTCCTCCTGTGCCTCCAGGTCGAGGTGGTTGGTCGGCTCGTCGAGCACCAGCCAGTTGGCACCCTTGGCCATCAGGATGGCCAAGCCGAGGCGGCAGCGTTCACCGGGGGAGTAACTATCGACGCGACGCAGCACGTGGTCGGCCCCGAGATCGAACTTGGCCAGCAGCGTGCGCGCGCCGGCCTCCGTCGCTGACACTTCGGACAGGAACGTCGCCAGGCCGGAACGGGCGCCGGCAAGATCCGCGCCGCCCTGTCGCAGCACGCCGACCTGCACGCCCGGTCCTCGGCGCACCGTGCCAGAGTCGGGTTGCACCGCACCCGTCAGCAACCCGATCAGCACGCTCTTGCCGGCGCCGTTGTGGCCCAGCAGTGCTAGTCGGTCACGCCAGTGCACGGCCAGCGCCAGTGGACCGAGCCGGAACGCCCCGTAGGTCTTGACGACGTTATCCGCTTCAGCCACCAGGTCGCCGCTGCGGTTCGACGCGGCCAGCGACAGGCGCAGCTCCCAGCCGGTGCGCGGCTCGGCCACCTCTTCCATGCGTTGCAGCCGGCGTTCCAGGGCGCGCACCGACTTACCGGCGCCGGTCGCTGCGCGCTCGGTGAGGAAGTCGCGCTGCATCTTGTCGCCATCGCGCGGAGGGCGGTTGTCCGTCCTCCGCGCCGCGCTGGTTCGCTTGGTGCGGATGGAGCCCTGCAGGCGCGCGACCTCGTCGAGGTAGGCGCGGTAGCGAGCCGACTGGGCGGCCAGCAGCCGAGCGCGAGTCTGCCGGTAGTCGGCAAACGACACGCCGAACGCCTCCGCGGTGTGGCTGTGCTCGTCGATCTCGATGATGCTGTTCGCAGTCTCGTCGAGAAAGGCCCGGTCGTGGGATACCAGCAGGAAGGTCGCGTCCGCGCTGGCGACGAAGCCGGTGAGCAGCTCCAGGGCGTACAGGTCGAGGTTGTTGGTCGGCTCGTCGAGCAGGTACAGGTCAAAGCGCGAGGCGAGGATCCCAGCGAGGCCAACACGCACCTGCTGGCCGCCCGACAGCTCCCCGAGCGGGCGAGCCAGCATCGCTGCTGGAAGCTGCAAGGCGGTCAGCGCTCGCCGCACGCGGCCGTCGATCTCGTAGCCGCCCAGGGCGGTATAGCGCTCCAGCGCATCGGTGTAGGCGGCGGCGGCTGCCTCGTCGCCGGCAACCATCGCGTCCTCCAACGCATGCAGCTCGCGCTCGACGCCGAGCACCCCGGCACGCAGCTTGAGGTACTGTTCGACGGTCGCGCCCGCGACCATGCCGTAGTCCTGTGGCACGTAGGCCACGGTTGCCCCGGCTGGCAGCGACACGCTGCCGCGGTCACACCGCAACTCGCCGGCGGCTAGCCGCAACAGGGTTGACTTGCCGGAGCCGTTCACACCGACGACCGCCGTGCGGCTGCCGGCAGCGACCGACAGCGTGACGTCGACCAGCGCTGGGCGCGCGTCGAAGGACTGGGAGACGCCAGAGAAGGTAAGCATGGAGATGTCCGCGAGGTCGAGGTCGAGGCCGACGCGGCGGGGTTTGCCGCGCTTGGGTCAGCAGGCGCTCGGAGCGCCCCTCGTCAGGTCGGCCATGACGGCCTCTCCAATGGCTCGGGTGGCCCTGCGGTTGAGCTCGGCGCCGGCGGCGGCACCGACGAGGAAGGGTAGCAGCGTCGAGCTGTTGCGCCCGAGGCGTCGCAGCAGTTGTTGGCTGAGCTGGCGACGCATGGTCGTCGATGTCAGCGGTGAGCGAAAGCCGCCCGGTGTGGTCACGTCGAGGCGCACGCCGCGGCGCTGTGCCCAGGCTTGCACCAGCGTGGCGCCTCGCTAGGGTTGCGGTCCCGGTGACGGGTCGACCGTAGACCTCCTGCAGCTCCGCCAGCAGCTTCAACTCGACCGCGACCACCGCCACCGTCTCAGCCACCAACTGCACCGGCCATGCCAGCCACAGCGGCGGGGTGAAGGTTTCGGCCGCGGCCAGCACGCCACCGAGCGCACCGACTGTGCCGGTGGCCACGCTGGCGTTGCGCACCAGCGCGGCCGCAAGTTGCGCGTCGACCACGCCAGGATGGTGCGCCTGCAGCGTCGCCAGATCGCGGATGGGGATAGGGACAGCGACGTCCATCACCAGCTCGGCCAGCCAGCGTCCGGTACCCCCAGCACGGCTGCTGCCCGCTCGTCGTGCGACTTCGGTGATCAGTCGGCGCATGCCGCGGTGACGATCGCCGCCCGGCTCGATCACCTCTCGAGCGAGGGCGAGGTCGTTCTCGTCACTCACCGGCGAACAAGCAGTGCGGTGCGACCCGAGCGGGACAGCAGGACGGCCAGGGCGCTCAGGCTCAACAGGATGCCAACCAGACTGACCGGTCCGCGGAACGGCGTCGCCGCGCCGAACACCGCCAGCGCGTGCACAACCAGGCCCAGCGGCCACGCCCAAGACCGGCGGGCGAAGGCGCCGGCGGCGACGACCGCGGCCAGGACAGCCAGAACGCTGAAGGCGATCGCCGCCGGCGGCACGGCGCGGTCGCCGCCAGGCCCGAGGGCCGACAACAACGGCAGAGACAGGCCGGCGTGCGCGAGGGCGAGAAGCACCGCACCGGCCGACAGCACGCCCGACAGCCAACCGACCACCATGGCGGCGGCAACGCCGCGGCCGGACCGCTCGCGGTGTGCCAGCCCTGTTTCCATCGTTCGCCATGCTACCGGCGGTTCCATTTACGCCCTCAGGGAGGGGGCTGATTGTTCCCCTTGCATGCGCGCGCCGTGATGGGTCGTTGCCTGTATGCCATCGAGTTGAGTAATGTCGCGATTGCGAAGCGTCGGGATGCTTCCGGCGCAGACAGTTGGGAACCGCGTAGCAGCGCTGTGACGACCGCGCCCAAGGGTGGGCGCAGAAAAGAGACACCATGGCTGCAACGGGCAAGAAGGCGACCAGCACCAAATCCACCGGCAAGAAGGCCAGCGCCGGCAAGAGCAGTACGAAGAAATCGCCGACGGGGAAGAAGGCCGCGTCGGCGACGAAGAAGGCAGCCGGAAAGGCCTCGTCACCGGCCAAGAAGTCGGCAACCAAGAAGACGGCGTCGAAGAAGTCGACAGCCAAGAAGTCGACGGGGCGTAAGACGGCGACCAAGTCCGCGGCCAAGAAGTCCGCGGCCAAGAAGTCCACGGCCAAGAAGTCCACGGCCAAGAAGTCCACGGCCAAGAAGTCCACGGCCAAGAAGTCCACGGCCAAGAAGTCGACGGGTCGCAAGACGGCGGCAAAGTCCACCGCCAAGAAGGCGGCCGGCAACAAGTCGACGGCGAAGAGGGCCACCGCCAAGAAGTCCCCGGCCCGGAAGGTGGCCCGCAAGACCGCCTAGCGATCAGGGCGCCGGCGGCGTTCGCCCGATGCCGCGTTCGCTGGCGCCGGCGAAGCGCTACAGGCTGGCGATGGTCAGGTCATGCACCCGACGGTCGTCGCCGTCGCCGTGAACGGTGAAGCGCACACGTTGGCCCAGCCGCAGTTCAAGCAGGCCCGATGCGGCGAAGGTCTCGGCGTCGACGGGCAACTCGGTCTGGTCGTCGGTCAGGACGGTGCCCGTGTTGGTTTCGATGTTGAAGTACTTGACGGTCCCCTGCGGCATACCGCGCTCCTGAAGTGGCGATCCGTGGTCGTGCGAGCGTAGTCGCGCGCCGCCGACAACGCTCAGCCACAGCGGGGGTGAAGCGATCAACATTGGGGTTGTCGTGATCAAGTCGAAGGCCGCCCTCCGCGCACTTGCCGTCACGTCGTTGGCCATCCTGGCAGCAACCAGTGGCAGCGAGCCGAACGCGGCCGAAGTGGTCGGCGCTTTGGCAAGCGAAGGGACTCCCGACGATGTGCTGGCGACCGCGGTGGTGGACGGTCTGCCCGAAACCCCTCTGTCGCCTGACAGCGCGCGCCTGCTGCGCCGGCAAGGCGACGTTCGGCACTACGTCGCCACCAACGCCGACGCCGAGCTGTGCCTCATCACGGTCAAGGCCGCGATGGACAGCACCGATGTCGCGGACGCCACCTGTGCTGCGCCGTCCGACGTCCGCGACCACGGGCTGCCACTGCGTCTGCGCGCCGGCGACGAGGTGATCTTCGCGGTCCTGGTTCCCGATGGCTACGAGTCCGCCAGTCGAGGCGATGGGCGGGGTCAGATCAGGGTTATCAACAACGTCATCAGCATTGACGCGGCGGCCGCATCCCGTATGCCGGATGACCTCGTCTTGCAACCGAAACGGCTGAGCGACCACGCCATCCAGATCCCCATCCGCCCACAGGATTTCCGCAGGGGTTAGACGGTGCGCCACCGCTCCGCTCCTTGAACGCTACGGAGCGAGCAATTCGGCCGTGAGGTGCGCCGGAGTGTCGACGTCGTGGGCCAGTCCCGCCACGTCCACCCGGATCGCAGGAACGCCCGCCGCGGCCGCGAGCCGCAGGTGCGCCGCAGCCGAGCCTGGCCCGTAGGCGGTGGCGATGATCCCCGGCGGCCGTCGCAGCAGTGCGCCCGTCCCGCCGTCACGGGTAGGAGCAACGACCACCACCGGCCCGGCAACCGCGGCCGCCGCGAACACGCGGTCGAGATCCGCGCCAGTGGCCAGCGGCAGGTCGGCGGCCACCACCAGCGTGACGCGCGCCCGCGACGCCGCCGCGTTTGCCGCCGCCAGCGCCGCGTCCAGACCCGGCTCGGGCTCGATCAGAACCCGGGCACCCGCGGCTGCGGCGACCCGTCCAGCCGGCTCGTCACCGGCCACGACCAGCACGTCGGTCACCGACGCGCAGTCGTCGCAGGCAGACAGCACGCTGCGCAGCATTCGGTCGACGATGCGACGGCGCCCTCGGGCATTCACGGCGGTCGCCAAGCGCCCCTTTGCCGAGTCCAGCGCCTTGAGCGGCACGATCGCCACGACACTGCCCGGGGCTGCGTGTTCCATGCGATCACGATAGGGGCCACGCCGTGCGCTGCCACCCGGGTCCCGCGACTTTGTCAACGCCAGGGCGACAACGTACGGGACTCCAGGCTTTGAGGGGCTGCCTACACTGCGGGCGGCGGGGGGTGGCAGGAAGGTGTGAAGGATGGGCAAGGTCGCGGTCATGGGCGCCGGTTCCTGGGGAACGGCGTTCGCCCAGATGTGCATCGACGCCGGCGAGGACGCGGTGCTGTGGGCGCGGCGCGACGAGGTCGCCAAGGTCATCAACGCCGACCACCGCAATCCCGACTACCTGGGCGACATCGAGCTCCACGCGTCGCTACGAGCCACCGCGGACGCCTCGGAGGCGCTGGCTGGCGCCGAGGTCGTCGTGCTGGCGATGCCCTCCCATGTGCTGCGCGACAGCCTGTCGACCTGGGTTGACCTCGTCCCGCGCGACGGCATCTATGTGAGCCTGATCAAAGGCATCGAGCTGTCCACCCATCAGCGCGCCAGCCAGGTGGTACGAGAGGTGCTCGACGTGGCATACGGTCGCTGCGTCGTCGTCTCCGGACCCAACCTGGCTCGGGAATGCGCACGACGCCTACCCGGGGCGACGGTGGCGGCCGGGCCCGAGAGCGCTGTCACCGGACGGGTCCAGGCCATGAGCCACACCCCGTATTTCCGCGTCTACACCAACCCCGACGTCGTGGGTGTCGAGTTGGGCGGCGCCATCAAGAACGCCCTGGCCTTGGCCGCCGGCATGGGCGACGGGATGGGCTTCGGCGACAACAGCAAGGCGATGCTCATCACTAGGGGACTGGCCGAGATGACGCGCCTTGGCATGGCGCACGGTGGCAACCCGCTGACCTTCTCCGGCCTGGCCGGGATGGGCGATCTCGTCGCGACGTGCATGAGCCGCCACTCGCGAAACCGCCACGTCGGCGAGGAGCTGGGCAAGGGCCGGTCGCTGGATGAGGTCACCGCGGAGATGAACATGGTGGCCGAGGGCGTGAAGTCGTCGCCCGCCATCCTCACGATCGCCGAGGAGCGCGGCGTCGAGATGCCCATAGTGGCGCACGTGGTCAAGGTGGTCCGCGACGGCATGGACCCGAAGGACATGGTGCTCGCGCTGATGGCCCGCGACCCTAAGGCCGAGTTCTACGGACTGGAGGACGTCCGGTGACGACACGCATCCGCGTCCTCGTGCTGTTCGGCGGGAGGTCCGCCGAGCACGAGGTGTCGTGCCTGTCCGCGCGTTCGGTGCTGGCAGCATTGGACGATGAGCGCTACCTCGTGACCACCGTCGGGATCACCCGGGAGGGCCGCTGGACGCTGGTCGACGGGGTTGCGGCCACCGCACCCGGGGTGCTTCCCAGCGTGCCAGAGGGTGGCGACACCGTCGGGCTGGTGCAGACCCGCAAGGGTCCCCGGCTCGTGCGCTTCGTCGACGGGTTCAACGGCGAGGAGCTGGGTCCGGTCGACGTCTGCTTTCCCGTGCTGCACGGCCCCTACGGCGAGGACGGGACGGTCCAGGGACTGCTCAGCTCCTGCGGCGTGCCCTACGTCGGCGCCGACGTGGCGTCCTCGGCGGTCGGCATCGACAAGCGCCAGATGAAGAACGTGTTCTCCGCGCGTGGCCTGCCGCAGGTCGCCTACCTGTCGCTGCGTCGCCAGCTGTGGGACGCCGACCAGGCGGCTGTGCTCGACGAGGTCGAGGCGACGCTGCCCTACCCACTGTTCACCAAGCCGGCGCGGCAGGGGTCGTCGATCGGCATCCGCAAGTGCGCCTCCCGCGACGACGTGATCGCCGGGGTGGACGAGGCGCTCGGCTTCGACCGGGTCGCCATCGTCGAGGCCGGCCTTGACAGCATCCGCGAGGTCGAATGCGGCGTGATCGGCAACAGCGACATCGAGGTGACACCGCCCGGTGAGATCACCACGACCCGCGAGTTCTACGACTTCGAGGGCAAGTACCTCGACGACGAGCTGGTGCTGCGATGCCCGGCCGACCTGCCCGACGAGGTCGCCGAGACCTGCCGGCGCTACGCGCGCGAGGCCTACCTGGCGATCGGGGCCAGGGGCATGGCCCGCGTCGACTTCTTCTACGTCGAGGCGACCGGTCAGGTGCTGGTCAACGAGATCAACACCATCCCCGGGTTCACGCCGGTGTCGATGTTCCCCTACGTGTGGCAGACCCAGGGACTGGAGTACCCGGCGTTGATTGCGCGGCTGCTGGATCTGGCGTTCGACGCCGCACGCTCTGAAGCCTGCTACGCCCCCTGAGGCTTCCCCGACGGGTTATAGGTGCACGACCGGGCACGTCAGGGTCCGGTCGATGCCCTCGATCGCCTGGATGCGCGCCACCACCAGCCGTCCGAGCTCGTCGATGTCGTTGGCCCTGGCCCGCACGATCACGTCGTAAGGCCCGGTGACGTCCTCGGCGGCCTCGACGCCCTCGATGTCGGAGACGGCCGCGGCGACCTGCGCCGCCTTGCCGACCTGGGTCAGGATCAGGATGTACGCCGAGACCACCGTGGAGGTCCTTTCGCTTGCCGGGATCGCGGCAGCCTAACGGGCGCCAGTTGTGCCCGCGATACTGGCCGCCTGTTCTCATGTCGCGAAGCGGTAGGACACACGAGTATGACCGAGGGGGAGTTCGACCTCATCCGGCGGCTGGCGCCGTTCCTCGCCGTGGACGGCGAGGGGCTGATCGTCGGCCACGGTGACGACGCCGCCGTCGTCGAGGTCGGTGGTCGCGGGGTGTGCATCGCCGTGGACGTCCTCGTCGAGGGCGTGCACTTCCGGCGCGACCTGTCGTCGCTGGGCGATGTGGGATGGAAGGCCGTGGCGGTCAACGTCAGTGACATCGCCGCCATGGGCGCGGTACCGACGGTGGCGGTGGTCGGGCTGTGCCGGCCGTCCGACGTGCCGGCCGCCGATGTCGAGGCCCTGTATGCGGGGATGGACGAGGCGTGCCGGCACTGGGAGTTGCGCCTGGTGGGTGGCGACACCGTGGCCGCCGACGCGCTGGCCCTGTCGGTCACCGTGCTGGGCGACGTCGACGTCGCCAGGGCGGTGCGCCGCTCGGGGGCGAGTCCCGGCGACCGGTTGGTGGTCGTGGGGGCGCTCGGCGCGGCGTCCGCCGCCCTGGCACAGGATCGCAAGGGCTTCCAGCCTGATGAGCGCCTGCTGGCGGTGCACCGCCGGCCCGAGGCACACGTCGAGGCGGGACGCAGCCTGGCCGAGCTCGGGGCCACGGCGATGATCGACGTCTCCGACGGGTTGGGAGCCGACCTCGGCCACATCTGCACGGCCTCGGATGTCTCCGCGACGGTCAGCGCGGAGGCGTTGCCGGTCGCCGACGGCGTGGTGGCGGCGGCCATCGCACTCGGCCGTGATCCGCTGGACTTCGTCTGCGGCGGCGGGGACGACTACGCGCTGCTGGCCGCGGTCCCTCGGGACCGCGCGGACACCGTCGCCCCCGAGGTCGGCGGGGTTGTCGTCGGAGACGTCGGCCAAGGGCCACCCGCTACCCGCCTGCTGCTGGCTGACGGCAGCACCCGCGACCTGGCCGGCATGGGTTGGGATCACTACCGGGGGGAGCCGGCGTGAGCGAGGAGCCGGCATGACGTTGCCGCGTGTGCTGACGATCGCCGGGTCGGACTCGGGAGGTGGCGCGGGCATCCAGGCGGACCTCAAGACCTTTCAGGAGCTCGACACCTTTGGCATGAGCGCCTTGACCGCGCTGACCGCCCAGAACACGGTGGGCGTGCACGGCGTCCACGAGGTGCCGCCGGACTTCGTGCGGGCGCAGATCGATGCCGTCGTCGGCGACATCGGCGTAGACGCGGTCAAGACCGGGATGCTGTCGAGCGCCGCGATCGTCGAGGCCGTTGCCGACTACCTGCGGGTGCATCCTTGGGCGCCGCTGGTGGTGGATCCCGTGTGCGCCTCCAAGCATGGAGCCCCGCTGCTGCACCCCGCTGCGGTGGCGGCGTTGCGGCAGCAGATCCTGCCGCTGGCCACCGTCGTCACACCCAACCTCGGTGAGGTCAAGATCCTGACCGGCGTCGAGGTCAGCTCACCTGCGGATCTGCTCGCGGCGGCCGAAGCCGTCTTCGCGCTCATGCGGCCGGGAACGCAGGGGCCATCCAGCGCGCCTGGCCCACAGTGGGTCCTGGTCAAAGGCGGGCATCTGGAAGGCGCTGAGGCCGTCGACCTGCTGTTCGACGGGCAGCAAGAGGTTCTGGTGACCGCGCCTCGCTCGCCGACGACCGACACCCACGGCACCGGCTGCACCCTTGCTTCGGCGATCGCGGCCTATCTCGCCCTCGGCCAAGATATCGAGGGCGCCGTGCGCGCCGCCAAGGCCTACGTCACCGGCGCCATCGAGCACGGACTGCGGCTCGGTGCCGGCATCGGGCCGGTCGATCACGGCTGGCGCCGCCACGGGTGAACCTCAGCCCGCTTCTCGGAGCCGTCTTGCAAGGATGATCAGGCGGTGCGCTGGGGCGGGCGCTGCACCTTGCCGGCCTTGAGGCAGGAGGTGCACACCGAGGCGCGACGGACGCCGCCGCTGTCCCAGATGCGGATCCGCTGCACGTTGGGGCTCCACTTCCGCTTGGAGCGGCGGTGCGAGAAGCTGACCTGGTAGTTGAAATGCGGGCGCTTGTCGCAGATCTCGCACACGGCCATGGGTGCCTCACATCGGTCGGAAGTTCGTCGAGAGGAGCAGTGGAACAAGGTGAAGCGGCCGCGGCGCAAAGGCAGGCTGCCGGCCAGCGGCAATCAACGGCAAGGCTAACGCAGCAGCCGCCACGGTGCCAGCCGCGCCGCCGACCGACCGGCGACCCGCACGCCCATGGCCGGTGCCCGCACGACCCGCCCCGCGCCGACCTGCAGCGTCCTCGCCACCCGCGCGGTCCGCCCTCGCCCGCCGATCCAGCCCTTGAGGCGGAACAGGATCAGGTTCACCACCACGATGACGACGTTGAGGACCATCACGGCGGGGTACGCCCAGCGCTCGTCCAACTCCGGCATGTACACGAAGTTCATGCCGTAGATGCCGGCGACGACGGTGATCGGCAGCAGCACCGCGGCGACCATGGTCAGAACTTTGGCGATGTCGTTCTGGTTGTGGGCCACCACCGCCTCGTAGTGGTCGAAGGCGGTGTCGAGCTGATCGGTCAGCGATCTGGTCTGGTTGGCCACGTAGGCCAGCCGGTCGGCGATGTCAGCGAACAAGGCTCGGTAGTCGGGCAACCGCCCGGCCGCCGCCAACTCGCCGGCCATGGCCGTCAGGCGCTGCACGGCGTGGGCCTGCGGGCCGGCGACCCGTACCAGCCGCTGGACATCACGGCGACGCAGGTAGATCTCGATGCGCACTGCTGGGTCGGGCTGGCGCTCGGTGAACAGCGAAGCTTCAACCTCGTCGATTGCGCGAGGGACGAAGTCGTCGATGTAGG
>Ga0136613_10000625_pt1 | contig 16633 bp, 16 predicted proteins | sample AntDrymUQ2722106_2_FD_106649 | JGI IMG/M metagenome (GOLD analysis project Ga0136613, IMG submission 106649) | Polar desert sand microbial communities from Dry Valleys, Antarctica - metaG UQ272 (21.06) | ecosystem: Environmental > Terrestrial > Soil > Desert | place: Antarctica: Dry Valley... | reverse complement strand
CTCCGAGTCGTTGCGCATCCACACGGTCCGCTGGGGGAAGGGAATCTCGATGCCCTCGGCGTCGAAGGCGTCCTTGATCCGCCGGCGCAGCTCGCGGTTGACCTCCCATTGCCGGGCCGGCTGCACCTTCAGCACCATGCGCAGGGTCACCTGGTCGGCGTCGAACCGCTCCAAGCCCCAGACCTCGGGCTCTTCGATAATGAAGGGCCCGAACTCCTGGTCCTGCCACAGCCGGTCGGCCACCCGCTTGAGCACGCCGGTGGCGTGGTCGACGTTGGTGTCGTAGGCCACGCCGATATCCAGCAGCGAACGTGCCCACTGCTGGGACTTGTTGCCAGCGGTGCGGATCTCACCGTTGGGTACGTGCCACACCGTGCCCTCGAGGTCGCGGATGCGGGTCGTCCGCAGGGAGATCGCTTCGACGGTGCCCGAGGCACCCGGGCTGCCGATCGAGTCGCGCAGGTCGACGATGTCGCCGATGCCGTACTGATCCTCCAGGATGACGAAGATCCCGGCGAGGAAGTCCTGCACCATCCGCTGCGCGCCGAAGCCGAGGGCCACACCGGCGATGCCCGCGCCGGCCAGCAGCGGCCCGAGCTGGAAACCGAGCGCGCCGATGACCAGGAACGTGGCGATCGCCCACACGAAGAACGTGGACACGCTGTTGAGCACCCCACCGACCGTCTCGGTGCGCATGGCGGCGCGTGACAGGTCCATGGGCGAGGTGTCCGCCAGCGGGGCGCGCCGCTGCAACCGGCCCAGGCGCTGGACGCCACCGGTGGCGAGCCGCCGGGTGAAGCGCTTGATCGCCCGCTTCAGCACCCGGTTGAGCAACCAGGCGACGATCAGGACGGCGACGATCTTCAGCAGCGCCGGAACCGCGTCGCCGGCCAGCGACGCCGCGATCCGGTTGTTCGTCACGCGCAGCACGGTGGCGCAGATCGGGTTGATCGATCCACCGTCCTCGCCACTGCTGCCGCAGATCCGCGGCAGCTGTGTGTCGCTGATCTGGGCGAACAACTGAGCCGGCAAGAGTTGAACGCCCATCGCTATTGGCGCGGCTAGGACTGTTCGACCAGGGCGGCCTGCGGCCTGGTCCACGCTCCGGCGTTCTGCGCCTGGCGGCCCGCGCGATACGACGAGCGCACCAGCGCGCCCGACTCGACGTGGTCGAAGCCGAGCTTGCGCCCGTAGCTGGCGTAGCGCAGGAACTCGGCCGGCTCGACGAAGCGTTGCAGCGCCAGGTGCTTGTGCGTCGGCTGCAGGTACTGCCCGATGGTCAGGATCTGACAGCCAACGCCGCGCAGGTCGCGCATGGTCTCGCGCACCTCGTCCTCGGTCTCGCCCAGTCCCAGCATCAAGTTGGACTTGGTGGCGGCGTCCGACCAGTGCCGAGCGCGGTCGAGCAGCCGCAGGCTGCCGTGGTAGTCGAAGGCGGGCCGCACGTGGCGGAACAGCCGGCGCACGGTCTCCAAGTTGTGGGCCAGCACCTCAGGCTTTGCGTCGATCACCATCCGCAACAGGTCGGCGTCGCCGTGGAAGTCGTCGATGAGCAGCTCGACGCCGCAGTGGGGGAGCCGCGCATGGATCTGCCGGCAGGTCTCGGCGTACAGCCAGGCAGCCTTGTCGGGCAGGTCGTCACGGGCCACGCCGGTCACGACCGCGAAGTGCAGTCCCATCTCGGCCACGGCTTCGGCGACGCGGCGAGGTTCCTCGCGGTCGTAGCGCTTGGGCCTTCCCGTTGCGATCTGGCAGAAGCCGCAGCGGCGCGTGCAGTCCTCGCCGCCGATGAGGAAGGTGGCCTCCCGGTCCTCCCAGCACTCGGAGATGTTGGGGCAGCCGGCTTCCTCGCAGACTGTGTGCAGCGACAGGCCGCGCATCGTGTCTTTGATGTCGCGGTAGTTGGGGCCGGCCAGCGGCGCCGCCTGCTTGAGCCACGACGGCTTGCGCTGGGCCACGGTGGGTGCGCCAACGACCGTCAGGCGCGTGGCGCCGTCCGGAATGATCGAGGTCACGAGGCTGCCCCTGTCAGGCTGTGATCGGCGGGGCGGCCAGTCTAGTGGGGTGTGCTGCCCGAGCAGCGGCTCACGCTGCCGGCGGCGGGTAATCGCGGGCACGCACCACAAGGGTCCGCGCGGCGATGTCATGCCAGGTCTGCTTGCGGTCGTTGAACAGCATCCACAAGTAGCCGATGAGCAGCACGAAGCCGGACACGAGGCTCACGAGCCACCGAATGAAGGCCCGGATGTAATCGATCTGGCCGCCTGTCTCGGCGTCCACGATCCGGATGCCCAGCACGCGGTCCCCGAGGCTTTGGCCCGCCGGCTGGGCGTGGAAGTAGGTGAAGTAGGCGGCCGCGACGAGGTTGGCCAAGCCGCTGCCGGCGTCTCCGAAGATCGCCCGCAGGACAACGCCCACCAGCGCCAGCAGCACCCCGTCGAGGAAGCGCGCACCGAAGCGGATCCAAAAGCCCGCCAGCGCTCGTTCCGCGGGGTTGAAGCCCGTCGTCATGGGCGACGCCGCGCTGTCGTCGCCGACGCCGCTGTACTGCGCTGGATCAGTCACGTTGCACCCCGCGTCATCCCCAACGAAGCCCGCCGCCGTTTGGCGCAGCGTAGCCCATAGATCGACTGACCGTTGCGTCAGCCCCGAGCTAGACGCGCGTGCCGACCGTCAGGCCGAGGTCTGCCGGCGTGCCGGGGTGCAGGGTCGCGCCAAGGGCGTCACCGAGGCAGGCGGTCAGGCGCCGTCGTACCTCGGTCAGCGTCGTGTCGATGCCGAGTGACCGCAGCGAGCACACACCGGCGTCGGGGATGCCGCAGGGAATGATGCCGGCGCGGAACTCGTCCAGGTCCGGATCGACGTTGAAGGCCAAGCCGTGGCTGGTGACGCGGCGGTGCACGCGCACGCCCACCGCCGCGAGCTTGTCGTTGCCGACCCACACGCCAGGCCGGTCGCGGTCAGCGCGCGCCGGTAGGCCGTACGAGGCGGCGACGGCAGCGCAGGCGCCCACGAGCGCGTCGACGTGGGCGCGGACGGCCTTGGAGTCGCGAAGCTTGCGGATGGGATAGGCCACCAGCTGTCCCGGTCCGTGGTAGGTGACGTCACCGCCGCGCTGGACCTCGACGAGGCGAATCCCAGTGTCGGCGACCACGTTGCGCGCCAGATCGGCATGCCGCCCCGCGGTGTAGACCGGGTCATGGGTCAAGGTCAGCACGACGTCGTCGATGGCATCGTCGGCGCGCGCGGCCGACAGCAGACGCTGCCAGCGCAGCGCCTCCTCGTACACGACCTCGCCTGACCAGACCGACAGCATGGCCGAATGGCTAGGAGCCGTAGCCGATCTCCTGCGCCCAGTCGTGGGTCTCGACGACCTCGGCGACCTCGGTCACGAAACGAGCCGCGTCGGCGCCGTCGATGAGCCGGTGGTCGTAGGTCAACGACAGGTAGGCCATGTCGCGGATGGCGAGCGCGTCGCCGGTCTCGTCGGAGATCACGGCGGCGCGTTTGCGCACGGCACCGGTTCCCAGGATCGCCACCTCGGGGTAGTTCAGGATCGGCGTATCGATCAGCACCCCGACGCTGCCGGTGTTGGTGATCGTGAACGTGCCGCCCTCGATGTCCTGCATCTCCAGCTTGCCCTTGCCGCGCGCCTTGCCGGCGACCTCGTTGATGGCACGCGCCAGTCCGGCCAGCGACAGATCGTCAGCCCCCTTGACATTGGGAACCAGCAAGCCCTTGTCGGTGTCCACGGCGATGCCGAGGTTGACGTACTCGTGGAAGGTGACCTTGCCGGCGTTCCAGTCGGCGTAGGCGTTGACCTTCGGATGGTTGCGGATCGCCAGGACCGCGGCTCGGCACAGGAACACGAACGGCGACAGCGACACGCTCTCGCGGGACTTGAACTCGTCCTTGATCTGCGACCGCAGGTTCATGACGCCGGTGACGTCGACCTCCTGAACGGTCGTCAGCTGCGCCGAGGACTCCAACGACTCCATCATCTTGACGGCGATCCGCTGCCGGATGCGCGACAGATCCTCGACGCGGGTGCGGTCGCCGGTCTGCGGCGTTGGCTTGCGCTGCGGCTGCGGCGAGACCTTCGGCGTGGCATCAGGCCGCCGTTGCGGGGTCTGCTGCTTGGCGGCCGGGGCCTGCTGCTCAGCCGGCGTCACCTGCTGCTGATCCCCGCCGCCGCCGCCGATCGCCGCCTCGACGTCTTCGCGGGTGACGCGGCCGCCTTCACCACTCCCGCTGATAGCGGACAGATTCACGTCGTGCTCCGCGGCCAGGCGGCGCACCAGTGGCGACGACAGCGCCTGAGAACCGTTGCCCCCGTCCTGCGGCTGGTCCAGTTCCGGACCGCCAGCCGACTCGGGCCGGTCTTCGGTGCCCTCGTAGGTGCCGGTGCCCGCAGAGGTTCCGTCCTGCGGCTCGTCACCCGTGGAGTCGTCGGGCTCCTCGGCGGCGACGGCCTCGCGCTCCTGCGACGACGCGGCGGACTCCCCCTCGGCGGCGTCCTCGCCGCTGTCGGTCCCCGAGGGCTCGGCCCCCTCGGCCTGCTCGGCGTCGGCTGGTGGTGCCTTGCCGTCGCCGCTGTCGCCGCCGGCTTCGTCCTGCTCGCCGATCAACGCCACGACCGTGCCGACGTCGACGGTCTCGTCGACCTGCACCTTGATCTCGGTCAGGACGCCCGAGGTCGGGGCAGGCACCTCGGTGTCGATCTTGTCGGAGCTGAGCTCGAACAGCGGCTGGTCGGCCTCGACGTTGTCGCCGACCTCGGCGAGCCAGGCCGTGATCGTGCCTTCGGTGACGCTCTCACCGAGCTGGGGAAGGGTGACTTCGGTTGCCACGGGCGTGCTCCTGTTCGGCTCGGCTGCCGTTGGGTTCGTCGCTTGGGGCTGGTCTGAGGAGGGTGTGTCGCCTGACTCGCGGCTCCGCCGTCGGCCAGGTTGTGGTTGCGCGGCACCGGAGCGGCGGCGGCGCTGTCCGGTGTCGCTGTCCTGCGGTGAGGGGTTGCGGCGGTTCCTGGTCCGGTCGGCCATCCCTGGCGGCTCCTGTTCCCTGCGGTCGGGGGTGGAAACGCCGGGTCAGCCGTGCAGACTTTTGCCGGCGAGGGCCATGTGCGCTTCGCCGATGGCCTCGGTCAGCGTCGGGTGGGGGTGGATGAACTGGGCCACGTCTGTGGGCAAGGCCTCCCAGTTGTAGATCAGCTGGCCCTCGGCGATGAGGTCGGTGGCGCGTGGGCCGATGATGTGGATGCCGAGAACCTTGCCCTCCTTGCCATCACTGGCCTTGCCGGCCAGCACCTTCACGTGACCGCTCGCCTTCATCATCATCGCCCGGCCGTTGTGGCTGAACGGGTACAGCTGCTTGTCGTAGTCGAGGCCCTTGTCGCGAAGCTCCTGCTCGGTGTAGCCGACGCTGGCGATCTCGGGATGGCAGTAGTAGACGCGCGGGATGCCGGCGTAGTCGATGGGGCGGACCGGCTGGTCGGCCACCTGCTCGGCGACCAGGAAGCCCTCCTGGAACGCGGCGTGCGCCAGGCCAAGGGTCGGAATGACGTCGCCGAGGGCGTACACGCCTTCGGGTCCGGTGCGGCAGTACTCGTCGACGGTGATGAACCCTCGGTCGATCGTCACGCCCGCGTCCTCGAAGCCCATGTCTTCGCTGACCGGGCCACGGCCGACGGCCACCAGCAGGACGTCACCCTCAAGCTGCTTGCCGTCCTCCAGCGTGACGCGCACCCCGTCGTCGCCCTTCTCAACGCGGGTGACCTTGGCGCCGGTCAGGACCTGCATCTTCGACCGCTTCAGGTCCTTGGCCAGGGCCTTCTGCGTGTCGACGTCCTCGCGGGGCACCACGGCGTCCAGTGCCTCAACGAGGGTGACCTGCTCGGCGCCGTAGGCCTTCCAGATCGAGGCGAACTCCACGCCCACGGCGCTGGCGCCCAGCACGATCGGGCGCTGCGGCACCTTGCCCAGGTACAGCGCGTGATCGGAGGTGATGACCTTCTCGCCGTCGATCTCGGCTCCCTCGACGGGCAGCGACCGAGGCCGGGAGCCGGTGGCCAGCACCATCGCCTTGGAGGCCGACAGCGTGCGCTCACCCTCGTCGGTGTTCACCACCAGGGTATGAGCGTCCTTGAGCCGGCCCGTTCCCTGGATGGTGTCGATGCCGCGCGCCTTCATCGTGGCCTGCAGGCCCTTCCAGTTGGCGTCGACGATCTTCTTCTTGTACGACAGCACCCGCTCCATGTCGACGCCGTCGAAGCTCGCGTTGACGCCGTACTCGGAGGCCGTCTGCGCGTGCTCGGCGACTTCGGCGGCCTGCAGAAGCGCCTTGGTGGGGATGCAACCCCAGTGCAGGCAGGTGCCGCCGACCTTCTCCTTCTCGACCAGGGCGACCTTCATGCCCAGCCCGGCGGCCCGCAGCGCACACGAGTATCCGCCGGTGCCGCCGCCGAGCACGATCATCTCGTAGGTGTCAGCCATGGTGACAGGTCGCTCCTTGGCGCTGGTGGACGCCTGTGGTGTCCTGCCCCGCATCTTATGGGGGCGTTAGGGCTGTCGCTGCATGAGCGCAGGTGGGCGCTGCCGCTGTCGCTGCGGAAGGGTGTTCGAGTGCCTGTCGATAGGCTGCTTTCGCTCGACTGCCACCGCACGGCCTGCCACGACCCGACAGGAGCGCTCACCTGATGGAGCTGCGAAGCTCACCACTCGACGACCGGCACCGCGAGCTCGGCGCCAACCTGACCGACTTCGGCGGCTGGCACATGCCGTTGGACTACGGCAGCGTCGTGGGTGAGCACCGCAGCGTGCGCGAGGCGGTCGGCGCCTTCGACCTGTCGCACCTGGGCACCCTGCGGGTGACCGGCTCCGGCGCCGAGGCGGCCGCGCAGCGCGCCTTCACCAACGACGTGACGGCGCTTCGCCCCGGCCGAGCGCACTACACGCTGTGTCTGGATGAGGACGGTGGAATCGTCGACGACCTGCTGGTCTACCGGCTCGCGTGGGGCTTTTTCGTGGTGCCCAACGCCGCCAACACCGCCGAGGTCCAGGCGGTGTTGCAGGAGGTGGCAGGCGACGACTGCCAGATCGCGGACGTCAAGGACGACCTTGCCTGCATCGCGGTGCAGGGGCCCGGTTCCGCCGATGGGGTGACCGCCGCGGGCGTCGATGTGGGGCAGCTGCGCTACCTGGACTGCGAGGTGCTGGCGATGCCGGCCCCCGGTGGCAGCGCCTCCGGCTCGGCGGACGCCGGCGCGCCGCCCGAGGCAGGTGTCCTCGCCCGCTCGGGCTACACCGGCGAGCACGGCTACGAGCTGTTCGTCCCCGTCGAGACCGCGCCCTCGCTGTGGGATCGGATCATCGAGGGGGGCGCCGCGCCAGCCGGCCTCGGCGCGCGGGACACCTTGCGCCTGGAGATGGGCTACCCGCTGCACGGCAACGACATCGGCCCATCGACCTCGCCGGTCGAGGCCGGGCTGGGATGGGCAGTCAAGCCGGGAACGGGCTTCCGAGGAGAGGCCGCCTACACCGCCCGCAAGGAGTCCGGCCCGCAACGCCGGCTGCGTGGGCTCAAGGTGTCCGGGCGAGGCATCCCGAGGGCGCACTGCGCGGTCCTGCGCGACGGGGCGACGGTGGGGGAGACGACCAGCGGCACCTTCAGCCCAACCTTGCGCCTGGGAGTGGCGCTGGGCTATCTGGATCCGTCGGTTGAGCTCGGCGAGACCCTATCCATCGATGTTCGCGGCCGTGAGGTTGCCGCCGAGGTCGTCCGCCCGCCGTTCGTGGACGCCGACCCCAAGGCCTAGCCGCCCCTAGCCTCCCGACCACCCGGTTAGGCGGCGGGGAGGGCGAGCATTCGGTCGAGGGCGACGCCGGCCCAGGCGGCGGTGTCCGCATCGACCCGGATGGGATTGCTAACCTCGCCGACGGCCAGGGACTCCAGCGCCCACACCAGATGCGGCAGGTCGATGCGGTTCATCGTGGAGCAGAAGCACACCTTTTCGTTGAGATAGGTGATCGTCTGCTCCGGATGCTCCTGAGCCAGGCGCCCGACGAGGTTGAGCTCGGTGCCGATCGCCCAAGCCGTGCCTGCTGGCGCCTCGCGCACCGCGCGGATGATGAATTCGGTGGATCCCACCAGGTCGGCCTTGGTAACGACGTCGTGCCGGCACTCAGGGTGCACGAGGATCCGCACGCCGGAAACTTTGGCGCGGGCCAACTCGACGTGGGCCGGCAGAAAAGTGCCGTGCACGCTGCAGTGGCCCTTCCACAGCACCACCGAGGCCGACCGCAGCTGCTCGACGGTGAGCCCGCCGCCGGGCAGGTTGGGGTCGTAGACGACACAGTCGTCCAGCGACAGCCCGAGTTGCAGCACAGCGGTGTTGCGCCCGAGATGCTGGTCGGGCAGGAACAGCACCTGCTGGCCCTGCTCGAACGCCCAGCGCATCGCCACCTCGGCGTTGGACGAGGTGCACACCGTCCCGCCGTGGCGCCCGGTGAACGCCTTGATCGCCGCCGAGGAGTTCATGTAGGTCAGCGGAACCACGCTGGCACAGCCAGCCTGCTTCCAGATCGGCCCATGCGGCCTCGACCTGGACGATCTCGGCCATGTCGGCCAATGAACAGCCCGCGGCCAGGTCCGGCAGGACCACGGTGGTGGTGTCGGGGGTGAGGATGTCGGCGGACTCGGCCATGAAGTGCACGCCGCAGAACACGACGTACGCGGCGTCCTGGGCCTCGGTGCGGCTGGCGGCGTCCCGGGCGAGCTTGAAGCTGTCACCGGTGGCGTCGGCGAACTGGATGACCTCGTCGCGCTGGTAGTGGTGGCCCAGCACGACGGCCTCGTCGCCCAGGACCGCACGAGCCATCCGCGCGCGCGAGACGAGCCCTGGGTCGGCGGGGTCCGGCACGACCCCGGGGCAGACGACGCCACGCTCCGTGTCCGGATCGGGGCGTCGCCCGAGGAGCAGCAGCGGGGTGGCGGCGGCCGCGGCTGCCAGGGAACCTGACTCACCGACGGGAGAGACGGACGGCCGTCGCATCAGGACTCCTGCACGCCGGGCACCGGGGCGGTGTTCGTGTCGGATCAACACGAAGTTGGGCAGGATAGCAGGTGGCCCCGCGTCGGCGTTCTCCCCCCGCCGGCGCCACCGCGTCGGCGTTCTCCCCCCGCCGGCGCCACCGCGTCGGCGTTCTCCTAGACTCCGGACGCCATGAAGGTCGTGGTCGCCCCGGACAAGTTCGCCGGCACGCTCAGCGCCGCGCAGGCGGCCGCCGCGATGCGCACCGGGTGGCTGCGAGCCCGCCCTGACGACGAGGTCGTGGCCGTGCCGATGGCCGACGGCGGCGAAGGGACGATCGACGTGGTGGCCGCCGCAACCACGAGCAGCCGTCGCCAGACCGTCGAGGTCGCCGACGCCCGCAGTCGCGCCGTGGCGGCCCAGTGGCTGTGGCTGCCCGACGGGCGCGCCCTGCTGGAAACCGCGCAAGCCTGCGGGCTGTCGCGCCTGTCGCCGGCCGAGCGCGATCCGAAGAGCACGACGACCTATGGCGTGGGTCAGCTGCTGGCGGAGGTGGCGCGCTGTGGTGCCGCCGAGGTGGTCGTCGGGCTGGGCGGCAGCGCCACCGTCGACGGCGGCGCCGGCATGGCCATCGCGCTGGGCCACCGGCTGCTGCGGGCCGACGGCAACGGTGTCAAGGTCGGCGGCGAACATGTGGCCGCGCTGCGCCAGGTGGTACGCGCGCCGCCGTTGGGGCCGCGCGTCGTGGCCGCCGCCGATGTCGCCAATCCCTTGCTCGGCGCGCAGGGCGCGGTGGCCACCTTTGCCGCGCAGAAGGGCGCCGGAGCACACGACCTGCCGATCCTGGAAGCGGCGCTGACCGCGATGGCCGACACCGTCGAGCGCGACGTGCCCGGAGGACCGTGGCGCGAGCTGCCCGGAGCGGGGGCGGCCGGAGGCCTCGGCTTCGCCCTGGCTGCCCTGCTTGGAGCGAAGCTGCTGCCCGGCGCAGCGGCGATCGCGGAGCTGGTGGGCCTGGACGCCGCACTCGACGGCGCGGAAGTGGTGATCACGGGCGAAGGTTCGCTGGACGCCCAGACCGGCCGTGGCAAGGTGCCCGCCTACGTGGCGGAGCGCGCGCGCTCGGCCGAGGCCCGGGTCTACGCCTGCGCCGGCCGCGTGGTGGGCAACGCCGGCGACGCCTTCGACGCTGTGGCCGACCTCGGCCCGGACGGCATGGTCCGCGCTGCCGAGCTGGTCAGTGAGCGCACCGAGCGACTGGCAGCACAGGTGGAGGAGCAGTGAACCCGCAAACCCTGCATCGCAACACCCGCCGCGTGGCGGCTGCCGCTGCCGGGCTCGGCCTGACGATCCAGGTGCGCCGGTTCCCCGACGGCACCCGCACCGCCGCGGACGCCGCCGCGGCCATCGGCTGCGACCTCGGCGCCATCGTCAAGAGCCTGGTGCTGGCCAGCGACGCCGGACCCCTCTTGGTGCTGACCAGCGGCCGCAACCGGGTGGACTACGACAAGGTCGCCGCCGCTGTTGGCGCCGAAGGGATCCGCCGCGCCGACGCCGACGCCGCCAGGGCGGCAACCGGCTTCCCCATCGGCGGAACGCCACCGTTCGGGCATCCGGCCCGATTGGCGACGCTGTGCGACGTCGACCTGCTCGGCTACCCGCAGACCTGGGCCGCTGCCGGCACGCCTGACACTGTCTTCGCGCTTGCGCCCGACCAGCTGCTGGCCGCTACCGGCGCCCAGGTCGCCGACGTCGCGCAGCGGCCGCCGCGGTGACCGGACCGCGACACGTGGACGGTCCGGTGCTGCGGATCGCGATGTGGTCGGGACCGCGCACCATCTCCACGACCCTGTTGCGGGCTTGGGGTAATCGCGACGACACGGTCGTCGTCGACGAGCCGCTGTACCTGGAGGCCGTGACCGCACTCGGCCACCGGCCGCCGGTTCTCGACGCCAGCGATGTGCTGGCGGCACCCGAACCGATGCTGCGCGAGCTCTGCCGTCGGCTCGGCGTGCCGTTTAGCGACCGGATGTTGTTCTGGCCCTCCGGGTCTCGCGACAGCGATGGCGTCTGGGCCCGCTGGTGGTACGACGCGGTGATCACCTCGACCGGCTTCGAGGCGGACCGTCCACCGGCAAGGCCGCTGCCCTCACGGCTGTAGCCGTTGCTGGCCGCCTGCCGCCCCCACTACGAGCGGCTGCACCGGCTGCGCATCCGCATCGACGACAGGAGCGGTGATGCAGCACTTCGATGAGGCCAACCGCGACCTGATCGGCAACGTCGCCAGCCGCCTGGTACACCGCGACCAGGCCGGCGTCAGCCCGTTCGACTCGGTGGTGCAGGGCGGCGACGCGGTCTGGGAGGGGCTGCGGCTGTACGACGGCCGGATCTTCAAGCTGCACGAGCATCTCGGGCGGCTGCGGTGCTCGGCGCACGCCCTGGCGTTTGCCACCGTGCCCGACGACGAAGCCATCGTCGAGCAGATCCGCCAGACGCTGCAAGCCAATGGCATGCACGACAGTGTCCACATCCGCCTGACGCTGACTCGCGGCGTGAAGGTCACCAGCGGGATGGACCCGCGCCTCAACCAGTCCGGCCCGACGCTGATCGTCGAGGCCCCGAGCTGTTCCGCCAGCTGACCGCCACCGAGGGCGTGCCGGTCATCTGAGCTCTGGGGCCTTGCCCGTGCGCGAGGCCTGCCATGGCTTGCGGCCGCAGGCACGGTAGACTGAGCCACAGCCCGCACGCCGCGGCGGCCACCGCCCGCGACACCCACCCGCGAGACCCCGAGGACCGTGAAGATGAGTGACGTCACCACCGCCCCGGACACCGAGACGGTCGACGAGGGACCAATCGTGCTGACCGAGTCCGCCGCCGCCAAGGTGCTCGAGCTGATGCAGCGCGAGGAGAATGCCGCCGAGGTCGCTCTGCGCGTTGCGGTCCAGCCGGGCGGTTGCTCGGGCATGCGCTACGCGCTGTTCTTCGACGACCGTCAGCTCGACGGCGACAAGGTCGCCACGCTGTCCGGCGTCCCGGTCCGCATCGACAAGATGTCAGCGCCGTACCTTCGCGGCACGCAGATCGACTGGGTCGACAGCCTTCAGGGCGCCGGCTTCGCGATCAACAACCCCAACGCCCAGAGCACCTGCGCCTGCGGCGACAGCTTCCACTAGGGGTAGCGAGCCGCCCTTACAGGCGCCCGACGGGGCGCCCTTCTCGGGTTCAGCTGGTGCGTCGCACGCGGAAGGCCCAGCCCCGCTCGGCGGCGTCCACGCCCAGCAGCTGCTGACGCTTCATCCGGCACCACACCGGAATGTCGACCTTGGCGCCCGGGTCGTCGGCCAGAACCAGAATCTCGGCGCCGACCGCCACGCTCGGCAGCGCCTGTGCCAGGTCGATCACCGGGACCGGGCAGTGCTTGCCGAGGCTGTCGACGACCAGGGGCTCGGCTGGCGGGGACGAGGCGGGTACGGCGCTCATGCCGCGCCCAGGCTATCGCCGCGCAACTTGGTCACCGCCGCGGCGAAGGCGCGCACGAAGCCGTCTACGTCCGCCGCCGTCGTCTCCGGGCCCAGCGAGACCCGTACGTGGCCGTGGGTCAGCGCGCCCATCGCCACCAGCACGTGCGACGGTTCGCCCGACGTGGTGGCGCACGACGATCCCGAGTGCACCGCGAAGCCGGTGGCATCCAGCGCACTCACCAGCGCTTCGCCGTCGCAGTACAGCGCCGAGACCGCGACGATGTGTGGCGCGGCACCGTCGTCGGGGCCGTGGACGGCCACGTCGTCGACCGCTGCTGGCAGCCGCTCGCGCAGCTGCCGGCGCAGCGCGTCGGCGTTGGACGCGGCCCGCGCCGCGGGACCGTAGGGGTCGTTGGGCGCCAGCTGCAGCAGCGCCTCGGCCATCGCGGCGATGCCGGGCAGATGCTCCAACCCGGCCCGCCGGCGTCGTTCGCGCTCGTCTCCGGCCAGCAGCGGGCGCAGCCGAGCCCGGGGGGACAGCAGCAGGGCGCCCGTGCCACGGCCGCCCCCGAACTTGGCGGCCGACACCGACAGGTAGTCCGCACCCAGCCCGCCGAGGTCCACGGGCAGTCGGCCGGCGGTCTGGCAGGCGTCGACGTGCAGCAGCGCGTCGTGCTCGCGGCACAGCGCGGCGACCTCGGCCACCGGCTGCAGGGTGCCGACCTCGTGATTGGCGTGCATCAGGTTGACCAGTGCCGCGCCCTTACCGAGCTCGCTGCGTAACCCGTCGAGGTCCACGCGCCCCAGCCGGTCCACCGCCACCTGGGCGCAGGCGTACCCCGAGGCGTCGGCGGCGGCCAGCACCGCGGAGTGCTCGACGGCCGACGACACGATCCGGCGCGGCCGCGTCCGGTTCGCCGCGACGCCGCCCAGGACCGCGAGGTGAATCGCCTCGGTGCCACCCGAGGTCATCACGATGCGGTCCGGGGGTGCTCCGAACATGCCCGCGATCGCGCCGCGCGCCGACTCCAGCAGGTCGCGCGCCCTCCGGCCGGCGGCGTGGCGCCGGGTCGGGTCGGCGATCAGGGATCCCGCCACCTGCTGATAGGTCGCAAGGGCGGCAGGGTGCCACGGGGTCGCCGAGGCGTGGTCGAGGTAGGCCATCGACGTCGAGTATCACGGCCGGCAGCGGACTTGCGCCGCCCCGCTCGCCGCCGGATACCGCCTCGGCGGCCAGCGGCTACTACAGTTGCCGGCGAGGATCGCATCTACGCTCGCAACGGGGTTGTTCATGGGCACCAAGCCGGTTCAGCGTGTCGATACCGTCACCATCCGCTTTGCGGGCGACTCCGGTGACGGCATGCAGCTGACGGGCAACCGCTTCACCAGCGTCACCGCACGGGTCGGCAATGACCTCGCCACGCTGCCGGACTTTCCCGCCGAGATTCGCGCCCCCGCCGGATCCCTTCCGGGCGTATCGGGGTTCCAGCTGCACTTCGCCGACCACGACATCCTCACCCCGGGGGACGCTCCCGATGTGCTGGTGGCGATGAACCCGGCGGCGCTCAAGACCAACGTCGCCGACCTGGCCACCGACGGCACCCTGATCGTCAACAGCGACGCGTTCACCAAGGGCAACCTGAAGAAGGCGGCCTATGACACCAACCCTCTGGACGACGGCAGCCTCGACCGCTTGAAGCTCGTGCAGGTGCCGATCACGACGCTGACCGTCGGTGCCCTGGAGCAACACGAGGTCTCGTCCAAGGACAAGCAGCGGGCGAAGAACATGTTCGCCCTCGGCTTGATGTCGTGGATGTACTCACGGCCCACCCAGCCGACCGAGGAGTGGCTGCGGAACAAGTTCGCGCGCCAGTCCGAGATCGCCGACGCCAACATCGCGGCGTTCCGCGCCGGCTGGGCGTTCGGCGAGACCACCGAGCTGTTCGCCTCCACCTACGAAGTTCACGCGGCCGCGCTGCCGCCCGGCCGCTACCGCCAGATCACCGGCAACCAGGCGCTGTCCTACGGGCTGATCGCCGCCGGCCAGCGCGCTGGGCTGCCGCTGTTCCTCGGCAGCTACCCCATCACGCCCGCCTCGGACATCCTGCACGAGCTCGCCCGCCACAAGCACTTCGGGGTGCGCACCTTCCAGGCCGAGGACGAGATCGCCGGTGTCGGAGCGGCGCTGGGCGCCGCCTTCGCGGGCAACCTGGCCGTGACCACGACGTCGGGCCCTGGCGTCGCGCTCAAGGGTGAGACGATTGGGCTGGCCGTCAGCGTCGAGCTGCCGCTGCTGATCGTCAACATCCAGCGTGGCGGCCCGTCGACAGGGCTTCCGACCAAGACCGAGCAGAGCGATCTGCTGCAGGCGATGTTCGGGCGCAACGGCGAGGCTCCGCTGCCCATCGTCGCGGCCGCCGCCCCCGGTGACTGCTTCGACGCCGCGCTGGAGGCGTGCCGCCTGGCGATCAAGTACCGCACGCCGGTGATGCTGCTGAGTGACGGTTACCTGGCCAACGGCGCCGAGCCGTGGCGCCTGCCGCAGGTCGACCAGCTGCCTGACCTCGCCGCCGACGTCGCTTTCCAGACCGAGCCCAACCACGACGACGCGTTCTGGCCGTTCCAGCGCGACCCGGTCACGCTGGCCCGGCCCTGGGCGATCCCCGGCACAGCCGGCCTGGAGCACCGCATCGGCGGCCTGGAGAAGGCCGACGGCAGCGGCAACATCTCCTACGAGCCCGACAACCATCACCACATGACCGAGCTGCGAGCCGCCAAGATCGCTGGCATCGCCGCCGACATCCCGCCGCTGGAGCTTGACCGGGGCGAAGGCGAGGGCGAGGTGCGGTTGCTGGTGCTCGGGTGGGGCTCCAGCTACGGCCCGATCCGCGCGGCCGTGCGCCGCGCCCGCCAGCGAGGAGCACGGGTCGCCCGAGCGCACCTGCGCCACCTCAACCCGTTCCCCGCCAACACCGGCGAGGTGCTGGCCGGCTTCGACCAGGTGCTGGTGCCCGAGATGAACCTGGGCCAGCTGCGTCTGCTGCTGCGCGCCGAGTATCTGGTCGACGTGCGCGGCTACAACCAGGTGCGCGGCCTGCCGTTCACGTCGCAGGAGCTCACCGACGTGATCATGGCCGAGCTGGCCGAGCTCGGCGAGGAGGTGCCGGCATGACGACCGCGACCCGCAAAGACTTCGCCAGCGACCAAGAGGTCCGCTGGTGTCCCGGCTGTGGCGACTACGCGATCCTGGCCAACGTCCAGGGCGTGATGCCCGACCTTGGGATCACCCGTGAGCGGATCGTGTTCGTGTCGGGCATCGGCTGTGCCGCACGCTTCCCGTACTACATGAACACCTACGGGTTCCACTCCATTCACGGCCGCGCCCCCGCGATCGCCACGGGGATCAGCGCCACCCGCTCCGACCTCAAGGTCTTCGTCGTCAGCGGCGACGGTGACGCGCTGTCGATCGGTGGCAACCATCTAATCCACGCTATGCGGCGCAACGCCAACCTGACGATCATCATGTTCAACAACCAGATCTACGGGCTGACCAAGGGGCAGTACTCGCCGACCTCAGAGCTCGGCAAGATCACCAAGTCCACGCCCATGGGGTCGCTGGACCACCCGTTCAACCCCGTCAGCGTCGCGTTGGGCGCTGAGGCGACGTTCGTCGCGCGGTCGCTGGACAACGAGCGGGCGCATCTTGCCGAGATGGTCGAGCTCGCCGCCCGTCACCAGGGCACGAGCTTCATCGAGGTGTACCAGAATTGCAACATCTTCAACGATGGCGCCTTCGATGCCATCCGCGGCAACCAGGCCAACCAGATCCGCCTCGAGCACGGTCAGCCGATCCGCTTCGGGGCCGACCACGAGAAGGGCGTCGCCCTGGCACGCACGGGTCAGCTGCGTATCGTGGACGTGGCCCGCCCCGGCACCGAGGCGTCGACCGACCAGCCGGGTGAGGGGGAGCCCGAGGTCGTGGCCGAGAAAGACCTGCTGGTCCACGACGCCTATCGCGACGACCCAGGCTTGGCGTTCATGCTGTCGCGCCTGGCCCACACCCCGCACGGGCCCACGCCGGTGGGGCTGTTCCGGCAGGTGTCGCGCCCGGTCTACGGCGAGCAGATGCAGGCCCAGCTCGACG
>Ga0136613_10000624_pt1 | contig 16635 bp, 10 predicted proteins | sample AntDrymUQ2722106_2_FD_106649 | JGI IMG/M metagenome (GOLD analysis project Ga0136613, IMG submission 106649) | Polar desert sand microbial communities from Dry Valleys, Antarctica - metaG UQ272 (21.06) | ecosystem: Environmental > Terrestrial > Soil > Desert | place: Antarctica: Dry Valley... | reverse complement strand
GGGCCGACCGCGACCTGATCGGCCGAGCGTTCGCGTTCGCCTGCGAGCGCCACGCCGACCAGCGCCGCCGGTCCGGCGAGGACTTCATCACCCACCCGGTGGGGGTGGCCAAGATTTGCGCGGGGATGCGCCTCGACACCGCGACGCTCTGCGCGGCCCTCCTTCACGACACCACGTCGCGTTCACGCTCGAGGCCCGCGAGTGGAACGGCGCGGTGGAGCCGCGGCTCGTGCTGCGGGCGGTGTGCCCGCCGGAGCCCGGGGAGTGCCGGGTGCTCGACGGGGCGCCGGAGCCGATCGGCCCTGCGCTCGAGCGTGCGCTGGCCGACCCCTCGGGAACCGCCCACACGCCGGCCGGGCATCATTCGACCCCTACGCGTGCCCTGCGCGATCACCGCGGGCAGGGAATCGCCGGCGTGGCCGGCGACCTGCTCTCGAGCGGCGAGGAGGTCCTGCTCGTGTGCGCCGACGCGCCGCGCCGTCGCGCCGGGCTCGAACGGGTACTCGGCGGCCTGTGCCGCACCGAGAGGCCCGCACCGCTGAACGCGGTCTCCTGGCCGGTCCTGAACGCGAGACCCGAGCTCGCCGGCCCCTTCCGGCACCTCGTGGCCGTCGATCCGCCCCCCACGTCCGCCGGGGAGACGCTGCTGGCCGAAGCACCGGCGAACCTCACGCAGGGCGCCTTCGCCCACCTGGCCTGGGGAGCGCCCGAGGCCGACTTCGCGCTCGCCGCCGCGCGCGCCGAGCTCGACCTCGAGCCCTCGGCCATCTACCGTGCATCCCGACGGGCGCTGGCGCAGGCCGAGCGCTACCTGACCTCGCAGGGGGCGGCCTCCGGGGCTCCCGGAAGCGCGCCGGAAGAAGCGCGGACGGCATTCTCCTCTGTGACTGCCGCGCCCGAGGCAGCCGCATAGCCGAGTACGGGCGCTGCGACGAGCCCCTTTGAACGTCCTGATCGTCAACGCCTACTCCGCGCGCAACCGCGGCGACGGGATGATCGTCAACCAGATGATCCGCATGCTGGAGGCACGCGGGTGCGACGTTCGGGTCATGTCGGATGACCCCTCCGATCGCGATCGCTACCCCGTCCCCACCCATCTCCCGCCGGTCCGCTCCTGGCCCGGCGCGGGATACCGTCCGACCCGGGCCCGCCTGGTGTGCCAGCTCGCCCGCGCGTTCCTCTGGCCGCCGATCCGCGAGGGTCCCTTCGCGTGGGCCGATCTCTGCGTCTCCGCCGGCGGTGGGTACCTGTGGGAGGACGGGCGGTGGGGCGTGCGCTTCTCGCTGGCGCATCGGCTCGTCGTTCTCCGCGCGGCCCGCAGGGCCGGCCTGCCGCTGGTCATGTTCAGCCAGTCGATCGGTCCGTTTCGTTCGCGGCTCGTGGCGCGTGCCGTCGCCCGCGAGCTGCGGCACGCGGCACTCGTGCTCGTGCGCGAGGAGCGATCGCTCGAGACCTGCAGAACGCTCGGGGTAGCACGCGTCGAGCTGTGCGATGACGCCGCCTTTGCGCTACGTCCGCCTTCCTCGCCCCCCGCGGGGCTGCCCCGGGTGGCTCCCGGGACGATCGGGGTGACGGTCATCGGCGAGCTGCCCGGGGTCGACCGAGGGGGCCACGAGGCCTACCTGCGCGCCCTGGCGTCGGCGCTGGCCGAGGCGGCGCTCGAGGCGGGGGCGCCGGTGGCGGTCATCTCCCAGGTCTCCGCCCACGCCGGCGATGACGACCTCGAGGTGTGCGGGAGGCTCGTGGGGCTCCTGGGGGACGCGGGCGTGGCGGCGGGCCTGCACGATCTGAGCGAATCGTCCGAGGAGGTCCTGGCCGCCTTCTACGGCCGGCTCCGCCTCGTCGTGGCCACCCGGCTTCACTCGGGTATCCTGGCTCTGTACGCGGGGACCCCGGTGATCGCCCTCGGGTACCTGCCCAAGACCGACGGCGTGTTCGCGCGCCTGGGTCGCAGCGACCTGGTCCTCGAGGCGGCCGGACTCGAGCCGGCGGCCCTCGCGGCGCTGGTCCGGCGCGCGCTCGGCGAGGAGGAGGGGATCGTCGAGCACGTCCGCGCGCGGCTGGTAGAGATGCGCGCGAGCGCCGAGCGCGCGGCCGACCTGGCCCTCGCCGCCGCGGGGACCGGGGCCGGCTTGGCCGCGGCACGGCCCCGGCGCTCGGACCGGCTGGTGCGAGCGCTCAAGCGCGGGCTCAGGAGGGCGCTGGAGACGGGCGCACGGCAGATCGGGTTCGACCTCGTGCGCCGCACGGTCTACAGCCCGGTCCCTGACGTCCGAAGCCTGCCCGAGGCCACGTGGGCGCGGCCCTCGCCGCTCCCGGGCGTCGAGCTCGAACCCGAAAGGCACATCGCCTTCCTGGAGCGCCACCTGGCGCGCCACCTGACCGAGTTCCGCCCTCCGCTCGCCTCGACCGGTGTGCCGGGGGAGTTCCACCTCGCCAACGCCTCCTACGAGAGCGTGGACGCCGAGGTCTACTACGCGATGGTCAGGTACGCCAAGCCGCGTCGGATCCTCGAGCTCGGCTCGGGCTTCTCGACCCTCGTGGGGCTCGCCGCCTGCGAGCGCAACCGCGCGGAGGGCCACCCGGTGCGCTACGAGGCCTACGACCCCTCGCCGCGCGAGGTGGTCACGAGCCCGGCGCCGCGCGGGCTCGACCGCCTCCATCGCACGGGAGCCGCCGAGGTCACCCCGGCGCGCGTAGCGGAGCTCGACACGGGGGACATCCTCTTCGTCGACACGACCCACACCGTGAAGGTGGGCGGCGAGGTCAATCACATCGTGCTCGAGATGCTGCCCGCGCTCGCGCCGGGGGTCCTCGTGCACTTCCACGACGTGTTCCTGCCCTGGGAGTACCCGCGCGAGTGGATCGAGCGGGAGCGGCTCTTCTGGGCCGAGCAGTACCTGCTGCAGGCGTTCCTGGCCTTCAACCCGTTGTTCGAGGTCCTGTTCGCCGCGCACGCCGTGGCCCGCGTTCACCCGGACCGGCTGGGGCGGGCGGTCCCGAGCTTCTACTCCGGGCTGTCCACCCCGAAGGCCTTCTGGATACGGCGGCGCGCCGGACCGGCGGAGTCGCAGGGCTCCCGTGGAGCGGCCTCTCGGTGAGGCTCCGCGCCTTTGAGGCGGTCACCGTGGCGCTCCCCGGCGCGCTGACCGTCTATCTCAGCTTCAACGCCGGCGGCTACTTCCCGGGGACCACGGCGCTCGTGGCGCTCGTGCTCGCCGTGGGTCTCGCGCTGCGCACGGTGCTCGTCCCGCGCCCGTTCGCGGGCGCGGGATGGCCGCTCGCGATCGCCGGCGGCGCGGTCGCCCTCTTCGCCGCATGGGTCCTCGCATCGGCGGCCTGGTCCCATGCCCCGGCACGCGCCCTGGTCGAGTTCGAGCGTGTGCTGCTGTACCTGCTGCTCCTGCTCCTCTTCGGCTCCCTCGCGCGTGATCCGGCGCGCACGCGGCGGATGCTCCGAGGCCTCGTCGTCGGCATCTTCGTGGTGTGCGTGGCCGCGCTCGCCACGCGCCTTCAGCCTGGGCTCTGGTCCACCTCTGACGCGTACGGCGCCGAGCGGCTGAGCTACCCGCTCACCTACTGGAACGCGCTCGGCCTGCTCTCCTCGCTCGGCGTCGTCCTGTCCTTCCACCTGGCGAGCGATGAGCGCGAGGGCCGCGCGGTCCGTGTGCTCGGCGCCGCGGCCGTGCCCGTTCTCTGTGCCTGCCTGGTGCTCACGCTCTCGCGCGGCGCCATCGCCGCCGGTCTCGCGGGCCTCGCGGTGTACGCGCTCGTGGCGCGACCGCGGGGGCTCGCGGGCGCGACGATCGCCGTCCTCCCGGCGGCGGGCGCCGCGGTGGCGCTGACCTACCGGGCGGAGCTCCTGTTCACGCCCGGCTACGCGCAGGCGCAGGGCGGGACCGTCGCCCTGGGGCTCATCGCTTGTGCGCTCGCGGGGGCGCTCCTGCGGTGGGCGACGCTTCGGCTCGACGGGCGGACGTCAGGGGTCCGCCTGCCGCTGGGAGTGCGCCGCGGGCCGGTCCTCATCGGCGTGCTCCTCGCGGCGGCGTGCGCGGCCCTGGTCGTCGCCCTCGAACTATCGGGCGGCCTCGCCGAGCAGTACGGGCGCTTCGTCGCAGGCGACGAGATCGCGGTCGGTGGGGACCAGCGCAGCCGGCTGACCGACCCGGGCAACACCGGCCGCGTGGGCCTTTGGCGGGTCGCGGTCGCCGGCTTCGCTGCGGCGCCGCTGACGGGCGGGGGGGCGGGCACCTACGCGCTCCTCTGGGCGCGCGAGCGTCCGCGCGCCTTCGACGCCGTCGACGGCCACTCGCTGTACCTCGAGACGCTGGCCGAGGAGGGCGTCGTCGGCCTTCTCCTCGTCATGGCGTGCCTGCTGTCGATCCTCGCGGCTTTCGGGGGCCGTGCGCGGGGCCTGGAGCGCGCCGTGTACGGGGCGCTCCTGGCCGCGGGGCTCGCCTGGGCGCTGCACGCGGCGATCGACTGGGACTGGGAGATGCCCGCGGTGACCTCATGGCTGTTCGCGTTCGGCGGAGCGGCGCTCGCGGGCTCGAGGCGGGCCGAGGAGCCGACCCGGTACCCCGTGCCGGGCGGGTCGCGCAGCGCCTTGCTCGGGAGGGGCGCCCTCGCGGCGGCGTGCGCGGCGCTCGCCGTCGTATCGGCCCTCCTCGCCCTGTCCCAGCTGCGCCTGGAGGCAGCCGCTGCCGCGTTCGAGCGGGGTGATTGCCGGGCCGCGACCGCCGCCGCCCGGTCAGCCCTCTCGATCCTCGCGGTGCGACCCCAGCCCTGGGAGGTGATCGGGATGTGCGCGGCTCGCGAGTCCTTCGACCGGCGCGGGGTGGCGGCGCTCGAGACGGCGCTCGACCTCGACCCCGCCGACTGGCGCCTGCGCTACGAGTCCGCCGTCGTGCGGGGCTCGGTCGGGCTCGACCCGCGGCCGGCGGCCCGTCGCGCCGTCCGCCTCAACCCTCACAGCCCGCTGGCCCGGGCCGCGGCCACGCGATTGCGGGGGGACCGACCACGCGACTGGGTTCCGCGTTCGCGCGCGATGCCGCTGCCGGCGCCGCCCTTCCCGTGAGCCGTCGAGCTCCGTCCGGGGACTGCTCTAGAGGGAGTGCTCGGACGCCATCTCGGCTCCGGCCCGCCTGAGGGCGAGCACGCACGCCCCGTAGTCGCTGTGGCGCCGCCCGGCCTGGATGCGGCGGCTCAGGTGCTGCTGCGTACATGCGGCGCTCGGGGAGTCGCCGAAGCGCACCATCTTGGTCAGTGCCTCTACGCAGCCCATGTATCTGGAAACGCGCGTCGGCCCGTCGAAGTTACCGCGGTGGCGGCCGCAGTGGACGAGCCCCCTGGAGACCATCTCCCGTGGGAGCCCGGGTCCTGCGGGAACCACGCCGGCGGGATTCTCTCCGTCGGCCGAATCACGCTGCCCGCCGCCACCGCCGCCACTGCTCCCGTTGCCGCCGTGGTCGTACTGCTGCTTTGCGCGTTCTTGCCCCTCGCATCGGGCATGCCCGATGCTCCGCCGGACGGCGATCGGCTGATCAGCCCCACGCTGAGGGCGAAGACGAGCAGGAGCATGAGAGTGATGGTGCCGCGTGGATTCACGAAGCCCTCCGAGGGCGGGAACCAGATCGGCCGGCCGGCCGCCAGTATGCCCCTCTATCGGCAGCACACCCCGCGAGCGTGAGCGGACTGGACGCTGACGCTGTGCCGGCGGGCGGCGCGCGGGCCGGCCCCCTATCGCCGGGCCAGATACACGTCCTGCGGGAATACCTCGCCCCTCGCCTTCGGCGTGAACTCGAGGATCGAGAGGTCGCGCAGCAGGTGGCGCTCGACGTAGGAGTGGGGGTGGTAGGTGGCACAGGCGTTGGCGCCCTCCATGCTCGGCCGACGGACCACGGGACGTCCGGCATCGAAGTCGGCGGCTTCCTTGGGCGAGAGCTGGTGCACGAAGCTCTCGCCGTGGGTGGTGAACAGGACCATCCCACCGGGCCGGAGCAGGCGCACGAGCTCGCTCATCCACCGGTCCCCGACCGGCTGGGTGAGGTGGGTGAACACCGAGAGGGCGTAGATCAGGTCGAACCGTCCGTCCTCGAAGGTGGTCGGCGGCTCGGGGCCGTTGGTGCGGGCCCTCATGAAGCGGAGGTTCTCGTTGCACCAGCGCACGGACTCGGGGTTGAGATCGGTGCCGTGGATCTCGGGGCCGTCCAGGTCCGCCCATTGCCGTGCCACCCGACCGCACCCGCAGCCGAAGTCGAGCACCGCCCCGAGGCCTGCCAGCTCGACCCCGGCGGCGGCGAGCGTCTCCCTGACCGTTCGCGCGCCCACGAGGCCGTCCTCGAGGAAGCCCGCGGGATCGGCATGCCCGTCCACCAGCACGCGCAGGCGCGCCGGCGGCATCGGCAGCCCGTCGGGTGCGAGGGCCGGGGCATCCGGCGTCCTCGCCGCGAGGTAGCGCTCGCGCAACCGCACCAGCGGCCGCAGCAGGCGTACGCGGTCGAGGCCCTCGGCCAGGCGGTGGCGGAGTCTCCCGGGTTGCTTGGGGGCGAGGCCGGTCACGCTCAGGTAGCAGGAGTGGAGGGCCTCGGCCGAGCGGTCCGCGCTGAAGCGCTCGAGCGCCCGGAGGCGGGCGGCCGCGCCGAGCGCAGCGCGGCGCTCGGGGTCCGCCGCCAGGACCGCGACCGCCTCCGTGAGCGCCTCGGGGTCTTCGGGCGGGACGAGGACGCCGCAACCAGGAGCGACGAGCTCGGGGACCCCTCCGACCTCCGCGGCCACGACAGGGAGGCCGGCGCCCATCGCCTCGAGGAGGGCCAGCCCGAACGGCTCGGCGCGAGTGGGTTGCACGCACAGGTCGAGCTCGGCGAGCTCCGTCCACACGTCGCTGGTCACCCTGTGCTCGAGCCCCACCGCCCGGCCCCGCTCGAGCACCGCGCGCCCCCACTCGCCCTCTTCGCCCTCGGCGAGCGGTCCTATGACCCGGAAGTCGAGGTCGTGGGGGCCGGCTCGTTTCAGTCGTCGAGCGACGTCCACCAGCAGATCGGTGCCCTTGCGCCGGGAGACCGTCCCCACGGACCCCACGACCAGCGGGCCGGGCCGGGATCCCCGAAGCGGCAAGCGGGCCGGCGGATCGAGCCCGCAGTAGACGAGCCTTGAGGCCACTCCCCAAGCGGCGAGTGCGGCCCGGACGGCCTCGGAGACCCCGACCACGCCGTCTGCCAGCGTCCTGATCGCCACGCCCGCGGCGCGCGAGCGAAGGCTCCGGTCCATCATCTCGTGCACGTGTAGGAGCGTCGGCGCGCCCACGCTCTTGGCGGCGGCGAGCTCCGGGAGGGTCGGCAACGCGTTGGCGTGCACGAGCGCCGGGCGCTCGCGCGCGACGAAGCGGCGGAAGCGGTGCAGGTAGCCCGGTGTCCGGAGCAGGCGGCGCACGGCGCCCGGCGGCTCGCGCAGCGCGCTCAGCCGGTAGCGCATCGGGCGCGCCTCGCCCTCGACCCGGCGACCCTGCGAGCGCAGAAGGTCGTGGACGGGGCCGGGCGGCGCCCAGAACACGAGCTCCCATCCCCGCTGCTCGAGCGGCCTCGCGATGTGCAGCACCGCCTGGGTGGCCCCGCCGACACCGGCTTCGTGCAGCACCACCAGGACCTTCGCGCGACTGCGGCGCGCGCCGGGGGAATCGGGCGGCACGGCCATCAGGACCGGCGGCCGAAGACGTGCACGCCGAGCATCAGCGGCCCGAAGAGCTGAAGCGCGAAGCCGATCCCGATCGCGTAGGTGCCGATGACGAGTTGGTAGAGGACGAACATCGCGCAGGCGAACAGCGCAACACGGTAGGCGCGGCCCGCCTCGTCCCTCGCATCCGGCCGCACCAGGCCGCGCAGGCTCCCCGCCACTATGCCGAGCAGCAGCGATCCGAGAACGATCCCCGGGAAGCCGAAGTCGGCGTAGAACTCACCGATCACCGTGTAGGGCCGCCCGCCCTGGAAAAACTCGCCCCAGAGCGCCTCGCGGAACTGGATGTCGGCGCCGGGCGGCTTGCCCGGGTCGATGAAGCTCGGTACGTATGAGTGCAGGGCATCGAACGCGCTCGCTCCCCCGCGAAAGTCCTGGGAGCGACCGAACCAGCCGACCGCCTGAAACAGGCCGTCGAAGGCGGTGTTGTCGTTCGAGAACCCGCGGAGGTCGCCCAGGTAGGTCGGGGCGCTCAGCAGCGCCTGTCCCAGCGGCTGCTCGGCGGTCGCCTGGCGGACGCCGAGGTAGGCGGAGCTGAAGGCCAGGAAGAGCAGCACCCCGGCGGCGACGTGGGCGAGCCTCCAGGGCCGGTGCAGGTGCTGGCGGACGAGGAAGAGCAGGAAGAGGGGAAGGAGGATGAGCGAGCGCGAGCCGAGCGCGCCGTAGAACGCTGCGACCTCGACCAGCGCCGCCGCGAAGAGAATCCTGGCGATGCGGCTCGAGGGCGGATGCCAGCACGCCCACATCAGCAGCGCGACGAAGGAGAAGGCCGTGATCGAGAAGAGCGCGAACCCCGCCTCGAAGTTCGACTGGTCGAGGATGTGGTCCAGCGCCGCCCCGACCCCTCCCACCCGGATGAGGATCGCGATCTGTCCCAGGAGCCCGACCGCGAGGAAGAGGGCGACCGCCGCCCGCAGGTCGCGCCCGTCGGTCACCCGGCCGACGACGGACAGACGCCCTGCGAGCCACCGGGCCGGCGGCGAGAAGTAGCCGGCCACCACGAGCACGGTGAAGATCGCAACGGCCGCGAGGGTCCGCTCGAAGACCAGGTCGACCGGGTCGGCCAGCCGGCGGACGATGAACAGGGTGATCTCCTGGCTCGAGTAGTCGAGAAGGCCCCGCACCGGGTCGGTCGGGAAGCGGAAGGTGAGGAGCCTCTCCTTGTGGAGGAGCAGCTCGGCTCCGCGCGCCACGAAGGCCGCCAGCACCACGGCGAGCATCGCCAGCGGCTCGTAGAGTGCCCCGCGCCGGGCGGACACCCACAGTGCCCCGCCGGCGACCGTGGCTGTGAGAGCCAGCAGGTACCAGGCGGCCGGCACCGCGGTGAGTGCGTCGGCGAGATGCCCCGCGAGCAGGCCGAGCGCGAGCGAGACGCCGAGGAGGACGCCGAGCCCGAGACGCGTCGAGGGAAGCGCGAGGCTCATGCCCGCCCGAGCCTTCTCGCCAGCATCGCCACGTAACCGAGCGCGAGCAGCGCCACGGATGCGACGTAGGCGGCCGCGGCGCCGACATCGGCGCCCACGGGAATCAGCACCGCGCTGAGCAGGAGGCTTGCCACGCATCCTGCTGCGGCGACGCGCGCGAGGTCGCGCTCTCCGTCGCAGGCGGTGAGGAAGTACCAAGCGAGACCGAGGAGGACATACGCGGGCAGCCCGGCGAGCAGGATGCGGGCGCAGGCCGCGGCGGGCGTGAACGCCGCGCCGAACACTACGCGGACGATGTCCTCGGCGAACAGGACGCCGAGCGCCCCGAGCGCCAGACCGCCCGCTCCACCGATCCACAGCAGCCGGCTCATGAGGCGGGTGGCCCGCGGGCGGTCGGAGGCGAGCAGGTGGGTGAGCGTGGGCAGCAGCGCGAATCCGGCCGTGGCGGCCACCACGAGGGCGGCGTCGGCCAGTCGGAGCGGCGCCGAGAACCAGGCGACCTGCGCCGCCGGCGCGAGGTTGCCGAGCAGCACCAGCGGCGCGCGCGTGATGACCGCGAAGGCGGTGGAGGCGAGCGCGAGGTGTACGCCGATCCGGAGCAGCGTCCGCCAGCGGCCGGTCGGCCCGCAGCGGCGAAGGTCGATGTCCGCGCGCAGGGCCCGGTGGGCTATGGCCGCGGAGACGGCCTCCTTGAGCGCGAGCGCGGCGAGGATGGCCGCGACGCCGAATCCGGCCAGGGCCAACACGATCCCGGTGGCGACGAAGGCGGCCATCCCGAGCGATTGAACAGCGGCCTCGAGCCCCACCCGGCCGGTGCTGCGCAGGAGGGTGGCAGCGAGGTTGAAGTAGGTGTTGGCGACGACGAAGAGCGCCGCCGCCGCGGCGGCGGCAAGCCCCGCACCCGGCCCCGAGTCGAGCGCGACGAACGCCGAGAGGAGGACCGCGGCCGCGAGCCCGCCGACCGTCACCACCGGAAGCGAGGCCCGGAGCGCCTGCGCCGGGGTGAAGCGACCGCTCGAGACCTCCCGTCCGGCGGCGAGCGCGACGCCGGTCTCGCCGAGAAGGCTGAAGGTCACCGCGAGCGCGAGCAGGTAGGAGTAGGCGGCGAACTCTCCGAGGGTCAGAAGCCGCGGCAGCGCGATCAGGAAGAGGAGCAGGGCCAGCTTCGCTCCGAGCCGCGACGCGACCGTCAACGATGAGGCCGACAGCACGGCCGAGTCGCTTCGAGTCAGGCGCTCCATGCGCCCCGCGACGCCGTCTGCCCCGGGCAGCGGAACGGGGACCGCGCTTGCGTGGTCGCTCGTCATCGTCGGAGTGCGCCGAGGCCTTCGGTGCAGGCGGTCAGTCCGGGAGGGGGGCGCTCACGGCGTTCGTCTCGGCCGCGGGCCGACCGTCCGTCCTCCGGCTCCCCACGGCGCTCGAGAGCTCGCCCCGGGCGGCCCTGTAGCCGTAGTAGCCGTAGTAGCCGCCGCGCCGTTCGGGGACACCGTTGACGACCACGCCGAGGAGCGGCGCCTCGAGCCGGCGCAGCTGCTCAGCCGTGGCCCGGCCCGTGTCGCGCGCCGAGTGCCCGAGCCTCGCGACGACGATCGCCGCCGAGACGTGGTTGAGCAGGTGGGTGGTGTCGGCCACCAGGCCGAGCGGTGCGCTGTCGATCACGACGTGGGCGTACTCCGCTTCGAAGGTCTCGAGCAGCTCGCTCATCCGGGGGCTCTCGAGCAGCTCCGCGGGGTTGGGGGATATACCGCCACTGTGCAGCACGTCGAGCCGGTAGGGCTTCCCGTCGGGGTTCGTGCCGAGGTCGACGCTCCTCACGAGCTCCCGCCACTCGGCGCGGCCAGCCAGGACCTCGCTGAGCCCGGGGTCGCCACCGGGCGACTCGCTGAAGCCGGGCATGCGCAGATCGGCCTCGACCAGCAGGACGGAGGTCTCGGGGGAGCTCGCGGCCATCGCGGCCGCCAGGTGCACCGCCACGGTGGTCTTGCCCTCCATCGCCCCGACGCTCGCGATCAGCAGCCGGCGCTTCGGCGGACCGGGGTGCAGGTACTGGAGGTTCGACCGGATTGCTTGGAAGGCCTCGCCGTCGGGGCTCCGGAGGGTCGAGCGGACCGACCCGAGGCCCGGGGCGGCGAGGGTGGGCACCTCAGGCACCTCCCCGAGCAGTGGGAGCCCCCACGCCTCCACGACCTCGTCCGAGCTGTGGAAGCGTCGGTCGAGTCGCTCGGCCAGCAGCGCCCCGCCGAGGCCGGCGAACAGCCCGAGGAGGGCCCCCACGAGCACATTGCGGATGGGCCGGGGTGAGACGGCCTCCGTCGGAACCCGCGCGGGCCCGACCAGCTCGGCGTTGCCCGTCTGGAGCGAACGTGCCGTCTCGAGCTGGCTGGCACGAGCCTCGAGCTCTCGCCCGCGGGCGCTCAGGCGCTCCGAGCTCGTCATGCGCTCGATCCGGGCAGCCAGCACCCTCTCCGCCCGGCCGAGCTCTGCGCGGTCCGCGCTGCGGCGGAACGCGACGGTCTCGCGGGCGAAGGTCGTGGCGAGCCGCGCGGCTCCGCGGGGACTGCTGTCGCGCGCGGTGATCGTCACGAGGTCGGACTGCCCCTGCGGCGTGACCTCGACGTTGTCCCCGAGCTCCTCCACCGTGAGCGGGCTGCGGGTGCGGCGCTTGACCCGCGCGGTTATCTGGTCGATCTGGACGAGGCCGGTGTTGGTGGCCGCGTCACGAGTGGGGTCCCGCGCGCCTTGGACGAAGGGGTCCCCGAGCAGACCCTGGTCCGACTGGGCGTCGCGGAAGAGCAGGTCGGCGTGGGCCTCGTACTGAGGCGTCTGGAGGAGCGATAGGAGCAGAGCCGCAGCTGCCGCGGCCAGGGTCGCGAGCGCGATCAGCCGGCTCCGACGCCACAGGGCGGCGAGCGCCTCTGGCGGCTCGACGGTGGGTCGAGACCCCGGGGCGGGGGAGACCGCCCGGTGCCGATGCCAGCGAGCGACAGCGGCGCGAGAGATCTGCTTCAGGCCGCGCTCGGCGCGCTCGAGGACCGGGTGGCCCCGAGGGGTGGAGGGACCCTCCCCGGGGACGGGGTCCTCGGGCGAATGGTTGGGAGTCGCTGGGAGATGAGTCCCACAGTCTAGGTCGTCGAACTCGCTCGATCGGTCCTCGTGAGCATTCGACACGGGCTCCTCGCGCATCGCATACTCCTCCGGTTCGGCGGGGGGATCGCGTCGTGAAGGTGAAGGTGGAGACCCCGCCCCGTTCGCCGGCGCGGTGGAGACCGTGGCCGTGGGCGCCACCCCGTTGCGCGCGGTGGAGACCGTGGCCGTGGGCGCCACCCCGCTCGCCGGCGCGGCGCAGACGATGGCCGGAGCCGGAGCCGGCGCCGGAGCGGGGCGGTAGCTCAGCCCGGACCAGGCTCGGCCCCGGGCGAGCGCGGTCGCCATCCCGGCGGCCGGGGAGAGGCAGTGCTCGCGTCGACCGGGCCGGCCGACCGCCCGGTAACGGCGCCACTCGAGCAGCCCGCGCAGGCGCCCGCGCAGCGGGGCGAGCGTGTGGTCGCGCAGCCCCACGTAGGCCACGTGGGCGAGGTCGTGGACCACGATCGGCGCGCCGTGGCGGCGAAGCTGCTCGCCGGACGCGTTCTTGGCCAGGAGCCGCACCCGGTTGCGGCCCACCAGGTAGTGCTTGAAGTCAGACCCGTGTCGGGCCGTCGCCGAGTGGTGGTGCACGACCACCGCCTCCGGTGCGTACACCGCCCCCCACCCGCGCATCCGTGCCCGCCAGGCCACGTCGGCGTCCTCGAGGAAGGCGAAGAGCGAGCGGTCGAAGCCGCCGACGTCGTCGAGCATCGCCCGCCGCAGGAGCGCCGCGCCGCCGCTCGCGCCGAACACCTCGGTGGGCACCGCCTCGCTGTGGGTGACCGGCCGCCCGAGCAGGCGGTCGCTCGCCACGCCGAGCTCGTCGACCTCGATCCCGGCCGAGTTGATGCGGTCGGGCCGGCGGGCGAAGCGCATCTGGGCCGCCACCGAGCCGATGCGCATATCGCGCTCCCCGGCAGCCAGCATGGCCTCCACGGCGCCGGGCTCGATCGTGGCGTCGTTGTTGAGCAGGAGGATCCATCGGCCCGACGAGTGCTCGAGGGCCTCGGCGACTCCACCGCTGAACCCGATGTTCCGGGGCAGCGCGAGCAGCCGTACCGCGGGGAACTCGCGCTCGACGAGCTCGCTCGAGCCGTCGTTCGATCCGTTCTCGACGACGAGCAGCTCGTGAGGCTCAGCCAGGCGCTCGAGGGCGGTCTCGAGCGAGAGGAGGCAAGGCCGCAGGAGCCCGGCGCCGCGGTAGGTGACCACGATGGCGGAGACGGCTGTCATCCGGCCCCCCGGGCCCGTGCCAGCGCACCGGCGAAGATCGAGGTGCCGAGCTTGGCCCCGATGCCCGCATACACGGCGACGTCACCGAGCGGCCGGCGCCCGGCCCGGAACTTCCGATAGAAGCGGCCCATCCCGCGGTGGAAGGCCACGTCCTGGCGCAGCGCCCGGCGCACGCCGCTGGAGGCGCCCTTGAGGTGCAGGGCGGTGACCCGGCCGTCGTAGAGCACCTTCCAGCCGGCCTGGTGGAAGCGGTAGCACCAGTCGAGGTCCTCCATGTAGAGCCAGTAGCCCTCGTCGAGGAGCCCCACCTGCTCGATCGCCTCGCAGCGGCAGAGCATGAAGGCCCCGTTGACCGCGTCGACCTCTCCCACCCCGTGCTCCTCGACCCCCGGCGCTCGGTACTGCGCGAGCCTCCCGGAGGCCCCGGCCGCTCGTCCGACGCCGGTGAAGTGCGCAAGGGCGGCAAGCGGCGTGGGGAACGAGCGCTTGGCCGCGTGGTCGAAGCTGCCGTCGGCCTGCACCAGACGGCACCCGGTCATACCCACCTCGGGGCGGCTGAGCATCGACTCGACCAGGTGGTCGAGCACGCCCTCGCACACCTCGGCGTCCGGGTTGAGCAGCAGCACGAACGGGGCGCTCGCCTGCCGTAGGACCAGGTTGTTGGCGAACGAGAATCCGAAGTTCGCCTCCAGCGCCTGCACCCGGACCTCCGGGAACGACTCGCGGACCATCTCGACGGTGCCGTCGCCGCTCGCGTTGTCGACCAGGTGGACGGTCGTCGGCCCGAGCGTGAGCGGGTGGCGGCACAGCGACTCGAGGCAGCCCTCGACGAGCGCGCGGCTCCAGTAGGTGACTACGACGATCTCGAGCACGGCGTCAGTAGGCCCCGGCACCGAGCAGGACGGCTCGAGGCGTCCGGGCGAGCAGCGAGAGGTCGGTGGCGAGGGACAGGTGGGCGACGTAGTCGCGCTCGAGGGTCATGCGCTCCTCGAAGCTCAGATCGCCGCGCCCGTAGACCTGCATCGGTCCGGTCAGGCCGGGCTTGACGGCCAGGCGCACCGCGCGCGCGGCATCGCTGTAGCGGGCCACCACCGCCTCCTCGTCGGGTCGCGGCCCGACGAGCGACATCTCGGCCCGAAGGACGTTGAGCAGCTGCGGCAGCTCGTCGAGGCTCGTCCGGCGCAGCCAGCGTCCGATGCGTGTGACGCGCGGGTCGTCGCGGATCTTGAACATCGGCTCGGGGAGGTTCGCGAGGTCGATCAGCTCTCCCAGGCGCTGCTCGGCGCCGACGCTCATCGTGCGGAACTTGTACATCGTGAACCGCCTGCCGGACCGGCCGATGCGAGCCTGGCGGAAGAACGCGGGGCCCGGCGAGTCGAGCTTTATGAGGAGCGCGAGCGCGAGCGCCGGCAGCCCGAGGAGGACCAGGCCGAGGGTCGCGACGGTGAGGTCGAGTGCCCGCTTCGCGAACAGGGTCGAGGTGGCGGGCGCCTCGCCGTGGCCGAGCTCGAGCGTGGGCAGCTCGCCGATCCGGTCGAGCTCGCACGTGGGCCCGATCAGGGCTGAGCGCGAAGGGACCATTGTGATCGATAGCCCGGCCGCGTGGGATTCCTCGAGCAGGCGCTCGAGCTCCTCCGGGCTCAGCAGCTCGTCGACCACCAAGACCCGGCTGAGCCCGCGCTCTCGTGCGAGCTCGGGGAGGCTTTCCACGCCCCCCAGCCACGGCGCCCCGAAGCGCTCGGTCAGCAGCGCGGAGGGGGCTCGGCGCCCTCCGGTCACGTGGCCGACCACCCTGGCGCGATGCTCCGGGTGGACGGCGAGGCGTCGAGCGGCGGCCACGGCGAGGTCGCCGGAGCCCACGAGGAGCGTCGGCTCCCGCCCCGCGGTGCGCACCCACAGCGTCCGCAGCGCCCCGCGGAATAGGAGGCAGAGCACGAAGGCGATCGCCGCTGCGAGCACGGTCGAGTAGAGGGAGGGGGTCGCGTCGAAGACGAGCCCTTCCAGGCACGCGATCCCCACCGCTCCGCTGAGGGCGGCCGAGAACAGCCGCCCGAGCTCATCGGACGTCGAGTGGCGCAGCCTTCGGACGTCGAAGTGATGGAGGCCGTGCAGTCGCAGCACGAGCAGCCAGGCGAGCAGCAGCCCCCCCGCCCATGCCGCCCGTGCCAGTGTGCCCGCCGGTCCGACGGGGGCGAGCCCGAGCGCGAGCGCGAGCCCGAGCGCGAGCTCGTCGGCAAGCACGAGCAGGCGGCGTAGCGTGGACCTGGCCTCGCGGGGGGCAGTGGGCGTGCGGAGGGCGGGGTCAGACGCGGCGGGCGGCGCCGCCCACCGGTCGAGGCGGGGCGCCGGCTGGGCGTGATCGTGGAGGTTGAGGGTCGGCGGCGCCACGGTGGCTTCGTCCGGCGGCGCTTTTCGGGACCGCCGGGCGGACGATCCCTGGGGCGTCGAGGACCCGCTCCCTATCGGCAGTCCATACCGTCTCCTGTAGCTCCGTCCCGCGAGGCCACGGCGTCAGTCTCGCCCGTGAGCTGTGTCCAGATCCTCGAGATCCGCCAGATCGCGCGTGCGGCCGGCGGCGCGTCGCTGCGCCTCGTGCTCTTCCCACGAGCGCCCGCGGACCTGGCGCGCACGTCCGGCGGAAGAGAGCTTTCGGGTTATCGGCTCCGCCACTGCGACTCCCAAGGTACAACGACGGCCGGCCGGGCGCCTCCGTCCGCGAGGCCCGGTGAGGTGCCGCTCGCACCGAAGTTAGACTCACTCTCGTGGCCAAGACCCGCGACAGCCAGGTCGCGCCCGGGGCTTCCCCCTCGGGAAACGGGGACGCCGGTGCGGCGCCCCGGGCACCCACGGTCGCTCGACGGTCGGTCGACACCGTCACCGATGCGCCGTCCACTCCCGTGGCGGCTGCCGCATCTGCGCTCAGCGCCGACGACCAGCGCCTCCTCGGCGACCTCTTCGCGGTTCTCGAGGAGCACGCCGGCGATCCCGCCCCCGAGGCCGACCGCGACCTGATCGGCCGAGCGTTCGCGTTCGCCTGCGAGCGCCACGCCGACCAGCGCCGCCGGTCCGGCGAGGACTTCGTCACCCACCCGGTGGGGGTGGCCAAGATCTGCGCCGGGAT
>Ga0136613_10000623_pt1 | contig 16652 bp, 20 predicted proteins | sample AntDrymUQ2722106_2_FD_106649 | JGI IMG/M metagenome (GOLD analysis project Ga0136613, IMG submission 106649) | Polar desert sand microbial communities from Dry Valleys, Antarctica - metaG UQ272 (21.06) | ecosystem: Environmental > Terrestrial > Soil > Desert | place: Antarctica: Dry Valley... | reverse complement strand
CGAACGCCACCTGCTCGTTCTCGGCGAAGAAGTTCGAGACATTCCGGTTGAGCGTCATCACTCCAACGGGCCGCAACGGAAAGTCGTCCTCCGGCCAGGTCTTCGTGTCGTCGAGAGGATCCCAGTCGAGCTCAGGATGCTCGTTGTCGCTCATGATCTGGACGTTGAGCTCCCACTGCGGGAACTCGCCACGCTCGATCGCCTCGTAGATGTCCTTCGATGCCGAACCGAGCTCGGTTGCCTGGACTTCATCCGCCTGCGCTTGCGTGAGCGACTCGATCCCCTGCCTGGTCTTCCAGTGGTACTTGACCAGGAAGCCCTCGCCCTCGGCGTTGACCAGCTTGTAGGTGTTGACGCCGAAGCCGTCCATGTGGCGAAAGCTCCTCGGGATCCCGCGCGGGCTAAACAGCCACGTGAGCATGTGCATCGACTCGGGAGTCAGGCTCATGAAGTCGAAGATCCGGTTCGGCTCCTGACGGAAGGTGACCGGGTCCGGCTTCAGCGAGTGGATCACGTCGGGGAACTTGATGGCGTCGCGGATGAAGAAGACCGGGAGGTTGTTGCCGACGAGATCCCAGTTTCCGTCCTCGGTCTTGAACTTGACTGCGAAGCCGCGGGGGTCGCGAGCGACCTCGGACGAGTCCCGCCCGCCGATCACGGTCGAGAACCGGATGATCACAGGCGTCTCTTTACCCTTCGTCCCGAAGAGCTTCGCGCGGGTGTACTTCGAGGCTGGTTCGTCGCCGATCGTTCCGTACGCCTCGAAGACGCCGTGGGCGACGAAGCCGCGAGCGTGAACAACCCGCTCGGGGATGCGCTCGCGGTCGAAGTGGCTGATCTTCTCGAGGAAGTGGTAGTTCTCGAGCGTCGCTGGGCCGCGCTCCCCGACCGTGCGCTGGTTCTGATTGTCGTAGACGAGATGGCCCTGACGTGTGGTCAAGCGGCCAGTTCGCGCGTGCTCTGTCATGGGGTCTCCTCCCGCTGTGACGCCGATGCTGCTCCGATTCTACGGTGCCGGACAAACCCGCCCACGGTGTGGGCCGCGTCCGCTAACGTGAGAGCATGGGGGTGCGCGTTACGACTGAGAACGAGCATGACGTGTCGTGCCCGCACTGCAAGAAGGGCTTCGCCGCGCAGCTCATGTCCGGACGCCGCAACCGCGGCTTCAAGTGCCCGCACTGCCGGCTCTTCGTCCCGCTCGACCGCGCCGCGGACGCGCCGATCGCGCGCGACCCGGCCGTCTAGCTCGACTCCACCTACAGCACGCACCGGCGCGATCGGGCGTGGCGCGGCCACACGAGCGAAGGGACAGTCCCTCAGACACGCCGGCAAGCGTCAGGGCCCCCGAGACAACGCCCGCAAGGGCCAACCCTTTGTCCGCAAGCGACGAGGGACAGTCCCTCGAACACGTCCGCAAAGGGCAGGGGGACAGGCCCTGAGTCCGGCTCCCCCGGAGGCTTGTCCGGCGGAGCGGGACTCATCCGCGCAGCCGGCCGGGCCAGCCTCAGGGAGACGAGCAGGAGCAGGCTCGTGAGGGAACCCTGGGTTCCGCCACGTTCAAACGCAGTCCTTCAACGGCTGAGCCTCGGGAAGGCCCTCGAGCTTCTTCAACGTGTTGTTCTCGATCTGGCGGATGCGCTCGCGGGTGACACCAAACGCCCGGCCCACCTCCTCGAGGGTGCAGGGCGGGGTTCCGGAGAGGCCGAAGCGCAGCTCGATCACCTTTCGCTCCCGCTCGGGGAGCGCTGAGAGCGCGAACTCGACGTCCTCGCGCCGGAGTGACAGCGAGGCGGTATCGAAGGGCGACTCGGCGGAGTCGTCCGGGACGAAGTCGCCGAGGGAACTCTCCTCCTCCTCCCCAATCGGCTTCTCGAGCGAGACGGGCAGTTGCGCCATCCTCAGAATGTCGCGCACCTCCTCGGTCGTTATCTCGAGCTCCTCCGCGATCTCGTCCGGCCGGGGCTCACGCCCGAGCCGTTGCACCAGCTGGCGCTCGATGTGCACGACCTTGTTCAGCTTCTCGACCATATGGACTGGGATCCGGATCGTGCGCGCCTTGTCGGCGATCGCCCGCGTCACCGCCTGACGGATCCACCACGTTGCGTAGGTGGAGAACTTGAAGCCCTTGCGGTAGTCGAACTTCTCGACTGCCCTGATCAGGCCGAGCGAGCCCTCCTGAATCAGGTCGAGGAACGAAAGCCCGCGACCAAGGTATCCCTTCGCGATCGAGACGACGAGACGGAGGTTGGCCTCGACCATCTGCGTCTTCGCCGCCATGTCGCCGCGCTCGATCCGTTTCGCCAGGTAGATCTCCTGGTCGGCAGTGAGCAGCGGCACCTTGCCGATCTCGCGCAGGTAGAGGCGCAGTGAGTCGAGCGAGGGCTCGACCGTCAGATCGAGCTTGGGGGCCGGCTTGTCGTCCTCGGCAAGCGAAGGCTGCTCGTGGGGCGGTGATTTGTACTGCTCGCCCTCAACGAGCTCGATCGAGTGGTCAATCAGGTAGGTGTAGAAGTCCTCGATCTGCTCCTTTGTCAGCTCGACGTCCTCGAGTCCGCTGACGATCTCGTCGTAGGTGAGAAAACCCTTCTCCTGGCCGTGCTGGACGAGCTTCTGGAGTTCCTCGACGTCGGGGAGGGCGATATCGACGGTGAGCATGGACCTCGGCTTTCCTCGTGAGTGGACGGGGGCTTGGACCGACACGACGTGCCTAGACACACGAAGAGCCGGTTCCTGAGGCGCCGGCTCTGACCATCGAGGGCTGGATCCTATAACGGAATCGGAGATTTGTGCAGCTTTTTTTTCACCGGCTCGCTACCGCCTCGCAACCAGCTCCCCGACGAGTTCGCCATGTGCGTTCTCGATCGGGACAACACCCAACGCTCCCGTCTCGAAACCCAGGCGGCTCACGAGCTCGGCGACTCCCGAGCGCACGGCACGCGTGGCTCCATCCTCGACTTTGACGGCGATGCCGAGGCCGTCCGGACCAGCTGCGCACAGCAGCCCTTCGGCTCCGCCCTTGGCAGTCCACCCCTTCAGCTCCTGCATCAGCAGCGTGTCCGCGGCCAGGGGGCCGCGGATGAGCTCGGGGTGCGCTCGCATCGCCGCCGCCACCTCGGCACCGCCGTCGAGTTGCTCGAACCCGGCGAACGCGAGCGCCATCCGCTCGAGCGGCAGTGCCCAGGTGGGAACGCCGCAACCGTCGACGGCGACCGGGAGCTCGTCGGCACCGAGCCCCGTCGCCGCGACGACCTCCGCGAGGCAACCGCGCTGAACGGGGTGCGTCTCGAATCGATAGCCGCGGGCGTCCCAGCCGAGGGTGCGGCACAGCGCCAGCATGCCCGCGTGCTTACCGGAGCAGTTGTGCTCGATGGGCGTCGGTTCGGCTCCGCACTCGAGCTCGTCGTCCGTCGCGGGTGCCTTGGCGAGCAGCGAGCGTACGGCCGCAAGCTGCTCCGGCGAGCTGAGGTGAGAGGCTGCGGCGATCGCGATCTCCTGTGTCGTCAGGTCCTTTCGCGCACGGACGAGCGGCAGGGCCTGGAACGGCTTCGCCGAGGAACGCAGGAAGGTGACGAGATCGGCGTCTCCCGCCTCCGCGACCACAGCCCCGTCCTGAACCGCGACTGCGTGGACGAGGTGCCGCGCCTCCTCGATCCCGCCTCGCCTGACGACTACCGTGATCGGTTCCACTCGGCCACCCTACGCGACGGCTCAGTTGCAAACGATCGAAGCATGTCGTATGTTCCGACTCTATCGACCGTTCGCTCGTACTACCAGTACCTGACTACGAAGCCGTTGACGTCCTCGTCGTCACCGAGCCCGATCAGCTCCGCGCTCTCGCCGGCGAGAGCCGCCAGCGCATCGTCGCGCTGTTGCGCGAACGCGCCGCCTCGACCACCGCCCTGGCCGAGGAGCTCCGGCTCGCCAAGGGCACGGTGAGCTACCACCTGAAGGTGCTCGAGGAGGCCAGGCTGGTGCGGGTCGTGCGCACGCGACGCGTGCGGGCGGTGACGGAGCGGTTCTACGGACGCGCCGCGCGGCTCTTCCTGATCAAGGGGATCGAGGAGGACGAAGCCGTCACGCACGTCCGCGTTCGGCTCCAGCCGGCGGACGCGCGGCGCCTCGAGCGGCGGGTCGAGCGCCTCGCGCATGACGCCCTCGAACGCGAGAGTCCGACCGGCGAGGAGTACTCGCTCGTGATCGGCCTCCACCAGACGGGAGGGCTAGCGTGAGGCTCTCGGGCCGAGGTGGGCTCTGGCGTCACAGCGACTTTCTCAAGCTGTGGTCGGCGGAGACCATTAGCGTCTTCGGGTCGCAGTTCAGCGGGCTCGCTCTACCACTCGTCGCCGTGCTGGTTCTCGACGCGAGCGCCTTCGCCGTCTCGGCGCTCGTCGTCGTCGAGTTCCTGCCGTTCATCCTGCTGGCGATTCCGGCAGGCGTCTGGGTCGACCGGATGCGCCGGAAGCCGATTCTCGTCGCAGGCGATCTCGGCCGCGCCGCCCTGCTGGTCTCGATCCCGATCGCATACGCCCTGGACGCGCTGACTCTGGCCCACCTGTACGTCGTCGGCTTCCTCGTCGGCGTGTGCACGGTTTTCTTCGACGTCGCCTACCAGTCCTACCTTCCCTCGCTCGTTGCCCGCGAGGAGCTCGTCGAGGGGAACTCGAAGCTCGAGGTCAGCCGTTCCTCGTCGCAGCTCGCCGGCCCGGGAGCGGCCGGCGGCATCGTCTCTGCGCTCGGCGCACCGGTGGCGATCCTGCTCGACGCAATCAGCTTCGTCGTCTCGGCGGTCTTCCTCTTCACGATCCGCACCCGGGAGACGTTGCCGGAGCACGCGGCCGACTCGGTCCGGCCGAGCATGCTCGCCGACGCGCGCGAAGGACTCCGGTTCGTGATCGGAAACCCGTACCTGCGCGCGATCTCCGCCTGCACCGCCAGCTCGAACTTCTTCTGGAGCATGGGCGGGGCGCTTCTTGTCGTCTACGCGGTGCGGGAGCTCGAGATGTCGGCGGCGCTCCTCGGTCTTGCCTTCTCCCTCGGCAACATCGGGCCGCTGCTCGCCGCCTTCACGACCAATCGCCTCTCGAAGATCCTCGGCGTCGGGCCCACGATCCTCTGGACCTCCGTCCTGTTCTCCGGGTCACTCCTCTTCGTGCCGCTCGCCTCGAAGGAGCTCTCGCTGCCGTTCCTCGTCGCCTCCGGCGTCCTCGGCGGCTTCGGTGCAGTGGCCTACAACATCACGCAGGTCAGCTTCAGACAGGGGATCTGCCCCGAGCGGATGCAGGGACGGATGAACGCGGTGATTCGCTTCCTCGTCTGGGGCACGATGCCGCTGGGCGCGCTGCTCGGAGGCGCGCTCGGCACGTGGCTCGGCCTACGACCCGCGCTCTGGATCGCCGCCGTGGGCGCACTCTTCACCTTCCTGCCGATCCTCTTCTCACCCGTGCGCAAGCTCCGCGAGATGCCCGAGCCGAACGACGAGTCGCCGAACGACGAGTCGCCGAACACCGACACGATGGGCGGGCTCGTCTCGGCACCCCCCGCCGCTGCGTCCTCCGACAGGTGAGGTGGCCGGTCTGACGGTCAGACGGTCAGACGGTCAGACGGTCAGCCCCCTTTAGCTGTACGCCGCTGGCTTTGCCGCGGGAACGCTGACGGAGGCCTCGCTTCTCGATCCCGCTCGTCTTCGCCATCGGCGACCCTCGGTCTCTCGGCAGGAGATCGGCCTCGTCGTCGCGATCTCGAACATCGGGTCGGTGGTCGCCGCGCTCGCGGCAGGCCGATCGCGCGACGCGTCGGCGTCGGCGTCGACCCTGAGCTTCTCGGGCATCCTGTGCGGGTGTGCCGCTGCTCTTCCTGCCGCTTGCGATGCCCGAGCGCGCAGTACCCTTCCTGCTCGGGCCGCTCCTCGTCGACGCTTTCGCGATCGTCCTCTTCAACGTCAGCGGGATCTCTGCGACGCCCGGACGGTGGTGCCGGAGCGCCTGCTCCGCCGGACGACCGCCTCGCGCAGATTCGTCGTCTGGGGGACGGTTCCGATCGACTCCGGTCGCCGGCGGCGCGGTGGCTTCGGTGATCGGCCTACGCGAGACGAACCTCGTGGGCGCGATCGACTCGACCGTCGGTTTCCTCTTCCTCCTCTTATCGCCGTTCCGATCGATGCGCCCGGCACCCGCTCTCGAGGCCGATGCCTGAGCTGCCGGAGATCGAGGCGTGGGTGCGCGCGCTCGACGGTCCGGTCTCGGCGAGCAGCGTGCTCCGTGCCGGCCCGGCGCACGTCGCGACACTGAAGACGTTCGATCCGCCCCTCGCCGCGCTCGAAGGGCGCCGGCTCGCGGGGGCGCGGCGGCGGGGCAAGCACCTCCTCTTCCCCACCGACGACGGGGAGCTCGTGCTGAGGATCCACCTGATGAGCGCGGGCCGGCTGCGTCTCCTGAAGGCCGGCGCCAAGGGCCCGAAGACGCCGGCGTTCAGGCTCCGCTTCGAGGACGGCAGCGAGCTCGTCCTGACCGAGGCCGGTGCGAAGAAGCGGGCGGGCGTGTGGCTGCAGGCGCCGGCGGCGACGGAAGCCGAGCTTGCCCATCTCGGGCCGGAGGCGCTCGAGGTCGACGCGGCTCGGCTACGTGAGATCCTCCTGAACGACAACCGCCGGCTGCACTCGCTCCTGCGGGATCAGCGCGCGCTGGCGGGGATCGGGCGCGCGCACGCGAACGAGATCCTCTGGCGCGCAGGGCTATCTCCGTTCGCCCTCTCCACACAGCTCGAGGACGCGGACGTGGGCCGTCTCGCCGCGGCCATCCACGAAGACCTCGAGCGAGCGCTCGAGCTGCGCGAGCGCGGTAAGGGCGACAAGGACGTCTACCTCGTCCATCGCCGCCTCGGGAAGCCGTGCCCGCACGGGCACGAAGCGTCGAGCGGCGGTCCGATCCACCAGGTCGACTACGAGGAGCACACGGTCTTCTACTGCCCCGCCTGCCAGACAGGCGGACGGATCCTGAAGGACCGGCGGCTCTCGCGCTTGCTGCGCTGACACTCCCCGCGCGGCCGCGCCAGCCGTGACTCTGGAGCCGCCCACTGCGCGCCGGGGGTGTCCGACGGCCGCGCGGGACACGTCCCAGGGACTGTCCCCGGAAGCACGTCCAAGGGCCGCGCGAGACACGTCCCCGGGACTGTCCCGGGAACACGTGCCTACGCGACGGGAAGCGTGACCGACAGCCGCTCTCCGTCGAGCACGACCTCACCGCCGAGCGCCCGCACGACCCGCACGGCGACCGCCGCGCCTAGATCCTTCATCTCCTCCCCGAGCACGACGGGCCCCGCGGCCGTCGTGACCGGCTGGATCGCGATCCGAGATCCGTCGACGACGACGTAGGCCTCGACGCCGCCGTGGCGGCTGACGGCGCGTGCGAGCGCGGCGAGCGACCGCTCGACAGCCTCCGGCTCGATCTGCACCTTCGCCCCCACGCCCGTCGCCGCGGGGACGGCTGCGCGGGCGACCTCGAGCGAGTCGACCTCGCGCGTCACCGGGTCGTAGCGGCCGCCTTCGATCCGCGCGACGAGGGACAGGAGATCGAGTTGCTCGACGAGCTCGTCGGAGGCTGCGTCGATCATCCCCAGCCAGCGGACGGTCCTCTCGTCGAGCGTCTTGTTGCCCAGGAGCGTCCTGGCAAATCCCTTGACTGTTGCAAGGGGCGTGCGCAGATCGTGGCAGGCGAGCGAGACCAGGCTAGAGAAGTCGGCCTTCATCAGCCATAGCGTGCCACCGGCGGTTGCTAGCGTAACTTCGTGGTCGATTCCAGCAACCTGCTCGGCCAGGATCTGCAGGCCTCCGAACCAGCAGTCCGACTCTCGCTGAGCCGGGCAGGGGTGACCCACGTGTCGAAGTCGATCCGCGTGCGCCACGAGGGACGCGAGACAATGATGGCGGCGGAGATCGAGTGCACCGTCGACCTCGACCGGGGCCAGAAGGGCGTGCACATGTCGCGCTTTCCCGAGCTCTTCGAGGAAGCGATCGACGCCGTTGTCGGTGCCGAGGCGCTGCACGTCGAGGCGCTCGCCGAGCACATAGCTCGACACATCGTCGAGCGCCAGCGCGCCCTGCGGGCCGAGGCGCGCATCACGGCGCGGTGGCCCCTGCGCAGGACGACACCTGTTACAGGGTTGCCGACGCAGGAGATGGTCTCGCTCGTGGGGATCGCGGCGGCGAGCTCGTCGGGCACCCGGCGGGTGGTCGGCGTCGAGGCGAGCGGAATCAACGCGTGCCCGTGCGCCCAGGGACTCGTACGGGAACGAGCGGCCGAGCGGTTGGCCGAGGCAGGCTTCAAGGATGTCGAACGGATTCTGGAGCTCGTCCCGGTCGCGACCCACAACCAGCGCGGCCGCGGCACCCTCTACGTGGGCACGGACGAGCAGCTCGACGCACACGACCTCTTCTCGATCGTCGAGAGCTCGATGAGCGCTCCCGTCTACGAGCTGCTGAAGCGTCCGGACGAGCTCTTCGTCGTCGAGCACGCCCATCTGCAGCCGCGATTCGTCGAGGACTCGGTGCGCCTCTCGTTGAAGGGCGCGTTGGACACCCTCACCGGGCTCGGGAACACGGACTTCCTGTTCGCCCGGCAGGTGAACCTGGAGACGATCCACACGCACGACGTGCTCGCAGAACGCGAGGGAACCGTCGGTGAGCTCCGGACGGAGCTGGACTCAGGCGTCCCGGCCGAGCGTCACACCTCGCTCGCCGAGTGGTTGCGGGCCTAGCCCCTGCGGCGGCAGGAGCCGCGAGCAAGACGGACGCAGACGTGGATCGGAGCCGAAGACGAGCAGCACGAGCATTGCGCCGTACACCGGCAGGTGCCCGAGCAGCTCGATCGTGCCGAAGAAATAGAGCGTCAGGTTGAACGGGATCCCGGCGATCAACACGATCGCCTGCGGCAGCGCACCGCTGATCACGAGCAACCCGAACAGGACCTCCACAGCGCCCGCAATGCGCACGAACTCGAGATCCGCGACCGGCATTCCCAGCGCCTGCAGCAGATTGAAGTCGACGCCCTGGCTGTCGGTGAAGAGGAGAGCGAGCTCGGGATTCGCGAGCTTCTCGACGACGGCTACCGCGATCAGAGCCGTCCCCACGCACACTTTCAGTGCCCAGACCGACTGGCCGAGGCGCTCGAGCGGTGGCTCGGTGACGCGGCCGAGCTCGTGGTCGGCCGACCAGCGACCCGGCCCCGCGAGCAGCAGGAAGATCGCGAGGCCGAGGACGTCGACGCGCTGGAGGACGGCCTCGAACCCAAACTCGAGCATCCCGAGTGGGCCAGCCGCGACCAGTAAGAGCGAGCCGAGCCGAACGTGCCAGCCGACGACCATCAGGATCGCCGTCACGACCATGACGAGGCCGAGCAGCCAGCTGCCGAGGTCTCGGTCGAGCTCCATCGACGGGGCGAGGTAGTAGCCGCCGGACAGCAGCCCCACGAGCGAGACGGCAAGGTGCATCCGCACAGCGAACGGCAGCCAAGGAACGAGGCGCGCGAGGAGCGGAACGTCGACGCCCTGCCGAATTCGCGCGATACGCGACCGGCGAGCGCCAACGCCACCGCTGCTCCGAGAAGGAGCAGCGTGCGCCCTTCCCAGAGGAACGACCAGTCCCTGTCCGGCACGCGGTCGACGAACCAGAGCTCGTGCGCGAACATCGTCATGCCCGCCGCACGCGGAAGCGGCTCTCGGTGCCGGCGCGCAGACGGGCGATGTTGCCCTTGTGCAGCAGGAGGACGGCGACCGCCGCCGCGGCTGCGAAAACGAGCACCGGCCACGGCTCGCCGAGCGCGAGCCCCACGAAGGGCAGTGCGAGTGCCGTCACAATCGAGGCGAGGGACGCGTATCGAGTGCCGAGGAAGGTCGCGACCCAGATCACGAGCCCGATCGCGCCGACGAGCGGTGCCAGGCCGAAGAACGTGCCGCCGGCCGTCGCCACCGTCTTGCCGCCCTTCTGAAAGCGCAGGAAGAGCGGTCGCCAGTGCCCCAGCATCGCGGCGCCGCCGGCAACGGCTCCCACGGCCTCGTTCGCGAGAAGTGCGCCCACCAACGCCGGCACGAAGCCCTTCGCGACGTCGAGCAGCACGATCGGGATGCCGTAAGAGCGCCCGTACGTGCGCCAGACGTTGGTGGCGCCGATGTTGCCGCTGCCGACCGTCCGGATGTCCTCATGCTTCAACAGGAGGACGACCCAGTACCCGAACGGCATCGAGCCGACGAGGTAGGCGCTGAGGATCACCAGCGCTTCAGCCACCCAGCCTCCCTACTTCAGAGGGATCTCGTACTTCGAGACCCAGTCGTTCACGACTCCCCAGTCCAGGTTGACGAGGAACGCATCGATGTACGCACCCCGATCGGTCTGGAAGTCCAGGAAGTAGGCGTGCTCGTACACATCGAGTGCGACGAGCGGAGTCGCGTTCCAGATCGGGTAGGTGTTCTGCGTGTCGCCGACGTAGTTGAAGAGGCGGCCCTCATCCCAGTCGTAGGCGGTCCAGGCCCAGCCGCGCCCGGCCATCCCCGTCGCCTTCAGGTCGGTGCGCCAAGCCTCGGCAGACCCGAAATCGCGCTTGATCAGGTCGGCGACGGCGCCGCGAGGCTCGCCTCCATCGCCGCCCAGATGCTCGAAATAGACCTCGTGGTTCTTGATGCCGCCGACCGCGAACGACAGCTCGACCTTGAGCGCCCGGAACTCGGAGGAGATCTGATTCGCGGAGGTGGTGTCGGCCGTCGCGAGCTTGCCGAGAATCTCGTTCCGCTTGCCGACGTAGCCCGCGTACAGCTTGTAGTGAGCCTCGACCGACGTGCGGGAGATGCCGTCGAGCTCGAAGAGCCCGGGCTCCAGCTCGCGCGGCCTGATCTCCTCGTAAGTCGACATGCGTACCTCCAACTCGACGGCAATTTCGGCGGGAACGGCGCGGAGCATATCCTCCCTCAGGACCCCGGCCCCGGACAAGGAGCTTCCTGATGCCACTGACCCTTCCTGACTTGCCGTACGACTACGCGGCCCTGGAGCCGACAGTCGACGAACAGACGATGCGGATCCACCACGACAAGCACCACCAGGCCTACGTCGACAACGCGAACAAGGCGCTCGAGGGCACCGACTGGGCAGACAAACCGATCGAGGAGATCCTCGCGAACCTCGACTCGCTGCCCGACGACAAGCGCACTGCTGTCCGCAACAACGCCGGAGGCCACGCGAACCACTCGCTCTTCTGGGAGATCATGGGCCCGAACGGTGGCGCCGAGCCCGCGGGCGCCCTCGACGAGGCGGTGACCGGTTTCGGAGGCCTCGACGCACTCAAGGAGCAGGTGAACGACGCGGGCGTGAAGCGCTTCGGCAGCGGTTGGACCTGGGTGGTCGCCGCCAACGGGTCGTTGTCCGTCACCTCGACTCCGAACCAGGACTCGCCGCTGATGGAGGGGAAGACCCCGATCCTCGGGATCGACGTGTGGGAGCACGCCTATTACCTCAACTACCAGAACCGTCGCCCCGATTACCTCGCGGCCTGGTGGAACGTCGTCAACTGGGAGGCGGTCTCGAAGCGCTTCGAGCAGGCGCGCTGACGCGGGCACTCGTCACCGGCGGCACGGGCAAGCTGGGGACGGGCATCGTCGAGCGGCTCGAGGCGGATGGCTGGGACGTGGTCGCAGCCGGCAGAGGCGACGGCGAGCTCTCCAGCGCGAGCGCAAGCCGCGAGCTCGTCGAGCGTGCCGTCGCGCAGCTCGGCGGTCTCGACGTGCTCGTGAACGGCGCCTCGGCAGGATTCGTGCCGAAGAAGTTCTCGGAGGTCACCGAAGACGACGTCGACGTCGCGCTCGGAGCGACGGTGAAGGGAAGCTTCTTCGTCACACAGGCTGCAGCTCCTCACCTGAAGGAGACAGGCGGCCTCGTCGTGATGGTCGAGGACGTCGCCGCCTACCAGCCCTGGCCCTCGTTCGCCGCTCACTGCGCCGCCAAGGCGGCGCAGGCGATGCTGACGCGCTCGCTTGCGCGGGCCCTCGCACCCGACGTACGCGTGTGCGGCGTCGCTCCCGGCCCGGTGGCAGTCGAGCCGGAGCAGGCGGAGCGGCGGGCGGCTGAGACGCTGCTCGCCCGCGTCGGCTCGGCACACGACGTCGCCGAGGCGATCCTCTATCTCGCCAGGGCGGAGTTCGTCACCGGCACGTCGCTCGTCGTCGACGGTGGCAAGCTGCTGCAAACCGGCGGTACTCGGCATGTGTAGAGATCGAGTATGGAGGCGGTGTTGACCACCGGCCGCCCCAGCTCGCCGGCCGGCGAGCTGAGGACGATGAACGGCGCGCGGCATCGAGAATTTACCGACGGCGAGCTGCTCGAGCGGGTCGGCGGCGGCGACCGTGGCGCCTTCGAAGAGCTCTACCGGCGGTACACGCGGCCGGTGCTCGGGCTTGCATTGCGCCGCCTCGGTGACCGAGGCCGCGCCGAGGATGCCCTCCAGGAAGCCTTCACGGCTGTCTGGCGATCGGCTCGCAGCTACGACCCGAGACGTGGAGCAGGGGCGGCCTGGCTCTACACGTCGCACGTAACGCGATCGTCGACGGCGCCCGCCGCCGGCCGGACACGCCTGCCGAGGCACCCGCTGGCCGCTGGAGATGCACGTCAGCGGGCTGGAACCGAACGCGCGGGCGCGATTTGGTATGAGCTGTGGTTGACAAAGGGCGGCAAGGCAATCGCCTCGTACGGCCGCTTCACCGTCGCTGGCGGCCGAACGACGGTGCAGCTGAGCGTCCCCTACCGGCTGCGTGCGTACGACGGCTGGATCGTCACGCGGCGCGGCTCGGACGAGGCGCTGCTGACGACGTAGCCCCTCTAGGCCGCCGTCTGCCAGAGCTCGAAGCGGTTTCCTTCCGGATCGACCGCCCACCCGAACCGACCGAACTCGAGCTCCTCGATCCGCTCCTCGACCGCCACGCCGGCTGCCCGCAGTTGCGCAAGCATGGCGTCGAGGTCTCGAACGCGGTAGTTGACCATCGCCTGCTGCTCGGGTCGGCCGAGATAGTCAGTGTCATGGGAGAAGGGTCGCCCACACAGCCTGATCTCCGTCAGGCCGTGAGCGTGCCGTGCGTCCCTCCTTCCTCCTCGATCGCGACGCAGAGGTTCTCTGGATACCAGGCTGCGAGCGCCGCGGGATCCTTGGCACGGAGGAACACCGCCGCCGATACCGGTTACCGCCTCCACCCTCTGCACGCGGTCGCTAAGGCGCACGACGGTCGTTCGCGACGAAGGCGTCGTAGGTGATCGGCATCCGCTTGGCAAGGAAGTGCTCGCAGGCCTCCGCGTAACGGCGGATCTCCCTCTGGGCGCTCTCGGCGGCACGCAGCGAGAGAAAGTTCATCAGCGCGCGCGCGTTCACGGTCCAGTAGAACTCGGTATAGGCTCCGACGGGCAGCACTGCACGGGCGAGCTCCCGTGCCACCCCTTGCTCGACGAGCCGCGTGTAGGCCGCGTAGGCCGCGTCGTAGACGGCCCTCAGCTCCTCGCGCGTGTGCTCCGCGAGCTCCGGCTCCACCGGCTCGAACGAGTAGGCACCTGGCTTGCCCACCTGGGAGCGAACGTCCTCGGGAGCAGGCACGTAGAAGTCGTCCGTCGCTTTCGCGTAGCGCATGGAGAACTCGTTGAACGAACCGACCCGGTGCCGGAACCACTCGCGCGCGACGAAGATCGGGGCGCGGATGTGGAAGCGGAACGCGTTGTGCTCGAACGGCGTGCCGTGGCGATCGCGCATGAGGAAGCGGATCAGGCCCTCGTCGGCTGCGTCGAGCTCCTCGCGACGCCTCGCGAAGCTGACGCGCGCGCCGTTCACGACCGAGAGGTCGTCCGCCATCGCGGCGTCGAGCCGCACGAAACCATGGTCGAGTACGGCGATTGCGTCTTCGGTGGAGATCACGTCTTGCATGGATATCGCGTCAGATATCACTTCCGCGATGGCCGCCACAGGATCGAGAGTAGAGCGATCGCCGGACGGAACCGGCAGTCTCTACGTCGGCACGTCAGGCTGGTCCTATCCGTCCTGGCGCCCCGGGTTCTATCCGGCCGGCCTTCGAAACGAGGACTTTCTCCGCTCGTACGCCGAGCGGCTGCCCTCGGTCGAGCTCAACACCACGGGGTACCGCCTGCCGGGGGAGCAGCAGTTCGAGCACTGGGCCGAGCAGACGCCGCCCGCTTTCCGGTTCGCGCCGAAGCTGCCGCAGCGCTCGCTGCGGTCACTCGGGACGTGGGAGGAGCGCGTCCGCCTCCTGGGTGGACGACTGGGGCCGCTGCGCGTCGTGATCGAGAGCCCGCGGGACGAGGGACTGCTCGCCCTCCTGCTCGGATCTACCGGTCTGTCCCTTGCTCTCGATCTGAGGCACGAGAGCTGGCGGGAGGTCGACGTCGGAGCCGCCGTGCGAGTGAACGACTGGAGCGCGAACGGCCCGTTCCGCTATCTCCGCTTCCGCGAGCCGCCGTACGCCGACGACGAGCTGCGCGCGCTGGCCGAGCAGATTCGGCCATTGCTCGCGAGCGGTGTTGACGTCTATGCGTACTTCCGGCACGAGGATCCGCCGACTGCTCCGATCGCCGCGCAACGCCTCCGCGAGCTCGTCGTCGCAGGCGGCATCGAACCGCCCTGATCCCGGAACACGGACTGTCTCGACTTCAGGCTAGACTGTGAGTGTTATCTAGAGCGCGTACCTGCGGTGTTCAGCACCTCTCTTACCGTTCGTGATCAGTGGTAAGGAGGTGTTTTTCTATGTCAGCAGGAACCGTGAAGTGGTTCGACGACGCGAAGGGCTACGGCTTCATCGCGCCGGAGGACGGCGGCAAGGATCTGTTCGTGCATCACTCGGGTATCGGCGGCGAGGGCTTCAAGTCGCTCTCCGAAGGTGCGAAGGTCGAGTACGAGTCGCGCGAGGGCGCGAAGGGTCCCGAGGCGTTCAACGTCGTCGCGACCTCCTAGGAGGCAGTTATCGCCGAGAAGGAAGAGAAGATCGAGCTCGAGGGCGAGGTGATCGAGGCGTTCCGGAGCGGTATGTTCCGGATCGCCCTCGACAACGGCCACGAGACGCTCGGTTACACGGCCGGCAAGATGCGTCGCTATCGGATCAGAGTTTTTCCGGGCGACCGCATCAAGGTCGAGCTCTCACCGTACGACCTGTCGCGCGGCCGGATCGTCTACCGACATCGGTAGGCGGTCCGCGCCGCGCGCGGTCGTTTGTGGCTTCGGCGGGGCGGGGATCCCTGCGCACGTGAGGACGATGTACACGCTGTTCTGGATCGTCATCGCCGGAGGCGTGATCGCGTACACAGTGACGGGCGTGCTCGGATGAGGCGCTTTCTCCACCAGAACGGGCTCTCGCTCTTCTTCTTCACCATCTTCGCCGTCACGCTGGTTGGCCAGTCGTTCGCAGGCCAGCACAAATACAACGCGGTCCAGCTCGAGCACGACGGGTCGCCGGTTTCGTGGTGGAGCTACGTCACCTCGACCGACTTCGGCGGGTCGGTGATGGAGAACTGGCAGTCGGAGTTTCTGCAGTTCTCGCTCTTCATCCTTGCCACGATCTGGCTCGTGCAGAAGGGTTCGAACGAGTCGAAGGAGCTCGACAAAGTCGGGCTCGAATCGAAGGCGCAGCAGCGAATCGGTCGCGATGCGCCCGCCGACGCGCCCCGGTGGGCGAAGCTCGACGACTGGCGCACGCGCGTCTACGAGAACTCGCTCCTGATCGTCATGACCGTGATCTTCTTCGGCACCTGGTTCGCGCAGTCGTTGAACAACCGGCACGAGTTCAACGCGGACGCGCAGGAGCACGGTGACGCGACGATCTCGTGGAGCCGGTATGTCCTCAACGCGGACTTCTGGGAGAGGACGCTGCAGAACTGGCAGTCCGAGTTCCTCGCGGTGGGCACGATGGTCGTCTTCACCGTCTACCTACGGCAGCGCGGCTCGCCGGAGTCGAAGCCCGTCGGAGCCCCGCACGACGAGACGGCCTCGTCGGGTTAAGCCATGTCCGAGGGACAGTCCCTCGGGCCAATATCCCAGGGACAGTCCCTCGGACATGTCCCACCGGGCTAGCCCTCGCCGTCGTCCGCGCTCGCTGCGGCCGCGGCCGCTGAGTGAGCGAGCTCTGCGGCGCGCGCCACCCGCGGATCGCCCCCACGCACATTCACGCGGACGAGCCGGGCGCAGACGCTGGCAGCAGCGGCCGCGAGGTCGGCTCCCGCAGCTGCGTCGCTACGGACGTTCAGGTTCCCCTCGCGTGCGACAAGTGCCGCAAGCCGTGCCAACTCCTCCGAGATCTCGACGATCTCGACCGGGATCGCGACGATCCGCTCCTCCGCGTCGGTTGATCCGCTCATGAATGCCTCGTAGGCAGCCGCGTCCGCGTCGGCCAGCGGCTCAGCTCGCGCACGCAGCTCTTCGGCCTTCCCCACAACCTCCGCTCGGCGCGACCACTCCTCGCCGGCGAAACGGGCGGCCATCGCCACGAGCCCAGCTCCGAGCGAGGCGGCGATCGCCGCCACCGCCCCGCCCCCAGGCGCAGGTGTCCGCGCCGGCACCGCGTCGAGGAACTCCTTCAGCGGGAGATCGAGGAACGATCCGGACTCAGAAGAGGCCAACCGTCCGCCCTTG
>Ga0136613_10000622_pt1 | contig 16655 bp, 18 predicted proteins | sample AntDrymUQ2722106_2_FD_106649 | JGI IMG/M metagenome (GOLD analysis project Ga0136613, IMG submission 106649) | Polar desert sand microbial communities from Dry Valleys, Antarctica - metaG UQ272 (21.06) | ecosystem: Environmental > Terrestrial > Soil > Desert | place: Antarctica: Dry Valley... | reverse complement strand
GTTCGACGAGAAGCTCGGCGGGACGGTCCACCTCGCCATAGGCCGCTCCTACGCCGAGACCGGCGGCAAGAACGACTCCAGCGTGCACACCGACCTCGTCTGCGACCTGCGCGAGGGCGGAGAACTCTACGCGGACGGGGAGTTGATCCAGGAGAACGGCCGCTTTCTGGAGTTCGACCTCGCTGGTGCGCACGATGCCAGGTGAGGCGATGCTGCGCGTGGGGAACGTCAGGGACGAGGCCGCGATGGAGAGCGTCAGGGACGCACTCGACCGGCTAGGCGTCAACTACGAACACGTGCGCTCCGAGCCCGACGACGACCGTTTTCCCCAGACCGCTTTCTTCTACGTCCCCGACGACTCTGCCGGGGACGTAGAGCGGGCGCTCGCCGGTCTCTCCGGGGAACACGGCTTCGACGCCGAGGTACTTTGAGGGTATGGCCCTGATCCCACGCTGAGCGAAGCGTGGTTGGGGCAGATGTTATTCTGCTGTCTTCATGGTTGCCTTATCGGGGATTCCGGCCAGGGCGGCCCCGGCGATACCGGCATCGTTGTGCATCTCGGCCGCCACCACCTTCGTGCGCGCCGTGAGGTGGGGGAAGAACTTCTCGGACTTCTTGCTTATGCCGCCGCCGATCACGATGAGGTCGGGCCATAGGAGGAACTCGACCCTGTGGAGGTACTCATCGAGACGCCCGGCGTACTCCTTCCAACTCAGGTCATCCCGCTTGCGGGCGCTGTCAGCGGCGCGGTGCTCGGCGTCCTTGCCCCTGACCTCGATGTGCCCGAACTCGGTGTTGGGCACGAGCCGGCCGCCGACGAAGAGGGAGGTGCCTATGCCGGTACCCAACGTGAGCATCAACACGACGCCATCCTGCTCCCTGCCCGCGCCCCAGCGCATCTCTGCGAGGCCAGCCGCGTCCGCGTCGTTGACGACGCTTACAGGAGAGTCGAGCTCACGCTGAAGCGCCGCGCCCAGGTCGAAGCCGATCGCCGCCTTGTCTATGTTCGCCGCCGTCTGGACGACGCCGTCTTTGACTACGGCAGGGAACCCGCAGCCGACGGGGCCTTCCCACCCAGCCTCGCGGACCACCTCGACCGCCGTTGCGACGATCGCCTCGGGCGTGGCCGGTTTGGGAGTCTTGATCCTTACCCTCTCCGTGACAAGCTCGCCAGACTCCGTGTCCACGGGAGCGCCCTTGATCCCCGACCCTCCAACGTCTATCCCGAAAACGTTCATGCTTCCTCCCAAACGGATACCGCCGTCATTCTATACGATCCCACCCTCCCGCCCGAACCTTCCTCCAGACCTCTCGGTGACGCTTTGATGCGGATCAATTGTTTTCTTCGCTCCAGACGTGTATCGTGGCGCCTATGCGGTTATTGCGAATGGCTCTCAATACCAAAGACACGGTACCGAGTGGTGTGAACCGAGCGAGCGATCGGGCTGTGATCCGGGTCCTTGATCTTGTTAAGTCTCTGTCGGGGAGCGTTTGTTCGTGAGTTGGGCGATCTTCCTCGGGGCCTTTGTGGGATCCCTGATCGAGCTTGTCGAGGTCCTTGCGGTGGTGCTTGTGGTCGGCCGGGTCGCCGGCTGGCGCAATGCCCTGGCGGGCGCGGGGAGCGCCGTTGGGCTGGTGGCTGTCGCCGCGCTGGTGGTGGGTAGTGGTCTCGCCCTGATCCCGGCCCGTCCCCTTGAGCTTCTCGCCGGGGTGATACTGCTCGGTTTCGGGCAGGCGTGGGCACGCTCGGTGACGAAATACTACGGCGGGGTTCTCGAGGCGTCAGACGGAGACGATGAGCGACTTCGAGGACAACTGGCTCGGGATGGCGGTCGCGGTGGCTGGGACACCGTAGCCCTGGCGACGGCATTCAAGAGCAGCCTTGTGGAGAGCTTCGAGATCGCCATCGTGGTGATCGGGCTTGGCACGGCCGGAGGGAAGTGGTTCGAGGCGATCGGCGGTGCGCTTCTCGCCACGGTGGTCCTCATCTTCTCTGCGTTCTGGCTCAGGGCATCGTTGGAGCGAGTGCCCGTCAAACCAGCCAAGTTCATCGCGGCGACTCTGCTTATGGGCTTCGGCACCTACTGGCTGGGTGAGGGGCTAGGCTTCGGGTGGCCCGGCGGAATAGCTTCCTTGATCTGGCTGCCTCTGCTCTGGGGTCTCTTTATGGCCGGGGGGGCTGTATTCCTGCGTTCGAGGCGTAGCGAAGCCGCGGAGACGCCAGGATCCCGTGCGCACGGGCCAGAGCCCCCCCAGGGCGGGACATGAGGCTGCGGGCTAGCAGGATCGATCCATGGTAGGGCTGCGTGGCAAGGTGGTCGTGATCACCGGTGCCGGCGGCATCGGTTCGGAGACCGCTCGAGCCTTCGCTGAGGAAGGTTGCTTGGTGGCCCTCTGTGACCGGCTGGAGGATCGTCTCGAGAGCGCGCGCGGGCGACTCGAAGGGTATGACGATGAGGTCTTCACATTGGTTGCCGATGTCTCGGACGAGCTTCAGGTCAGGAACTTCGTTGAGGCGACCGTCGAGCGTTGGGGACGGGTGGACGTGCTGGTCAACAACGCCGGTTACGGGCTGCACAAGCCCTTCCTCAAGACCAGCGTGGATGATATTCAGGCCCAACTACAGACAAACTATATGGGAGTCGTGTACGCCACGAAAGCCGCGCTGGAGCACATGGTGCCGGCCGGTCGCGGCCACATAATCAATGTCGTCTCTGTGGTCGCCAAGCTCCCCGTGCCGAACTCCGGCAACTACGCCGCTACCAAAGCAGCGCTCGATTCGCTCTCTATGACCCTTCGGGCCGAGCTCTCCGAGTACGACATCGCCGTAACGACCGTATACCCGACCGCAGTGCGTAACACCCACTTCTTCGAGACGTCAGGCTCCACGGTCGAAGAGACCTGGGCCAGGCACTTCATGAAGGAGCCGACCGAGATCTCGGCCGCCGTCGTTGGCGCAGCAAGGAGTCTCCGGGCAGAGGTCCATGTCGGAGCCCAGACGCGAATCCTCCCCGTGGTCCGGGCGCTACTGCCGCCGGTTGTCCGCCTGGCTTTACGGTGGATAGCCCGCGTGTATCGTTAGTTCCTGGTGGACCGTCTGATGCAGCTTACGTCCCACGGACGAGGACGCCTCGCAGGTGCCGCACTCCGAGAAGCGCCAGCACGGACACCACGGCGATCCCGGCGTACGCAGCCAGGCGCACCTCCCAGCTAAGCGCGACGCTAGCCCCGAGGGTGACCAGAATGCTGGTGTGGATGATGCCGCCGAAGGCGGTAACGGCCAGGTACTGCCTGAAGGGTATTTTGGTCGAGCCCGCAGCGTAACTCAACAGGTTGTATACGGCAGGGAACGTTACCCTGAAGAAGAGCAGCTCGCGCCAGCCGCCGAGGCCACGGTCGAGGACTCTGTTCAGACGGGCCATGCGGCCGTCCCCCGTGAGACGCTCCACGGCGCTCCCTCCCACGTAGCGGGCGGCCAGAAAGCACACGCAGCCGCCGATGACGTCACCGAACAACGAGTAGAAGACGCCGCCCGTGAGCCCGAAGAGCGCGCCCGATGCCGCTTTGAGCGGGACGCCGCTGAAAGGTGCGACGATCGTCGCCGCCGCTTTGGCCGCGACGTAGGTAAGCGGGGCCCAGGGACCGGATTGCTCGACGAGGACCCGCAGCCGCTCGCCGCCACCGAGTACCCCTATGAGTATCGGCAACCCCACGGCGAGAACGACGATCACAACGAGCCTGGCCGCCGTACGCCAGCGCACAGCGCCCGACGACCCTGAGTCCGCCGAATACTCCGGTGTAATTTCGTGCTCTCTAGAGCCCAGCCGTGCTCCCGCTTGCAAAACTCTCAAGGAGCCCCTATCGTTCTAGACTTGATATTGAGACTCATTTGCACATAAAGGATACACGAGAGGGAAGTGAGGGGCAATGAAGCGTTCTATACGGATCGGGTCGGCGGCTGGAGCGTGGCGCGGTCCGATTATCGTAGGCCTGGCCGCACTGATGGTACTCGCGGTGGTTGGGTTCTTCGTCGTCAGGGCGCTCGGTGGCACCGAACAACTTGGGGCCCTAATGGAGCAGGTGCAGACGATTGGTATGGGGATGCGGGATTGGATCGAGCAGTCCGGTCCGTGGGCGCCTCTTACCTACCTTGCGGCGAAGGCCGTCACGTTCATGTTCCTGCCGTGGGCCGGCTACCCGCTCAACGTAGCCTCGGGCGCGCTGTTCGGGCTCTTTTGGGGCGTCATACTCACGGCGCTCGGGGACACGCTGGGCGGCTGCATTCTGTATTGCCTGTCGAGGTGGGCTGGTCGTCCCGCCGTGGCGCGGATCGTAGGCGAGAGTCGGATGGCCCGCGTGGACAGGGTCGTCGACACCGGCCTCGGCGGCTGGCGCGAACTGCTCTTCTTCAGGGTAGTGGTGCCCATACCGTACAATCTGGTCAGCCTCGCCGCCGGTCTGGCTCCCACGCTTACCTTACGCCAGTACGCAACGGTTACCTTCCTGACGGCTGCTCCCAAAGTCTTCACGGTAGGGATCGGGGCCGGCCTGGTCACCGGTGAGTGGATGGAGGTCGCCGTCGCCGGCGCTCTCGTCGTGATCGCCGTGGCGGCGATGCTCACGCTGCCGAGCGTCAGGAAGGCTTTGATGCGCGCCCTGCGGTGGAGGCGGAAGGAGAAGCGAATAGAGGACGGTACAGAACAGGGTACGTGAGGAGGGATTGACGTTGCGCGGCTTCTCGCCGATAGGCCAGGAGGCGGGCTCCGATCAGGCGGAATCTCCGAGCCTCTGCACTACTGCGTCGGCCATCTCGTCTGTCGTCGCTGTCCCGCCGAGATCGCGAGTCTTCGTACCCGATGCCAGGGTGTCTTCGAGTGCGTTGAGGACCCGGGTGCCTGCGTCGGGGAAGCCTGCGTGGTCGAGCATCATGGCGCCGGCCCAGATCGCGCCCGCAGGGTTTGCTGCGCCCTCGCCAGCGATATCCGGGGCCGAGCCGTGGATGGGTTCGAACAGGGAAGGGTACGTTCCTTCCGGGTTTAGATTGGCAGAGGGTGCGATCCCGATTGCCCCGGCGATGGCTGCGGTCACCTCGGAGAGCAGGTCGCCGAAGAGGTTGGAGCCGACGACGACGTCGAAGGACCGCGGGTCGAGCACGAGCCTGGCGGCCAGGGCGTCGGCGTGCATCAGGGAAGCTTCGACCTCGGGGTAGTCAGAGGAGATCTCGCGGAAGATCTCATCGAAGAAAGGCATCGTAACGCTTATACCGTTCGACTTGGTCGCGCCGACCAGGAGACCCCTTCTGGCCTTCGCCTCCTCGAAGGCGTAACGGATTATCCTCTCCACGCCGCGCCGGGTAAAGATGCTCTCCTGGACGGCGATCTCGTGCGGCGTCCCCCTGTACACGCGGCCGCCGGAGTCAGAGTACTCTCCCTCCGTGTTCTCCCTGACGACGGTGATGTCGAGGTCGTTCGGTTCCGCGAGCGGGCTCTTCACACCGCGCAAGAGCCTTGCCGGGCGCAGATTTACGTACTGGTCGAAGGTGCGCCTTATGGGGAGGAGAAGCCCCCAGAGGGAGACGTGATCCGGCACCGTGGGCCAGCCGACGGCGCCGAGGTAGATCTCATCGAAGGCAGCCAGGGTATCGAGGCCGTCTTCAGGCATCATCCGCCCGTGCTCCAGGTAGTACTCGCAGCCCCACGGGAACTCCGTAAAGCCGAGATCGAGCGAGGGATCGTCGCCCGCCGCGACCTCCAGCACCTTCATGCCGGCACGCACGACCTCGGGACCTATGCCGTCGCCCCCTATGACCCCGATCTCGACCATGGCTCTATGCTAGCAAGCGCAGTTCAGCAATTCAGCACTTCAGCAAAAAAGCTGACCGGCTGACAAGCGAGGCCGAAGGCCGCAGCGTGCTGAAGTGCTGAATTGCTTACAATGAGCGGGTATCATATGGGTGGGAAAGGAGGTCTGTAGTGGACGAGAGAGACGAACAGCGGAACCGCGGCGCCTCGGAGCGAGCGGACAGCTTTACCCACGAGGGGTACAAGGCGGCTGTGGACCACGCTTTCGAAGCGCAGAAGAGCGGCATGAGGCTCTCCAGAAGGTTTTTCGAGAACTGGGTCGAGACGCTCGACGACCAGGCTGAGCTCAACCGCAGGACTCTCAGCAGTCTTCAGGAGTTGGCGAGGGAGCAGCGCGAAGTCTTCAGGGAATTATCGCGGGAGTCGGTCGACGCCTACGACGGCTTTCTGGATTCCCTGGACGCCTATCAGGAAGACATCTCGAAACTGGAAGAGCGGGATGATTGAGCGGGGGACCTATCGGGTAGGCTTGAAGGCAGGCTGGCCGTTGTATACATTGAGCGGGTAGAGACCTAGTCGACGGGAGTTAGTACCACCGGTTCATGCGAGAGGAAGAGCTTCCACAGAGCCCTTCTGAAGGGCCGCGGGCCGGCGGCTTCGATGGCGTCAACCCGCTCGCGACGGATGTCCTGCGCCGCAACGGCCTGAAATCCTGGACCAAACCGGCACCCTCCCTGTACCCGCACCAGTGGAGCTGGGACTCTGCGTTCATCGCGCTCGGCCTCGCGCACGTGGACAACCGTCGGGCGACGGACGAGCTCGAGACCCTCTTTACCGGCCAGTGGTCGACGGGCAAGATCCCCCACATAGTCTTCAACCCCGAGGCTCCGGAGAAGAGCTACTTCCCCGACGCGGAGCGCTGGAACTCCTCCGCGCTCTCTGAAGACGCGCCTTCGGGTCCGCGCACCAGCGGGTTGTGCCAGCCGCCAGTCCACGCCATAGCCGTCAGGCGAATCTGGCAGACCTCTCGGGGCAAGGACGAAGAGCGCGTCACCCGCGCCCGCTCCTTCCTCGCCGGCAACTACCGGCGTCTGTTCTCCTGGCACCGTTACCTCGCGACAGCCCGCGACCCCGAGGGCTCGGGGCTTGTGACCATCTACCACCCCTGGGAGAGCGGCACCGACAACTCCCCGCGCTGGGACGCGGCCCTGGAGAGGATCTCCGTCGGGGAGGTGCCTTCATACACCCGCTACGACCTCAAGCACGTCAGCGATCCCTCGCACCGTCCGACCGACAGCGAGTACGACCGCTTTCTGTGGCTGCTCGAGCTTCTCAAGCGGGTCCGCTACGACGAGGCCGACATCTACGAGCGACACCCATTCCTGGTCAAGGATGTCCTGTTTTCGGCCATCCTCGTCGCTGCCAACGAGGCTTTGCTGGAGATCTCCGATGTCATCGAAGCGCCGCGCGAGGACAGGGCGCTTATAGAGGGTTGGATCGAACGCGGCCGCGCAGGCCTAGAAGAGCAGTGGGACCCCAACCTCGGCCTCTGCCTGGACCACGACGTACTCGCTGGCGAGCCCCTGAAGGTGCGCACCATTGCAGGGTTCGCGCCCCTGATCGCCGGAGGCCTAGATCGCTCACGGCTCCGCGACCTCGTCGGGACGCTCGACTCGCAGGCCTTCGCGGGCAACCCCAGGCTGCGCCACTCACTGCCGCCTTCCACCAGCCCCGAAGAGCCAGGCTTCCACCCGCGGAGCTACTGGCGCGGTCCTGTCTGGCCCGTCGCCAATTGGCTCCTGTGGTGGTCGCTGCTTCGCGCGGGAGAGAGTGAGAGGGCACAGAGCATTCGCCGTGAGACCCTCGAGGAGCTCTCAGAGGGAGGCTTCGCAGAGTACTTCGAACCGTTCACCGGCGAGGCGCTCGGCTCCAGGGAGCAATCCTGGACAGCCGCCGTCGCCCTCGACATGCTCGCCACAGGGGGCGCAGACTGACCCGGTTCCTGCGCGGGAGCTCTCGGGCCTCACTAGTCCACGGAAATTATCCCTTGACTGTAGGTAATCGGATGATATGATTCGGTTCTATGCGGAAGGGGTACATGCCGTGAAGGTCAATCTGGTGATCGCGGCGCGGGACGTAAGAGCAAACGAGGACACCAATGATCTCGACATCTTGGGCGTCTTTACCGAGGCTCTGCCTACGGCTCTACCGGCCTATGTGCCGCTTTTGTATCTCATTGTCTTCTGTGAGGCGGAAACCCCTGAGTTCGGCCAAGATAAGCTCATCGAGATTCATCTTTTTGACGCGGACAGGAATCTACAACAGCGGTGGCATGACATATTCAAGGTGCCACACGCACGACGAGTCGGGGAACGCTCTTTCGCTGCCCCAATCTTTCCCCTGGAGAACGTTCCCTTTCCAAAAGCTGGAGGTTACGAGTTCTCCATCACGGTCGATAAGAGAACCGAGAATTCGCTGCCATTCTACGTACACAATCCGCCCGAAACAAACGAAGCAGAGGAAAGAGAAGCATGATGCTCAGAGAGCCAACACGCGACACTGACGGCCCGACAGAGTTTGGCGGGCATAGTCATCGTGTAGCTACGTTCGTGTGGACCGGGAAACCGGTCGAGATCCCCCCTGAGACGGAGGAGCAGTTCGGGGAGTTCACCGAGGGTGTTTTTGAAGACGCGTTGGACAAGGTAAGTCAGCCGATCAAGGGCAAGTACGCCGACAGTCTCCCGAGTAGCGAAGAATTCATCAAGGATAAGAGGCGAGAGGTCGAATTGGAGGATCGGTAGCCATAACCGCCGTGCTGGACGCCAGCGCAATGATTGCCTACCTGCGAGGCGAAACCGGCGCGGATGAGGTCGAAAGCCGCCTCGAAGACGAGTCAGAGCCTTGCATGGTCCATGCTATCAATCTGTGCGAGGTCTACTACAAGGCCGTGAAGCGTTCTGGCGTGGACGCAGCGGAGTCCGCAGTACGAGACCTGCGGGACCAGGGGTTGGTGGTTAGAGAAGACCTGGACGAAGCGTTTTGGCGCTCTGTAGCCTCATACAAGGCCAGCATGAACCACCTACCACTTGCAGATTGTTTCGTGGTAGCCCTGGCGAATCGGTTAGACGCAGACGCGCTGACGGCGGACCATCCCGATTTCGACCCCATAGCCGAACATGAACTATGTCGGGTAACGTTTATTCGCTAGGCACGGACACCCGAGTGAGCATTGTCAGAAACTTCGGCCGCCCGTCTTTGCGGTGCTTGTGCCGCCAGGAGGTTTGTGGCCGTCGTCTTGAAGCATCGAGCGTATTTTGTTGAACATCCTCCACGCGGTCTTGTAGGTAACACCCAACTCGCGCTCTAGCTGCTTGGCAGAAATGCTGCAGCCGGTTTGCGCCATCATAAACACCGCGTAGAACCACAACCGTAGAGGGGTAGCAGACTTGTGGAAGATCGTTCCCGCCGTCGGGTGGACATGATGCCCGCACCATTGGCAAGAGTAGGACTTACGGCCCGCGTCGCGGTGGTACTTGGTAATGCGCTCGCACTTCTCGCAAGTAGAGCCATCGGGATAGCGGCGGCTTCTAAGTCGCTCTAAACAGGCGGTTTCATCGGGATAGTCGCGCTGAAACTCTTTGATGGTGTATTGCTGCATCCGGTCTCTACCTCCCACGAAGGTGTTTTACCGGATGTATTACCTACAATCAAGGGATAATTGCTTCATCAGTTCGTGCATTAGAATTACCTCCGGCTATGAGGCGAATAGGGAGAGGGATGCTAGCGAGCGTGTTCGTACCTGGGTCCATGACAGAGGCTACCTGATGAGCGTACTGGCAGAGCTTCACGCTCTTGTTGAGCGTTTCGATCGCGACCGGGACTCGTACCGTTCCGGGAGGTACAACGAGGCGCAGGCGCGGGTAGACTTTCTAAACCCTCTGCTCGGGCTGCTCGGGTGGGATGTGGAGAACCGCGAAGGACGGCCAGAGGCGTACAGGGACGTTGTCTACGAGGACCGGGTCAAGGTAGGGGGCGGGACGAAGGCTCCCGACTACGGGTTCTACGCTGGCGGGCGACGCCGCTTCTTCCTGGAAGCCAAGAAGCCCTCTGTCAACATCGCGGGGGACCTGGCCCCTGCTGTGCAGCTCAGGCGCTACGCGTGGTCTGCGCGGCTGCCGCTCTCGGTCTTGACGGACTTCGAGGAATTCGCGATCTACGACTGCCGCTCCGAGCCAGAGAAGGATGACTCGGCGACGACGGCGCGGCTGGCGCTCTTTACCTACGACTGCTACACAGACGAAGCGGTGTGGGAGAGAATCTCCTCGATCTTCTCGCGCGAGGCTGTGCTCGATGGATCTCTGGAGCGCTACGCCGAGGAGAACAGGAAGCGGCGCGGGAAGGAGACAGTCGACGCGGCTTTCCTGCATGAGATCGAAGGCTGGAGGAGCGACCTCGCCCGCGACATCGCGGCCCGTAACGACCTTAACACCAGGGGCCTCAACTTCGCCGTCCAGATGACGATAGATAGGATCATCTTCCTCAGGATGGCAGAGGACCGCGGCATCGAGGACTACGGACGCCTTATGGCCCTGCTGAACGGCGGCGATACTTACCTTCGCCTGTGCGAGATCTTCCGCGACGCCGACGACCGCTACAACTCCGGCCTGTTCCACTTCCGCACCGAGCGTGGGCGCGACGAGGAGCCGGACCGCCTCACCCCGGCCATCGAGATAAACGACACTGTGCTCAAGGGCATTATCCGCGGTCTCTATTACCCGGAGAGCCCCTACGAGTTCTCCGTGCTGCCCGTAGACGTGCTCGGTCAGGTCTACGAGCAGTTTCTTGGGCGTGTGATCCGTCTGGAAGACGGACATACTGCGACCGTCGAGGAGAAGCCCGAGGTCCGCAAAGCAGGCGGCGTCTACTACACCCCGACCTACATCGTTGACTACATCGTCGAGAAGACCGTAGGGAAGCTGCTCGAAGGCAAGCGGCCTGGACCACGCGGCGGGGCGAGCAGGCTCAGGATAGTAGACCCGGCGTGCGGTTCCGGGTCGTTCCTGATCGGGGCTTACAGATACCTGCTCGACTGGCACCGCGACCGCTACGTGGAAGACGGCCTCGAGAAGTGGAAGGACTGCCTATACGAAGGCCCGGGCGGCCAACACCACCTGACCATAGACGAGAAGAGACGCATCCTACTGAACAACATCTTCGGCGTGGACATAGACCCGCAGGCCGTCGAGGTGACCAAGCTTTCGTTGCTCCTCAAGGTGCTCGAAGGCGAGTCCGAAGCCTCGCTAGCCACCCAGCTAAGGATGTTCCAGGAACGCGCCCTGCCCGACCTCGACGCCAACATAAAGTGCGGCAACTCCCTCATCGCCCCAGACTTCTACGACAACGAGCAGATGATGCTCCTCGACGAAGAAGAACACTACCGCATAAATGTCTTCGACTGGCAGGAGTCCTTCCCACAGGTCTTCCAAGGAGACAACCCCGGCTTCGACGCCGTGATCGGCAACCCTCCGTACGTCGATGTGAAGCTGTTAGGAGAAGATAGAAAGCGAATCCTTTCCGACAAGTTCGCGTCGGCTACCAAGCGTTTTGACCTGTACGTACCCTTCGTCGAGCAAGGACTTCTGTTACTGAGAAATGATGGGTTACTTGGCTACATACTGCCGTCCATGTTTACTCGCCGAGAGTACGGTAGCGACCTTCGTAGAGTGATCGTACAGCTAGGCTCAGTAGACAAGGTCGTAGATTTCGGCACCAATCAAGTCTTCGCAGGACCACTCAATTATGTCGGCATCTTTATTCTTAGAAAGTCACGGGAACAGAGCGATGTTTCAGCAACGAGATTTGATCGGACTGGGCTCGGTTCAGTGCAGCTAGCTCAAGGCTTGAGTGGAAAAGAACTCAAGGGCGTGAATCGGCTAATCGTCCCAGCCCAAGCGTTTCACACATCATCGGAATGGTATTTGCTTGACAAAATGGAAGCGCGGCTTTCCCAACAGCTCTTCGACTCTTTTCCAGGTTTGGAGACGCTTCTAAAGAATGCCAGCGAAGGAATCCATAGTGGCAAAGATCAAGTGTTCTTTGTCCCTACCGACGCTGTTCGAACCTTAGGATTAGAAAGACCTCCAGCATATCCTTTAGCCAAAGGAAAGGATGTTCACCGGTATCAGGCCGTGAGACACGTAGACCTGAGTAACTTTGTAATCTATCCATACATCCTTTCTACAGGCGCTGTACTTAGTGAATCCGCACTTGCGCAACTCGCGCCGAACACTTGGGAGTATCTGAAAAGTTCGAGACGATTACTGAAGGGAAGATCTTACTTTGATAAATCCAGGAAGAATTGGTACGAATTGTGGTGCCCTCGGACGCCGGAGTTGTATACCTCACCTAAGCTTGTAGGTCCTGAGATTGCTTCAAGAGGAGAATTCACCTTATGTAGAGAAGGTCTCTTCATCAACAACAAGCTGAAAGCCATAATCCTACGTGACGGGATAGGAGAAAGCTTAGAATACATACTTGGCTTGCTAAACTCGTCGCTCTTGCTCTATTTACATCGTTCGATTGCTCCACCTAAGAGTAACAACTTCTTCGAAGTTAAGACCACTGTACTGGGCAAAGTCCCAATCCGAACCATAGACTTCTCCGATCCGGACGACGCGGCGCGGCACGACCGGATGGTTGAGCTGGTGGGGCGGATGCTGGAGTTGCACGAGCGGCTTGCGGGGGCGAGGATCGAGCGTGAGAGGACGGTGATCGGGCACCAGATCTCAGCTACCGACCGCCAAATAGACCGCCTCGTCTACGAGCTGTACGGGCTCACAGACGAAGAGATACGGATCGTCGAGGAGGGGACGGCCCAGTAGTGGAAGGTTTCGAGGTTGGAGACCTGGCCATAGTGGGCGCAAGGCCGGCGCGGAGCGAATAGCGGCAGAAACTCCGCGAAGTAAGAGAGAACCCTCGGCTCCCGACTCGACCGAGGCTGGTGCGCTCGCCGTTGGGTTGGTGTAGAACGGGGGCTTTTCGGCCGCGAGGAACCGATAAGCGTGACCTCAGCGAGATCGGGCGTCAAGCAGTTCCTTAGCGAGGGATCTCGCCACAACGAGGGGCTCGCGGCTGCGGCGCATCGCCGCCGTCGCGGCGGCACCCTCGAGCAACAGTAGCAGCCGCTCAGCGAGGATCCGGGGCTCGTCGAACCCCGCCCCTTTCGCCAGGACGGCCAGGTGCTCCTCGACCCCCTCCTTGTGCCGCCGGGCGACGACGCGGGCCGGGTGGTCCGGGTCCGGGATCTCGGCCACAGCGTTGGCGAACGCGCAGCCCCGAAAATCTTCCCCCACCAACCACTCCTCGTATGCCTCGAAAACCGCCAGGAGCTTCTCCGCGGGCTCGACTACAGCTTCGGTTACGTCTTGCAGATACGCTTTCCACCTCTCGTCGCGGAGGTGGAGGTACTCGGCGATGAGCTCGTCCTTGCCCCCGAATCGGTTGTAGAGTGTCCTCTTGGAGGCCCCCGCCCGCTCCGAGATGGTGTCAACGCCGACTGCCCTTATGCCCTCCCGGTAGAATAGATAGGAAGCCGCCTCCAGGAGCCGCTCCGCCCCAGGTCTCCTCCGCTTCGAACGTTCTACTCCGTCTGCCGCCCGCCCCATCGCCCGGTCCTCAATGCTCATCTCGCTTCGACCCCCTTGATTATACAGGTCTGTGTACCTATAATCTTCTTCCAAGTGCACAGGTCTGTGTAGTTGGTGTCGGCAGACCGGAGAGGTGATTGGATGAATGGTGCGCTTCGGAAGCTCGTCGGGATCACGAGGAGGTTCGTCTGCTTCGTAGAAGAGGTAGACCTCGGGATCGCCGTGGGACGCGGGTACGCGCCGGTCGGGAAGAACACCCGGAGGGGGCGCAGCGCGTCCCGAACTAGCGGGGCAGTGGGGCGGAGCACGGACGGCGGGCGGGTGCGGGCCCATCGGACGGGAAGGCGGGGTGCCGGTGGGGGGGCCTGAGTCCCGTGCTGGGGGGCGGGTTCCCCGTGGCGAGGAGGGGATTGCATGGCTGGTGGCGCCGGGGCTGGCTTTGATCGCCGTCACCTACGGCCTCGCCCGTTTCGCTTACGGACTCTTCCTGCCTGAGATGCGCGAGGCTTTCGATCTTTCCCCTTCTCTACTGGGAGCGATCGGAGCAGGGTCTTATCTCGCTTACTGCGTCGCGGTCGTCATCTCGTTGGTCTTCACCTCGAGGACGGGGCCGCGATGGATGGCGGTCGCCGCTGGCACGGCTGCGGTCGTGGGCATGGCCGTCGTGGCCGGCGCGCCCGCCCCGTGGGTGTTGGCGCTGGGGATAGTGGTGGGCGGCAGCAGCACGGGGCTCGCCTCCCCGCCGATGGGCGAGGCCGTCGCGCGTACGATCCGCGACGGCCTGCAGGACAGGGCCAACGCCCTCATCAACAGCGGCACCAGCGTGGGGGTCGCCCTCTCCGGACCGGCGGCGCTGCTCTTGAGCGGGCAGTGGAGGCTGGCGTGGGTCGCGTTCGCGCTCGTGGGACTGGCCGTCCTGGCGTGGAACGCCGCCGTGATGCCTCGCGAGGCCGTGGCGGACCAGGACGAAGACGGTGCCGAGGCAGGCGATGGTTCAGGGAGGACGCGCCTGTCCTTCTCTTACCTGGTGGGCGCCCGCGTGCGCTCGCGCTCCTTGCCGCTTTTCGTGTCAGCCTTCGGCCTGGGCTTCGCGAGCGCCGTGTACTGGACTTTTTCGCGCGACCTCGTGGTGCAGGTGGGGGGGCTCGGCCAGACGGGGTCCACCCTCTTCTGGACGGTCATCGGGGTCTCCGGGCTTGCCGGTGGCGCCGCGGGAGATCTGGTGCGGCGCTTCGGGCTCGCGGCAGTCTTGCGCGGCGCGCTCGTTTCGATGGCCGGCTCGATGGCGCTGCTCGCCGTCGCTCCCGGCGTGCTTCCTCTGGCTTATGCCAGCGCGGCGCTCTTTGGTTCGACCTACATCTTGCTGACCGGCGTGGTCCTGGTGTGGTCGGTTGGTGTCTTTCGAGAGAGACCATCCGCCGGGCTTGGAGCCGGGTTTCTCCTGATCGCGGTAGGACAGGTGGTCGGTTCTCCCGTAGCCGGAGCCCTGGCGGGAACGACGAGCCCGACCACCGCATTCTTCTCGTTCGCAGGCGTGGCCGTGCTCACCGCCCTGGTGAGGCCGCACTCCGACCTACAGGGCCTCCAGGTAAGGGAATAGAGGACGCGAGGTGCGCCTCGGCGCGTTTGCCATGTGCCGCGTGCTGAGCGAGAATGCGCGGGCGGATGGGCGAGGCTGACACTATCAGGGGCGTTTGGTTGGCGGCCCTGGCGATCATCGGGAGGTACCCTCTGGCGGTGCTCGCGCCTGCCGCTGTGCTCGGTGCCCTCGGGGAGATCCCCGCGTACCTCATCGAGGGTCGACCCCTGCTGGACCAGGTCCTCACCGTTGTGACCGCCTACATCGCTTACTACCTCTACCTGGTATACGCCGAGGGGATCGTAAGAAAGGCCCATCGGGGAGAGCAGCGCCTCGGCCTGCGGGGGGTGCTCGACGACCTGATCGGGGCCGCACCCTTCGTCTCGAGTGTTCTCGTTGCCGCGTTGATCTCCCTCTCTGTAACCACCATTGCGATCGGCCTGCTGGTGATCCCAGGAATGTGGCTGTACACGCGCTGGTCGTTGACCACGCCGGTGATTCGTGAGGAAGAGATCGGGCCCCTCGCCGCGACGCGACGCAGCAACGAGCTCGTGCGCGGCCACTTCTGGTTGGTGTTCATGACGGCTACCGTAGCCTATTACCTGGAAGGGGTGGTGATCCACGAGGGCGCGCTGGTAGCCGGGGCGTTCACAGGGTCGCACACGTGGGGGGCATGGGTGGGCGGTTCGATCGTGGCGACGCTGGCAATGCCCCTGGCAGCCTTCGCCACCTCGCTGGCCCACTCGAGCGTCGCGAGGGGTGCGTAGTCGACGGGGAGATCGGTATAGTGGAGGCAGGGACGTAGCGTAGGACGAGAAGGAGGAGATCACCTTGCTTGGCAAAGCGGTAGAAACAGCGATGAACGAGCAGATCAAGAACGAACTCTTTTCGGCGTACCAGTATCTCTCGATGGCGGCGTACTGCGAGTCGGAGAACTTTCCAGGCTTCGCGCAGTGGATGCGCGCCCAGGCTCGGGAGGAGACGGGGCACGCGATGAAGTTCTACGACTTCATCCTCGAGCGCAACGGCCGCATCGTCCTGCGCGGAATAGACGGGCCCTTGGTCGAGTTCGGCTCGCCGCTGGAGGTCTTCGAGCAGGCCCTCGAGCACGAACAGGAGGTCACGGCGATGATCCACGACCTCTACGGGCTGGCTGTAAGGGAGAACGACTACGCGAGCCAGACTTTTCTGCAATGGTTCGTTACCGAGCAGGTCGAGGAGGAGAAGAACGCAGGGGACGTCGTCGAGACGCTGAAGATGGTAGGAGACAAGAGCGAGGCGCTCTTCCTGCTAGATAGGGAGCTGGGCCAGCGCCGGACAGAGGAGCAACAAGCCGGCTGAGGAACCGGGTCGCTTTAGGGCTGAACCTCACCCCTGCCGAGCCACCCATCTCTCCGTTCCTTGAGCCAGGTCGTTCGCAACCTGTTCGCCGCGATCCTGGCCGGCATATCCTCGGGAGCGAGGTCATGTATGTCCTTGTAGAATGTCTTGCCGCCGCTCATCAGCGCCACGAGCCCACGTTCGGCCTGTCTCTCGTCTTCTGAGACCAGTCTCTGTAGCATCGCAGGGAACTCTCCGGGCAGCGGTTCGCCGAGTAGCCTGGCAAGCTGGCCGCTCTTGCGCAGCTGG